>Ga0209099_1002167_pt1 | contig 17896 bp, 11 predicted proteins | sample AD_JPNHW2_MetaG_FD_184430 | JGI IMG/M metagenome (GOLD analysis project Ga0209099, IMG submission 184430) | Active sludge microbial communities of municipal wastewater-treating anaerobic digesters from Japan - AD_JPNHW2_MetaG (SPAdes) (version 2) | ecosystem: Engineered > Bioreactor > Anaerobic... | reverse complement strand
TGATTTCGCAACAGGTCAGCGCCATAATCTCGAAATGATAAATGTAATCGACGGTGACGCTAAAATAAATGCTCTTGGCGGAAAATACTGTGGAATGCCGGTTTTAGAGGCAAGAGCAAGTATAGTCGCCGATCTGGAAACTCTCAAACTTCTTGAAAAAATTGAAAAGCATAATCATCAGGTCGGGCACTGTGAAAGATGCAAAACCGTTGTTCAGCCGATATTAAGCAAACAGTGGTTTGTAAAAATAAAACCGCTTGCAGAACCTGCAATAAAGGCTGTTGAGGATGGCAGGATCGTTTTCAATCCGAAACACTGGGAAAAAACATATTACGAGTGGATGAATAACATTAAAGACTGGTGTATAAGCCGTCAGTTATGGTGGGGACATCAGATACCGGCATGGCATTGTGATGACTGCAAACATACGGTTGTTGCAAAAGAAACTCCTGAAAAATGTCCTTTATGCGGCGGATCTCTGACTCAGGATCCGGATGTTCTGGATACATGGTTTTCAAGTGCTCTCTGGCCTTTTTCAACAATGGGCTGGCCGGATAACACACCGGAATTAAAGAAATATTACCCAACGGCGCTTATGGAGACAGCTCCGGATATTATTTTTTTCTGGGTTGCGAGAATGATTATGATGGGAATAAAGTTCATGGACGATATTCCTTTTGAGAAAGTATTTTTCCACGGGCTGATCGTTGATGAAAAAGGGCAGAAAATGTCCAAAACGAAAGGGAATGGTATAGATCCGATCAAAATGATAGAAAAATATGGCGCGGATGCACTCCGATTTACTTTTGCAATGATGCCGGTGACTCAGAGCCACATAAAGCTCGGAGAAAAGAATATTGAAGACAACAGGGCTTTCATCAACAAAATATTCAATGCTGTCCGGTTCTCTCTTATGCAGTTCAAGGAAGGTGAAATTCTTGATTTCAATCCCGAAGAATACTTGGCGGATGATTTTTCTTTTGCCGATAAATGGATACTTTCAAGACTCGATGCTGTAACGGCCGAGGTTGTCATATCGCTTGAAGAGATGCGGTTTACTGACAGTTCCGGCGCATTGTACCGCTTTTTCTGGAATGAATTCTGCGACTGGTATATAGAGCTTGTGAAACCGGCATTTTTCGGTGAAAATGAAAAAGAAAAAGAGATTTCAAAGAAAGTTCTTATCAAAGTGCTTGATGCGAGTTTGAAACTTCTTCATCCTTTTATGCCGCATGTCACGGAAGAATTGTGGCAGTGCCTGCCATTTACCTATAAAAATAAGCCGGCATCCATTATGATCAGCAGATTCCCTCAACCGGGAGGCAATTCGATATTTGGACGAGAAGCTCTGGTAATGGACAGGATAATTGAGATAATAACTTGTATAAGGACGATAAGATCTGAAAATAACATAAAGCCATCAATTGAAATGGATATCATTCTTTCGCTTAACAGTGATGTGGAGTCGGCAGTTATGGAGAAAGAGGAATATATCAGAAAACTGGCAAGGGTGAAAGATGTTAAATTCGTTAAAGATTTTGCACCGGACAAAGAGACTGCATCAGCAATGGTGAAGGGCGGGACAATATATATTTCACTTGCCGGACTGGTTGATTTCAGTGATGAGATTAAAAGACTTGAAAAAGAGATCGGCAAGGTTCAGAAAGACTTCGAACTGTGTGACAGGAAACTTTCGAACCCGAGTTTTCTTGATAAGGCAAAGCCGGAGGTCATCGAAAAGGAAAAAGAGAAATATGCAGAGTTTTCAGATATACTTGCACATCTTAAAAACAGATTAAGCGAGATCAGCAAATGAGATGTCCGGATTACACGACACCTTTTTTCATTGATTATGTGTTGAAAGAAGATATCGGTCGCGGAGATATCACCACAAAACTTATATTTAAAGAAGAAAAGATATGGAAAGCCGAGATCATGGCAAAAGATAATCTTATTCTTTGCGGAGTCGATCTTATAAGCTATGTGTTCAGAACAATTGATGAATCTGTTCAGGTGGAAACCCTTTTTGCTGACGGAAGTCCGCTCCGTCCTAAAGATGTAATTGCTGTTATTTCCGGAAATCCAGCTTCTATTCTGACCGGGGAAAGGACTGTGCTGAACTTTCTTCAGAGGCTTAGCGGAATTGCAACACTTTCAGCAGAATATGTCAAAGCTGTTGATGTGAACTCAAAAACAAGGATCACTGATACAAGAAAGACAACTCCGGGATGGAGAACACTTGAAAAATATGCGGTTCTGACGGGTGGAGCAGGCAATCACCGTTTCGGTCTTGATGACGGGATAATGATAAAGGACAATCACATCGCAATGTCAGGATCTATTTCAAAAGCTGTTACTGAAGTGAGAAAAGGGGCGCATCACCTTCTTAAAATAGAGGTTGAGACTTCAACTCTTGCTCAGGTGAATGAAGCTTTGACTGCCGGAGCCGATGTTATTATGCTTGACAACATGTCTGTCGATATGATGAAAGATGCTGTACTTATTATCGGTAGAAAAGCACTTGTCGAAATATCTGGAGGTGTCACACTGCCCAGAATAAACGAGCTGAGCAGAATAGGCGCTGACTTCATTTCTGTCGGAGCTTTGACCCATTCCGCTGTTGCAAAAGACATAAATCTCACACTTTTTCCATGATATTGAGCAGAATTTATAAATTCATCACTGTTCTTTTTGTTTTTTCGATTCCTCTGACATTTTTATACTGGACATTTTTCAGCGACAGATCCGGCGTTGATGATGAAACAGAAAAAGCGTTTGCCAGAATACTTAACGAAGAATTTGAAGAAGGCGACGCAGTTTTCCCTGAAATTGACTGGGACCTCGGGTTTCTTCAATATCTCAACCCCGGAATAACTTCGATATTCCTCACTTTAAAAGAAGCAACAAATAAAGAATTAAGATATATGAAAGATGAAGGCGGACGCATATTTTTCCTTCTTAAAAATGAAGAAAAATGGGATGAAATTTCCAGCAGAATGGAAGTTTCGGAGATCAAAAGGATCAAAGCCGGCAGAGGTTTTGTAATTATAGGTTCGGACGGCACTGAAAAGTTCAGGAAGGATTTTTCATTTGTCAGAGATATAGGAAAAGCGAAAGAAGTATGGTTTTCAAAAAAAGATACAAAATTTCCATGCGTAATATCAGGAGTTAACAGGTGGCAGTGCAGTAAAGATGAGTGGAATTATGTGGGTATGACCAGTGCGACTTTAAATGGAAAAACACAGAGAGTTGTCTGGGCGCATCCCAAAAGTGATATGACCCTCCACATGCTTTTTGATATTCCTGAACAGGCATCAAAACTCATTCTGAACACAGCGTTTCTTGAGACAGCTTACAGATCGGACAATACAGCGCCTGTTGAAGTTGATGTGCTTTTTGACGGGGCATCAGTATTGAAATATTCGAACAAAAGCGAGAGCAGGATATACACGAACAGTATTCAGATACCTAATAGTGCAAAGCAGGTCGAAATAAATTTCAGCACCGAAAATGACGGACAGAGACATTTTGTGTTTAACGGGTATATGACAAAATGAAAACGATCCTGAACATAGAAAAGAAAGATATTATAACATCTCTTGCAATAGGTTTTTTTATCTTTTTCTACATTCATGCAACATCGGGTCTGATAGGATTTGTCCGTGATGAAGGTTTTTATATGAAAGCTGCATCAATAACAGCGGACTGGTTTGAATTTATTGAGAAAAGTTTTGCAAAAGGAGATTTTACAGAACCTTTCAGCAGAAAATCTGTTGATAAATATTTTAAATTTAACAGCGAGCATCCTGCATTTTTGAAAACACTTTTCGGTTTTTCACAATATATTTTTGAAAGGAAGCTCGGCTGGATGAGCTTTGCACAGTCGGCAAGATTTGTCGGTGCTCTTTTTGCGGCGTTCACCGCAATTTTTATATTCTTTTTCGGACTTTTCTTTTTTAACAGGTTCACAGCGGTTGTTGCTCCGTTTTTCTTTTTTATGATGCCGCATATTTTTTTCCATTCCCATCTTGCATGTTTTGACATTCCGATACTGTTTTTCTGGAGCGCTATCTTTTTTCTGTATGCACTTCATTTGAAAAGCGGATCGTTCTCGACCGGAATTTGTACAGCTGTTCTTCTGGGTTTTGCAATGGCATCGAAACACAATGTTTTTTTTATTCCGGTACTGTTTTTTATCAGCTGGATGATATTTTATATATTGAATTATCGTAAAGAGTTGAAGTGCAACTGGTTCAAAAAACTTTTCATATCTGTTCCCAAGGTTTTCTATGCGTTTGTTTTTATTACAATTCCTGTTTATTTTATAAGCTGGCCGTGGCTCTGGTATGACACAATTAAAAGATTCGGAGATTATCTTGCCTTTCACACTCTGCATGTCAATTATACAAACTATTATTTCGGAACGGAGCTTGCAAAACCGCCTTTTCCTGTGAATTATCCTTTCGGCATGACACTTTTCACCACTCCGGTTCCTCAACTCCTTTTCTTTATTGCAGGAATTCTTCTGTTTGCTGCAGGTGTCCTCAGATCAAGTAGCTGGAAAGACAAGGAAATCAACGCCTTAATGCTTACAGGGTCTCTTTTTCCGATAGTTCTTATTGCCATTCCGAGTGTTCCGATATTTGGCGGTATTAAACACTGGTTTACCGGATATCCGCTGATGATGACCGCCGGAATATTTGTAATAAGCGAAGAGCTTAGGCGTTTCGCAGGAAAAGATGCATGGAAGCAGAAATTTATTCCGGTAATAATATTTACCGTCGCCGCCATTGCTATTGTTCCTCTGAATATCAAATTTGCAAAAAGAGGAGCGGCATTTTATAATGAACTTCTTGACGGAGCACAAGGGGCCGCAGAACTGAGAATGCAAAGAAATTTCTGGGGTTATGATATTATCGAACTTGTGGATAAATTAAACACGGCACCTGCCGGATCAACTGTTTATGTCATGGGAGGATATGAAGGATTGAACTGGAATTCATTTCTTTATTTGCAAAAAGAGGGGATTATCAGAAAAGATATAAAAGGGACCAATACTTTAAAAAACGCTGACTACGCTTTTTTCTTTTATGAAAAGCAGAACGAGCACATGCTCAACGAAATTTCTTCTGAGTTCGGAACAGCAAAGGCCGAGGCGATATCCCAGACTGACTCTGTTTTTTATTCTGCACTTTTCGAGAGGGAAAAATGACATATCTGTTTTCTAATCCGCAAGTGAAAAAATGGAAAACGCTATTTATGCTTTCACTTGCTTTGAATATAATACTTGTTATAACTTTTTTAATGAGAGAACGGGAGGTTGTTCAGGAAACTGGCAGACATCCGGAGATAGATAATAGTGCAGATGTAAAAAAGGATCTGGACGAAAGTGCAGCATCATCAGATGAAAAAGCTGAAAAGAATAAGGTTCCTGAAAGAAAAAAGATTCCGGAAGGAGAACATATAATAGCTTCGGTTACTGTCGAGGACAGTTTTTTTGAGGCGTTCAAGTCAAGCGAAGAGATAACAAAGCTTTCAGAAGAGTCTGGAATATCCAATCTTTCCGAGCTGTTAAGTGCACATATCGGCAGATTGCTGATATGGGATCTGGTCATAAGGAGCGATGTCAGAAAAGGTGACAGGATAGATTTTATGTTCCGTATAGTTCCGGCTGAAGAGAAAAAAATCAGAAATGATATGCCGGATGCGATAGAAATGATATTTCTAGCCTATCATTCAAAGAAGTTTAATAAGAACATTCAGATATTTAGATTTAAAAAAGATAATGCTAAATTTTCCAAGTATTATTACGCAGATGCCTCGGGTATCGAAAAAAACATAGTTCCCGATCCTCCGATAAAAGAATATATACAGGTCACAAGTATTGTCGGGGATAGATCGCCCAGACATGAAGGTGTCGATTTTAAAGCACTGGCAGGAACGCCAGTGTTTGCAACCGTTGATGGAACTGTTCTGAGAAAAAACTGGATGATGAAATATAACGGATATTGTGTTGAGATCAGGGAAAAGGACAAGCCGGTCGTTTTTAAATATCTTCATCTGGGCAGTATTGATGTCGTTGAAGGACAGAAGGTGAAAAAAGGTGAGCAGATAGCGCTTTCAGGCAACACTGGAAAGACAACCGCTCCGCATTTGCACTACCAGATAAATGCAGGATCAAAAGGGGTGGTGGTCGATCCTTTCAAGCATCACAAAACGGTTCCGGAAATACTCAAAGGTGCTGATCTCGAAAAATTCAAAGCATTTGTCGTTGAGATAGAATCGACCCTTAAATAATCTAAAATTAATATTGTAGTCCTAACTGGCTGTTTTTATATTCCCAATCATTTAAAAAATTCATGGAAAAAATTGACAAACAGCCTCACGGTTAATATCCTTCCTTGCGCTAATAATTTAGTGATTGCGTATTTGTTGCTTTACATATTTGTTCAGACAGGAGGGTCCAGTGAAAAGGATCATTAGTGTTATCGGTTTGTTGACTGTATTATTTGTTTCCTTCACAATGTTTGCTGAAAGCAAGGTGGTTGTGATTTCCACAGCCGGAAAGACTGCAACAGAGCAGAAACTTGCAAAAGACATTACCAGCAACCTGTCACTTCTTTTCTCGACAATACGCGGTGCATCTGTTGTCGCAGAGAAAGATGCTTTGACTAGCACTCAGAGAAGTGCGGTTGCAAGATGCAATGACAACAGTAAGTGCATTCTGAAAGTTGTTGCTGAAGAAGGAGATTTTAACTATATCATTATTCCAAAAGTCAGGATTGAAAAAGGCTCAGGAATAAGAGTTTCTATCGTAATGTACGACAAAGACTTAACAAAAGTCGGCAGCAAGCCTGTTACCGCGAGTTCCGACTCTGATGGCGAGGACATTGCGTCTGATATGGTCGGTGCCATAAGATCTCTTGTTCTGTCTTCAGGCAGTTCTTCTGATACAAAAACAGCTTCAAAAAGCAGCAGTAGAAGCAGTTCTGAAAGAAAAAAACTTGCATCATACACCGAAGTAAAGAGTGAAATAGTGAAAGGTTTCGAGGCGTATGACAAAGGTGACATCGATGAGGCTGCAGATACTTTTAATCGTGCTGCAAACGAAATGAAATGTAACTGTTCGCAGAACGATACAGCAAAATCGCTTTATGATGATGCTGAAAAAGTTAAAGGCGGACTTTCAAAAGCTTCCGATTCGATGGGAGCCGGTGACTACAGAGCAGCTCTGAGAACTCTTGACGAGCTTAAAAAAGCAGACGAAAATATTCGTGAACAGGGTTACAAGTATATGGCCTACAAAAAGGACAAGAGTGTCCGTTTGAAATATCTCACACCCAATCCTGCTGATGCTGAAGTTGTCGACCAGATCCACAAATCGTTTAAATCGAAGATTGATGAAGCAAGAAAATGGAGAGCAAAACAATATGTCGATATTGATAAATGGGTAAATGACAATATCAAAGAACGGGAAAAAGCTGTTTCTGAACTGAGAAATAAGGAAACTGAAACCCTGAAAGCACAGAAAGATGCTGAAGGTGAATTGAAAAAAAGAATTCAGGAAATGAAATATCAGTGGGAAAAGGACGATTCAAGTCTTGAACAGGAAATAGTTAATCTTGAAAGCCAGATCACAATGATCGAGCAAAGGGAAAAAGGCGTTATCAAGATTACAAATAAGAAGAGAGAAGACGACAAAGATAAAGAGTTTAAAGCTCACGACAAAGCTTATGATGATTGGAAGAAAGCATTCCAGAAAGAAAAGGATGATTTCTATGATCTCGGCAAGAATGGAGAAAAATCTGAGGGTGACAGAATTACCAAAAAGGTGGCTGATCTTGAGAAGAAAAAGGCTGATCTACAGGCTAAGAACAAGGATACAGATGCTGAAATTCAGAAGCTGGTTGATGAATTTGATAAGGAAGAGCGCAAGATTCTCGCAGCCAATGAAAGTGTGAAGATGAAAAACGAAGATGAAGACAGAAAATACAGCGTTGAAGTAGAAAAAGAATATCAGAAAAATTTTGACGAATTGAATCAGAAGCTTGCAAAATACGATTCAGAAGAATCCGGAAAATCAAAGGAACTTGATAAGTTTGACCGTGAAATAGAAGAATTCATGGTTAAAAATGCCAACGCAATGGGCAAAATTCAGGAAGAACTTGATAAAAAGCGCACTGAGATAGAAGCTGAATATGCAAAAGTAAAGACTGATGCACAGCAGAAATCTGAAAAAACATATGAAACAAAATTGAATGAGCTTTCCCAGCTTAAATCAAAACTCGAAGAAGCTGTAAGTAAGCATTCCGATGAAACCGAAGCTCTTAAAGCCAAGAAAGAAGATGAGATGATAAAGGCTAATGAAAAAGAGATAGTTTTAACCGATCAGAAGCTTTCAAAGAATGAAGAAGTCATCGGAAAAATGGAACAGGACTATGAATCGAAGATATCTCAGATACAGGAAGCTATAGCAAAGACATCTGAGGATGAAGAAAATGAAAAAATGAAGAAGGAAAATGAGCTAAGAGCAAAAAGCGAAAAGCTTATATCAGAGGTTGGTTCCATTGAAGAAAAAATAGCTGTTGAAACTGGTCGTTTTGAAGAGACGAAGGCCAAGATTGATGATGATTATGCATCAAAAAGTTCTGCACTCGAAGAAAAAATAATGACTGTTCAGAACAAACTTCTCGAGGCTACAGAAAATTTTAAGGCCAACTGGGGAGATTTTGTCGGAAAAGAAATAGACAAGCTTACTGCAGATGACAACAAACTTAGAACTCAGATAGAAGAGGAAAAAGGAAAAACAGCCGAAATCGATGGAAAATTTGAGCAGAAAAAGATGGATGAACTCAACAAGCTTGATGTGAAGCTTGGCAGTATTGAAGACACATATGCTCAGAAGATGATCAAAGTTGAAGAAGATGTTCAGAAAGAAATCGAAGCTGTAAGAGCACAGGCTTCTAAAGATCTTGAACAAGCTGCTTCTGAAGATGCAAAAGAAGAAGAAGTTTATGGAAAGCAGATGAGTGAATTCTCAGCTGAAGAGGCAAAGATCGCTTCATCTTATGACGAGAAACTTGGGAAACTTGAAGAAAAAGTTGCAGCGATAGACAGCAACTATGAGCAGAAAATGGCTCCCTTCAGCGTGGATGCACTTGTAGATAAAATGAATCAGGCTATCGCTGAGCTTGACAATCAGAAAGTTGAAGAAATTAATAAACATCAGGAACTTCTTGATGCAATCAGACAGGCCAAGGGAAGCGCAAAACAGGATTATGAAGATAAAAAAGATGCCAACAAGAACAACAAAGCTGAGCTCGCTAAACTGGAAAGAGAATTTTCTGCAGCTATGAGAAAAATGGAAGTTGATGAAAAATCGACTGAAAGAAAAATAGAGTTTGCTGAGAGCAGTTACAGCAGAAAGATCGATTTCGAAAAATCTAAGGCAGAAAGAGAAATTGCAAAGAACAAGCTGGAACTTGCAAAAATTGATAAAGAAAAAAACCTTGAATTGATTACTATAAATAAAGAAATCGGTGAGATCAAAAAGGAAAAGGAAGCCGCTCTTGCAATACAGCAGAAGAAAGTTGCTGCCTTTGTCAGTACTCATAAGGCTAAAATGGCAGGAAAGACAGGCGGAGCAAAGAAAGTAGCGGCAGATGCATCTGTAAAAGAAAAATCTATAAGCGCAAGCATTAAGGCAAGAAAAGCTAGTGTTGCTGCTGAAAAAGCAGCTGAACTGAAAAATATCAACGCTGAAAAAACCAATATTAATGCAAAGTACAAAGCTCTTGCTGAAAAAGAAAAAGCTTCAATAAAAGGGAATATAGCAGAACTTCAGAAACAACTTTCAGCGGTTCTTGTTTCTGTTAAAACATGGGAGAAGAAGGTCAATGTTGTCGATCCGGCAAAATTGAAAGAAATAAAAGCTCCTTTTGAAAAAGAGATTGCTGACATTAATAAACAGAAGGAAGATCTTCAGAAAGAGAAAAATGCAAAAATAGCTGCTCTGACTCAGGCTAATAAAACTGTTATTGCAGATCTTACAGCTAAGAAAACGCAAGCAATAGCAAATACAAAAGGTGTTGATGCACAAGTAAAAGCTGAGCAGGATGTTATTGCGAAGAAATTTACTGAAGTAAGAAATAAGATGAAAGCTGATATTGCTGCGCTTCAAAAAGAAAAAGGAGCAAAAACAGATGAATTGAAAAAGGAAAATGCTGTACTTGGAAAACAGAAAGCTCTTGCTGAAGGTGGATTTAAAAAGACTCTCGCCGGTGAAATTGCAAAACTTGCCGGTGAAAGAAATAAAGAACTCACAAAGATGAAAGCTGATCTTGCTAAAATTTCCAAAGATCTCGCAGCTCATGAAAAGTCCCATGATAATTTTGTACAGAAAGAGATAACTGCTATTGACGAAAAGTATGAAAAACTCCTTTCTGAACTTGATACAAAGCTTGGTACAGAGAACCAGAGACTTCAGAATGAGAACAAAACATTTACTGCTAAAAAGAAAGGTGAAAAAGCTGAATACGAAAAAACTTTCAAGATTTTCCTTGCTGACAAGAAAAAATTCAAAGCCGGTATTGATCAGCAGATATTAGTGGCTCAGAAGGAAAGAGATAAAAAAATAGAAGCCAGAAAAGCAGAAAGAGCTAAACAGCAGGCAACCTGGGCAAAAGAAAAAGAAATGAGACAGGCAGCATTTGATAGAAAAACAGCTGGATCAAGAGGAAGACTGGATTCTAATAACAAACAGATTGATGCTATAACAGGCGAGATCGAGAATGTAAATAATGTCTGGTCGAGACAGCTTGAAGAGATGAAAGGTAAACAACATGCAGATTCCAAGAAAAAGGAAGCTGTGTGGCAGAAGACTGCCGAAACAAAACAGCAGTGGTATGAGGACACAAAGAAAGCCATTCAGGACAAATATGATAACATGGAGCTTAAAGAGAAAAGTGAAAGAGATGCTCAGAAAAAGGAAATGATGGCAAAGAGAGATAAGCTTCTTACCGAAAAAGATAAGAGAAAGGAAAAGAGACAGCTTGTTCTTGAAAAAGAAAAAGGTATGTGGGACAAGAAAAAACAGGGATTTGATGTTCAGATTGAGAAGATAAGAGCTGAAGCGGAAAAGGCAGATTCACAGAAAGGTGCTCTTGCGGATAAAGATAAAGAAGCTGCAAAAGGTAAAAAAGATCAGGTTGCGAAGAAATATGACGAAACTCTCGCTAAGATAAACGATGCTGAATTGAAAATGGTTCAGGAGCGTTTTAAGAAAGAATATGATGAAGTGTCTGCAAGAGAAGTTCAGATTACAGGTGTAACAAAGAAGATTGAAGCTTTGATGGCTGATGCATATACAAAGAGCGGTCTTGATAAACTTGATAAGGGTGATATATCACTTGCAAGACAGGATTTCGTAGATGCACTTTTCCTTGATTCCGGCAGCAAATCTGCAAAAGAAGGTCTTAAGTCTATCAGTACAAAAGCACAGGCTATGTACTGGGAGGCATTCGGTTCGAAAGAGTCTAATAAGGCAAAATCAGTCAGAATACTTGAAATGCTTATGAAGAGTCTTCTTCCTACTGATGAGATTTATCTTAAATCGAGGCTGCTTCTTGAAGAATTGAAATAAGGTTTTTATGAGATCAGGATTTATAAGGGGGGCTTTGCTCCCCTTCTTTTTTATATGGACCGGGCTTTTCTCACAAGATGGTCTGGAAAAGTATTTCAGCGTTTTTTATAATGACATCAATGAATACAGAAAATGGTATCAACTTGAAAAAAATGATCATTTCAAGGATATTTTTATAGAATTATATAATCTTCCCAAAGTTGAAAAACGGACATTAAACAGAAATCTCAATTTGAAAGTGCTGAAAAGTCTTTCAAAGGATGAGGAGTACGGATATTTATATCTGGATGTTCAGACCCCGACAAGTTTTGAGTCAGTCCTTTACGGCGTGAGTAACGGAGAGATATTTATAAACGGAATAAGCAAAGGACAGATAAAAATTCAGTCTGATACAGGATATTCCTATCTATCTGGAACTTTTCAAAAAGGAGTTTTTTTTGTTCTGATCAGAATAAAGGACAGATTCAAGAATGTTCCTGTTATAATGCTTTCAAATAAAGAGTTGAATAGATCGGTTGATAAAGGTTTTTCAAAGAATGCCTCTTTTTCCTTTAATTTCAAAAATGTTGAGAACACTATTTCTCAAAGTGATTTTCTGAGATTATTCGGCGGGTTTTGTTTTCCGTACACAAATGAGAAAAACCGTGAGCAGTTCTTTTCTGTGACAGCTCATGAAAAGCGTGCCGGAATTGAAAAACAGTTTTTGCTTGGTGATATTTATAACTCAATCTATAATAAAAAGGATAAAGAAGATCTGTTGAAAAATGGATTTTCTCAGAATCAGATCAAATGGTGGCAGGAAAGATTTTTGTCTGGAGAGGTGTGTAAATATGATTAATATGTCAAAAACCGGCAGTATTATAATAATGGTTCTGATAATTTGTTCTGCAGTATCTCTGGTCATGTCATTAATAAATTATAAGAGTAAAGAAATTTCAGAAAAGAAGTTGATTGCTGCGGCCAAGGAGATCGAAGAATTGAAGCTTGATGTTGCAGAATTGAAAAGGCTGACTGGTTCAAGATCTGTCGCAGAAAACAGGAATGATAATACCAACATTTCTTTATTGCAGGATAAACTGAACAAAATGAGATCTGAACTCGGAACTTTAAGAAAACAGGGCGGTTCGAAAGCTCTTGAAGAATATAAAAAGGAAAGGAACAAGTTCTTGATGGACTACGCAAATGAAGTTAAGAAGTCATGGACTGAGTTTCTTCACAAAGCTCTTGTGGAAAAAGGGATGGATCCTGATGACATAGAAATGATAAAATATGATTACAATGTGATGCTCGATAAAATAAGAGATGAACAGTTCAGATTGTATGAAGGTGACAGTACAGAAGAAGAGTTGAATGAGACGGTAAAAGGTTATGCAAAAGATTTTTTTACAGATATGAGCAAAAGTGTCGGCGATCGTAAAGCATCAATAACTCTTGGAATAGTTTTTCCTGACCAGCTATATAGAAAATCGCTTTTTGAAGATGATAAGTAGATCTTACTGATTGTTTTCGTCCTTTTTTTCTATCAGAGATTCTCTTATTTCCATCAATTGAGAGTTAAGAATTGTAAATTTATCAAGAACAGACTTTATATGTGTGAGCATATCCCTGCTGCTTTTTACAAGATTTTTGATATTTGATGCTACAACAGCGAATCCTTTACCTGATTCACCGGCTCTTGCAGCTTCAATAGATGCGTTGATGGCAAGAATATCAATGTTTTTTGTGATGAGACTGAAATCACTTATCGCCTTTTTTATTTCTTTAGTGTTCTGATTGAAATTTTCTTCTATCACCAGATATTTTGTAGAGATAAGAGATGCCATGGTTTCATAGAAAAATATGAAATGTTTCCGGTCAAGAACTGTCTGATGAGGTTTTGCAGTATTGTATATTTGAGAAAATATCTCCGGATTTGGAGTCAGAACTGCAATAACATCAATATCCTGAATTTTTATGACTTCAATAAATGATGAGGAAGTTCTATACTGCTTTTCTTCTGCGAACTTTATTCCGGAGGCATTTTTCTTTTCTTCTGAAATAAGAGCTATCTCAAAATCGGGTAGGAGTGAAAAGAATTTGATAAATCTGAGTTCAGAATCTGTCGCTCCGACAAAAGCTATTTTTTTCTTCATTTTTTTCTCCATAAGAAAATTATCTGATATTATCACATTTTCCGGATAGTTCAAACTTTATTAAGACCTCTTTTTTCTTGAAAAAACTGAGTTTATTAGTATTTTCCTATTGTTGCAGAGTTTTTGTTTTTACAGTCATAGATTCAGGGGTCGGTTCATGAAAAATCAGCTGGAAAATTTGAGGAAGAACTTTTTAGAGCAGATCAATTCAGTTAATGAAAAAGAAGCTCTTGAAACATTGAGAGTTGCATTTCTCGGCAAGAAGGGAATGGTTACTTCCATAATGAAAGATCTGAAGGACCTTTCAAATGAAATGAAAAAGGAAGTCGGGCAGTTAATTAACCAGATAAAGTCAGATATGGAAAAGACCATAAATGAAAAACAGGTGGAATTCGAAGAAAAGGAAATTCGCAAAAAGATAGAAAGCCAATGGAGCGATATTACATGGCCAGGCGAGCCTGTTCAGGGTTCTGTTCATCCTATTTCCATGGTGCGGCACGAGCTTGAAGAGCTTTTTATTTCGATGGGTTTTGAGATCATTGACGGTCCGGAAATGGAAACCGAATATTATAATTTCAACGCTCTGAACATTCCTGATGATCATCCTGCAAGAGATGCGCAGGATACTTTCTGGTTGAAGAACGGGATGCTCCTGAGGACACAGACATCGACTGTCCAGATAAGAGGAATGCAGAGCAGAAAACCTCCGTTTAAATTTGTATCTCCCGGAAAAGTTTATAGAAATGAGGCAGTTGATGCAAGTCACGAGCACTCGTTCCACCAGATAGAGGGGATGGTTGTTGATAAGGGCATATCTGTTGCAAACCTGATCTATACATTGAAAAAAATAGTTTCCAATATCTTCGGGCATCCAGTTGAAATAAGGCTCAGACCTTCTTTTTTTCCGTTCGTTGAGCCGGGGTTCGAGCTTGATTTTAAATGTCAGATATGTGGCGGAAAAGGGTGCAGTGTCTGCAAGCAGTCAGGCTGGGTGGAATATCTTGGCTGCGGAATGATACACCCGAATGTGCTGAAAAATGGCGGAATAGATCCTGAAGAATATCAAGGATTTGCATTTGGCGGCGGAATTGAGCGCCTTGTCATGATGAAGTACAGTATTGATGACATCCGGCATTTCCACGGTGGTGATCTCCGTTTTATGAAACAGTTTTAACTTGGAGACTGAAAATGAAATTATCTCTCAACTGGCTTAAAGATTATATTGAACTTGACGACATTGCGGCAGAAGAAATATCCAGACAGCTTACAATGAGATCTGCTGAAGTCGAGGCGGCACACTGGGTCGGAGCTCATTTTGACAAGGTTATCATTGCAAAAGTCGAGAAAGTTATTCCTCATCCTGATTCGGACAGGCTTCATCTGGCGACTGTTTTTGACGGATCAGGCAGACAGACTGTTGTTTGCGGGGCGCCGAACATTGCAGAAGGTCAGACTGTCGCTTTTGCACCGCTTGGCACAGTACTGCCGGGTAATTTTGAGATCAAACCGGCGAAGATCAGGGGTGTTGAAAGCTGCGGTATGATATGTGCTGAAGATGAACTGGGGCTTGGAACCAATCACGACGGAATTATTGTTCTTGATGATTCTCTTGTTGCAGGAAAACCGATTTCAACGATCTTTGGCGAAAAGGATTTCGTGATCGAGATCGAGAACAAAACAATAAACCATAGACCTGATCTCTGGGGTCATTTCGGTATCGCAAGAGAGCTTCGGGCACTTTTTAAAAGACCTTGGAAAAATGAACTTAAATATACAGGTATTACTGCTGACCGTGTCGAAGAAGAATTTGAAATCGAAATAAATACAACAAGATGCCTGCACTATCTGGGTCTCAAGATGGGTAACTTGAAAGTTGCTCCATCGCCGTTGTGGCTTAAAAGAAGGCTCGAAAATATAGGTCTGCGGTCAATAAACAACATCGTCGATATAGCAAATTTTGTAATGTATGAGACTGGTCATCCTCTGCACACTTTTGACAGAAGAGATATAGCAGGAAACAAGATCGTGATCAGAGATGCGGTCAATGGCGAAAAATTTGTAACTCTTGATGGTATTGAACGAATTCTTAAAGCTGAAGATGCAGTTATTGCCGATACAGTCAGAGGTCTTGCGATTGCCGGTGTCATGGGCGGGCTGAACAGCGAAGTCAAGAACGATACGACTGAAATTTTCATTGAAGCGGCACTTTTCCATCCTTCGAGCATAAGAAAAACTGCAAACAGACTTGATCTCCGTACAGATTCTTCAAGCAGATTTGAAAAAGCACTCTGGGTCGAGAACTGCTATCTTGCAATGCAGAGATTTGTCGAACTTACAAAAGAACTTATTCCCGGTGCCGTTATCCTGTCTGAGCTTGCAGTTGCCGATAACTCCAAAAACTACGGTTTTAGAGGGCATATCACACTTACTGCTGCAAAGATCCGTTCATTTCTGGGGATCACTGAAGAAAAACTGCCTGATTCAGAGATAGTTTCGATGCTGAGATTCCTTGATTTCAATCTTGAAATTAAAGCCGGAACGCTTGTTGTTGAAATTCCGGAACACAGAAGAAGCAAAGATGTTTCAAGAGCGGAAGATATAATTGAAGAGATAGGCCGTCTTTACGGCTACAACAACATTGAGCCTGTAAGTCCTCTTTTTAATATGGACAGGGCGCCGGTAAATAAAGACCTTGAAAAAGGTAATGCTGTTCGCGATTTGTTTGTCAAATGTTTCGGTGCAAATGAAGTTATCAATTATTCGTTCAGCGGACCTGCCGAACTTGAAAAAGTGCCTTTCAACAAGGAGAAGCTGATCGAAACCGTTGCAGAAAAGGAAACTCCGTATCTGAGATATTCGCTCGCCCCGGCACTTATTAAGAATGTGTTTGAGAATCTTAAGAATTTCAGGGATTTCAGTTTGTTTGAATTCAGCAGAATATTCACAGCTGACGGCGAAAAAAAGAGAATAGGCTTTATTTCAACAGGCGAGAAAGCATCTTTTGATATAATGAAAAGTATAGTTCTTTCAATTTCAAAGGAGCTTCATACTCCGCAGATCAGATTTGAAAGAGTGTCGGGCTCTTTCATGCTTGGTGACACGATACTTCATCCGGGAAGGTCGGCGGTTATATGGTTTGCAAAGACAGAGATCGGAATAATGGGCGAAGTTCACCCCGCTCTTCTTAAAAAATATGATATTTCGGTGCCGGTTTATTATATCGAACTTGATCGTGAAGCCCTTTTCTCACTTCCCGAAAGAAGTGTGAAATTTGCATCTCTTTTGAAGTTCCCATCGACCGGATTTGATGTTTCAGTCATCGTTCCGCAAAAAATAGAAATAGAGGAACTGTTCAAGATCATTAAGAAATCAGTTGATCAAAAGCTCTTCATCGAATCAAAACTTGTTTCCCATTTTGCAGGTGCGCCTATACCGGAAGGCTTCCAGAGCATCTCTTTCAGGATCATCCTCAATGCAAAGGAAAGAACCCTCACCGGCGATGAAATGAAGAACACACAGCAGAAACTCTTCAACGACTTTAGAAAAGCCGGATACAAGATCAGCGGCGACGCGTAAAGCTATTTTTCAAATCTGATCAATTTTCCATAATTGCCTCAAAGTTGTGTTTTGTTTCACTAAAATGTATTATTTTTTCAAGAGTTTACTGATTGGAGGGGTTAAAATGAATTATTGGTTGTACACAATTTCAGACAAAAACGATTTTTATTTTCTCACAAGGAATGGAGAGAAAAAGACAGCAACGGTTAAAGAATATTTAGATCTTATTACTGAGAAAGAATTTCCAGAGATTATTGATTGGCATGTTAAACAACTCCTTGAGAAAATATCTGTTGGAGACAAAATTGTAATATATGGAGCCGAAAATTTTCTCATGGGATATGGAACAGTAATAGGTGTAAATTTAAAGAAAAAACAAGCTTCATTTAATTTATCTTATGGTCTCACATATGCAATAACGAGCAAGGGGATAAAAAGAGAGGTTTTTTCAAAATAGGTAATGGTCAAGTTTTTCTGGACAGAAAATTCTAAACAATTGGTGTGACCTGTTAAATTCTGTTGTCCGTTCATAGCTGTCATGCTGTTTCCAGTTTAGTTTTAACTT
>Ga0209099_1002166_pt1 | contig 17899 bp, 20 predicted proteins | sample AD_JPNHW2_MetaG_FD_184430 | JGI IMG/M metagenome (GOLD analysis project Ga0209099, IMG submission 184430) | Active sludge microbial communities of municipal wastewater-treating anaerobic digesters from Japan - AD_JPNHW2_MetaG (SPAdes) (version 2) | ecosystem: Engineered > Bioreactor > Anaerobic... | reverse complement strand
CTTGGTGATCGGCCCGCGCTTGCCCGTGCCGATGACCCTCTGGTCCAGCGAACGGATCGGAGTGACCTCCGCGGCCGTGCCGGTCATGAAGAACTCATCGCACATGTAGATCTCGGAGCGGGTGATCTCCTTCTCGATGACCTGGTAGCCCTTGTCCTTGGCTATGGTGGAAACGGAGTCCTTGGTTATGCCTTCCAACACTCCTGACGCCAGCGGGGGGGTGTATACCTTGCCGTTCTTGATCATGAAGATGTTCTCGCCCGGGCCCTCGGCCACCGTCCCGTTGGTGTTGAGCATCAGGCACTCGTCCGCCCCTAGCTGGTTGGACTCTATCTTCGCCAGTATGGAGTTGACGTAGTTGCCGCATATCTTGGCCTGTAACGACGTAGAGGTGTTGGCCGGCTTGGTCCAGGAGGAGGTTATTACCTTGGCGCCGTTCTCCATGTTGTCCTTGCCGAGATAGGCCCCCATGTGAGCGCAGGCGATGGCCGTGTTGACCTTGAACTTGAAGGGGTTCAGTACGATGCGGTTCTCGTCGTTCTCCCCGTACCACATCAGCGGACGGATGTAGTCCGCGTTATCGGCCGCGTTGCGGACCGCAAGCCGGGTGGCCTCCACCAGCTCGTCCACCGTATAGGGGTGGGCCATGCACATAACCTTGGCCGAGTCCAGGAAGCGCACCATGTGCTCCCGGAGGCGGAACACCGCCTTGCCCTTAGGCGTCTCGTAGATCCGGATGCCCTCGAACACCCCGCTGCCATAGTGCAGGGCGTGGGTCATGAAGGGCAGCAGCACCTTCTCCTGTTCGATCAACTTGCCGTTCATCCACATCATGATCTTCTTCTCGGACATGCCAAATCTCCAGTGATCGTTAACGCCCCGATCGGGGTCGGTAGGCGTGCGCCTTGGTAAGTAGTGACACGGATAAAACCTTTGTGAATTATTACCCGAACCAGGAATATCAGGCCATCTTGTCGCAGAGGGCGGCCGCGGCCTCCCTGACCTGGTCCTTTTGCAGAATGGTATCGATGTCCTCGCCGCACAGCTTGGATATCTCCTGACCCATGGCCAGCATGCGGTCGGCGGTCAGCTCGAATCCCTTGCTGCGCATGCGCTCCACGGCCTGCGCCACGGTCTTGATGGAACGGTCGCTGACCAGATTGTCGGCGAAGTTCACCACCTTGTCCTCCAGTGTAACCGGCATATAGTCACCCTTCGTAAGACCCAACGCTTCGGCCTCCTCGGACGTGAAACCGGAAGCGATGTGCCGACCTATGCAGTTCACCAGATCGTCCGGGAGCTGGTGTTCCTTCGCTATGCGCACACCCTCCGCCACGTGCTGCACGCCGTGGGTTCTCGAACGCCCGATGTCATGGAGCAGTGAGGCAGCATTGACAAGCTCCAGATCCGCACCGCAGCGGCGGGCGATGCTCAGGGCCACCAGGTTCACGACGCAGCAATGACGAACGACGACCGTGGAAAGCTTCTCCTCTCGCATTATCTGGTAGCATTCGTCAGTGCTTGGATAGTTCGACAACGTTCTTCCCCCTCTCACAGGGTAGCACCTTGATCTGCGCCCCCTGATAGTCCCTCTGCAGCATGCGGCCCTGGAACACCCGGTCCAGTAATATGGCCAGCGCAGCCACTTCAGAATGGGGCTGGTTGCCCACCGCCACGTTCAGGTCCGCCCTCTGGTAGACCTCGGGCGGAACCTTCTCCGCCCCCACGACCACCAGAACGTTACCATCCGGAACGTTGGGAGCCGCCTCGTCCACCGGAAGCCCGTACATGGTGAGATGAACGACCGTTCCCTGGAAGTCCTGCAAGAACCTCCTCCAGTTGACGCCGGTGGTGATCTCGAAATCGCCGCCGAAGCGCTTCACCACGTCGTTTATGCTCTCTTCCAGAACCGGGTCCTTGGTGGAGACTATTATGCGCCTGGCCCCGAAGGCGCGGGCGGTCAGGGCCACGTGGGTGGTGATCCTCTTGTCCCTCTCCGGACGGTGGCCCAGCCGGAGGACAGTTATCTCTGGCACCTTACTCCTTCACCATTTCCAGACGGTGGCCGCGGTAGTCCATCTTTATCGAGCGCTTCACCAGGCTCTTCAGCATGGTGGCCGTCATCCCCAGGTTCTCGGCGACGTCGCCGGCGAAGCGACCTTCCTTGCCCACCTGCTCCAAGATGTTGTTCTCGATCTCCTCGAACTCCTCATCGGGCATCATGGCCGCGTAGAGCACATCAGAGATCTCATAGACCGGCCATTGGGCATTGATATGGAAGGAGTTGTAGTAAGTGTGATAGGCCTTGTCCGGGCGATTGCCTCCCGAAGGCTGCCATCTGGTCTCCACCAGCTTCATCTTCTCGAAAAAGGCCAAGGCCTCTTTTCCCTCGGCCCCATACTTCTCCTCGATCTCCTTGACGGTGCGCCATTCCAAGGTCACCTCTTTCAGGACATCCCTCTTCACCGGGGTATCTACCGCCCTCAGCATAGATACCAACTCGGAGGGTTCGTTGATGACCTTAATTTTATTCATACCTCCACTAATTGCTTTTTGGCAATAAAAACTATGCGGATTCACCCGATAATTCGCTTGTATCGAAGAAAGCTATACAAAAGAACTTCGCCAGTCGTAATGATCATGAGGTGAAATATGCTTTTCCATCCCATTCTTGGCCGGGGCGAAGGGGAAGGGAATAACATTATATGCCTCCTCTCGATTTCTAAGCCCCAATGAGCAAGATCATCTACCAGTGCTTGGTGTGCAACAAGGTGCACCAGACCCTTGACGGGGCGGAGAACTGCCACAAAGGGCCTACCCAGACCGTCGAGCAAGGGCTCACCGGTTTCAGCAAGCGCAAGGGCCTGATCGGCAACTGAGCCCTTTTCTTTTTGTCTATCAGAAGGGAAGCTGACCGAACATCAGTGCCAGCAAGAACAGTGGCACCAGTACCAGTATCATATCATCGTCGATGTAGGGCAATCGTCGGGATTCCAGAAACAGGGCGATGGGAGCCACCAGCAGGCAGGACAGCAGCACCAGGAAGCTCAGCCCATAGAAGTAGCCCAGACCGATCAGCAATATGAAGAAATAGACCGCCATGGGCAACACGGGGTTCAGGTCGCTCTTCCGCATCCTCAGTTCCCCGACCAGAGGATCGACCACCCCCATGCCCAGCAGTACTGGAAGGGTTATCTCCACCGGGAAGAAGAGAAGGGCGATGGCCGCGGATACGGCGAAGAAGGCTGGTGCGGAGGGTCGGTCGTCCTCGTATGAATGCAATATCGGGACCTTGAACCGGGCGATGAGACGTATGGTGTCCAACACCAGGACGATGAGCATGAGCAGAAGGATGACCTGGTCATTCGGCACACCGGGGACCACTGGATCGGGAACGATGTAATAGATGCATAGGAGCGGCGCTAGAACATGGATCAATCGCCTCACCCGGTGCCAATCCATGACTTTGGTATTGCCTTACCCTACATAATGAGATTGGTCAAATGAGCGCGTTCTCATAGAAAACTGGCGCCGCCCCATTTTTTTTCGATTCCCCGATAGAAATAGAGGCTCAGGATCAGAAGGACCCCGCACACCCCCAGGATCCCGGCGAGGGCCCACCAGGCCCCGCTCTGCAGACTGAAGGAAAGAATGGTCAGCAGCAGGTCGGGAAGGAGGGATATGGCGGTGAACTTGGTGAGGACCGTGGGATTGAAGAAGAAGGAGTTGGTGTTCAACCCCGTGAGATACGCCGTGGCCAGTATCATGTAGGCCGTGGTGCAGTAAAGGACGACCAGGGCCAGCCACAGCAGCTGCCATTCGTCGTTGAGCATGGAGATGCCGATGACGAAGAGCGTGGAGACACCGGTGGTCAGCAGGAAGTAGGCCATCAGCTTGACCTTGATTATCTGGGGAACCCGCACCGGCAGCGTCTCGTAATAATCGTTCAGGTCCGTGTTGGTCATCCAGCTGTAGAGGAGAACGCCAAAGAAACCCACCATCGCCCCATAGAACACGGCGTTGAAGCCCACCGGGATGTTCAGGCCGTGGTTCACGTAGTAAGTGGTGAAGCTCAGGAACACCAGAGGCACCACGTAGGCGAATATCATGCGGACGGTGAGGCCGGAGCGCCGGATGTCCACGAACTCCTTGGCCAGAAGCGCCCTCGATGGGAATCTGGAGAAGACCTTCAGATGCTGCAGGAACATCTCCCGATGGGTCCCGACCATCACGGACCTTCCGGGCCGGACCAGCATCAGTGACAGGGCCAGGAAGGCCACGCTGAGCGCGGCGCAGATCGCCAGATAGAACAACGCCAGCGGCCAATCGGCCGGGAAGGGCAGCGCTTTCAACTGATACCCCAGACTGGGTATGATCAGGTCCAGGCCATACAGGCCCGTGAGACCGTAACCGGCCACCAGGGCGATCAATCCTCCGACGGCCAGCAGGAATATCCTCCGGTCGATGGCGAACAGCACCGAGATCAGGAAGCTGGTCGACATCCCGTAGAGGAAGGTTACCAGGAGCCCAATGAATATCACCAGGACCGAGATCAGGGAATGAGACGAAAGCGCCGCTCCGAGCGCCATTCCGCCGAAGGCGGGCAGGAGCATGAGGGCGGAGTAGAAGATCACGTCCCGCAAGTACATTCCCAGGAACACCTTGCGGAAGGATACGGGAAGCAGGAAGGGCATGCTGATCAGGAAGTTGTCCTTGCCATACCTCCGTTCGAGATAGCTCTGGCCCAGAACTCCGAACGCCCCCACGCTGAGACCGTAGATGTAGATGCCACCATAGGCCATGAGCATCAGGTCCCAGAGACGGAGATCTCCGGTCAATATATCCAGGCCGTAGGTGAAGAGGGCCGTGAAGAAGAATATGTACAATGGCAACGACAGGAACATCTGGCGTGAGGAGTACTTCACGTGCATACGGTACTCCTCGGTGAGCATCAGCCTAAGGAGCGAGGCCGTTCCCCCCACCCACCAGCCTCAGGAACAGCGTTTCCAGGTCCTCCCCGCCCACCAAGGCGTTGGAGACCTTGTCCTTGAGGACCACCTTGCCGCGGTCCATGATGATCATCTCCTGCACGATGCGCTGCGCCACGTCCAGGATATGTGAGCAGAGGAACACCGTCCGGCCGTCCTCCCGGAGGTCCAGGAGGTAATCGCGCAGCTTGCGCTGATAGATGGGGTCCAGATTGATGAAGGGCTCGTCCAGGAACAGCAGTTTCGGCTCGTGGATGAAGGCCGCGGCCAGCATCACCTTCTGCCTCATGCCCTTGGAGAGGTCGCGACATAGAGTTCCTTCCGCCCCTTTCAGATCGAAGAAGGTGAGCCATCTCTCGATCCTTCCGTCCAGGGACTGCACCTCGTGCAGGGTTCCCGCGAACCTCAGGAACTCCGAGGCGGTCAGGTACGATGGCGGGCTCTCCACCTCCGGGACGATGCCGATGCGTCTCTTCACCTCCATGGCGTTCTTGGCAGGGTCCAGCCCGAGGACCTCGGCGGTGCCGCCGGTGGCCGGGATCTGACCGGTGAGTATCTTCAGAAGGGTGGACTTTCCTGCGCCGTTAGGCCCGAAGCAGCCGAAGAAGGCGCCTTCGTCCACGGTGAACGTCGCTTGGTCCAGGGCCACGAACTCACCGTACCTTTTGGTCAGTCCATCCACCACGATCGCCGGCATGCGGCAAATCATGCCTCGCGGCATATTTAAGGGGTGCGCGCTAGGAACCGGTAATGGAAGTTTTTAGGCGAAACGGATTTAACTATACCCAATGTTATCACGTGTCTAGCTCATAGGAAGTTGCCGTCATGAAGGGTCACAGCGTTCTCACCAGTAAGATAGAGGCCGAGGTCGAGCTCCTGGAAAGGCACGTGGTCATGTTGAACGCTATAAAAAAGCACGAACCTATCGGCATCATCCGGCTGTCCGAGCTGCTGGACATCCCGCAGCACAAGGTGCGTTACTCATTGCGCATATTGGAGCAGGAAGGCCTCATAAATCCCTCTCCGGAAGGGGCGGTGACCACGGAAAAACTAGATGAGTTCTACGAGAGAGTGGTGGACATCCTGGACCGCATGGAGGTCACCGTAGGAAAGCTGAAAGGCGAGCTGGAACTGGAGTTCAGGAAGAACATAAAAGTTTAATATGCGACCTCTGTTCTACAGGCTCAGCAGGCCGTCGTAGCTCAGTCGGTAGAGCGTATGACTGTTAATCATAAGGTCAGCGGTTCGATCCCGCTCGACGGCGCCTTCCCTTCATAAATTTTAATAAAAAGGTTTGTTTCAGGCCCTGATCATTATCAGCATCATCTTGAAGGCCTTGACCCCGTGCAGGGCATGAGGCTGGTTGGCGGGCATGATTATCATCTCCCCGGCCTTCACCCTCTGCGTGCTGCCGGATATGGTTATGTCCGCCTCCCCGTCAAGGACCTCCACCATGGCGTCGTAGGGCGCGGTATGCTCGCTCAGCCCCTGGCCCTCGTCGAAGGAGAAGACGGTGACGGTTCCCACGCTCTTGCTTATGAGCGTGCGGCTCACGACCGCCCCGTCCTGGTATGAAACGAGGTCCTTGGACACCATCACCTTTCCCCTGAGGTCCTCCTTTTTGACCCCGTCCGGGTTCATTATCTCCATCGCCATATCATCCCTCACAGCACCTTGGTCTTGTCGACCGGCTTGGGCATCTTCAGCACCAGGAAGCGAAACTCCGGCGATGACTCGTTGAACAGGCGGTGCGGTATGCGGGCAGGGGATTCGATGACCATGTCCCTGCTGACCTCCAGCACCTCGTCGCCGATCTCGACCTTTCCGGTCCCTTCCAGCACGTAGAACATGACGTCCACCGGGGTGATGTGCTTCTTGAGGGTCTCGCCCTTCTTGAGCGATATCACCACCGCCTGGCCGTGATCGTGGTCGTATATCATGCGCACGCTGACCTTGTGCGGCGTGTCCTTCTCCGGGAAATCCGTGTACTTCGCTGCTTTCATTTCTTCACCTCAACCTTAGAGTATTTCAATGCGTCCTTATGACATGTTGCTAGGCACCTGCCGCACAGGTAGCATTCCGATCCCGCCCTTCCTTTCAGCACCTGGGGCGGACATACCTTCTCGCATCTGCCGCAATCAACGCAGTTGGAGTTCCTTCTTACGCCATAGACGCTCATCCAGGAGAGCAGTGATGACAGCGCCCCGAAGGGGCAGACGAACCTGCAGAATGGGCGGTACACCACCGTTGATGAGATGATTATCGCCAGGAAGATCACCAGGCCGGGACCGAGAATCAGCTGGAAGAAAGCCGGTAGGCCCAGCACTTTGGTTAGGTTGAACGAGAACACCACGGCCAGGACCAGCATGGCCACGAACACGACCAAGCGTACCTTGACGGTGATGGAGCTGGGCACTTTTATCTTTTTGATCGGCGCCAGGTAGGCTAGTTCCTGTAAGGCCCCGGGAGGGCACACGTATCCGCAGAACACCCGCCCGACCAACAACGATGACAGTATGACGATCGAGGTGACCAGGGCCACCATCGGCAGGTTCGCCTGCGGAAGCTTTCCGAGCATGAGCAGCTGCAGCTGCCAGGGGAACATCGGCGCGAAGTAGGCGAAGCCCAGCAGCGCCGATATGACCAACAGCACCCAGCCGAGCTCCTTCCTTAGCTTGCCCTTATACAGAAGATAACTGATCGCAGGAACCATTACCGCGGTGTAGATGATTCCCAGGACCATCGCCAACTCCAATTTCATCTTTCAGCCTCCAGACATTTCCTCAGCATCCTAAGCAGGGGCGGTGCCTTCTCCCGCAGGTCATAGGAGAAGTTGGAATGCCGCCACTCCAGGACCGCCAGGCGCAACCCGCCCATGAAGAGCAGGGAGAAAGCATCCGGGTCCACATCCGACGTAAAAACGTTGGAACTCTTCCCTTCCCGGATCAGCTGGGAGATTAGCGAGGAACGAGAGGAGCGCCGGAGATCGAAGCGCTCCTTGACCGACGGGAACTCCCGGAAGATGTCCTCTTGGAACAGTATGGAAGTGTGCATCGGATTCTTTTGAAACTTCTCCAGCTGCCAGGTGAGCATGTTCTCCAAGGCCTCCCACGGCCCTTCACCTCGGGGGAAGAACTGGTTCTCCTCGAACACCATGCTGGCCAGGGAATCCACTATGTCCTCCTTTCCCTTGAAATGACGGAAGAGAGCGGCCTCGCTCACTCCCACTCGGTCGGCTATCTCTCGTAAGGTCAGGGAATGGATGCCTTTGGTATGGACAATGACCAGAGCTGCGTCCAGTATCTGCGACCTGCGGTCGTCCCCTTTCATTCTGGCGGCCATGTGCATACCTTGTTAGTTATCAATAACTAACATTGATGGTAAAGGTATAAATCATTTTCTAGAACAAGAAAATGACGTCAATCCAGAAGGACGAGGCCTGTCCATAGATAGGTGTCCTTCGGCGGCAGTTCGATAGGCATTCCAGCGTTCTCGGCGGTCTTGATCACGTCAATGCCGAGCGCCTCCATGGAAGGCCGGGCCTGGAACGGGAAGCGGCAATCCTCGCCTTCGATGGCGCTGCACTCCTCACATAACGGACACGGACCGCCGCCTAGCCCGGCGGCGAAGCGGTATCCGAAGTGGAAGGCGTCCCTCTCCAACTTGGCCACTATCTCATTGAGCTTTTTGACCTGGTCGTGCGCCGCCCTCTCCCTTTCCAGCCTCAATTCCTGCGCCGGCAACGATATCTGCACCAGTATGGCGAAGCTGTATCTGGACAGCACCTTGGCGAACCTGTCTGAGTCCATAACTATCGGAGGGCAGATGTGGCTGCGGCCGTAGTACTTGCACAGAGGGACCTGGCACTTGAAGTTGACCCTGGGGTCGACGATTACGTTCCGCACTGGCACCGGTGCCGCCTTGCTCGCCCCATACATCGTCGCGTTGGCGCACAGCGCCTGAAGATGCCCCTCTATCCCCATGATCCTCCCTCACATCCATAACGTCCAACGAACCTAAAACGGTTGCCTGCCCCCTCGATCAGACCGATGATGGAGCCGGTGGCACCCAGCACCAGCACGTTGGTGGAGATGCCAGTCGGAAATCTATTTCCATTTTTTATCCTCCAGAGCGGTGCGTCCAACCCTTAATGACGGAAAACGAATTGGCCCGGAAATAAACAATTGGTAATGTAAATCAGATGCCGGAATCGAGGCTGGTCTGATTAAACAACAATTTTATATTGCGCCCTGCTTTAACCTGAACCCATCACGGGTCCGTAGCTTAGTCCGGTGGAGCGGCCGGCTCATAACCGGTTGGTCGTCGGTTCAAATCCGACCGGGCCCATCACACTTCCTGGCTCATCCGTTTTTTCAAATCGGGGCGCTTTCGAGCACCTCCGGCTCATCTTGAGATCCTTATCGAGAAGTCCTTCTCCGGCGGCAGGCCCCTGTTCATGCGGTCTCTGATCCGTATCAGATACTCCGCCCTCTTCCGCTGCACCTCGTCGAGGTCGTCCAGCGGCAGCCCGAGATAATCCCTGGTCTGCTTGAGGTCCTCGTGTCCGTACGCTTCGGAGACGATCAGCAATGCCTTCTCGTTGTCCTTGCCGGCCGCTTCCATGGTGCACCGTCCCCAGGTCCTGCGGTTGCGGTGGTGAAGCCCGGGCTTGTGTATTCCCGATCGTCCCACGGCCCTCAGCATCACCGCATCCAGGCCGCTGTCCGAGTAGGATGATACTCTTTTTCCGTGCCGGTAGATCACCAGGTGCTCCGGCTCCGAGAAGTCCTCCCCCTTCATCCGGGCTTCGCTCAGTATCCTCTCCCGCTCTTCTAGCCAGGCTGGGAGCTCTACATACGTTTCCGGAGCCCATACGACCTTCCGAGGCTTGCCTTCCCCCTTCCCCTTCCCCATGACCTGCAACCACCCTTGGCCGATGTCCTTGAGCTTCATGCGCTGTACCTCGCAACGACGGAGACCAAGGTGGAGCTCCAGGTGAACGACGATGCGCTCCACACCCACAGCAGCGTCCATCAGGATCACTGCTTCCTCCGGCGTCAGCCATTCCACATGCACGCGGTCTGACCGGGGCCATCCCAGCTGCATTTCCGCGATGATGTTGTTTTTGTGCCTCTTCAGCAGGCCGTTGAGCACTGTCAGCTTCCAGCGCTTGGTCTTGACGGCCAGGCCGGTCCATCGCTCGTTTATTAACCACTCTATCTCGGCCTCCCCGATCTGCTTGGGAGTCGATTGCAGCCCGGCCTTGTGAAGGTCGCTCAGCATCATGCGGAGCTCGCGCCTGTAGGACGGCACTTGAGAACCCTTGAGGCGCCCCCGCCTGTTCATAAGGTCCAGATGCTTCTCTATAATCTCGTTTCTGTAATACTTCCCATCCGTCATCCAGAGCCTCTCCTTTCATCTCGGCTGCACCTCGCGGCGTATCACGCACACGTTCAGGCTTCCACCTTGGAAATCTTGAAGGACCCGTCATCGTTCATCACGATCTGGACTACGTCGCCGACTTGGGCGTCCATGGCCGGGATGACCCTGCCCAAGGATATACGGCCGTTCCTGGTGATCTTCGTCACTTGGAGTTGGATTGGCATTGATTCACCTTGCTAATTGGTAATTGGTTATTGGGGTACTTAAGGTTACCGATTGGTAATCGGTTACAATATCTATTAGATATCAGTAATAAATTAAGAACGGATTAGTAATGAGTAATGAAAAGGGGTACGATTCGATACTGGGTGAAGCGTATGCTGTCAATATCCTCGTTTTCCTCTATGATCAAGGGTCCGCCGTTGCCACAGAGATGAGGGCGGTGGCCAGCAATTATAACACCATTGTTAAAGTAGCGAAGAAATTGGAAGAACACGGATTGTTGAATATTTCCATCGTAACCAGCCCTCGAGTGACTCATACATATCGTCTTACTGAGAAAGGCAAGCATGTGGCTCAGAAATTGAAGGAGATCGAGGAGATTATAGGTGGTTGAGTGGATCAGATAGCATTCGAATTACTAACGAAGGATTGGCAGGTCCAAGACCAGATGGACAGTTGTTTACCTTCGTGCATGATAAACATTACAAACGATTTGCAAACCGATTTCCAAGGTTTTAAAATTAAATTCAAAGCCAAGGAGATGAAATCAATTTGCGACTATCGCCCACACCTTGGTTCATCGCCTGATGTGGTAGTGAAAAACCTTAACAATGAATTCAAGAGAAGGGGTGCCCCCTTTAAATGTGCAGAATCGAACGGAACTATCAACACAATAGATGCATTGAGAAACATCATATTGGATAAGGATAAATCATTTCCACTGATCTCTTTGAGTCAGGATTACTTCGAAGAGATTGGCTTGTCAATTGAAGGAAGGAACCCGTTTGATCATGTCATTGCGGTATTAGCAATAGAAGATGGTAAAATATGGTTTCACGATCCTTACAAACCATTCGCAATGAGGTCGAGTAGGGTAAAAACTTTCAATAATCATCTTCCGTATGTAACAATGCTGAAATATTGGAAAGAAACTCAATCGCCGAACTGGGTGATGTGGGTGGAGAGGGTGGCAGGGACCCTTGATAGGTGGTTAGTAAAATGAGCTCAACGGAATCTATGACAGAAGAAATGCCAAACATATATCTTGGCACCAGGCAACCTTCCGAATCAGAAGTGGAGCTGGCTGTTAAAAGAAAGATAGGTATGGGCGCATACCTTTGCGACCAATCAGGAGAATACTATCATTTTGGCGTGTCCACTGAGAAGCACCTGTATGATGCGCTTTCAGGAAATTTTAAGGTTAAATTTGTCCCATTCTCACCAATTTTCACAGTTGTGATTAGAAAACAAGACGATGGTTACCACATTGAGGCTCCGAGCCGAATTTTTATCGAATCAAGATTGCATAACAAAATGGATGGTTTCCGTATTGGATCCGAAGGTTCTTTGTTGAAGGCAATCGGAGATAAGATTATCTCGATACCACAAATTAGGAACCAGATTAACCCTCTCTTTGAGATCGTTAGCAATGTTATCAATTATGGAGAGGTCGCACCAAATCAGTTTGTCGGCCGAGGCCGATCAATCGATAAGGCCAGGAATTATTTTAATTTCCTTAAAGATGTGGACATACTGGTATTAGAGGATGGTAAATATGCATGTGGTCCAGTAATATGTCGTGAGATGGACTCAAAAATAAATGTGGGTGATATGTATAACTCTATCCTGGCCGTTTCTATACAGAAGGGTCATCACTATATGTCAGAGTTCTTGAATTTTACTCACATCTCACCATTCATCCGCCTTGGGAATTCGAATTACATGCCATCATTCTATGCGGGAGAACTTCTGGCCATGTCCCCAGAGGACCTGTCTAACCACCATGCCTCAATTTATGGAAAATCGGCAATCCCCACTTCCAAGCTAGTGGCTTGGGCTACATTGATGGCAAATGCCGGTGTCTTCAAGTCAGTTAAAAAAGAGACGGGAAAACCTCTATTCACCGGTGATGATGATATTTTCTATGATTATCGTTGTGAATGGAAACCCAAGGCTAGATCCTTCGGGGTTGGTTGATTTCTTGATGAGCACTGACTGCATAGACACCCCCAACCTCAAATCCCAACCAGTTCCGATTACGGTGTCCATTCCTCATTATTACTCTCCTTTACCACAATAAGCAGCCCAGGGATTTTTTCCTATCCAATACCCACCAACCACTTAACCCACCTAGAATAGTAGGGGGTTGGTGAAAGTTGGGAACATATGATTGTCGAAAGGAACTGGGCATTTCATTTTTAACCCTCTCTGGTTGGTAATTGATATAATGGAATCACCCTTATTAGCCCGATCCGATGATGCCTGTTCAAAACACCGATGATGAAGGCTCGCTGGTTGATTTTTCTTCTCATTTGGCATCAGTTCAAATATCTAATCATCAACCTGATGAAAGAGGGCGTATCGGGCAGTTCTTCACCTCACCAAGCGTCGCCCATTTTATGGCGAACATGTTTGATATTAGTAAGAAGGAAATTAGAATCCTCGATCCAGGCGCAGGGACCGGCGTGTTAACCGCCGCTCTTTGTGAGAAAATTCTTCTTAATAGTCAAGTCCAGCGCATCCACATAGACGTGTTTGAGAACGATGTTACTGTCATCCCATTTCTTGAACAAACCATGATAAAATGTAAAGAACGGTTCACATCGCGGGGGATCGAAGCTTCTTACACAATAATTCAGAGGGACTTTGTGATTGAAACTAGCTCTACCAATAATATTGATTGGCAAACACATCGATTCCCAACAATTGAATACGATTTCATAATATCCAATCCACCATATTATAAAATTCATAAAAAAAAAGGACGAATAATTTCATCCGATCAAATCGTTGCAAGCCAACCTAATGTTTACACGGTTTTTATGGTACTATCATTACGATTGCTATCACCTGAGGGACAGATGGTGTTCATAACCCCACGGAGTTATTGCTCCGGACTTTATTACAGGAAATTCAGAGAATGGTTCCTTTCGAAAGCGGAAATAAACTGGATACATATTTTCGAATCCAGGAAACAAGTTTTTGATAAGGAAAAAGTCCTTCAGGAGAACGTCATTATTAAGGTATCTAAACTTACAACCCAAAAAGACTATGACGTTCATATCTCGGTCAGTAAAGACAAAAATCTTGCAACCCTACAAACTTTTCAATTGCCCTCATCTAAAATTATTTATCGCCAGAATGGAGACGTGTTCATAAGGATACCTTCATCTAAAGAGGAATTAAGAGCGATTGAAATAATTGATCACTGGACATCAAATCTTCATTCAATGGGGTTCGAAATTTCAACCGGCCCGGTGGTTGATTTTAGAACTGACCATCTTTGCGGTACGGTTGATGGGCGTAGGAAGGCGGTACCGCTTCTCTGGATGAATAGCATTCGTAATGGTCGCGTCCATTGGATCAACGAATCTGGTAAAAAACCACAGGCTATCGAAGATAGAGCTGAGACAAGTTCTTTTCTGCTACCCATGCAAAATTATGTGATTATAAAGCGTTTCACCTCTAAGGAGCAGATAAGGAGACTTGATGCTGGTGTCTTACTAAAGGGCGATTTACCGTTTGACAAGATTGGGCTGGAGAATCATTTGAATTATATTTATCGTGTCGGCGGGGAACTCACCATTGAGGATGCTTTTGGAATTGCGACATTGCTCAATTCTAAGATTGTTGACTACTTTTTTCGATCATTAAATGGGAATACCCAAGTGAACGCCACTGAAATTAGGGCGATGCCGTTTCCTCCGCTAGAACTCATTAGGACGATTGGAAAGGAGACGTTAAGTAATCAAGCCGGAAGCGGTTTATCTCCCGATGAGATACTTGAACAGGTCCTGGAGATTAGTGGTGATGATTAGATGAACAAGATTGACGAAGCTAAGGATGCTCTCATACAATTAGGGTTGCCAAAGCAGCAAATCAATGATAGAAGTGCACTAACTTTGTTGGTATTGTTGAATTTGAGGGAAAGTACCCCCTGGTCTGTTGCTAGTAAGAACACGGTGAGGGTCCACGATGTTATTCAATATGCCAGCACTGTTTTTAATCGCACATATGCTGAGAATTCTAGAGAAACATTCCGGAGATATACTCTTCATCAGTTCATTCAGGCTGGAATCGTTGTCAATAATCTCGATGATCCGGACAGAGCGACAAATAGTCCTGACAACAACTATACTATCGCGGATGAAGCTTTGGATTTACTTAGGAGATATGGGACTACGAGCTGGAGCGGTGCCCTTAACGAATTCCACAGCGTTCAGGAAAAACTCATAGAAAGATATGATCCGAGACTTCGGCGAGTAGGGATTGATGTGCTACTTGAAGAAGATGTATTATTCACTCTCTCACCTGGTTCCCATAACGAATTGCAACGAGATATCATTCGCGATTTTAGAAGCAGATTCGCCCTGGGTTTCAAGGTGATTTATGTGGGGGATACAGCAAAAAAAATGCTCCACGTTAATAAATCCTTGATGGAAACCATAGGGATTCCCATAACAGAACATGATAAACTGCCTGATATAGTCCTTTACAACAAAGAAAAACAGGTCATTATGTTAATCGAGGCAGTGACATCGCATGGGCCTGTATCTCCTAAGAGGCGGTTAGAACTGGAAACGATTTTATCTAAAATTCATATGAAGAGAATCTATGTAAGCGCGTTTCCGTCCTTCACAGAATATAAACGGTATGCGACCGACATTGCCTGGGAGACAGAAGTGTGGATAGCTAGTGATCCAGAACACATGATTCACAAGAATGGGGAGAAGTTCTTTACTCTATACGAATGAATTTTAGCCTCGTGAAATTTATTAAAAAAATTGCGAATACTGCCAAATTCACGGACCTTTTTCCAAAATTTCACTGTCTATGATTTAAGAGAGCGGATTAAACCTCAGAAAAACGTCTCCTCAACGTTCGATAGCGGAGATATCACCCCTAATAGTAATCATCTTCCCCCGGTGCGCTTTAAGCCCCACCGCCTCTTGTTGCACCGTCTTCCGAATTCCGTATCCCTCACATGCAATACTCGTAAGTCCACCCTATAAGCTACGTTAGTAGAACACCTTCACCCTCCCCCTCCGCTAAGCCCAATCACTCATGTTGTACTGTATTACCGCATCTGGGTCGTTCATGAAAGGCCGAATTTTGTCTTTCACCCCTGATTGTTTACACATTTTCCAAACCTAATTTGAGGATTCTAAGCCTCTTTTCATGGCAGATTATTCAATTCTGATTGAAAAAAGGAAATACACGATCGATCCCGAATTCAACGAATAGTTGAATTCCTCAAGGATTGCCTTGCTGATCTGTGAAACCCAATCCCTAACGCCGTAACAATGGAGTAACGGATATACGAGCGTAAAGTATACTGGTTGATGGAGTAAAAAAAATTCAATAATTGAAAAATGAGCAAGTTATAAATAGTTATAAGATGAAATCGGAACCAGTCTCATAATCCGAGTAGAAAAAAATTGAAAGGGTTTGAGGCTTCCTGATCGCGGCTAATGGTTCAAGACAAGGCCGCGATTAGGGCATATATTACCCAGGCGGGGATTGCGATTTTCAATCCGCCGTAGACCACTTTTATTGGGTCCATGCCACAACTATTTGAGCGTACTTATTTAAACGTTGGCTCTGGCAAGTAAGTATTTAAACATTATTGGTTAATAACGCGACTCAATATCTGGTTAAGATTTCTTATCCGGATTTTAGCTTTTAGGGGGATTATGTTTACTCCAAGAGGGGTATCCTTAACCGTAAAATCGATTGTGCTCGAACGGTCCCCTCTCCCCATATTTTCAGAAAGGACGAGTGGGTACTGGCGTACCCAACTTACTTTCGATTAATTGGTTTTGTAACCGATCACCTTGGACGATACATCATTGATGATCCAGGATGGTATTGTGGATACATCCAACGTATAGACCTGATTCAGGCGAGGATTAAAAAAGCCAAGCTTTTTGATATCACGAAATTCCTTGTGAACGGAATGTTGCCCCATGATGTAGTACATCAAGAGTTGCAAAGTGTGAGCATTGGTCGGCGGCTTAATAGAGACTTTAAAATCCCATAATGTGTCGCTCGTCAGAAAATCACCATCGCCCGTTGTAACAGTCTCTGTGTATCCACCTTCAAAAGTAAAACCATCTTTAACTACGGGGCCATATTCTTTCATGAATGCCATACTTCGATTTACCATCGTCCTGATGTTGAATAGGGTGGCTGAATCCGGTTCAATATCCTGTACTGCCCGATACCCCATCGGGCTGGATCTAAAACACACATCATAACCAGTGAGTTTGCAGGCCTTGATTAATGATTTGTCATCCAATCCGGTTATTTCATTTAACAGCTGCTGAGCATAGCCCACTTCATCGATTATTATAGCTCCCATCAATGATATTTTAAACGCTTCTTCAAGCGGTGTGCCCATTGAATATCTTGTTACATAATCTACTGCGAGCCCTACCAAGCTACTGTGAATATTCTCTTCCGGATTCAATTCAACCATGTCATTGAAATTTTCGACCGCGAATTCTTTAGGTTTAATATATCCACCTCTAGGTTGACTTACTTGCTTTATTCTTTGAGTAACTGAAGCCATTATTCGTTCACCTTGCCCGATTCAATAGACCACTCCTTTTCTTAATAACCTTAACTCGGAGTTTTATGGAATGGAAAACGAATCTAAGACCATTTGGTTAGATTCGCGGTTTGAGAGGTCTTAATCCGTGAGTTCACGGAAGACTGGAAATACTTAAGCGCCCCCCTACTTTTTGCGGGGGGTGTATTCCGTGAGGACGATTCCCTTCTTCTTCGCATGATCAACGAGGGTCGATGAAGGAACCTTGAGCTGCCGAGCGGCGTCCGATATGCTGCGAGCGTTGCCGCTGCGTAGGAGCTCCACGGCGAGGCCTACGTTGACATCTTTGCGCCGACCCTTGCCCCAGGAGCCGCCCTCCTTGAGACGGCGGTGTATGCCCTCGGAGACGCGCTCCCCGTGGTGTTCTCGTTCCATCTGAGCGAAGGCAAGCATAAGGGTGTAGAAGAATCGGCCGCCCGGGGTGGTGGTGTCAATCTGATCCTTGACGAAGATCAGGCCGCACCCGACATCCTGCAGCTGCTGCGTGGCCTGCAAGCCGTATAGGGCTGAGCGCATGAAGCGGTCGAGGCGAAGGCAGATGATTGCCTGGAACCGACGTTTGGACCTGTTGGTGGCCTCCTTCATCATGTCTTTGAATGCCGGTCGCGCTGGGTCCTTGCCGGACCTCCCCTCGTCCACGAATGTGGCCACCACCTGGTGTTCGTAGATCTCGCAGTATTCGCGGAGAATAAGGAGC
>Ga0209099_1002163_pt1 | contig 17932 bp, 15 predicted proteins | sample AD_JPNHW2_MetaG_FD_184430 | JGI IMG/M metagenome (GOLD analysis project Ga0209099, IMG submission 184430) | Active sludge microbial communities of municipal wastewater-treating anaerobic digesters from Japan - AD_JPNHW2_MetaG (SPAdes) (version 2) | ecosystem: Engineered > Bioreactor > Anaerobic... | reverse complement strand
CAAATATGGCAGTGCATATTTTGTACAATAGACCGTTCCCCAGAAATTGACATCCATGAGTCGTCTTATTACCGAGAGGTCAAGCTCTGAGAACAGTGCGCGCATAGAGATGCCTGCGTTGTTGATCAGTATATTAACAGTTCCATACCGTTCAACTGTTTTCTCCACAAGATTCCGGCACTGTTCTTCAACAGTCACATCCGTCTGGCAGGAGATCACGTCATAGCCCAGTGACTTCATTTCAGCTTCATGAGCGGAAAGCTTGTCAGCTGAGCGGGCAGCCATTACCACTTTACTTCCATGCTTTGCAAATTCATGAGAAATAGCCAGTCCAATGCCCGTTGAAGCACCGGTGACAATAACCACTTTGTCTTTGAAAATATTTTTCATTCCTTTTGCAGATTTAGGATAGATAAAGATAAGAACAATTCTGCCTATTTAAGCCAGTGGTGTTTCGGGAAAAAAAAGTTCAAAAAATTGGCAAAACTATTTGCGTGGCTAAGCTTTTTACATATCTTTGCACTCGCAAAATCGGTAACCGATTCAGTAGCTCAGCAGGTAGAGCACATCCCTTTTAAGGATGGGGTCCTGGGTTCGAGCCCCAGCTGGATCACGAAAATGCAACAAGGGGGATTAAAAATCCCCTTTTTTTATGAGATAATCATCAGGAATTTTTTATAACAAAACAATTTTGGGCATTAAAAAAGCCGGCAGTGGTCTGTCGGCTTTTTTTATTTGATTTTTGGCAATTATTTTGAAAGTACGGGTATCTGTCTGCTGATAGACTCCTCAAGTGAAATCAGTGTCTCTGTACGGGTAATACCTGTAACAGACTGGATCTTTTCAGTGAGAACCTCACGCAGATGCTCATTGTCCCTGGTATATACCTTGAGGAACAGAGAGTAATTTCCGGTTGTATAGTGACATTCTATTACTTCCGGAATGTCGCGCAGTTTGTTGATTACTTCTTTGTATTTCCCCGGATTGTCAAGATAGAGACCAATGTAGGCACATGTTCTGAAACCTACCATTACAGGATCAACCTTAAACTCGGATCCTTTAATAACACCTATTCTTATTAACCTCTGCACCCTCTGATGTATTGCAGCACCAGATACGTTGCAGTCACGGGCGACTTCCAGGTAAGGGATCCTGGCATTCTTGGTAATAATGTCCAGTATTTTCCTGTCCAGGTTATCAATTTGTAAACTTTCCGACATGATTTCTTTCATTATGTTTTGTTTTATGGTTTTACTCAGATAAATGCAAATTAAAAGTTAAATCGATAAAATTTATATGATTTTTAACATAATCGACTTAAATCAGGTCAGAAAATATAAAAAATTAAGAAGAATAAGGTTCGGATGCCAGTTACTCCATTGAAAGATTTCCAACGATTTCCCTGATTGAGTGAAAATCGTTCAACTTCATATATTCTTTCACTCCCTCTACAACCATTGTGGCAGTGCGTGGTTCAATGAATGAAGCCGTGCCGATTTGAACTGCAGTGGCACCTGCAAGAAGGAATTCAACAGCATCATCACTGTTCATAATGCCACCAATACCTATTACAGGGATTTTAACAGCCTTTGCAACCTGCCAGACCATTCTCAGGGCGACAGGTTTAACCGCAGGCCCTGAAAGCCCTCCTGTGGCTGTAGAAAGCTTCGGTTTGCGCTTCCTTATATCAATTGCCATACCCAGCAGGGTATTTATCAGTGAGACTGCATCAGCGCCCTCCTCCTGGGCAATGAGGGCAAATTCTGAAATGTTAGTAACGTTCGGTGAGAGCTTAACTATAAGAGTTTTTGAATATGCTTTGCGAACAGAGCTGATTACCTCGCGGGCAGATTGCGGGTTGGTACCAAAAGCCATTCCTCCCATTTTAACATTGGGACATGAAATATTCAGCTCAATGGCTGGTATCTTCTCCAGCTCATCAATTCGTTTAGATAGCCTAACATAATCATCAACATTACTGCCATTTACATTTACAATAACATTGGTGTCATACTTGCTTATTTCAGGGTAAATATGTTTTTCAAAATAGTCGATTCCTTTATTCTGTAGTCCGACTGCATTCAGCATTCCTGAAGGTGTCTCAGCCATCCTTGGATATGGATTACCCTGTCGGGGCTCCAGAGTGGTTCCCTTGACAATTATTGCCCCCAGGGACGATACATCCATAAAATCTTCGAATTCGGGGCCATAGCCAAATGTCCCTGATGCAGTCATCACAGGATTTTTAAGGTGTAGTCCACCAATCTGAACTGAAAGATCTACCATAGCAGCGTTTTTGTATTGAAAACAGGTCCGTCGGTACATGTGCAGAGATGACCTGAAACAGTATTTACCACACAACACAGGCATGCTCCTATACCGCACGCCATAAGGTTTTCAAGAGAAACTTCACAAAAAAGTCCACGTGCTTTGCACTCCCTGGCAATGCTCTTCATCATAGGTTCGGGTCCGCAGCAATAAACGCGGTCCCAGCTGTTCTCCCTGAAGGCAGCAATATCGGTAATAAACCCGCTGGTGCCAACAGATCCATCCTCCGTGGCAAGATAAACAGGTCCAATGGCTTCAAAGGGGCTGTAATCAAGTATTCTTTCCCTGTTTCTGAATCCCAGTGCCACTGAGACATCAGCTCCGGCATCTTTCGATTTACGCGCGAGATAAAGCAAAGGAGCCATTCCGCAGCCACCGCCGGTAAGCAGTACCTTTTCTCCTTCCGATGGAAGGGTAAATGAATTGCCAAGCGGGTAAATAAGGTTTATATTCTCTCCGGCCTTTAATTCAGACAGCCTTTCCGAACCCGATCCCACAACCTGCACAAGTATTTTAATACTGTTGGCAACATAGTCAACATCGTGAATTGAAAGAGGAATTCTGAGAAATGAATCTGAAGAGTTGTCTACCCTTACCTGCAGGAACTGTCCCGGTAATATCTCAGGCAGAGGTGTTTTTGAAGCGGCTTCAAGAATAAAGAAATTATCACTGATTTTCTGATTTTTTATAATGGTCAGATCATCTATTCTCTTTTTCATCAGCTTTTCTTTGTTACAAAAATAACCAAAATTGCTGATGCGTAAAATCAGGGTCGATATTCAGTAAAAGTTTTATCAGAATAGAAGAAAAGAACCCTCTCAAGAATCTTTGCCGGATTTGTCTGTCCTGCAGAGAATGGAACTTCAGTTACCTCTTTTTTCGTTTCTGATTCCGGAACAATTTTTTCAACCTCACCAGAATCGGATATTTGAACCGTATCTTCCACCGGTACGGAAATATTTGAATCTGTTGCATCAGGATCATCAAACAGGGTGGGTTGTACTATCGTCTTATACATTGATCCTCTGCCAAATAATATCCATTCTGCTGATAATGCAGGATACTTTGAAAGCATTTTCAGTATGAAATCCAGGCTTGGATTGTTCCTGCCTGATAGAATATGCGATATGCCAGAGGGCTGAACACCAATCTCCTCAGCAAATTGTGCGTAGCTCTTGTTTTCGTTCTGGAGAAACCTGAGTATTCTGTCTTTCATTTTGTAAACTTTAATATTACAAATGTAACCCTTTAAATAATTACGCCTGTAATTTCAGTTGATTTACATTTGTAATGCACACCTTTTCTTTAGTCCAAATACGTCTGGGTTTTAATGAAACCAACCCTATAAATAAGGCTAATATCCTCATGTATTACTGTACTTTAGATTATATTAAAAGCTGATTAATAATTACTTATATATCTGTAATGAATGAAATCTAATCGATCTTGAAGCTGATTTTAGCTATCTATTGCATTTTTATTTGATATAATCTATGTTAATATGCTGATAATATGTTCTTTATAGTAAGTAAACTTTGTTTAATCCATTATTTTACATCTCTATATTATCATATGATTACAATTGTATTAAAAATTGAAAATATTATCTCTTTTACTGATTTACTTTTGTAATGTGGGTGGAGTTTGCCTTTGATTACATTTGTAATTCTGAAGAAATAGTCTGTTTGTAAACCTTAATGGGAGTTAATAGCGGGCATGAACAATTTAAAGAGCCAAATATGGCATTCACCTTTACCCTATTAGCAAGTACCGGAGAAGAATTATCCCTGAAAAAATTTCAAGGCTGCACAGGGAAGTTTTTCCCCGGCATCTGCAGGTTATTTCCAGAAAATCCTGTTCTCGCGGGGTTAAGGGAATTATTTCAGAGGCCTTACACACTCATATAATGAGGGTTACAGGCTATTTATGCAGCTTGTGTAAATCTAAGAAAAACGCCTTTCCCAGCTTATGAAGCGAAATACTGGTAAGAAAAAAGTAATTTAATGCTGGATCAGGGAAATTGGATAAGGCTCCTACTCGATTTTAAAATCCCTGGCTGTTTCTTCGTCAAACTCTTTTTCCCATCTTGCAATAACGGATGTGGCAAGACAGTTTCCAACGACGTTAACTGATGTTCTGGCCATATCCATCAGGACGTCAATACCAAGGATCATGAATATTGGTTCAGCCGGAAGGCCAAAGCTTGCAGCAGTGCCCAGAAGGATCACCAGTGCCGCCCTTGATACTCCTGCCACTCCTTTGCTTGTCAGCATAAGTGTAAGGCATATGATTATCTGTTGCGAGATTGGAAGATGAATGCCTGCCGCCTGGGCCACAAATATTGTTGCCAGTGATAGGTAAAGCGTTGTGCCGTCAAGGTTAAAGCTATATCCTGTAGGTATAACAAAGGCTACGATCTTGCGTGGAATGCCAAACCGTTCCATCGACTCCATGGCCGATGGCAGTGCCGATTCTGAGTTTGATGTGGCAAATGCAATTGTTGCAGGCTCTGATACAGCCATAATAAACTGTCTGACAGGGATTCTGAACAGCAATGCAATGGGGAGCAGTACCAGTATGAGAAAAATTATGAGGGCAACATATAGGGTTGCAATGAGTTTGAAAAGGTTAATAAAGACATCGAGCCCCATATGTCCTATTGTGTAAGCCACAGCTGCAAAAACTGCAACCGGAGCAAAATACATAACGATATTTGTGAACTTAAACATCACCTCAGCAAGAGCCTCAGTGAATTTTACCACAGGCTGCCTGTATCTGTCCTTAACCATTGAAAGGGCTATGCCGAAGATAATACTGAAGATAACTATTTGCAGTATCCTGCCTTCATAAATAGCCATTGCAATGTTCTCCGGAAAGATATTGAGCAGGAAATTGCCTGTGGTTACTGGTTTCACATCGACATTTTGTGAAGCTATATCGGGTGGCAGCACTATCCCCACACCGGCCTTGCTTATGTTTATGGCAAGGAGTCCGATGAAAAGAGCAATTGTGGATACTATCTCAAAATAAAGTATTGATTTCCATCCCATCCGCCCCACCTGTTTTATGTCGGCATGGCCTGCAATACCCACTACAAGGGTAGAAAACAAAAGTGGAGCAATTATTGTCTTGATCATTCTCAGAAAAATATCACTGAGAACCTTGATGTTCTGTGCTGCAGCCGGCAAATCGTACCCAAACTCTGCTCCTGCTGCCATACATACAAGTATCCATGTTGTAAGTGACTTTCTTCTTACGGCAAAAACAATCAGCAGCAGTATGGAAAAAATCCTGATTATGCAAAGCGCAGAGCTGGAAAGTGAAACCAGATGGTAGGCCTGAAGAAGTAAAGTTAAGATTGAAATTGAAATTACAACAGGCAATGTGAATCTGAAATACTTCCAGAAATCGTTAGGTGTGCTTTGCATAATCAGTTTAAAAAAAATGATATAGATATTTTTATATCATGTAATTGTTTAGCTACATGATCCTGAGCAGCCACTATCCTTGCTGCCGCATGAAGAGCATCCTCCCGGGTTATTTATTGCATCAAGTTCTTCCGGTGTAGCGTCCCGTACGTCAATTATTTTTCCCACAAAATAGAGGTCCACTCCTGCCAGAGGATGGTTAAAATCCATTGCGACAAATGAATCGCCAATTTCAGTGACTGTGCCCACCATTCTGTTACCATGTGCATCCATCATAGGAACGCTGTTTCCCACAAAGCATACATCTGAGTTCAGTTTACCTTCATCCTCAAATATATTGCGAGGCAGGTTAACTATCATCTCTTCATGCTTTTCTCCGTAAGCATCAGCTGCATTCAGGCCAAATTCAAAATCTGATCCTGTCTCAAGTCCGGAAAGATTTGCCTCAAATTTCGGTAACAGACGACCAGCCCCATAAACAAATGTAAGCGGTGCTGACTCATTTACCTTTTCCAGTTCCTTTCCGTCCTTTGTCCCCTCACGCAGTTCGTAAATAAGAGATACAACAGTGTCTTTTGCTAATTTCATAAATTTTTGTTTATTAGTTATTTAAAATATATTATCTCACTAAAAATTTAACATTACCCGAAATTCAGGCGAGTCGTGTGTCTGGCATTTGTTTCCCGAAAGAACCCACAGCAACTCGATATCTATTGATGACCGGCGGCCTAAAGGTTCAGAAATGCCTAATCCACCGAAAAATGTTCCCTGAAAAACTCTTCCCGAAGCCCCATCAGCAACAAAGAAATTTTTTTCAAGGCTCAGTCCCTCATACTCTGTGTGTATAAAGAGACCCAGATTCACTCCCAGAGGTATTACATTGTTCAGATCCTGAACAAACACGAACTCAGAGTATGCTCTTCCGCCGTATATCAATGTGCTTCCGTAACTATCCTTATAATACTGGAACGACGGACCTGCAGCAACATTCATACGTGGCAGGAGCCATACTCCAAGTACAGGTGCAACCTGAATATTGGTCACGGTACCAAACTGGAGTCCAAATGACCCTCCTATAAAAAGTCTCTCTGATAACGGAGGTTTCTCATTTACAACTTCCTGAGCAAACAGGGTCTGCGATAAAACCAGCGCTGCTGCCAGGAAAATGGATCTGATCATTTTTTGTCCTTTTCTGAAAAGGTACAAATAAAGTGAAAATTAGTACATTTACCCTAATTCAACCTGATTATTCGTTCCAACAACATCTAACTAACTTACAGACTGATGAATATAATAATCACTGGAGCATCGGCAGGCATCGGAAGAGAGGTAGCTCTTTGCCTTGCCAGGGATGAAAAAAACAAAATAGTTGCGATCTCCCGTAATAAAACTGCCCTTCTGAGCCTTTCCGAAGCCGCTGAGAATAAAAACATAATTACAGTGGACGTTGACCTCAGGCTTACACAGGAGGTCCGTAAAAGGCTTAAAAACGTCCTTTATGAGGATCCTGGAAGTGTGGATATCCTGATAAATAATGCCGGGTTACTGATAAACAAGCCATTCAGCGAGTTGAGGGAGAGCGATGTTGAAGATCTTATAAATGTGAATTTTCAGTCGCCTCTGCTTATTATTCAGTATCTGCTTCCCCTAATGAAGAGCGGTTCGCATATAGTTAACATAGGAAGCATGGGTGGTTTCCAGGGCAGCTCAAAATTCACGGGTCTTTCGGTATACAGTGCTGCCAAAGGTGCCCTGGCGGTACTAACTGAGTGCCTTGCCACTGAATATGCAACTCAGGGCATCTCATTTAACTGTCTGGCTCTGGGTTCCGTTTCAACTGATATGCTGAAAAAAGCATTCCCCGGTTATTCAGGATCAATGGCTCCTTCAGAAGTGGCACGCTTTATTGCCGATTTTGCCCTGAATGGCAATAAGTACTTTAACGGCAAGGTGATACCTGTTGCCAAAAGCATTCCTTAGTGCTTATCCCTTGTAACTCTTAACTTCAATTTTGCCGTTAATAGCCAGCAATCCGTTATATGCCAGCGCTTTAAGCTCATCTTCACCAGGATAGACCACCACTGGAGCAAAAGACTTAACCATTTGGGTTATCTTTTCAACATTACCTTTCTGGTATGCCATTCCTCCTGTAAGGATTATCGCATCGACCTCTCCCCTGAGCACTGCCACCATGGAGCCTATCTCCTTGCCAATCTGGTAGGATGCGCCTGAGCGAATCAATTCCGCCTTTGCATCGCCGGCCTCAGCCTTTTCGCATATCTCCTTAAAGCTGTTTGTTCCCAGGTAAGCGACCATGCCTCCTTTACCGGTGATCATGCCTTTAATGTCGTTCAGGCTATACTTTCCGCTGAAACAAAGCTCCGCCAGCTGGAATGCCGGCAGTCCGCCTGACCTCTCAGGAGAATAAGGTCCGTCGCCGTTAAGCGCATTGTTTACGTCTATAACTTTGCCCTTCAGATGGGCTCCTACGCTAACACCTCCGCCCATGTGTGCAATAACAAGATTGAGCTCTTCGTATTTCTTACCTATTGAGGCTGCATAAATCCTGGCAACAGCCTTATGATTAAGGGCATGAAATATTGAACGCCTTTCAATGAGCGGGTGACCAGAAAGCCTTGCAAGGGGCAATAACTCATCAACTACCACAGGATCTACAATATAAGCCTTTACAGATGGGTGGTCCTTTACTATATCATGAGAAATCAAGGCTCCAAGGTTGCTTGCATGTTCACCGTTTACAGCAGATGAAAGATGTTCAAGCATAAGGTCATTAATTTCGTAAATACCAGATTCAATAGGATTTACAAGTCCACCCCTTCCAACTATTGCCGAAATAGAGTCTATTTCATAACCGGCGTCCACCAGCGACTTAACAATCAACTCTTTACGGAACAATAACTGATCTGTTATCTTGTCAAATTTGCCAATCTCTTCAAATGAATGTCTCAGAGTGTTTTCAAATACCAGTGTTTCTTCTTCGAACAATGCATATTTTGTTGATGTAGAACCGGGATTTACAGCAAGGATTAGTTTTTTTTCCATAGGACAAAATTAAGATGCCATTAGACAGGCAAGGGCTATACAATAATATTTTGATATTTCGCTTTCGCTTCTTGACATCACCACCACAGGTTTTATTGTACCGCAGATAATACCTGCCAGTTCACTGCGGGTAAACAACATAAGGCCTTTATAAAACGGGTTGCAGGCTTCCAGGGAAGGGAAAAGAAGAATATCTGCATCACCGGCTACCGGTGTGGGGACTCCTTTTATCTCAATGCTTTCCGGATCACAAGCCAGGAACAGGTCCAGTGGGCCATCCATAATGCAGTTTCCGAATTGTCCATCCCTTGCCATTTCACACATTTTCGAATAATCAAGTGAATTGGGGAAGTGCTGGCTGACTTTCTCGGATGCACCTATCAATGCAATCTTTGGCTGTTCAATGCCAAAGCGTCTTGCCATATCCAGGGCATATTTAGCCATAAAAGTCTTCTGGTACAGGTCAGGGAAAGGAATAACAGCAGTATCGGTAATAAAGAGAAGCTTATGGTATGACGGCACCTCAAGGACGGCCACATAGCTCATAACTGCATCCCTGATCAGCAGTCCCTCTTCCTTATTCATTACAGCCTTCAGGAACTTGTCAGTACCTACAAGTCCTTTCATAACAATATCAGTCTCACCTCTGGCTGTCATGGAGACTGCCATGCGTGCAGCAGCAACGTCGTCGGGAGCCTCAATAATATGTACAAGTGACAGGTCGCATCCTTTTGAAATGCAAGTTCCTATAATTGCTTTCCTGTCTCCTATCAGGAATGCCTCAACAAATCCTTCATGAACAGCTTTATAAACTGAGCCGATAGTGTTTGGATCCTGGGCCCAGGCTACTGCAATACGAAATTTCCGGCCTGATTTTTTTACCAGGTCGGCCATTTGCTGAAGTTTTGCTATCATGTCAGCTTTTTTTGGAAATTGCTGCGGCAAGCATTATACTGTCATATTTTGCCTCGTCGGAATCGCTCCGGGAGGTAAGCACTATTGGTGCAGTAGCACCAAGAATAACAGCAGCAACCTTAGCATCTGCGAAGAAGACAAGTGATTTGTAAAGCACATTGCCCACCTCGATATCAGGCATCACCAGCAGATCTGTGTCGCCTGCAATTTCACTTTTTATCCCTTTATGAATGGCACTTTCCAGGCTGATTGCATTATCAAAAGCCAGAGGACCGTCGATAATGCAGTTCTCAATCTGATCGCGCTGGTTCATTTTAGACATGAGGGCAGCATCAAGAGTTGCCCTCATGCTCTCATTTACTTTTTCAACGGCCCCGAGAATTGCCACTTTGGGCAACTCATATCCCAGTTTATTGAGACAGCCTACAGAGTTATTCACAATTGCAATTTTTTCCTGCAGGTTTGGTTCGATATTCATTGCAACATCAGTAACAGCAATGATCTTGTGGTAATTTTTGACCTCAAAGAAGGCAATGTGGGAAAGAAGTGAGCCTGAACGCAGACCCCACTCCTTATTCAATACTGCCTTAAGCAGGGTTGAAGTACCAACCTTGCCTTTCATCAGGACTTCAGCCTGACCGCTTCTTACCATTTTAACTGCAATTTCGGTCGCCTGGGTTGGATTTGGCTCGTGAACCATACGGATGTCTGACAGGTCATAGTTGTTTTCAGCTGCAAGCTTTAACAGTTCTTCCCTGTCTCCGACAAGAATCGGTTCAATTATTCCGTCTTCACCGGCTTTCATTACTGCACTCAGTGCATTAAGATCTTCCGCAGCAGCAAGCACAAGTCTTTTGCGCTGTTGTGTGCCAAGCAGATTTTTAAACTCTGAAAGGTGTTTCAGGGCCATATGTTGGATATTTAGTTAGAGTGTATATTTTTCTACCAGATTTTTTGTGTCAGATGCAATCACGAATTCTTCATCTGTGGTTATTACCATTACTATTGACTTTGAACCGGGCATTGACAACACCATATCTTTACCCTTAACACCGTCATTTACAGCTTCATCGATTTGGATACCCATGAAATCCATACCTGTGCAGATCATCTTCCTCATATTGAAGTCATTTTCCCCTACTCCTCCGGTGAAAATAAGCAGGTCGAGTCCATTCATTGCAGCAACGTATGCACCAATGAACTTCTTGACTTTATAGGCATACATGTTTAGCGCAAGGATAGCCAGCTTATTGCCATTTTTTGAGGCAGTCTCAAGATCCCTCATGTCTGAGGAGAGCTGTGAGATTCCGGCAACGCCGCTTTTCTTGTTTATCAGATTGTTTACACCACTTACGCTAAGACCTTCTTTTTCTGCAAGATAAAGAAGAACTCCCGGGTCAATTTCTCCGGTGCGGGTACCCATAATAAGACCATCAACAGGTGTAAAACCCATTGAAGTATCTATGGATTTGCCATTTTCAATTGCAGTGATTGATGCTCCGTTTCCAAGGTGGCAGGTAATAATCTTCATTTTGTTGATGTCCTTGCCAAGGATGTTGCAGGCTTTGTGAGCAACAAATTTATGGCTGGTGCCATGGAAGCCATACTTGCGGATACGGTATTTCTCATAATATTCGTAAGGAATGGCGTACATATATGCAAAATCGGGCATTGACTGGTGGAAGGAAGTGTCAAATACCGCGGCCTGTGGAACACCGGGAAGAATCTTCTCGCAGGAGAAGATACCTTTAAGGTGTGCAGGGTTATGAAGTGGTGCAAGTTCACCGCAGCGCTCAATCTCTTTCTTGACATCATTGTCAATAAGCACACTCTCCTTGAAGTTTTCACCACCATGGGCAACACGGTGTCCGACGGCTTTAATCTCGTGAACATCGCTTATCACACCATGCTTCGGGTGAAGAAGAGCTTCCATAAGCATGTTAATTCCGATGGTATGGTCAGGTATATCGGTAACGACCTTATAAACCTCTTTTCCAGCAGGCTTATGTGTAAGTATTCCATCGTTAATACCTATCCTTTCAATGAGTCCTTTTGCCAGGATTTTTGTATCCTCTCCCATGTCAACAAGCTGATACTTGATTGACGAGCTTCCGCAGTTTAATACTAGAATTATCATGATCTCCTTTTATTTTTTTAAGCCTGCAGCCTGATTGGCTGTAATAGCAATTAGACTAACGATATCGCTTACTGAGCAACCTCTTGAAAGGTCATTTATCGGAGCTGCCATTCCCTGGAGAACAGGACCGATAGCTTCTGCATGAGCCAGACGCTGAACAAGTTTATAAGCTATATTTCCAGACTGAAGGTCAGGGAACACCAGAACATTGGCCTCACCTGCTATTTTGCTTCCCGGGGCTTTTTTCTTGCCTATCTCAGGGATCAGGGCAGCATCGGCCTGCAGTTCGCCGTCAAAATCAATGTCAGGTGCCATCTCTTTGGCCATTTTTGTCGCATTGACAACCTTATCAACCATTTCATGCTTTGCACTTCCCTTGGTTGAGAAACTCAGCAGTGCAACCTTTGGTTCCATGCCAACAATAGCTTTTGCTGTATGAGCTGTGGCAACAGCTATTTCAGCAAGCTCTTTGTCTGTCGGATTTGGGTGAACAGCACCATCTGCAAACACCAGTATACCATCGTGTCCAAATTCTTTATCTTTCAATATCATAATAAAGGCACCTGATACAACGGAAATGCCCGGGGCGGTCTTTACAAACTGAAATGCCGGCCTGAGAACGTCTCCTGTTGCATGATCTGCACCTGATACCTCACCGTCAGCATCCCCATTCTTGATCATCATGACACCAAGATAAAGAGGATCTTCAATAAGCCTTGATGCTTCTTCCCTTGTCAGGCCCTTACTCTTCCTGAGCTCAACCATAAGATCAATATATTTATCTTTCATGGCATGATTCTTCGGGTCTACAACGGTTGCCTTTGAAATATTCTTTAAATCATATTTCGAAGCCAAACCTTTTATTTCTTCCGGGTTCCCAATGAGGATTATTCTTGCAAGTCCTTCTGCTATTGCAGCATCAGCAGCCTTGATATTTCTTTCCTCAGTTCCTTCTGGCAACACAATCCGCTTGTTATATTTTCTTGCGTTGTCTTTGATCTTATCAATCAATTCCATTGTATATCAATAAATTAGTTAATTATTTTTAATCTTCAAAAGTACGAAAAAAGTATGAGGTAACAACATAACCTGTATATGATTAATATCAGATTTTCTATTTTTGGATATAAAAGGAGAAAAACGGGCAGAAAAAGATTACCAAACCGGGCAAAAACATAATTTTAGGGCCTCATATTTTTATAAAATGCAACATACCGACTTTTTAAAAGCTTTTCGTTCATTTTCAGGCAGTTTCGAGGGAGAGACAAGTACTGACAACATATCACGTACCATATACGCCACTGATGCATCCATTTATCGTGAAATGCCATTGGCGGTTACCTATCCTGCAACAACAGATGATCTTAAAAAACTAATTCTTTTCTGTAATAAAAATAAGCTAGGCATCGTTCCTCGCGCTGCCGGTACTTCCCTGGCTGGCCAGGTTGTTGGTAACGGCATCGTTGCGGATATGTCGCGCCATTTCAAAAAAATAACCGAGATTAATGCCGGTGAAAAGTGGGTAAAAGTTCAGCCTGGTGTTGTTCCTGATGAGCTGAATAAAGTACTTAGACCGTTCGGACTTCTTTTCGGGCCGGAGACATCGACTTCAAACAGATGTAATCTCGGTGGAATGCTTGGCAACAATGGCTGCGGACTTCATTCTCTTGTCTATGGATCCGTAAGAGATCATCTCCTGGAAGTGAAGGCATTGTTGTCTGACGGATCGGAGATACTCTTCAAACCACTTGATAAGGAAGAGTTAAAGTTTAAGCTTACTCAAAGTGGCAGAGAAGGCGATATTTACAGAAAACTTTATAAGCTTTTCAGCAATAATGAGAACAAAGTCTCTATAGCCGAAGGATACCCTGAGCCTACCGTCCCTCGCAGGAATACCGGATATGCCATGGACTATATTCTTGACTGTGAAGAGTTTAATCCCGAGAGTAACAAGCCGCTGAATCTGTCAGGACTTATTGCAGGTTCAGAGGGAACACTTGTTATTGTTACGGAAATAAAACTGGGACTGGTGCCCCTGCCACCTCCTGTCAGGGCTCTTTCATGCGTTCACCTTTCAAAGAGAGATGAGGCCTTCAGGGCAAATCTTATTGCGTTGAAATATTCTCCGCATGCCATTGAACTAATGGATGATAAAATTCTTGCGCTGGCAGAAAACAGCCCCGGGCAAAAAAAGAACCGCTTTTTCATTGAAGGATCTCCGGGAGCCCTTCTGTTTGTTGAGTTTAATGCGGCAACAGCCGAAGAAATAACTGTCACAGCAGGAAAAATGGAAGAGGAGATGAAAGCATCTGGTCTTGGTTATGCCTTCCCCGTGGTATGGGGTGCTGATGTTACCAGAGTCTGGAATCTCAGGAAAGCCGGTCTTGGCATCCTTTCAAATATGAAGGGAGATGCAAAGCCGGTTTCTTTAATTGAGGATTGTGCTGTTGATGTAAATAAACTGGGAGACTTTGTGCAGGAAATTGAAGAGATGCTTGCCTCTCTTGGCAAGGAATCGGTATACCATGCACACATTGCAACCGGAGAGCTACATATCAGGCCTATCATTGATATTAAGAACCCGGATGAAGCCAGGCTGCTTAGGATAATTGGTGAAAACACTGCCAGGATCGTAAAGAAGTATCGTGGTTCAATGAGTGGTGAGCATGGCGACGGAAGGCTTAGGGGTGAGTTTATCCCCATTGTTATTGGCGAACATAACTACCAGTTAAACAAAGAAATAAAAAGCATTTTTGACCCGGACAACATTTTCAATCCCGGAAAGATTGTAAACACTCCTCCAATGGACGCAAGTCTCAGATACGTCCCGGGGAGAAAGACGCCGGAACTGAAAACATGGTACGACTTCACATCCTCAGGAGGAGTAGTAAGAGCTGCTGAAAAATGCAATGGATCAGGTGATTGCCGGAAAAGCAGGGTAATCGGAGGCACCATGTGCCCCACTTTTATGGCTACTGAGGACGAAAAAATGTCGACCAGAGCACGCGCCAATATTCTCAGGGAGGCGTTTAATAATGACGGGACTGATCCATGGGCAAACAATGATGTCATGGAGCTTCTCGACAGCTGTCTGGCATGTAAGGGATGCAAAAGTGAATGCCCGTCTGAGGTGGATATGGCAAAGCTGAAGTCTGAGTTTCTTCAGCATCATAATGATAAAATTAAACCCGGGCTAAGAACCAGGCTCATTGCCAATCTGCCATCCATTTACAGGCTCTTCGCTCCCTTTGCGCCCGTTTTTAACTTTGCAGCCTCTTCAAAAGTCACCTCTTCTGTAATAAAGAAAATTACAGGTTTTGCCGGGAAGCGCAGCATCCCAACCATATCAGGGTTAACCCTCAGGCAATGGGCAAAAAAGAACCTCAGCGCCATTAATCCTTCAGACCCGGTAAAGGAGGTATATCTGTTTGTTGATGAGTTCACCAACTATAATGACACAACAACGGGTATATCTGCAATTAAGCTTCTGACATCGCTTAATTACAGGGTTCTTGTTGTTGATCACCCTGAAAGTGCCAGGACCTATATTTCAAAGGGGTTTCTTAGAAAGGCAATAAAAAAGATAGACCGGAATATTTCAATCTTTGCTCCGCTGATAAGCAGTGATACACCTTTAATTGGCATTGAGCCCTCTGCCATACTGGGTTTCAGGGATGAATTTCCGGAACTTGCGACAGGTTCATTAAAGGATGCAGCTGCCAGGATGGCTCCAGATGTTTTTCTCTTCGAAGAGTTCATTGCAATGGAGTTTAAAGCAGGCAGGATAAAAAGTGAAAGCTTTACCGGGGAGGTGAATGAGGTTCTTGTACATGTTCATTGCCAGCAAAAAGCTGTTGCCACGGCATCGGCATCTGTTGAAGCGCTTTCAATACCTTCGGGATACAGTGTAAAAGAGATTCCTTCCGGCTGTTGTGGCATGGCAGGTGCATTCGGATATGAAAAAGAGCACTTTGATCTTTCTGTCATGATAGGTGAACTGGTTTTATTTCCTGAGGTAAGAGATGCCGGTATTAAAACGATAATTTCAGCCCCTGGAACAAGCTGCAGACATCATATTAAAGATGGTACGGGCAGAAGTGCCATTCACCCGGCAGAAGTGCTTTATAATGCCCTTAAAAAGGATTAAATCACAGGTTTATACTGAAATCATCTGCATCTCTCAGGACCGGCAGTGAAAATCTGATTTTTTCTACTCTCCCTTTATCTATTTCGGCTGAGAGATTACCTTCAGCATGATGTGGAAGAGAAGCAATGATCTGTCCCAGTGGGTCGATAATAAGCGATTCACCACAGTATTTTGTGCCGTCGGGTGCAGAGCCCACCCTGTTGGCTCCAATAACATAACACTGGTTCTCTATTGCCCTGGCTATGAGCAATGATCTCCAGGCATATATCCTTGCTTCCGGCCAGCTGGCTGAATAAATAATTACGTCTGCATCACCCCTGCTCCTTGCCCATACGGGGAATCTGAGATCATAGCAGACCTGCAGATTAAAGCTCAGGTCCCGGTAATTGCATATCACACGTTTGCTCCCTTTGGAAAAAACTGTGTGCTCTCCTCCCGGAGAATGGAGATGGCGTTTATCATAGTATGTGAATGATCCGTCCGGTTTGACAAAAAGCAACCTGTTATAAAATCTGCCCTCTTCTGATACAGCTAATGAACCACAAATAGCTGCATCGCGTTCTGCTGCTGTCTTTTTCATCCATGAGAGTGCTTCACCTTCCATTGTCTGGGCCACCTCTGCAGCATTTAATGTAAAGCCAGTGTTGAACATTTCCGGCAGAATGATAAGTCCGGTTCCGGATTCCGATGCTGCTATGGCCTCAGAGAGTCTCCCAAGGTTTGCTTCTGAATTTTCCCACTCCGGGTTATGCTGAATAACGGTTACTATCATAAAAAAAAACAGGCTCAGGGCCTGTTTCAGTTTTTTGTTTATTTCTTTGACCTGGCTTGATACTCAGTAAGTATTCCGTTAACAAGAGGCTTATAATAGAGCCAGAAGAATCGTTTGCAATCCTTAGGATCATCAGAGTAGTTTAATGATTTACCCTGCAGTATTTTAAACCTGGATGTCCAGAATGCCAGTTTGTTATCCGCAAAATTACCGGCAAAATAGTATGTATGCTTTGTCTGAGGCTCCTGCACTACTGCAGGGAACACATTTGAAAGACCATAAGCAGCCAGAAGAGTGTCGCCGGCATTTGTTGTCTTTATATTATAAGTGGAGATAACATTATTTGATCCCTGGTTGATTATCTCAAACTCATTACAGAAAGGTACTGATTCAGCTACCTTAAACTCCTGCATATATTCTGATGAGGTTGTTATAACCGGCATTGCCTGTTGCAGCTGTATCCCCTCTTCAAGCACAATAACAGAGTTGTCTTTTACAAGAACCAATCCGGCTTTTTTAAAGGTCCATGGTTTTTCATACTGGCTTCTGTAAGCTGCGGTAATCCACAACGGGAAATTTTTTGAAAGGGTATCGAGTGAGGCATAATACTTTCCGGTCCATCCTGTGGTGGTTATTCCAAGCAGGCTTTCGGTTTTATACCTTTCAAGTTCAGCAGTCGGATAATCAAATGTATTATATTCAAGAATAACAAGTTTGTCTCTCTTCTTCATCTCTGAAAAAAGAAGGTAATCCGAGTTGTTCAGGCCACCATATAATTTTCTTGAGCGGCGTGCTTTATTTACACCGGGGTACCAGTCGTTGAAATAGACCCCATATGTGTCTGCATAATAGATCGCATCACTGCTTTCGGCAAGCTCCATCACTTCGCCCAGACGGAAATCTCTTTTTTTGAATTGTCTTTCACGGACCGGTTTTAATGGTTGAAAACCGTAATAATCGTCTTTAGCGGAATAGCTCCCCTTTCCGGATTTCTTTACAAATCTCTCACTGGTAAGAACATAAACCAGTGATCTGTGATTTAACCGTTCGAATGTTGGGACTGTTTTGTCAAGAATAACGATATTCATCGGCTTTTTAGACTGAAATGCCCAACTTATCAGGCTAACAGCAGGGAAGATCAG
>Ga0209099_1002162_pt1 | contig 17939 bp, 13 predicted proteins | sample AD_JPNHW2_MetaG_FD_184430 | JGI IMG/M metagenome (GOLD analysis project Ga0209099, IMG submission 184430) | Active sludge microbial communities of municipal wastewater-treating anaerobic digesters from Japan - AD_JPNHW2_MetaG (SPAdes) (version 2) | ecosystem: Engineered > Bioreactor > Anaerobic... | reverse complement strand
TTTGCAGCTCCGAAGGAGCTGGACAATTATGTGTGGCTAAAGCGCTCACAAAATTAAATCACTTTTGTTTTATCTTGCTTCCAGCCCCAATCATAGTATCAGGTGTAAAAAATTTCTTCCGAAAATTTTTGCCTGAAATGTCCTTCTCCATTCAAACAAATCAATTTAATTATAACTTTATAGAGTAAAACCTCTAACCTTCCAACCTTTCTATGGACCAGAAATACAAAAGCACCCTGCACGAGATGACCCAGACTACTCCTACAGTGCTATGGAATGATTCTTCATCAATAGATGAACTCACCTTATCGATAGAAGACGGGGCTGTCGGTGCAACATGCAATCCTGTTATTGTTGGCACTGTTCTGAATATGGAATGGGAAAAATGGAAGACGAGGATACTCGAACTTATTAAGGAAAATCCCATTGCAACAGAGGATGAAATAGCCTGGAAGCTTATCGAGGAGATGTCGGCAAAGGCTGCTTCGCTTCTTAAACCGGTTTTCGACAGGGAAAAGGGAAAAAATGGCAGACTCTCCATTCAGACTGATCCCAGGTTGTTCAGGGACGCTGAAAGAATTGTCAGGCAGGCTGCTCATTTCAATACTTTAGCTCCTAACATGATCGTCAAGATACCTGTGACCTCAGCCGGAATACGTGCAATTGAGGAGGCAACCTACCTGGGTATCAGCATCAATGCCACTGTCAGCTTTACAGTACCACAGGCAGTGGCCGTTGCCGAAGCTGTCGAAAGAGGGCTTACCAGGAGGGAAAATGAAGGCAAGGACATAAGTCGGATGGGACCTGTAAGTACCATTATGGTAGGAAGGCTCGACGACTGGCTCAGAGTAGTTGCCGAAAAGAAAAATATAATTGCAAATCCGAATGTTTTCGACTGGGCAGGTGTTGCTGTTATGAAAAAAGCTTATGCCATTTACAGGGAAAGAGGATACAGGCTCCGTCTTCTCAGCGCCGCATTCAGAAACCATTTACACTGGTCGGAGTTTATAGGAGGCGATGTTATTATCTCTCCCCCATACATCTGGCAGAAAAGATATAACGGATCGGATATTAAAATAGAAGACAGGATGAGCAATCCGGTCGATCCACTGATAATAAGTGAATTATGGGAGAAATTCCCCGATTTCAGACGTGCCTACGACGAGAAGGGGATGACTGTTGAGGAATTTGACACTTTTGGGGCTACAGTCAGGACACTAAGACAATTCAGTGAAGCAACATCAAACGTAATTCAAAGGGTAAGGGACCTCATAATCCCTTCACCCGATAAATAGATGCCTGAACCCGATACTGGATTCAGGCAACAGTAATGTTTAATTTATATTCACTGCGGCTTGAAAGAGTTCACCTCCATCGATTGGATTGTGTATTTTACATACGCAACAATAATTGTTTTCATTGGATTATGGGTATCCAGAGTAAAGAAAGGTAAACAAAGAACATCCCAGGATTATTTTCTGGCCGGCCGCTCCCTGCCCTGGTGGATTATCGGATCAGCGCTCATTGCCGCCAACATATCAGCCGAACACTTCATTGCAATGTCGGGATCGGGTTATGCAATAGGCCTGGCTATAGCCGCATATGAATGGATAGCTGCAGTCTCCCTGATCTTTGTTGCGAAATATTTTCTGCCCGTATTTATCCAGAAAGGGATCTTCACAATGCCCCAATTCCTTATGCAAAGGTACGACAAGAGGGTAAGTACCTGTTTTGCAGTCTTCTGGGTGCTTGTATACATATTCGTGAACATGACTGCGGTCATCTATCTTGCTGCACTCGCAATGGAAAGGATTGTCGGTGTTCCAATGAAATACGGCGTAATCGCTTTCTCTTCCTTCGCTGCCCTGTACTCATTATGGGGAGGAATGAAAGCTATTGCATGGACAGATGTTGTTAATGTAGCAGTCCTTATAATAGGAGGATTAATTACAACCTTTCTGGCCCTCAATCAATTAAGCGACGGGAACGGGGTGATTGCAGGTTTTACCGAACTGCTTGACAGGGCTCCCCAGAAATTCCATATGATAATAGAAAAAGGTACACTATTCATACCCGACGGGAAAGGAGGTACCAAAGATGCATTTTCCGACCTTCCCGGTCTCGGTGTTATCCTCGGTTCAATGTGGCTGACGAATGTAAGCTTCTGGGGATTTAACCAGTTCATAATACAGCGTTCGCTTGCCGGTAAAAACCTGAGGGAGGCACAGCTTGGTGTCGCATTCGCAGGCTATCTTAAATTGCTTGTTCCGCTTCTTGTTGTTATTCCCGGAATAACTGTTTTTGCCCTTGGCGTTAAACTGGGGAAATCTGATGAAGCTTACCCCTGGCTGATCAGGAACCTTATACCGGTAGGTTTCACGGGATTATCTTTTGCAGCAATCACGGCGGCAGCTGTCTCGGCAATTAGTTCAATAGTAAACAGCGCTTCAACTGTCTTTACAGTCGATATTTACAAGGGATTTATAAAAAAGGATGCAACCGAAAAACAGATGGTCAGAATGGGAATGACAGTCGCTTTCATAGCTCTTGTGATTTCAACACTGATAGCCCCGAAACTCAGAACTCTTGACCAGGCATATCAGTACATACAGGAGTATACAGGATTCATTTATCCCGGGGAATTCCTTGTATTCTTTTGCGGCCTGTTCTGGAAACAGGCCTCCTCCAAAGCAGCTCTATGGACAGCTCTGCTGACTATTCCCATGGGACTCGGAATGAAAGCTCTCTTCCCCGAAATGCCATTTGTGCTTCGCATAGGATATGTATTTATTATACTTTCATTTTTCTTTGTAGGAATGAGCCTCACCGACAAGAAGAAAAGAACTGAAAATATTGTCGACAGCATTGCAGGACCAAAGGCAGTACGACTTGGAATAAAATTTGTTTCCATTGCCCTGCTTGTCGGGATTATTTCCGGGTTTTTCGTCTATCCACTGCGGAATTTCGCTCTGGATGCCGTTTATGTTCTGGTTGCCGGATTCACTCTCATAGGCCTTATCATGATATTCAATAACCGGATCGGCGTAAGGGATGAAAAAAGCATTTTACTCGAAAGATCGATGTTCACGACATCCATGACTTTTAATGTTGCTGCAATAGGAATATGCGGTATTCTGGCTGCCCTTTATTTCTTTTTCTGGTAATTTCACATAAAAAATGAACAGGGATAAAAAATGCAAACTTCTGATCAGGTCTCTCCATGACCGGGCTTCTTATCAGCAAATCTCTGCCGCTGAGGCGGGCTGGAACTATCTGAGTTTTACGGCCCGAAACCTTGTGCACGGAGAAATATGGAAAGGTGTGACCGGAGAAAACGAATATCTTTTTGTATTGCTCGGGGGAAATTTCTCGGTTAAGACACCCGAAGGATCATGGACATCGACAGGTGGAAGAAAAGATGTATTCAACGGATTACCACATGCCGTATATATTCCCAGGGAAAGTGAATTTGAGATCACCCCTGAGGGAAACACCCTTGATATTGCATGCGGCTGGTGCCCCGGAGAAAAGAAATTTCCTGTAAGATTCATTACACCGGACGATGTAATGAATATGGGAATAGAATACAGGGGGGGCGACAATGCCAGCAGGCAGATCAACAGCATTCTCCCGCCGGGTTCGGCCTGCAACAGGCTGGTATGCGTGGAGGTCTATACTCCATCGGGCAACTGGAGTTCGTTTCCTTCACATAAGCACGACACCAGGATAGTTGACTTTGAAACAGGAAAAGTAAAAGAAGCCAGCCTCGAGGAAATATATTTTTACAAAATCGATAAGCCGCAGGGATTTGCAATCCAGAAAGTTTATAATGATGACCGCTCTCTCGATGAGATCGGCGAACCACATAATAACGACGTGATGCTGATTCCCGAAGGTTACCATCCGGTAATTGCGGGTCACGGATACAATGTTTATTATTTAAACTTCCTTGCAGGAAGCGACCAAAGCCTTGCCAACACCGACGACCCTGATCACAAATGGATCTACGGCACATGGAAAGGGATGGATTCCAGAATACCGGTGGTGACACCAGATATGAACAAGTGAAAGTGCAATAATTTTTAATCAGTTAAATCAGAACTATTCAGAAAATATAACATTGATGAAAACAATAAGACTTACTGTCGGACAGGCTGTTGTAAGATTTCTTAAAAACCAGTATGTTGTCAGGGATGGTAACGAAAACCAGTTCTTTGCAGGATGCCTTGGGATTTTCGGCCATGGTATTGTGGCAGGAGTCGGGGAAGGTCTGCTCGAAAATCCTGATTTCAGGTATATAATGACAAGGAATGAACAGGCCTCTGTACATATAGCCACTGCTTATGCCAAGATGAACAACAGGCTCAGCACTTTTGTCTGCATCTCGTCGATCGGACCGGGTGCAACAAACATGGTAACCGGCGCTGCATGTGCAACCATCAACCGCCTTCCTGTTTTGCTTATCCCCGGAGATATTTTTGCAACCCGAAATGTAGCTCCTGTCCTGCAACAGCTCGAATCTTCTTCAACACAGGATATTTCTGTAAATGATTGCTTCAGACCTGTTTCAAAATACTGGGACAGGATATACAGGCCCGAACAGCTTATAACATCGCTGCAGGAAGTCATGAGGGTACTGACCTCCCCTGCCGAAACCGGCGCTGTAACCCTTGCCATTCCACAGGATGTCCAGGCCGAAGCTTTCGATTTCCCTGAGGAGATGTTTCATAAGCGAACCTGGAGAATAGGAAGGCAGAGGCCCGACAAATCTATACTTGATGAGGCCGCTGCCATGATCAGATCGGCTGAAAGACCTGTGATTATTGCAGGCGGAGGTGTTATTTACAGCGAGGCAACAGAAATCCTTAAAAAATTTGTTGAGAGGACGGGAATACCTGTTGCAGAGACATTTGCAGGAAAAGGCTCTCTCCCATTCAACCATCCCTCCAATCTGGGGGCCGTGGGTGTCACAGGAACACCGGGGGCAAACGAAATTACAGGGGAAGCCGATCTGGTAATCGGGATCGGTACCCGTTACAGCGATTTTACAACAGCATCCAAAACAGCATTTCAGAACCATGATGTAAGGTTTATAAACATAAACGTGGCTGAATTTGATTCATACAAACATTCGGCTCTGGCAGTTACGGGTGACGCCAGGGTTACCCTCGAAGAGTTATACGGACTGATTGGTGATTACAGGGTTTCTGATGAATACAGGTCATATGCTGCCCGTCTGTGTTCCGAATGGGATAAAAAGGTAGGCGAGTTCTTCAGAGTTTCCGGAGAAATTCCGGTTGCACAGGCTGAAGTTGTCGGCGCCGTAAATGAGTTTGCAGGTGAACGCGACGTTGTTTTATGCGCTGCCGGCAGTCTGCCCGGAGATCTTCATAAACTCTGGCGTACAAGCGATCCAAAGGGATTTCACCTCGAATATGGTTATTCCACGATGGGGTATGAATGCGCAGCGGGTATCGGGGCAAAACTTGCCTGTCCCGACCGTGAAATATACGTCATGGTAGGTGACGGAAATTACCTCATGATGAATAATGAAATAGTGACTGCCATTCAGGAAGGAATCAAATTCATTATCATACTTCTGAATAACAACGGATTCGGCAGTATAGGCAACCTATCGCAATCGGTCGGATCAGAAAGATTCGGAACAAGATACAGATACCGTGACCACGATACCGGACAATTGTCGGGAAACATCCTGCCAGTCAATTTTGCCTTGAATGCCCGGAGCCTGGGAGCCGTTGTTTATGAATCCAACGATATTGATTCGCTTAAGAAAGCGCTTGCCGAAGCAAAGAAACAGAAGGTTACCACGATAATCACAATCGATACCGACCTTTACAAGGGAGTCCCGGGATATGCCTGGTGGGAAGTGGCTGTTTCAGAAGTTGCTGAAATTGAGACAGTAAAAGAAGCATATAAGAAATATAAAGAGGAAAAGAAAAGACAAAGGTATTACCTGAAGCACTGACAGGGAAACATTAAAACTCAGTTGTATGGCACAAAAACTTAGAAATTATATTAATGGCCGTTGGACGGAATCAATGGCAGGCCGGTTTCAGGAAGTAAGAAATCCGGCCGACAACCAGGTACTTGCATATGTCACTTCAGGTTCCGGAGAAGACGTAAAAGCTGCTGTTGCTGCAGCGGGGGATGCTTTCATGTCGTGGAGGAACACACCTGCCACGCGGAGAATACAGTATCTTTTCAGGATGAAGCAGATCCTTGAAAATCATTCAGATGAAATTTCCGCCATATGTACAGCCGAATGCGGCAAGACTTTCCAGGAATCAAAGGCAGAGGTGATAAGGGCAGTTGAGAACATCGAGGTTGCCTGCGGGATACCAAAACTGATTCAAAGCGATTTCTCGGAAGATATCTCAGGAGGCATAGATGAATATTTTATCCGTCAGCCGCTGGGCACAGGAGCCTGCATAGCCCCTTTCAACTTTCCGGTAATGATACCTTTCTGGTTTATGCCTTATGCAATAGCCTGCGGAAATACATATATCATAAAACCTTCTGAGAAGGTCCCGATGTCGATGACCCGAATAATGGAACTTTTTGAAGAAATACAGCTTCCATCTGGCGTTCTAAATATGGTACATGGCGGTAAAGAGACTGTTGATGCCATTCTTGAAAGACCGGAAATACCTGCAATAAGTTTTGTAGGATCAACGAATGTTGCAAAATATATATACCGTACCGGAGTGGCAAACGGGAAAAGGGTCCAGGCTCAGGGCGGGGCAAAGAATCCTGTTGTGGTTATGCCCGACGCTGATGTTGAAACTACTGTGAAAATAATAACAGACAGCGCATTCGGATGTGCCGGACAGCGGTGTCTCGCCGCATCTGTTGTGATATTGGTTGGAAGTGCCTCAGACCTGTTTACTGAAAAGATTATTGCTGCTGCCAGGTCAAGAAAGACAGGAAACGGGATTGACAAAGAAACTGAGATGGGCCCTGTAATTACAAAGGAAAGCAGGGAAAGAATTGAAAAGCTCATCGGAAAGGGTGTTGAAGACGGGGCGTCATTATTGCTCGACGGCAGAGGTATTAAAATCGAAGGTTTAAGTGATGGTAATTTCATCGGACCAACAATACTTGGCAATGTAACACCTGACAATGAGATCTTCGGAACTGAGATTTTCGGACCAGTTCTTTCGCTTATTAATGTGAATTCGCTTGATGATGCAATAGAACTCATCAATAAGAGCCGGTATGGTAACTCAGCCTGTATTTTCACTAAAAGCGGTGCTGCAGCACGCAGGTTCAGGCATGACGTACTGGCTGGAAATGTGGGCATTAATATAGGAATTGCTGCGCCTATGGCCTTCTTCCCTTTCAGTGGATGGAAGGAGAGTTTCTTTGGCGATATGCATGGGCAATCGCTTCACGCGATTGAGTTTTATACTCAGACGAAGGTGGTGATTGAGAGATGGCATGATGAATGGACAAGAAAGTTCTGAACAGAATTTCATAAACGAATATTAACCAACTAGTTATAAAAATGATTAAGATCGCCAATGCCCCATGTTCCTGGGGTGTACTCGAATTTGACCTGGAAGGCAAGGCCGCCGGATATGCCCAGGTTCTTGATGAAATTAATGAAACCGGTTATGCCGGTACGGAGCTGGGCGACTGGGGCTTTATGCCGACAGATCCCGTGGAGCTCAGAAAAGAACTGGATAAGCGCTCCTTATCGATGGTGGGAGCTTTTGTCCCTGTCTTTCTTAAAGACCCTTCAAAACACGCTTCAGGAGCCGCGACTGCTGTGAAAACCGCCAGGCTTATGTCTGAAGCAGGTTTCCCTGATTCGTTCATTGTCCTTGCTGACGAAAACGGGAGCGTAAAGGAAAGAACAAAGAATGCAGGAAGGATAAATAAATCGATGGGACTTACTACAGACGAATGGAAGGTCTTCGGTGAAGGGGCTACTTTTGTCGCAGGCCAGGTAATGGAAAAAACAGGATTGCGGACAGTCTTCCACCATCATTGCGCCGGTTATGTGGAGACACCTGAGGAGGTTGATAATCTGATGGCTTTTACCGATCCTGCACTTGTCGGATTGGTTCTTGATATGGGACATTATATGTTTGGCGGCGGTGATCCGCTTGAGGCGCTGAAAAAACACAGAAGCCGTATCTGGCATATCCATTTTAAGGATTGTCATCCCGCGATTGCTGCAGAATCGCGAAAAGAAGGATGGGATTATTTTAAATCTGTTGCCTCCGGTGTCTTTTGCGAACTGGGAAAAGGGGCAGTTGACTTTCCATCGATAGTGAAAGAACTTACTGACCATAATTATTCCGGATGGATAGTTGTTGAACAGGACGTTCTGCCGGGAATGGGAAAGCCCAGGGAGTGTGCTTCAAAGAACAGGGAATACATCAGAAAGCTCGGTTTGTAATAATGAAAAACAGTTAAAACAAAATAATATGAAAAAGCTTAATCTTGGAGTTATTGGTACGGGAAGAATAGGAAAAGTACATATTGCAACCCTCGTTCAGAATGTTCCGGAAGCCAATGTGGTGGCAATTGCAGATGTTAACCTGTCGTCAGCCACTGAAGTTGCAAACGCGTTCGGTATCAAAACCGTTTGCGAAAGTCATCTCGACGTAATCAACAATCGTGATGTGGAGGCTGTTGTGATCTGCTCACCTACCGACACGCATGCCAGATACATTATCGATGCTTCAAATGCCGGGAAGCATATATTTTGCGAAAAGCCCGTTGACCTTTCCATTGAGGTCATAAAAGGCGCCCTTGACGCAGTAAAAAAATCAGGTATAAGGTTCATGGTCGGATTTAACAGGAGGTTCGATCCCAATTTCCTGAAGCTTAAACAGATGGTTTCCGACGGGAAGATCGGCCAACCCCATGTTATTAAAATCACCTCACGCGATCCGAATCCACCCTCGGCCCAGTATGCTGCAGTGTCGGGCGGTATGTTCCTGGATATGACAATCCACGATTTTGACATGGCCAGGTATATGTCGGGTAGCGAAGTAACGGAAGTTTACACAAAAGCTGCCGTTCTCGTCGATCCTGCAATCGGAGAAGCCGGCGATGTAGATACTGCAGTAATTACATTGTCGTTTGCAAATGGTGCGATTGGAGTTATTGATAACAGCCGAAAGGCAGTTTACGGATATGATCAGAGAGTTGAGGTCTTTGGTTCAAATGGCATGGTGAGCGCCGATAACAATTATCCTGAAAATCACCGGTATTATTCATCTGACGGAGTTCACGGATCGCTTCCGCTTAATTTTTTCATGGACAGATATCTCGATTCCTACGCCAACGAGATGAAAATTTTCTGCTCTGCGGTTCTAAACAATACTGAAATTCCGGTTTCCGGTAATGACGGACTTATGTCAGTTGCAATAGCTATTGCGGCAAAGAAATCATATATTGAAAACCGCCCTGTAAAGATCGGAGAAATAGTCAGTTAGGTTTTTCTTACTGAGGCTTAACTTAAAGATGATTTATTATTCAAGCCTTATATATTTTTCAACCCAATGTCTAGTTTTATTGGGTTCCCCGACATCATTTACGGGAAATATGTGCATGAGTGTATCATTTTTAATTTCGAGCCAGATTTTGTTTGTCTGACCTTCATATGCCGGATCGAAGTGATATTTAATAATTTCGGTGTATAAATTGCCGTTCAAGGTAAATTTTCCAACACCAAATCTGTAGCTCGTAGCTGTATCCACTTCATATTTTCCGACGAAAATAAAATTATCACCCGACCACATTTTGATCTGGTTGATTTTATAACGGTCAGAAAAATAATCTGTTACCTTTGATCCTTCTATCATTTGCATACGTACCATTTTCCATGTACCTTCAGGAGTATGAATCCCCTGCTTTGGTGAGCAGGCCGTTACTGTCAGCCACATCAGGAGGCTTAAAAAAACGATTTTTTTCATATTTTCCGGTGTTAATGTAAATAAAGGCCAGGTTAACTGCATATCAAAGATAAACAAGGCAGTAACCAAAGTCAAGTTTATTTGAACCGGCAATAAGAAGAAGTACTATTTTGACTACAGGTTAAAACCTGATATTACCACATCAGGCTTCTCCCCTTTCGTATCATCATCACTGAGTGTCGTTGTTATGGTCTTCTTTTCACCTGGAATCAGCGAAAAGAAGTTATCACTGAAAAATACAGGAAGGATCCTCTCTCCTGATTTCAGGCCTGATACTTTCAGCCTGACCATAAGAGCCGGAACATCACCTGTATTAAGGAGATCAGTTGTTAATATCCACACCCTGCCATTTTTCCGGATCCTCGTATCAGAGTCAAGAGCTGTCTTCTGCAGATTTTTCAATGCCCTGTAATTTCCGTCCTCAGTTCCTCTCCAGTAAAAATTATCAGATATTATCTTATCCCCTTCCTTCAGAGTCAGTTTTATGAAATGGACTTCCGAAATGTCAGAAGGAAATTCAAGTTTAAAACATCTGGCTGTCATATCTTCTCCAATGTCGATGACAGATTCTTTTTCCCATCTTACTGAACCATCCATATTGATAATTTGTGCCCTGGCGGTCAGCCCTTTTCTGAATCCGGCGCTGTAGTTTACGACTTCAACAGTATCAAAAACAGGATTCCATTGAATATGCACAGGTTCGGAAGCCTTTTTACAACCGAAATATGCAGCTGTAGGATCAAAATAATAATCATATGTCTGCCATACCATTGAGGGCCATGCGGGATGGCTCATCCACAGGAGCATTCCCTGACGGAATTTGCTTCTACCTTCAAAAATGGCACGATACCCGTCGTAATTTATCCACTGTGCAAATTCTGTGAATTGTTTTGCATTCTCAGCCGCGCCAAAGCCTTTCTCTACCATTTTGTTAAAAGAATCAGCGCCCTGTGCGCTTTCGAGACAATAATCATGTACACCCCACAGACTGTTCTGAGGCCACAACGCGCTATCGGGAAGTGTCTGTTCAAGACTTTCAAATGTCATAACATTTGGCATACCCCTCTCACTGTGGAATTTGTTATATCCATAGAGAAGATAATAATCTCTGGGAGGAAGCGCCCTGTAAGGACCGCCTCCGCTTACTACTCCCATCGCCGAATTGGATATGTAATGGATCCCGTTATGCAGTTTGGGAATCATTGTGCGTAAAGCCGTATCAATGACTGCCGGAGGATTGCCTTCATTACGTCCGCAATAAAGAGCCAGGGAGGCATGATTCCTTATCCTCCTTACAAGATCTTCAGCATTAAGAAGGAACATTTCAGGGTTATCCGGATCAGGTCCGTCAGCCGGATTTGCAAGCCAGAAATCCTGCCATATCATAATTCCATAACGATCGCAGGCTTCATAAAACTCATCATCGCCAGTCTGACCGACCCAGTTGCGTAACATTGTGAAATTCATATCGGCATGATATGCAACTGCAATATCATACTCACGCGACCTGTACCTCAGGTTCGATTCGGGAAATCCCCAGTTACCACCTCTGCCAATGAAACGGCGGCCGTTTACATAAATATTAAGGATATCGTCCGATTCATCATATGTCATTTCACGTATCCCCGACCTGAACAAGACTTCATCTGAGATCAGATCATCTGACCTGAACTCAAGACTTACATCATAGAGGTGAGGTTTACCATAACCCCGGGGCCACCAGAGGACCGGATCAGCTATATGCAGGGCCGGAAAAGTTGCCGGATCAAACCTGACTGTTTTTTCTGCAAAAGGATCAAGCGATACTTCCTTCTCGAACAACACTTCTCCATATTTGCCCGAAAGTATACCTGTTACAGGCTTATCAGAGTGGTTTTTCACACTGACTTCAAGGGTAATGTCTGCAGATGTTGTATCGGGAAGATCAAGATCAGTAATGACAAGAGGATCTTCCAGTTCAACAGGTCCGGTAGCCTTAAGAAAAACATCATTCCAAATGCCTGCATTCCTTCCTCGTATGGTAGGTATCCAATCCCACCCTATTGAGGCGTGATAAGTGGGATTATCAGCTCCAAGTATGCCTCCGTTCTTATCGGCGCTGAGTGCTGTTTGCTCTTTAACGATCCCGATATTGTCATTCTTATGTATAAGTACGGCTATTGCATTTTGCTGCCCCGGAATAATAAGTCCGGTGACATCAAATTTCCCCCTGATAAAGCCACCCTCGATCCTTCCTGCCCTGGTCCCGTTAACAAAAACATCAGCTTTCCAGTTTATGCCATCAAAGTTGAGAAACAATCTGTCATTATTAAATGACGACGGAACATCAAACTCGTTCCTGTACCAGAAATCGGAATTGAAAAATGATTCGGAGATAAGAAATTGGTTGTCTCCGAAGTCAGGATCAGGCAGTGCACCGGCATTGAGGTAACTCACAAGAACTGTACCCGGAACTGTTGCCGGAACCCAGTCGGGGTTTTCAAAGCCGGATCTGGAGACGACTTCTCCGGCAGATTCAACAAGTGATGCCCTCTGAACCTTCCAGTTGCCCCCTGTAAGGTAAAGCTTTTTACCTGAAACTGCCGGAGCCGGTGCAGGAACAGGAATAAGGCCGCCTTTACCAAATACTTCAAGTTCGCTCAAAATAAAATGAGGTATGGTATCGGGTCCTTTCATTAAAACCCTTACAAAACGGCCCTTTGCTGCCGATGGAAGCTTCAGATCATCAACAAGCTCCCCTGAAGATGGTATGGTGGTAAGTTCATTCCAGTTCCGGGCATCATCTGAAACCTGTACTGAAGCTGCAGAAGGTTTTGCAATCCAATATAACTTAAGATTGTCGAATGTGCTGATTGACCCGAGATCAATATATACCCATTCATCGCGGTTCCCTGAACTCATCCAGGCGCTGCTGAAATAGCCTGAAGGGGCCATTTTCAGCTTCTCTGATCCGTTGTAAAAAGCCACTTCACCGAAAGTCCAGTCAGTAGCTGAAGGTGCATTAAGAACGATCTTATATGATTTGTATGCAACCGGTTCCCTGAAATCAAATGATAATTTCAGTATTCTTTGAGGCCGTGGCGCCCTGAAACCGGATCCAAAGCTGAATGATGGCCTTGGAGCTGTTGAATCACTGCCATAAGGTCCGGTCATGAATGCAGCAAACGGATTCGATCGCCGACCCTGCCGGTTCCTTCTTCCCTGGCCTGCGTTCCTCATCATTGCAGCAAATGGATCGGGTCTTTCCATTCCAGGCAATCCGTTTCCCCTTTCAGTGTCTATCTCATTCCATGTAATCCCATCGTTTGATCCGTAACAGGCGAACAACCATCCGCCCGGCTTTGTTTTATCGAAATACAGGTTACCATCAACATAAATTCCTGTAATTTCAGGTACGACACCTGCTCCTGACCTGTCATATCTGATCCAGATATCCGATCCTTTAACAGAATATGTCGTAACAGCATTGTGATCAAGAAGCCATTCGCGCTCGTTTCGCGGCAGTACACCGGATGAAGTGGAAAAGGCTATGCAAACAGGCATCCGGTCGGTTATAATGCCGTCGGTAACAAGTTGTGATGTAAGATTATAGTCATAACATGACGAACTGTAAGCGGGTCTCAGCCGGGCTATGTTCCTGTAATTCTGTTTATCGGCAACAAGCTGCGGTCCGGAATACTCGGATGGATCACCCGGATAAATGCCGGCGCCACGTGTGAAGTCTTCTTTTCCAGTGTTGCAACCTGCGGAAATAAACAATAACACCAGGATTTCCGCTATTAGTAAAAAATGAAGCTTCGATCTCATGTGAGACAAATGGAATAAAAGGGTTATGAGTTAATTAAAGAGTGGTAATCGCCTCCTATTCAGATAGTACAGGTATCTGCCTGTTTATAGATTCTTCAAGCGAAATGAGGGTTTCGGTGCGTACAACACCTGGTATATTCTGGATCTTATCTGTAAGGATCTCACGAAGATGTTCGTTATCACGGGTGTAGACCTTGAGGAATAATGAGTAATTGCCGGTAGTATAATGGCATTCGATGATCTCAGGTATTTCTTTGAACTTCTTTATTATATCACGGTAATGGCCGGGATGATCAAGATATACTCCGATATAGGCACATGTTTTAAAACCTACAAGGGCGGGATCGACCTTAAATTCAGAACCCCTTATAACGCCGATCTTTATAAGCCTCTGAACACGCTGGTGAATAGCAGCTCCTGAAACATTGCATTCCCTTGCAACCTCGAGGTAGGGTACCCTTGCATTCTTGGTAATAATATCCAGAATTTTCTTATCCAGATTATCAATATGAATATTTTCACTCATTTTAAAAAAAGTTTATCATTAGATTAAAATTTTCCAATATCAGGAGCTACAAATTTAAAGATATTAAGGAAAGAAATGACAAAATGGTAAAATTCTTTTATTCTGAAAGTGCCTGTTTCAGTCCGGAGCAACTTGAAAATTAAGAGGAAAAGAGATAAAATAAGTCTATTTTCTGTTTATTAACCCCTGTATTTCGCTGATACTACTATATCCTTTTGTTGATAGGTATTTTTCAATTCCATCTATGATTTTTACTGAAATCTGCGGATCGATAAATGAAGCCGTACCTACCTGTACTGCTGTTGCACCTGCCAGTATAAATTCTATTGCATCATTTGCATCCATAATTCCTCCCATCCCGATAACAGGTATCTTAACTGACCTGGCTGTTTGCCATACCATCCTGAGGGCAATGGGTTTAATGGCGGGACCAGACAGACCACCGGTGATTGTCGAAAGGGATGGCTTCATAGAATCAATATCGACAGCCATTCCAAGAAAAGTATTGACAAGCGAAACCGAGTCTGCTCCCTCTTCTTCAGCAATCCTTGCAAATTCCGTAATATCAGTTACATTGGGCGACAGCTTCACAATCATTGTCTTTGAATATACAGCCCTGACAGCCTTTATGACTTCACGTGCCGAGACGGGATTTGTTCCAAAGGCCATCCCTCCCATTTTTACATTGGGGCACGAAATATTGAGTTCAATTGCCTTTATTCTGTCAAGGTTGTTGACTCTGTATGCAAGAGCCACATAATCCTCAATATAGCTGCCGTTGATATTTACGATTACATTTGTGTCATATTCAGATACCTTAGGATATATGTTCCTTTCAAAATAATCAATTCCCTTGTTCTGCAGCCCGACAGCATTAAGCATTCCGGATGGGGTTTCGGCCATCCTTGGATAAGGATTCCCTTCACGCGGCTCAAGTGTTGTGCCTTTAAGAATTATGCCACCGAGCCTTGACACATCCATAAAGTCTTCAAATTCAGATCCATAGCCAAAAGTCCCGGATGCCGTGATTACCGGATTCCTGAACTTAAGTGAGCCTGCAGTAACTTCAAGGTTTACCATTTCAATTCCTTTATATTAAATACCGGTCCATCGGTGCATGTGCAAAGGTTGCCTTTTACAGTATCAACAACGCAGCAAAGGCAGACACCAAAACCACATCCCATAAGATTCTCGAGTGAGACCTCACAACTGACATTATGGGCTTTGCTCCATGCTGCTACGGCCTTCATCATGGGTTCAGGACCACAGCAAAATACCCTGTCGAACTTCTTTTCGCTGAGCACCGGATGATTTGTAACAAATCCTTTTATACCTCTTGAACCATCCTCAGTAGTAACATGAACATTCCCGGCCAGGGCATATTCTTCATATTCTATAAGTCGTTCAGAATTCCTGAATCCGAGAAGTATTTCCGGGACGAATCCCCTCGACCGCAGATGCTTTGCCAGGAAGAGTAGCGGGGCAATACCGCAGCCGCCTCCCGTGAGAAGTATCTTTTCTCCTTCATCGGGGGAGGAAAAGGAGTTGCCCAGAGGATAAATTATATTGACAATGTCGCCTTCTTTGAGAGCTGAAAGCTTCTCGGTACCTTTTCCGGCGACCTGGATAAGCAATTTTATTGTGTTCGTGCCGAAATCTGCATCATGTATTGAAAACGGCCTCCTGAGAAAGGTGTCCGGACTGCCATCTACCCTGAACTGAACAAACTGCCCCGGAAAAAGAGGCGGAAGCTTGTCTTCTGATTTAAGATGTAATACAAAGATATCTTTCGTCAGTCGATGGTTGCCGGTTACTTTAAAATCCTCAATTCTCTTTGCCATCGGAAGATAATTTTCAGCAAAGATAATTAATGGCCCGGTTCTGGAAAACACTGATCAGTCTTTCCTTGGATTATATTCCTCAAAACTGTTATCGCCGTAAAACCAAACAATTTTCGTAACCTGAGAATTCGATATTTCATTCACACTGTCGGGTTTCACCTGAATACCGGCTTCTGCGTGACTTAAAGTTTGTAATTCAGCCGTTTTATCAATTCTAACCGGCTCTGTCGCTTTTTCTTCCTGCGTAAATACTGAAAACAGATCAGGCTGTTTTGTTTCCTTGTACATGTTTCCCTTACCGAATATCAGCCAGTCGGAAGATATATAATTGTATTTTTCAAGCATCTTGACTACAAAATCAAGGCTAGGCTTATTCCTTCCTGAAAGTATATGGGAAATGCCGGAAGGCTGAACACCTATTTCTTCTGCAAACTGTGCTGAAGTTTTGTTTTCTTTTCTTAGAAATTCAAGGATTCGGTCTCTCATCAGGGTAAAATAGTTAATTACAAATGTAAATAATATCTTATTTACATGGCTAATATATTTTAATTTACAATTGTAATTATTGCATGTTGGTAAAACATATTAATACGGTATCTTATGATAAATTTAACCGGAAATCCCGGACTCAGGCTCTTAATTTGCTGCATTATTTGTTAAGATTAGATCCTGAAAATACTGGTATTTAATTATATATGTTAAAGAAATAGCCGGAACTAAATATCTGAGGTCAGGATACAGCCTTTAGAATGTCTCCTTACCTCAAATAAGCATGATTTATATGGTGATTTACAGTGTATTATAGATTCATTAATGACTTTTGAATATTTATTTACAATTGTTAATATGAGTTATGTAATTTCTTTTTTACATGTGTAAATATCCAATGTTTTATCCGTTATTTACATTTGTAATTCAACAGTTTTTTGTCACGGCAGCGGGTTCCGGCATGATCCGTGACGGAAATCAGAACTGATCATGACTGAATTTTGAATATTTGAATCCATACAGCGGACGGAAAGCAAATTTTCAATTCTCACGGGGTTAAGGATTCAGAAAAAATTATCGTTTTAAAACTGATTTATCGCAAAGTTTTTTTTCCTTTAACCTGCAAAACCTGAAACTATGAGCAAATCAAAAATGAGCATCCCACTCCACTGGCAAATTATAATTATGCTTTTTGCAGGAGGATTATTCGGATTTTATTTCCCGGCGGCTACGAAATATACAAACTGGGTTGGTGATGTATTTCTGAGATCTCTCACCATGATAATAGTTCCTCTAATACTCTTCTCTATTTCGACAGGGGTTGCAAGTGTAGGCAGTGGCGGCAACCTGGGGCGGCTTGGTCTCAAAACCATGGGATATTATGTTTTATCGACCCTGGCAGCTATAGTAACAGGCTTTTTTCTCGTAACGACGATTAAACCCGGCACAGGCGCCGAGCTGGGATTCAAAGCACCTGTAGAGGGAATAGAAACTGCCGCCGACAGTTTTGGCCAGACTCTCATCAAAATCGTACCGACAAACATTGTAGATGCCCTGGCTCAGGGTCAGATGCTTTCAATTATATTTTTCGCCATTCTATTCGGTTTCTTCATTACAAAAATCGGGGAAAATCAGCGCCAAAGCCTGATGGATGTCCTGAATGCCGTATTGGATGTCATTATGAAAATTACAATGTTCATAATAAAATTCACTCCTCTGGGCATTTTCAGCATCACGGCAAAGGTGATCTCTCAGCAGGTGGAGATGGGGAACAGCATTGGGGAGGTAATTACAAGGCTTGGACTATATTTCATCACTGTTCTT
>Ga0209099_1002161_pt1 | contig 17948 bp, 14 predicted proteins | sample AD_JPNHW2_MetaG_FD_184430 | JGI IMG/M metagenome (GOLD analysis project Ga0209099, IMG submission 184430) | Active sludge microbial communities of municipal wastewater-treating anaerobic digesters from Japan - AD_JPNHW2_MetaG (SPAdes) (version 2) | ecosystem: Engineered > Bioreactor > Anaerobic... | reverse complement strand
GCTCACGGCTCAAACAGACGCAGGAATCACACTTTACAGGCTTTGGAAACAGGTGAAAATTTAAAACTGATTACATTTTAAGTATCTGTATCCATTTTTTACCACAAATCCATCGTGAATCGGCAGTTCCCGGGTATGCCAGAAAATAGATTACTGCCCGATATTCGTGTAATGTTTTATTTGTCCCATGGTGAAGAAATGATAATTAGATCCGGCTTTAATAATTAATATTGACGAACTGAAAGAAAATAAAATGGATTATGTAAAATAATTTATATATTATCAGGGTACAGACTTGTGCTTTTAATGATAATTATTCATTGATTTAATATATAACCACATCTGCGGAGGAATTATGAATAAACATATCGCTATAATCATTTCATTTATACTAATTACAGCATTTTCTGAATGGGGAAAAGCTTCGCAACCGGTAACCGTTCAGAGTAAAATTTCATCAGTAAAACTTTTTACAAATAAGGCCGAGATTACAAGAGTTTCAAAAATCAAACTGGAAAAGGGGCTGAATATTATACAGATTGAAGGCCTGCCGGACAATCTTTACGACTGGTCCGCGAGAGGGAGCCTTCCGGAAAAATATAACGGAAAGATTCTATCCATGGAGATATCAAGACAGGCCCTTCTTGAAAAACGGAAAAAGAAAATTATGGAGATAGAGAAGAAGCTCGAAGAACTCAAAGACAAAGATGCTGACCTTGCTGATGATATTTCCAACATCATGTTTCAGGAGGAATTTCTTAACTCTGTGAATGATTTTGCCAAAGTAAGCGCCTCGAAGGAACTGGTTACAAGGCTCCCGCAGACAGAAGTGTGGAGCAGCACAATGGACTTTACCAGCAGCAAAAGAAAAGGCATACAGAGCGCGAAAAGGATAATATATAAAAAAAGAAGAGATCTCGCCGCTGAAATTCAGAAATGGGAATTTGAGCTGAACCAGATTGCAGGGCATAAGTATTATTCAAACTACAAGTCGCTAAACATGGCTGTTGAAAAGAACACTATATCAAATCAGATTCAGCAGTATGGAGAATTTACAGACCAGTACGCGCAGCAGAAAGGATTTCTCGAAACCGATACTTCCCAGATTGATACTGAGAAAAAAATCCTTCTTAACATATTCTCTGCATCAGACGGCGAGACTGAATTTATTTTCAGCTACATGATACCTGACACCTACTGGATGATGAAGTACGACTTCAGAGCGAGTAAAAAAAACGATGAGATCGAAATTATTTTATACTCTGACATATACCAGAAAACCGGCGAAGACTGGGAGAATATAAACCTGAGCCTGTCAACCGGAGCGCCTCTGACAAATATAGCTCTTCCTCCGCTGAACCCATGGTATTTGAGTACGAGTAAACCATACAGGGATGAAGAGAACAGCTACGCTTTAAAATCAAAAAAAGCTTATGCCGCAGAAAAGATGGAAGGTGCTGCTGGAACTAAGGACTTCGCGCAGGAAGAGGAAGCAATTCCCGAAACATCGGTTAAAGAGAGCGGCCTCTATTTTGAAATAGGATTTCCTCTCAAGCAGACCATCGAGTCTTCTGAAAAATACCAGAAAAAATATATTAAATCATATACTATAAAATCTAACAAGGGGCTTAAGTTTTACTACCAGACTATCCCCGCTTCATCAGGAAAAGTTTTCCTTATGTCAAAAACAATTAATCAGACAGAACTTCCATGGCTTGGCGGCGAAGCACAGGTTTTTCTTGAGAATGAATATATAGGAAAAGTAAATGTTCCTGAAACTCCGGTGAATAAAGAAAAAGAGATCGTTCTCGGAATAGTACCGGACACAATTTCCAAAAAGGAACTGGTTAAAAGATACGAGGACACATCGGGAGTATTCGGAGGCAAGAAAAGAATTGTCTACTCATACAAAATCGCCGTTGAGAACAATTCCAGAGAGTCCAGAGAGATTATACTGATGGACGATTTTCCCGTTCCGACAACCGAAGATGTTAAAGTTGAAATTAAAGATTTATCATACCCTTTCCAGTCTGATGAACAGACTAAAAAAAGTACAGAGTACGCCCAGGGGATAAGAAAATTTATAATGACACTTGCTCCCGGTGCAAAAAAAGAGATTACCTACGATGCTGTTATCACGTATGACAAAGAACTGGTAATAAACGGGCTAAGATAACGAGGTACAGATTATGAGAAGAACAAAAATTATATGCACACTGGGCCCGGCAACCGATGATCCGGCAGTATTAAGAGAACTATTTTTAAAAGGTATGGATGTGGGCCGGTTAAATTTCTCGCATGGCGCACACGATGATCATCTTATAAGAGCGGAACAGTTTAAAAAAATGCGTGCGGAGCTCAAGCGGCCTGCGGCCCTTCTCCTTGACACAAAAGGCCCGGAGATCCGCCTTAAAAAATTTAAAGAAGGAAGAGCAATACTCGAAAAAGGTAAAACTTTTACACTCACCACTGATGAAATTGAAGGCGATGCTGAACGCGTCTCAATTTCATATAAAGGTCTCCCGGCAGATCTAACAAAAGGCGACAGAATTCTTATAGCAGACGGGCTCATTGAACTTAAAGTTACGGCAATCAAGGGAAATGAAATTATCACGGAAGTCCTGAATGGCGGAGAATTGAGCGACAGAAAAGGCATGAATGTACCCGGTGTGACGACAAGACTTCCGTTTATGAACGACAATGACAGAAGTGATATTCTGTTCGGCATTGAAAACGACTTTGACTACATAGCTGCATCCTTCGCAAGGTCAGCTGACGATATAAAAGAGATGAAAAATTTTATCGACTCAAACGGCGGAGGATTTATCAAACTGATTTCCAAAATTGAGAATCATGACGGTGTTACAAACATTGATGAAATCATCAGGGTGAGTGACGGCGTCATGGTAGCCAGGGGAGACATGGGAGTAGAGATCCCTTTTGAAGAGATCCCTCACCTCCAGAAGCTTATAATCAGAAAAACTCTCTCGGCAGGGAAGCCGGTAATCACAGCCACACAGATGCTTGAATCGATGATTAAAAATCCGAGACCAACACGTGCCGAGATTACAGATGTTGCTAATGCAATATATGACGGGACAAGCGCTATAATGCTTTCAGGCGAAACATCCATCGGAGCATTTCCTGTACTCACAGTTGAAACAATGGCAAAGATAGCACGTAAAACCGAAACTGATATCAACTACACACAACTGCTTGAAAACACTCATATAAACATTTCAAAAAATGTAACAGACGCTATAAGCTATGCTACATGTTCCGCTGCCCATTCACTTAATGCATCGGCAATAATAACAATTACCAAATCGGGCCACACTTCAAGGATGGTCTCACGATATAGACCGAAGTGCCGCATTATTGCATCAACTCCATTAGCGAAAGTTTATAACCAGCTCGCACTTTCATGGGGAGTCTGCCCTATGATGGCTGCCGAGGCTGAAACAACCGACGAAATTTTTGAAAACGCGGTTAACACTGCGCTCGCAGAAGGAATGATTCAAAACGGCGATCTCGTTGTTATTACAGGGGGAATGCCTGTAGGTGTAAGCGGAACCACAAATATGATAAAGATACATATAGTAGGGGATATCCTTTTAGAAGGGAAAAGCCTCAATGGATTATCCTCCGCGGGCATACTCTGCGTAATTGCAGATAATAAGTCCGGCATAAATGATTTCAAAGGGGGAGACATTCTGGTAATAAAGAGATCATCAGACAGCATCCTTCATCTTATCAAGAATGCATCAGGCATAATTACCGAAGAAGACAGCCATGATTCCCCTGCGGCTATAGTAGCCAAAGCGCTTGATATACCGGTCATTACAAGTGCCGAGAAAGCCACTGAGAAGCTTACAAGCGGTATAGCTGTGAGGATCGACGGCGGTAAAGGGCAGATACTCAGCGCTCAAAGTGTGATATCAGGTTAATGCTTTAATAATATCAGAAATAATTAATTTTGCCATAAAGACACCGGCAAATCTGAAGTTTTATCATTTGAATATTGAAAAACCACAACTGCATTAATCCGTGTCTGTTTACTTCTGCGGCAAATCTTAGAATAAACAATTGTGCGGATTAATAATTTGTAATAACGGAAATTAAATTGAATAAAATATTTACAATAACAATTCTCTTCTTCCTGATAATTTCTTCTTTTATAACCGGGCCATCACTTGATGCCGGAGAGGAACTTGTTACTATAGCATCCTTTACCACATCTGTTGAGGACCAGGATTTTAACGTAAAGACAAACATAGCCATCGCTGCAGGAAAACTCAGCGGTACTGTCATTCAGCCGGGTGAAGTTTTCTCTTTTAATAACACGGTAGGAGACGGTTCAGCCGCTAACGGTTTTCTCACAGGAAGAGTCCTGTACCAGGATACAACATCGTATGAATCAGGGGGTGGTATCTGCCAGGTATCATCAACTCTCTTTAATGCAATGCTCCTTGCAGGATGTTCTATCACGGAAAGGCACAGACATTCGCAGCCTGTACGATATGTACCACTGGGGCTCGATGCGACAATCCGGTATGGTAAAAAAGACCTTAGAATGAAAAACTCAACTCCCCGCCCTCTCCATATATTTGCCGTGATAAATGACAAGAGCCTTACCCTGATGATAAAAAGCGCAGGAACCCTGGAAAACAGTTATGAAATATATACTGAAGAAGAGGAAATAAATCTGCCCTTTGCCAATGATGAGAATAAAACAATCAGGCCCGGCATATCAATTTACGTTTACAGAAAAAAAATACATAACAGCACAGTAATTGAAAACACACTTTTATATAAAGATTTTTACCCGCCTGTCAACATAGAGAGATAAAGCGGTCAATACTTTAAAATATCAGGAACTTCTCCGTTATCCCCAATGTAACTAATTCATATCTGCACGCTACTTTAGAGATTACCCGGAGCGCTGCACGACAGGAACCGGAATCAGGCAAAAAAACAATTTCATCGGTATTTGTATAACCTGACATACCGGCCGGAGTGACACTTCTGAAAGCAGATATGAGACTTCAGTAATAAACATATTCCCTAAAAATTAAATAATTACCAGAGCCCGGTTGTAAATTTACATTTACATCTTTCTTGACAAAAAATCTCCGGCATATGTCAATAATTTAACGCGGTTTGTGACTGCAAAAATAACAGATCAGGATAATGCTGAATGCCAAGCAGAATACACAGTGAACTTGTTTTCACAGTTAAGGACAGGTGCAGGGTTTGCTATACCTGCGTCAGGGAATGTCCTGTAAAAGCCATTAGAATCATTAATGGACAGGCGGAAGTAATTGCTTCAAGATGTATAGGCTGCGGAAACTGCACAAGGGTCTGCAGTCAGAATGCGAAGATATTCCTTGATACGACAGAAGACGCAAAGACGATTCTTAACGGGGATTCGGTTAAAGTGGCATGCCTGGCGCCAAGTTTCCCTGCTGAATTCTCCGAATTAAAAGATTACAAAACTCTTGTGGGTATGATTAAAAAACTCGGATTTGATTATGTTGTAGAAGTTGCTTTCGGTGCAGATCTGGTCGCGCATGAATATAAAAAAATCCTTGATCCGCAGGGTTATGAACATACAATATCATCCGACTGCCCTGCCGTTACCTATTATGTAAAGTATTACTATCCCGATCTGGTTCCATCTCTTTCCCCTATTGTATCACCCATGGTTGCAACTGCAAGAGTTGCCAAGGATTTATATGGTAAAGAGTGTAAAACCGTGTTTATCGGACCATGCGTTGCGAAGAAAGCTGAATCTGCTGAAATCGATGTTGTCTTAACTTTTATTGAATTAAGAAAACTATTCATGGCGGGAGGAGTTACGGCAGAAGATGCTGAACCTTCAGAATTTGACGGGCCGCAGGGAAACAAGGCCGCGATATTTCCGGTCACAAGGGGTAAACTCCACTCTGTCAATAAGTCGGGCGATATCTGTGAAGAGAATATTTTTGTTGCTTCCGGGAGAGTAGATTTCAGGGAGGCGATAAAAGAATTTAACGCCGAGCCCCTCTCAACCCAGCACCTTGAATTGTTATGCTGTGAAGGGTGCATCATGGGACCGGGAATGACAAAGGGGGGAAACAGTTTTTCAAAAACAGCAAATATCCGGAATTATGTGAGAGAGAAACTTGACAAACTGGATTATAAAAAATGGGAAAAAGACTTCAATTATTATAAAGATTTCGATTTTTCACGGACTTTCATTTCAGACGACAGGAGAAACCCGTTCCCATCAAATGAAGAAATTGAAAAAGTCCTTCAACGGATAGGCAAATTCTCGCCCCAGGACCAGTTGAACTGCGGAGCATGCGGATATGAAAGTTGTGTTGAACACTCTATAGCTATTATTACAGGCCTGGCAGAGACGGAAATGTGCCTCCCTTTTACAATAGATAAACTCCATAATTCCATCATAGAACTCAATCTCACAAATGAAAAACTCGCCTCAGCCCGGCAGTCACTGGTACAGTCTGAAAAACTTGCAACAATGGGACAGCTGTCCGCCGGCATAGCTCATGAGCTTAATAATCCTCTCGGAATAATAACCATGTACAGCAATATTCTTCTGGAGGATCATAAAGAAAACAGCCAGATTAAAAATGATCTGAAACTGATCGCAGAGCAGGCGGAGAGATGCAAAAAAATAGTCGGAGGGCTACTTAATTTCGCAAGAAAAAACCAGATTAATTATAATACCGTCAATATTGAAGACTTTGTCAAGCACAGTATAAATTCCATTATTATCCCTGATAAAGTTCAGGTAGCTTTCAAATCGGATTTAACTGATACCGGTGTTGACATTGATCCCGATCAATGGATGCAGGTTTTAACAAATGTTGAAAAAAATGCCATTGAAGCTTTACCAGCCGAGGGAGGAATTCTCAATATAAGTTTATATGGAACCGAAGATGATGTAGTATTCTGCTTTGATGATAACGGTACAGGTATTTCAAAAGATAACATGGACAAACTTTTTACTCCGTTTTTTACAACTAAACCGATAGGTAAAGGTACAGGACTCGGCCTTGCGCTGATCTACGGGATTGTTAAAATGCACAGGGGGCACGTTTCGGTTAATTCAAATACTGATAACAGGAAGGGCCCTACCGGAACAACATTTAAAATACAGATTCCAAGAAGAAAATAAAATATGGCAAAACTGAAAGTACTAATAGTTGATGATGAACCGGGTATATGCTCCGGAATCAGCAGAATTCTTTCGAATTACTCTGTGGATTTCCCTTTTCTCGAAGAGGAATTTACATTTGAGACTCAGGAAGTAGGTTCCGGCGAGGAAGCAATCGAAATTATCGATAAACATGGCGCGGATATTATGCTCCTTGACAACAAGCTTCCGGGAATTTACGGAATTGATGTGCTTGAGTATATTAATAAAAAACAGATCGATTGCAGCGTTATGATGATTACTTCTTTCGCTTCCCTTGATCTGGCTATTAAAGCCACAAATAACGGAGCATATAATTTTGTCCCGAAACCGTTTACCCCGCAGGAACTTAAAACATCCATGGAGAGCATTACGAAAAATCTCTATCTGCGGAGAATGACAAAAAAACTGAACAATGAGGATAAGCAGATCCGTAACCAGTTTCTCTCTGTTCTGTCCCATGAACTCAAGCTGCCCCTCAGTGCTATAGAAGGTTATTTAAGAGTCATGAAGGAGCGGCTGGCAGGAGATAATATTGATGATTACGAAGAGATGATAAACCGTTCACTTGATAGAATGAAGGGAATGCGTTCATTGATAACTGATATGCTTGATCTTACAAAAATTGAATCTGATAAAAAAAATCAGAATATAAAAAAAATTGATATCACAGATATCGCTGTCATTTCAAGGGAAATAATGAGCCCAATGGCGATTCAGAAGAATGTTGAAGTCTTTATTGATTCGGAACCTGAACAGATTTTTTTCCAGGCCGATCCTGAAAAAATTGAAATCGTTTTCAACAACCTGATCTCAAACGCTATAAAATACAACAAAGACAATGGCGAGGTACGCTGCGTTCTCAGGGAATATCCCGGGTTTATAAAAATTACAGTAACTGACACAGGAATAGGTATTAGCGAAGATGAAATCCCAAAACTGTTTCAGGAATTTGTCCGGCTAAAAAATGAAAAGACAAAGAAAATCAGCGGCAGCGGTCTCGGCTTATCAATCACCAGAAAAATTGCAGAAGAAATATACAATGGTAAAATATCCGTATCAAGTATCCCGGATGAAGGAACAACTTTTACTATCGAACTGCCGAAGCTGAATTACAGTATTTAGCCTGTTTTATCCGGGTATTGTTTTTCTGTCATTGAGGGCAAAGTGAAGCAATCTGTTCCGGACACATAAAGTATTTTTTTATGAGGGTGCCGGATTTTAAACCGTAATTCCCCACGGCTTCAGCACCTTGCGCAACGCGGGCCGGCCGTTTACCACTGAGAGAAATATGCCGTAATTTGTATAGGGAACGCCCACCGCGTCAAGGTCGCGGATTCGTGCTGTCATCTTCTGCCTGCTTATCATGCATCCTCCGCAGTGGATAATAAGAGAGTATTTCTCCAGAGCACTGTTCTCCTGAAATTCTCTCCCGAAATTATGTTCAACTTTTACTCCGGGATATTTCTTTTCGATGATGGCAGGTATCTGTACAGTTCCGATATCCTCGCCGATCCGGCTGTGGTTGCATGCCTCTGCTATAAGTATGGAGTCGCCGCTTTTCAGTTTATCAACAGATTCCGCACCCTTCGCAAAGAGTGCAAGTTTTCCGCCGCTCATGTAATTTATCATGACTATTGAAAATGTCGTAAGCTCAATATCATCGGGGCACCATCTGCTCATTACATCCATGGCCTGCGAGTCCGTTATTATGCAGTGAGGTTTTCTCCCTAAACCGTGCAGTAAAGAGAAAAACCTGTTTTTTTCATGCACAGAATTCTCTCCTCTCGCGGCAGCAAGATCAAGGCGGAATGATACCGGATGCCCCCATCTGCGTGTTATATACTCCTCGGTCATTGCCTGGGGGCGTAGATACCTCCCGGAAGGAGTTTCTTCATCCATTGGTATTACAAGAATGTAAAATTGATCGCGCTCAATAAACGGGAGAAGCTCAATCGAAGAATTTTCTCTTTCGTAATTATCAAGAATAAAATCGACAAGCGGTTTACGGCAACTCTCATCATTCGCTCTCAGAATAATTTTTTTATGAAATCTCAGAAGAGAAACCGATTCCTCAACAGAATATATAAGATTTCTATCGCCGTCTTTGAAGATGTTGTATATAATCAGAATCTGCCTGTCGATATCTCTGGCTTCTTTCAGAAGTTCACTTTCCGGAGTGAAGTCATCTGATGAAGGATCAATAACAAGGAGAAGAAGGTCTGTTTCTTTAAGGTCATTCATAGCCTTTTTTTTCTTTTTTTCGCCAAGGCCGCCGTGTTCATTTATTCCCGCAGTATCAAAAATTCTGACCGGACCTATGCCGTGAATCTCATGAAGTGAAATTTTTGTATCAGAAGTCGTACCCGGCGCTGAATCCACGATCGATGTTTCCTGCTGCGTCAGAAGATTCATAACAGAACTTTTCCCGGCATTCATCTTTCCGAATATTCCTATATTATCTCTTTCAACAGGTACTGACATTTTGTGTTCTCCTTATGTAATGAATCGAAGTACCGGAGTCTTCTGTAACTGGAATAAGCCCTAAAGATTTAATTTTCTCTTTCAACGAATCAAGAAATCCTCTGTTGTCTTCCGAGCCCAGCGGTTTGTTATCATAAAGAGTGTAGGAATCTCTAAGTGAAAACGGGGAGAACTGCGGCATAACAACATTAGCTCCGGCCATAAGTCCCGACTCACGTCCGGCAGGAGAGAGTGTTTCAAGTGCGGTTGTGGACGCAATATTTATATCAGGCATAACAATGCGGAGTACGGCTATCATATTCAGTCCAAGATTAAAACTCTCTTCCGCAGAGTATTCAACTTTGCCCAACGGAGTTCCGCTGTGGGGAATAAACGGCCCCATCCCGCACATATCAATATCAAGCGTCTGAAAAAAAAGTATATCATCCGCCAGATTTTCGGGAATCTGAAAGGGTGAGTTAATCATCACTCCTGTACCGACCTGGAAACCGGTATCACGCAGATCATGCAGAGAACGGATTCTCTCTCTGAAGCTCATAGCACCTGGGTGGAGCCTGTTATAATGCTCTTCGTTCGAAGTTTCTATTCTTAAAAGATACCGTGATGCGCCGGCCTTATGAAACTCTTCATAAACACTACGATCCTGTTCACCGGAAGAGAGCGTAATGCCCATAAAGGGATATTTCTGTTTTATAATCCGCAATGAATCTGTTACCAGCGAGATAAACCTGCGGTCCCTTCTCTCTCCGGACTGAAGCACAACGGATGTGAGCCCCGAACTTGCTGCTTCATCAACAGCTCCAAGAATCTCATCAGGAGTCAGTTCATACCTTCTTACGTTATTATTTGATTTTCTTATCCCGCAGTAAAAGCAGTCGTTTTCGCAGATATTTGAAAATTCAATCAGCCCGCGTATATAGACCCGGTCAGATACGGAGTCTCTCCGGATTTCCGAAGCTTTTCTATGAAGTTCTATCTGTTCACTCCCTTTGAGCGACAGCAGTTCAATGATCTCTTTTTTAGAAATAGATGTCACGTTCGCCATTTTCTATTTTTAACAGATTGTTTTCAGTAGCACTTCGCCTTGTTTTATCCGGGATTGTTTCAAGTTCTCTTTTAATCATCTCTTCGCCGAGCATCCGTGTTTTATTATCCGCATAGTCCAAAAGATACTCTTTCAGAGTGAGCAGTGCGTTCGGCTGACAATGGAGTTTTATAAGCCCCGGTTTTGCCATATCCATAAAATCCTTTCCGACTCTGCCTCGCCTGTAACACCCGGTGCAGAAGGACGGGATAAAACCCTCTTCAATTACAGAACGGATGACTTCCCCTGTACTCCTCGTGTCATTAAGAGAAAACTGCGCGGAATCATGTTCATCTTTGCCGTATCCGCCGGGATCGGTTCTTGAACCTGCGCTGATCTGTGAAACACCAAGATGCATCAGCTCGGTTCTCATTGCGGCATTTTCCCTTGTTGAGAGGATTATCCCCGTATATGGCACTGAACATCGAAGCACTGCAACTATCTTTTTAAAGTCTCTGTCAGACACCGGGTATGGGACTGTCTCTGCACAGGGGGCGTTTTTTGCAAACTCAATTCTCGGAACTGAAATGGTATGCGGCCCGACTCCGAATTTCTCATCAAGATGTTTCGCGTGCATCAGTAGCCCTAATGTTTCAAATTTATAATCGTAAAGCCCGAAAAGCGCACCTATTCCAACATCGTGCATCCCGTTCTCAAGAGCCCTGTCCATTACATTAAGCCGCCACGGGTAGTCTTTCTTCTTACCGGATGGATGAATTTTGTCATAGGTTTCCCTGTGGTATGTCTCCTGAAATACTATATATGTTCCTATCTGCATACCGTTCAATTTCTGAAACTCATCAGGGGTAAGAGGCGCTATTTCGATATTGACCCGCCGTATAGAACTTCCTTTTGAATCTGTAACAGAGTAAGCCGCGTCAATACATTTCAGAAAATAATCAAAAGAGGATTGAAGCGGATGTTCACCCATGAGCATTAAAATTCTTTTATGTCCCTGTTCAAGCAGGAGCCTTACTTCATCCTTCACTTCATCTATAGTAAGGCATTTTCTTTCAATGTCTTTATTATCGATTCTGAAACCGCAGTATAAACAGTTATTAGAACAGTAATTTGAAATATACAGCGGAGCGAAAAGAACCATTCTGTTGCCGTAAATCGTCTGTTTTATTTCAAACGCTGTTTTAAACAGCATATCAAACTGCTCTTCATCATCAATATTTAAAAGCATGGCAGCATCTTCCGGAGTAAGCCCTTTCAGTTCTTTTGCCTTCAGAAGAATATTCCGCACATCAGCATTTGAAGGCTTTGACATATTTAGCAAAAGAGCGCTTATTTTATCTTCATCAATAAATGTCTGCTGCATTTTGTTACTCCATGAAATTTTTAGTAGCCGCCGAAAGAGCCTGAGGTATTAATTTACGTAAGATTATAAGCAATTACATGCTTTGTTATATGAAGATATATAATTCAATCAACAAGCCCCAGAAGTTCTTCCGGAGTAATTGGTTTTGACATCGAGCCGTTAAAGCCCATTTCATGCGCTTCAGGAATGTCTGCAGTTTCATTACCTACAGCACTTATCAGGTATATTTTAACATTTTTATCCGTTTCACGTATCTTTTTACAAACAGTAACACCCGAATCAAATTTTTCCATCATAAGATCAAGAAATATTATATCCGGTTTAAATTCAGCAAATTTTACAAGAGCCTCTTCACCGCTTCCAGCCGTGGCTACGTCATGGCCCTTACTTTTTAATATAACAAGCATAGACGCTATAATATCATAATCATCATCCGCAACCAGTATTTTGCGTTTATTCATACAATCCCCATTAACAACTATATAAAATCTACATTTTCAAACGCATCTTAAGCATTCAGAAAACAACCCGCCCCCCAACCCCCCAGTGGTGGGCCTTTAAACAGCAAAGTTTCTTTAAGCCCACCTCTGGGGGGTTGGGGGGCTAATAAGTTGCGGGTAGATACCAGCCACGTAAAGAACTTCAAGCTGTTACTCCAGCTGTTTCTCCAGCCGCATATTATTAAATTTCATACATAATAGAAATTCATTAAGATCAATTATATGTTTTGCTATTTTAAAATTTATTCTTTTTACATATTCGCTGCGGTTAAAAAAACCTGAATCGCTCATCAGAGCTCTATCAATCTTCCGCTTTGATGTTTCAGAAAAATGAAGGTTATAGAAATCCATAAATGATTCTGTATTTGAATAAATTTCGAATTCAGATTTAGCATTAACTATTTCATTCAGAAACAGAACTTCTTTTAAAGAAAAGAATGAAAGATTCTTTCTTAATTCAAATATTTTATTTCCGGTAACAATCTCAATGTTCACAGTAACATAACGGGCATTATTATTTTCATCAAGAATAGGAGTTATGAGCCCTTCTAAAATTTCATCACGGTTTATATCTACAAAACGTTTTTTAGCTTTTTCAGCTATGCACTCTGTAAATGCTTTAACTCTTCCTTCTAAAATTATTTCACCCCAGTTCCCTGTCAGTATAAGTTCAGAAAATGACATCCCTTCAATTTTTCCCTTCAGATCAGGACGCTTTCTGCCTAAATCATCAATAACAAACTTTCTCAGAGCTTCATTGGCCGCCAATATCTTCCCTTTAGGATTCAGTACCAGATACAAACTGTCCAGAGTATCGAGGAATTGCTGATAGTTTAGAATAGTGATAAGGTCTTTCAAGATAATTAACCATCGGGAATAGTAAATTTTGTTCAAAAATTTTTTCTATTTATTAATTGGACGTTGCTGATATTAAAAAAAACGATTCACAATATCAACATTTTTTTTATAAATATTTCTACATTAGAAAATTCAAACGGATACATAATAAACAAATAATTTTCGTTATATACTATTAAAAACAGAATGCTGAGATAACTCTCATTGCTGTTATTCAACACCATGCACCGGTTTTTCTCCATATTTCCTGCAAAAAAGAACAATTTTTGTTATACGAAGATAACAGTTTTGTTATAAAAAAATAACAATCTTGTTATAAACATATAACAACGCATGTTTATCAAAATTAATTTAAGGGTTGATGAGAATCTCTCCTGTTCTAATTATTCTTTTGAAATTAAATATATAAAATGGACGCAAAGAGGAATATCTGACAGGAGTGATATCGATTCATTCTTCTGATAAACTTCATTCGTCCCCTTTAACGGCAGAGAGTTGAGTGTAAGTTTTCTGCCAAGTTAACTGAAATTCCATGATAGTTAATCTAACAGCAATCTTTACAGTCTTATAAATAACAGGATGTATTATAAGCATCCTGCAGTTATTTCGTGCAATTTTTTTGTTTAATTTAAAAAATAAAAAAGGGGGGCTCATGGGTAATATCTCTGAAGTTGTTAAGAAAAGTGCAAGTAATTACCAGAAAGACCCGACCAGAATGCTTGATGTTATTAGAGATGTTCAGGCAGAACTAGGCCAGGTAACAAACGATGCTGTCGCTGAGATCGCAAAGGAGATGAATGTCTCCTCTATCGATGTTGAGGGAGTTGTAACATTCTACCATTTCTTCTCAAAATCACCGGTGGGTAAATATGCCGTCTATCTGAATAACAGCGCCGTAGCAGTAATGAAGGGCTGTTATGATATAGCCAAAGTATTTGAAAAAGAAGCCGGATGTAAATTCGGTGAAGTTTCATCTGACGGAAAAATAGGACTTCATTATACATCTGACATCGGAATGAACGACCAGGAACCATCTGCAATAATCAACGATGTCATCTTTACAAGCCTTACAGCTGACAAAGTTAAGACAATCGTTGCCGACATGAAATCCGGCAAAAATATTCAGGACACAGTAAAAGAATTTGGAGACGGAAATAATCAGAATGCGCTGATTAAATCTATGGTTAAAAACAACATCCAGAAAAAAGGCGCAGTCCTTCTCGCTCCTTTTGAATCAGGTACCGCTTTAAAAAAAGCTGTTTCAATGTCTCCGGAATCAATAATTGAAGAGATTAAAATCTCCAACCTAAGAGGACGCGGCGGCGCGGGTTTCCCAACCGGTATGAAGTGGGATTACACAAGGCAATCAGCAGGCGACAAAAAGTATATCGTGTGTAATGGTGACGAAGGTGAACCCGGAACATTCAAAGACAGAATTCTTTTTACAGAAAGAGCTGAAATGCTTTTTGAGGGAATGGCTATTGCCGGATATGCTATTGGCGCTGACGAAGGGCTTCTCTATCTGAGAGGAGAGTATATGTACCTCAAAAAATATCTCGAAACCGTACTTGATACAATGAGAAAAAACGGCATACTCGGGAAAAATGCTGCCGGTAAAAGCGGATTTAATTTTGACATAAAAATTCAGATGGGTGCGGGCGCTTATGTCTGCGGTGAGGAATCAGCCCTGATAGAATCTGCAGAAGGAAAAAGAGGAGAACCCAGAAACAGGCCTCCATTCCCTGCTCAGAAAGGATTTAAGGGAAAACCAACATCTGTAAACAACGTAGAAAGCTTCTGCTCTGCTGCAAGAATTATCCTTGAAGGCGGCGCATGGTTCGCAAAAATGGGGACCGCACAGTCTAAAGGCACAAAACTTCTCAGCGTTTCCGGTGACTGCAAAAAGCCGGGCATATACGAAATTGAATTCGGAACAACAGTACAGACATTACTCGAAGAATGCGACGGAAGAGCTGCTAAAGCTGTGCAGGTCGGCGGGCCTTCAGGTGTATGTATAGATAAGTCAAAATTCGGCAATAGAATCTGTTATGATGACCTTGCAACCGGCGGATCAATCATAGTAATAGGACCTGAGAGAGATCTTCTGGAAGTTGTACATAATTTTATGGAATTTTTTGAAGAAGAATCATGCGGATGGTGTACACCATGCCGTGTAGGCAATCAGCTCCTCCTTCATAAACTTGAAAAAGTCATGCATGGAAAAGGAACCGAATCCGATCTTCAGGAAATGGAAAAGTGGTGTGTCACTGTTAAGAGTATGAGCCGTTGCGGTCTTGGACAGACTTCTCCAAATCCGATACAGTCAACACTCAAAAATTTCAGGGAATTGTATGAAGCAAAGATTCAGAAAGGTAAAGAGTTTGTTACTGAATTTGATATGGCTGCTGCGGTAAAAGAGTCATGTGCTGCTGCAGGAAGAAAACCAAATTTAGAGGGACATTAAAATGAGCGATATAAAATTTACTATAGATGGAAAAGAATGTACTGCAAAAGCCGGCCAGACAATTGTTGAAGCTGCAAAAGCCAACCGCATTTACATTCCGGTTCTCTGCCATTTTGAAGGGCTCAAACCTGCGGGTACATGCCGTATCTGCACAGTTAAGGTCGGCGGAAGATTTATGGCTGCATGTACAACTCCTGTAGCAGACGGGATGACCGTTGAAAGCAATACACCCGCTATTGAAGATATGAGAAAAGAGATTATCGAAATGCTTTTTGTTGAAGGGAACCATATGTGCCCGACATGCGAAAAGAGCGGTAACTGTGAACTTCAGGCTCTCGGGTACAGATATAAAATGATGGTTCCAAGATTCCCGTATCTATGGCCCGAAAGAACTGTTATTGCCGATGCACCGAAGATCTATCTTGACAGAAACAGATGCGTTCAGTGCCTCAGATGCGTAAGAGATGTTAAAACTTCTGACGGCAGACACGTATTCGGAGTTATAGAAAGAGGCGGAAAAACTCTTATCAGCATAGATAAGAATCTCGCAGCTAAGCTGAGTGAAGATGAAGCAATGAAAGCAATGAAGCAGTGCCCTGTTGGATGTATCCTTAGAAAAGAAATCGGATTCAAAATACCAATCGGTCAGAGAAAATATGATACTAAACCTATCGGCAGTGAAATCGAAGGTTAAAAAGCAATTAGAAAACCTGGAGGCTAATTATGAGTAAACCGGTTGTGGCCACAGCGTCACTTGCAGGATGTTTCGGATGCCATATGTCATTACTTGACATAGATGACAGAATATTAACACTTATCGATCTGGTCGAGTTTAACAAATCACCGATTGATGATATAAAAACTTTTACCAAGCAGTGCGACATTGGAATTATTGAAGGCGGCTGCTGTAACAGTGAAAATGTAGAGAATTTACTGGCTTTCCGTAAAAATTGTAAAATTCTTATATCTCTTGGAGAGTGTGCTATTATGGGCGGGCTCCCGGCGATGAGAAATGGTCTTTCTATCAAAGACTGTCTCGAGGAAGCATATCTTGACGGACCGACAGTAGACACTAACACTAAAAAGATCATCCCTAATGATGATGAACTGCCGATGATTCTCGACAGAGTTTATCCATGTCATGAAATCGTTAAAATCGACTATTTCATTCCGGGATGTGCACCAAGAGCTGATCTGATATGGGAAGCACTTGTCGCGCTTGTAACAGGCAATGAGCTGAAACTTCCATATGAAGTTTTAAAGTTTGATTAATTGGAGCCAAACATGGGAAGAAAAATAACAATAGAACCTGTAACAAGGGTTGAAGGACACGGTAAAGTTACCATTCAGCTTGATGATTCGAACAATGTAACACAGTCAAGACTGCATGTTGTTGAATTCAGAGGATTTGAAAAATTCTGCCAGGGGCGTCCTTACTGGGAAGTTCCGGTACTGGTACAGCGTCTCTGCGGTATATGCCCTGTGAGCCATCACCTGGCAGCTGCTAAAGCTCTTGATGTAATTGTCGGAGCGGGCACAGGGGACGGACTGACTCCTGTCGGCGAAAAAATGAGAAGACTCATGCACCACGGGCAGATGTTTCAGTCTCATGCTCTTCACTTTTTTCATCTTGCATCACCAGACCTTCTTTTCGGCGCGGATGGAGATCCTGCGATAAGAAACGTTATCGGTGTTGCTCTTGAGCATAAAGACCTTGCCGTACAGGGTGTAATGATGCGTAAATACGGGCAGGAGATAATCGCTGCAACTGCCGGTAAAAAAGTTCATGGTACAGGCGCAATCCCCGGCGGTATCAACAAGAATCTTTCAATTGCAGAGAGAGATACATTCCTTAAAGGTGCTGATCCTCTAAACATTGACAAAATGATCGCATGGGCGCAGGGAGCTCTTGATTTCTTCAAAGGATACTACGCAAAAAATAAGGATTTCATTGATAATTTCGCAGTTTTCCCTTCTTCACACCTGAGCTTAGTAAGAAAAGACGGAGCTATGGACCTTTATCATGGTGTTAT
>Ga0209099_1002154_pt1 | contig 17990 bp, 12 predicted proteins | sample AD_JPNHW2_MetaG_FD_184430 | JGI IMG/M metagenome (GOLD analysis project Ga0209099, IMG submission 184430) | Active sludge microbial communities of municipal wastewater-treating anaerobic digesters from Japan - AD_JPNHW2_MetaG (SPAdes) (version 2) | ecosystem: Engineered > Bioreactor > Anaerobic... | reverse complement strand
ATTCTGTCATAAAAGTTGAAATACCTGCGCCGGTGATCCATCCGGGCGAATCAACCGTAATTCCCCTGCCATTCAAACAATTGCTGCCGAAAAATTCCGAGGTATTTATCAATGTATATCTGCGCACTGCCGACGACCGCCCATTGCTGGGAAAAGGATTTGTGATCGCTTCGGAGCAGCTTGCCTTGCCGGCAGCAATGCAACTCAAACCATCAGGAAAGGCAGAAACCGTAAATTTCAATACGCTCAATGCACCAATTACTTCAGAAACCGGCCCGGAGATTAAGGTTGCAGGCAAAGATTTTGACCTGGTTTTCAGCAAGGTGACTGGCACAATTGACAAGTTCAGCTACAAAGGCCAGGACCTGATTGTGAAAGGACCGGTTCCCAACTTCCGCAGAGCCCCAACCGACAATGATGCCGGCAACCGCATGTTTAAAACCTGCGAGGTATGGTACAATGACAGTGAAAAAAGGATAACCGAAAGTGTCACTCTCGACAAAACGAATGTACATGCTCCGGTTGTTACAGTGGTTTACAACCTCCCTGCAACTAAGAGCAAAGTCACGATCAGGTACACGGTTTCGGGAAATGCAGATGTAATGGTTGACTATTATCTGCAGGCCGGTGCCGAAAAACTTCCGATCATTCCCCGGGTAGGACTTAACCTGCAATTGCCGGCTGCTTACCACAATGTTGAATGGTATGGCCGCGGCTGGGGTGAGAACTACCAGGATCGCAAAACCGGTTCATATGTTGGGCTTTACAAAGCCACCACCGATGAATTGTATGTTCCTTATGTCCGCCCGCAGGAAAATGGCTACCGTACCGATGTAAGATGGGTTGCAATCAGCAACGGAAAAAGCGGGATACTGTTCCAGGGCCAGCCTTTGGTATGCTTCAGTGCACTGCCCTATTCATACGACGACGTCAAAGGATTTTCGCATGGCGGCAAACACATCAACCAGTTGCCTGTCAATACATTTACCGATGTGAACATTGACCTGCTGCAGGCAGGAGTTGGCGGTGACGACAGCTGGGGAGCATGGCCCATGGATAAATACCTGCCGAAGGCAAAGGATTATCACTGGGGAATGAGGATCAGGCCATACACCCTGAAAGAGAGCAGCCCGGCAAAACTTTCCAAGCAACAACTCAATTATTGAAAAGCAAATTAATTAAACATGGGACTATCCTACAATCTACACCGCTTACCTGAAGCAGAATCTGAAATTGAAACTGATGCTTTTGTAACTCGTTTTGAAAAACTTCCGGTTCGGATTTTGCAGTCATCAGCAGCAGGTTCGCAGGTTGCAGCCCGCCGCATTGCAGAACTCATCAGAGAGCGTCAGACTTCGGGCAAAAAAGTTGTCCTGGGCCTTGCTACCGGTTCTACACCGCTCAATGTTTACAGGGAACTCATCAGGATGCACAAGGAAGAGAATCTGAGTTTCAGCAATGTGGTAACCTTTAATCTTGATGAGTATTACCCGATTCAGCCGGGCCATCTGGAGAGCTATAATCGTTTCATGAATGAACGCCTCTTCAGGCACATTGACATCAATCCCCAAAATATAAATATCCCGCGAGGAGACATTTCGAGGGAACAGGTTGCCGGTTTCTGCAAGGAATACGAACAGAAGATTACGGAAGCAGGCGGCATTGACATTCAGATACTTGGCATTGGCCGCACCGGGCATATCGGTTTTAACGAACCCGGCTCAACTTTCAACTCAAAAACAAGGCTGGTTACCCTCGACCGTCTCACGCGTGTGGATGCCGCCGATGCATTCAACGGCGAAGAGAATGTTCCGCATTTCGCTATTACCATGGGCATAAGCACTATAATGGCAGCCCGGGAAATATTCCTCTTTGCGTGGGGTGAGGGTAAAGCAGAGATTATAAACAAGGCGGTTGAAGGGCCTGTTACCGACCTCATACCTGCCAGTTACCTGCAGAATCACCCCGGCACCAGCATTGTTCTTGACCTTGGATCTGCCGCTGAACTCACCAGATTTAAAACGCCCTGGCTTGTCGGAAGCTGCGACTGGCATAATCGGATGATACGTCAGGCGGTACTGTGGCTTTGCACCAGGGTTGGCAAACCTATACTTAAACTCACCGAACGCGATTATAACGACAACGGCCTGAGTGAACTCATCACAGAGCATGGGCCTTTCAGCAAAATAAACATCAATGTTTTCAACGACCTCCAGCATACCATCACAGGCTGGCCCGGGGGCAAACCCGGGGTTGACGATTCAACGCGCCCCGAAAGGGCTCTTCCCTACCCCAAAAGAGTGGTTCTCTTCAGCCCTCACCCTGACGACGATGTAATTTCAATGGGTGGAACCTTTGCCAGGCTGGCAGAACAGCATCATGATGTGCATGTTGCCTACCAGACTTCGGGCAGCATTGCGGTTGCCGACGATGACGCAATCCGTTATCTCGACTTTGTGCAGGACTATGAAGGGATTTTCGGCACCGACTGTCACCAGGGCGCTGAGAAATTCAGGGAAACCATTGAATTCTATAAAAACAAGAAAAAAGACGCAATTGAGCCGGACGAGCTTCTGGAGCTTAAAGCAGCCATTCGCCGTGGCGAAGCAAGGGCATCGTGCCGCTATATCGGCCTGCCGGAAGAGAATGTTCATTTTCTGAATCTGCCGTTTTACGAAACCGGTACAGTGAAGAAAAATCCTGCCGGGGAAGCCGACATACTGCTCACCATGGAATTTCTGAGATCAATAAAACCGCACCAGATCTATGCAGCCGGCGACCTCAGCGATCCGCACGGCACCCATCGCGTGTGTATCGACATCATTCTCGAAGCGCTTGATCGTATGAAAAACGACCCGTGGATTGACGACTGCCGTGTTTGGCTATATCGCGGTGCATGGCAGGAATGGGAACTCGACAAGGTGGATATGGCTGTTCCGCTAAGTCCTGAAGAGGTTGAGATTAAACGTTATGCCATCTTTAAACACCAGAGCCAGAAAGATGGCGCCTTGTTTATGGGCAGCGACAAACGCGAGTTCTGGCAGCGGGCCGAAGAGCGCAACCGCAACACAGCCAGGCTTTACGACAAACTCGGGATGGCCGAATACGAAGCCATCGAAGTTTTTGTAAGATATGACGTTAAATAACCCGGTAATCAACACATTGCAAATCTATCCAAACACATAATCATGGCTAATAACAGCACACAGGCCGCCTCAGGCAAAAGCAGTTACCTGATTCCGATCACGGTTATCGGAGTATTATTCTTCATCTTCGGGTTCATCACCTGGCTCAACGGAACTCTCATCCCGTTTCTGAAAATATCGTGTGAGCTCAACAACGTGCAGGCCTACTTTGTCACCCTGGCGTTTTACATCGCCTACTTTGTGATGGCGCCGCCATCGACAGTTGTTCTGCATAAAGTCGGTTTCAAAAACGGAATGGCGCTCGGGTTGTTCATCATAGCCCTGGGTTCGCTTGTTTTTATCCCCGCAGCACTCACACGCACTTTCGGTCTGTTCCTTACCGGTTTATTCATTCAGGGAACAGGGCTGGCGCTGTTGCAAACAGCTTCCAATCCTTATGTGATTGTTATCGGCCCGCGTGAAAGCGCCGCCAAGCGGATCGCCATCATGGGCATCTGCAACAAGATCGCCGGTGCATTGAGCCCGTTGATCCTCGGTGCTGTTATCCTCAACCAGGATACCACGAATGTTGTGGAACAGCTAAAAACCATCACCGGGGCCGATCGCATCCCGATGCTCGACACCCTGGCGCATAAAGTCATTCTGCCCTATATCATCATTGCCATAGCGCTGACAATCCTTTCCATCGCCTTAAGGTTCATCCACCTGCCCGACGTTGACACTGATAAAGAAGATGAAACTGCAACATCCACCGGCACACACAAGACAGCCTGGTGGCAGTTTCCGCACCTGTGGATCGGTTTTGTAACACTGTTCCTCTATGTGGGAGCCGAAGTTATTGCCGGCGACACCATCATTCTTTATGGCTTGTCGCAGGGTATTGAACTCGACACAGCCAGGACATTTACGACATTCACGCTGCTTTCGATGGTGCTGGGATATATCATCGGTATAATTACAATACCCAAGTTTATAAGTCAAAGCAAGGCGCTGGCAGTTTCAGCGGTTCTCGGGTTGCTGTTTTCGCTGGCGGCCATTTTTACTTCGGGCCTCACCAGTGTTGCCTTTGTTGCACTGCTGGGTCTGGCAAATGCCATTATGTGGCCAGCTATTTTCCCGCTCTCAATCGCTGATCTGGGGAGGTTTACCAAAGCCGGTTCAGCATTGCTGATCATGGGTATTGCCGGTGGTGCTCTCATTCCCCTGGGCTATGGAAAACTTGTTGAAATGATAGGTAACCAGCAGGCTTACTGGATCTTATTGCCCATCTACCTTTTCATTTTCTATTTTGCTACAAAAGGACATACCATCAGAAAATAATCACAAAACAATAATTCAGTTATGAAACCAACATTGCTGATCCTGGCTGCAGGTATGGGCAGCCGTTATGGCAGTCTGAAACAGATAGATCCTATCGGCCCTTCGGGTGAAACAATTATCGATTACTCTGTATTTGATGCAATACGTGCCGGCTTCGGGAAAGTTGTCTTCATTATCCGCAAAGATATTGAGGACGATTTCAGGGAAGTGTTTGTAGAAAAACTTTCAAAACACATTAAAGTTGAGTACGTGTTCCAGGAACTTAACATGCTGCCAGAAGGCTTTGTGCCGCCTGCCGAAAGGATAAAACCCTGGGGCACAGGCCATGCCATACTCATGGCTGAAAAAGTAATCCACGAGCCGTTTGCTGCCCTCAATGCTGATGATTTCTATGGTGCCGGCGCCTTCGAAGTGATGGCTTCGTACCTTAATTCCCTCACTCCATCGACCCAAACCGATTACTCCATGGTAGGCTACGACCTTGGCAAAACCATGAGTGAGTATGGTTCTGTTTCACGCGGTATTTGCCGTAAGGACGATGACGACTGGCTTGTGGAAGTGACCGAACGTACAAAGATAGCTTACACTGACAAAGGCATTGCCGACCTGCAACCCGGACAGGAGCCGCTTATGCTCGAAAAAGACGATATTGTCTCCATGAACTTCTGGGGCTTCACTCCTGAATATTTCAGGCAAACCGGAGACCTCTTCCGCGAATTTCTCACTTCCAACATACAGGATCCAAAATCAGAATTCTACATTCCGCTGGCCGTTGACTCGCTTATCAAGCAAAAAAAAGCCAGGATAAAGGTTCTGCGCAGCCACGACCAGTGGTTTGGAGTAACCTACAAAGAAGACAAACCTTTGGTAATCAATAAAATAAAACAACTGATACAGCAGGGTTTTTATCCTGAAAAACTCTGGAAATAAGCCGTAATGAAAAAAGACGTCAGGGATATACTTTCTCATTTCTCGATTGCCGGACAATTCTCCGGTGCTACTCCTGTGCTCACCGGGCATATCAACGATTCATACACTATTTACACTGACGGAAACAGTGAGCCAACCTATTTCCTGCAGTGGATCAACAGCTACATTTTCAAGGATGTACCCGGATTAATGCGCAACATACTTGCTGTAACCAATCATCTTGCGTCCAGGCAGCCTTCAGTTCATGAAAATACGGCCCAACTGCGGTTGATACCCACTGCTGAAGGCGAATTTTTCTATAAGGATAAGGAGGAAAATTACTGGCGTTTATACAATTACGTCCCGGGAACACACTCGTATGATGTGGTAGATGACCCCAAAATTGCCTATGAAGGTGGCAAAGCTTTCGGCAAATTCTCCAGTAACCTTGCCGATCTGCCGGCTGATCAGCTTTCAGATACTATACCCGATTTTCACAACATGGAAACCAGGCTGGCCGCATTCTTCCAGTCGGTGATGGATGACAAAGCCGGCCGTCGCAAAGAGGTTGAAGCCGAAATAGCTTTCGTTGAAGAACGTGCGTCGGTCATGCTTTCAATTCCTGAAATGGTGCGGCGCGGTGAAATACCGCTGAGAATCACCCACAACGACACCAAGTTCAACAACATACTGTTCGACGGCAGCAACCATGCCGTGTGCATTGTTGACCTTGATACCGTAATGCCCGGAAGCATACTTTTCGATTTCGGTGACGCCATCAGGACCGGCGCCAATTTTGCCGACGAAGATGAAAAAGACCTTAATAAAGTGGATATTAACCTTCCGATTTACGAGGCCTACACACGGGGTTTCATCGCCAGCACCAGCAAATCACTCACACAAAATGAGAAAGATCACCTGGCATTTGCTGCAAGGTTCATGACCTTTATCATAGGGCTCCGCTTTCTCACCGATTACCTCGATGGTGATCATTATTTCAGAACATTATACCCTGATCATAACCTCGTAAGGGCAAGGGTTCAGTTCAGGCTGGTGGAGAAGATGGAGGAAAATGCACTGTTCATGGAAAACATCGTGCAAAGCGCCCTGGATGAATACGTTACACATTAATCAGTTTTAATACTCTAACCATATGAAAATCAAGAATCTGTTACTGGTTTCAGTATTGCTTCTTTCCGCTTCGGTGATGTTTGCCGGCGGAGTGCAGGTGAATATTGTGCCCAAGCCCATGAAAATTGAAGCAGCTAAAGGAAAGTTTACTTTCAAACCAACAACAGCTATTGTCACCGACCTGAACAATAAAGAACTGCGCCAGCTTGGCAAACTGCTGGTTCAGAAGATCGGAGATGCCGGCGGTCCAAAGCTGCAGATTTCGGGACTTAGCGGAACCGTATATCCCAAAAACACTGTTGTACTGGCACTCGGAGGACTCACCGCAAACCTGTCGGATGAAGGCTATCAGCTTACTGTAAACAAAAAGAACATCATACTCAGGGCAAATTCAGGCAAGGGTATTTTTTACGGACTGCAATCACTCTTCCAACTGATGCCGCCGTCAATCGAAGCCAAGGCACAAGGTGACGCTGCCGTATTTTCAGTTCCGGGCATTGTTATCACTGACCAGCCCCGGTATCCTTACCGCGGAATGCACCTGGATGTTTGCCGCCATATTTTCCCGGTGGAAACCATAAAGTCATATCTCGACATCATGGCCATGTATAAGATGAACACTTTCCACTGGCATCTTACCGACGACCAGGGCTGGCGCATCGAGATTAAGAAATACCCTGAATTAACAAGTATCAGCTCCATAAGAAAAGGTACACAGGTAGGAAAAACCGACGAACACGACGGCGTTCCTTATGGCGGTTTCTACAGCCAGGATCAGATACGTGATGTGGTGGCATATGCTGCCGGAAAATACATCACGGTGATCCCGGAAATTGAAATGCCCGGCCACGCTGTGGCGGCTTTAACCGCTTACCCAAAGCTTTCGTGCACGGGAGGCCCCTTTGATGTACGCACACAGTGGGGAATCTCCGATGATATTTTTTGTGCCGGCAACGAGGATGTTTTTAAATTTCTTGAAGATGTCCTTACCGAAGTTATCGATCTTTTCCCATCGAAATACATTCACATTGGCGGTGACGAAGCGCCTAAAGTCCGTTGGGAGAAATGCCCCAAATGCCAGGCAAGGATGAAAGAAGAAGGCCTGAAGAATGAAATGGAGCTGCAGAGCTATTTTGTGAAAAGGATTGAGCGCTTCCTTATCTCGAAAGGCCGCAGGATTATCGGGTGGGACGAGATTCTTGAAGGCGGTATTGCGCCTGAGGCAACTGTAATGTCGTGGCGCGGCGTTCAGGGTGGCATTGATGCAGCAAAGCAGAACCATGATGTCATCATGACTCCTGTGGATTATTGCTACCTCGACTATTACCAGGCTGATCCTGCCACCGAACCACTTTCAATAGGCGGTTATCTCACCTTAAAGACCGTTTATTCCTATGAACCCACTCCTCCGGTCCTTAACGAAGAACAGGCAAAACATATTCTAGGGACACAAGGCAACCTGTGGACCGAATATATTGCCACCCCCGAGCACCTGCTGTACATGGCTTACCCGCGTGGCATTGCCCTGGCCGAAGTCAACTGGTCACCGAAAGCCGACAGGAACTGGGACGATTTTTCAAGGCGCATTCTTGATCAGTACCAGCGGCTTGACAACATGGGAATTAAGTACTCCAGGGGATCGTTCAGAACCGATATTACAACCACCCGCGATTCAGTAAACAGCCGCAACCTTGTGAAGATCAGCACCGAAGCCTCTGGTTACCAAATCCATTACACCACCGACGGAATCACCCCTACTGCAACATCTGCCCTTTACAGCTCACCCTTCCCTGTCGATAAAAGCATGACAGTAAAGTCGGTTCTCATTAAAAACGGCATTGTTTGGGGTGAGCCGAGCTCATGCGAAGTTATCAATCATAAGGCTGCAGGCAAACCTGTTACTATACTGAAGCCTTACAGCTTCAAGTACCCCGGAACTGGCAATAACTCGCTGACCGACGGACTTAAAGGAAGCACAACATTTAAAAACGGGTGGCAGGGATACGAAGGCACTGATATGGAAATTGTTATCGACCTGCAAAAACCTGAAACCATCAACTCTATCACCACTACTTTCGTCCAGGATCCTTCGTCATGGGTAATGTATCCCGTTGAAGTAAAATACTTTACAAGCACCGACGGCAAAAACTGGGATCTCGCCGATACTTTCAGCACGCCACCTGCTCAATCAAAAGGCAAAGCCGACCGCGACTTCAGTACGCAACTTAAAAGTGTTACGGCCCGTTACATCAAAGTAGCCGCCGTGAATACCGGAAAACTTCCCGAATGGCACGAATACAAAGGTCAGCCCTGCTGGATGTTTGCCGACGAAGTGGTTGTAAACTGATAACAAACCGGCGGAAATACCCAAATCAGAACATAAGAGAGATTTTTATCAAACCTATCCGTATCTTCGGGTAGGTTTTTTCGTATGATCAAAAGCCTGCCGAATACACAATTCTGCCGCTATGAAAAAGTTAAGTGCCCTGTTTATCCTGCTTACCAGCCTGTATTCATTCAGCCAGAGCACCCAGAACCCGGTGCAGCATGTTATCCTTATCGGTATCGATGGCGTTTCAGCCGAAGCATTTCAGTATGCTTCCACGCCTTTCATGGATGAGTTGGTGGCCAAAGGATCTGTATCGCTCAAAACGCGTGGTGTGATGCCTACTGTGAGCGCACCAAACTGGGCCACTATCCTGTCGGGTGCAGGCCCTGAGCAGCATGGTGTAACCTCCAATAACTGGAGCATTCAAAAACACGGCTTCCAACCAACAGTTTGCGACAGCGACGGCTATTTCACTTCCATTTTCACCCTCATCAGGCAACAGAGGCCGTTGGCCAGCACAGCCATGATCTTCGACTGGGAATGGCTTGGCACTTATATTAACAAAAAGGTTGTCGATACCATGATCTATATTACAGGCGCACAACAGGTTACCGACGCTGCTGCTGACTACATCGTGCGAAACAAACCCTATTTCACCTTCGTTTATTATGGCCATCCTGACGAAACCGGGCATGCCAAAGGTTTTAATACAGCCGATTATTACCAGGCCATCAGCGAAGTTGACGGGGAGATAAGGAGACTTATCGACTCGGTGAAACATGCCGGAATTTTTGAGAATACTGCCTTCATTATCACTTCCGATCATGGTGGCAGAGGTTACGGCCATGGTGGCGAGAGCATGATTGAAATTACCGTGCCATGGATGATATTTGGCCCCGGCATCAGGAAAAACGCGGTATTGCAGGATCCTAACAATCTCGAAAACACTGCACCAACAATTGCCGATATCCTGGGAATGAAGTTGCCGGTTGAATGGACAGGAAAACCTGTGCGTGAAGCGTTGCTCAAAGCAAAAGAATATTCAAAGTGGCAGTTCAGCAGCTATGTGCCAAAACCTCAGTGTTCAGTTAAGGATGGTATTTATCTTTCCCCTCAGCCGGCGGTGCTTACATCAAAACTGAACGATGCTGATATTCGTTACACCCTTGACGGAACAATCCCTGATCTGAAATCCAGGAAATACTCCGAACAGATACTGCTTGCCACACCAATCAGTCTGACGGCTGTTGCTTATAAGGGCAGCGTAAGAAGTGAACCGGTAGTTGTTAATGTGAACATAATCAAAGGTATAAACAACGTTGAACTGCTATCTGGGCCGTCGGCTAAGTATCCGGGCAAAGGGGCAATAAGCCTGGTAGATGGCAACAAAGGCACAGCTGACTACACTAACGAAGCCTGGTTGGGATATGAAGGCACAGATTTTGAAGCTGTTGTGGATTTCGGGAAGAAGCGGGATTTCTCGCGGCTGGGGCTTGAGGTGTTGCAGCAACCCGGAAACTGGATATTTCTGCCTGCGCTTGTGGAATATTCCATTTCAGACAATGGCACCGATTGGCAACCGGTTTGCGAAATTGACCCGGCAAACATTGACGACATCAGGCTGGACGGCCCGGTGCTGCTCAGCCGGAAAATCACTTTCACTTCGGCCCGATACCTCCGGGTTAAAGCGCGAAATAAAGGAGTCTGCCCCGAAAGTCATCCCGGAGCAGGGCAGAAAGCCTGGCTGTTTGTGAGTGAAATCATCGCCGAATAACAACGGCTAAGTGTCTTAGCGTTAACTTTGCAGAAAAATAAACCATGTCCTTAACAATTGTTACCGGAGCTGCCGGATTTATAGGAAGTTGCCTGGTGGGGAAACTCAACGCACTGGGAATAAGCAGTATTATTGCCGTTGATGATTTCAGCAATCCTGAAAAAAACAGGAATCTCGAAAACAAAACAATGGCCGGTGAAGTGCATCGGGACGATTTTTTCACCTGGCTCGAAGCAAACGCATCCGATGTAAGCATGGTTTATCACCTGGGCGCACGCACCGACACCACTGAGTTTCATTGGGAAATCCTCGAAAAGCTCAACCTCAGCTTTACAAAGGAAATGTGGAAAGCCTGCACAAAATACCGGATTCCGCTGCTTTACGCCTCCTCGGCAGCTACTTACGGACTTGGTGAACACGGCTACCGCGATGACCACGATGTGGTAGAACTGCTCAAACCGCTGAACCCTTACGGCGTTTCGAAAAATGAGTTTGACAAGTGGGCGCTTAAACAGCCGGCTTCACCACCTTTCTGGGCAGGAGTGAAATTTTTCAACGTTTATGGCCCCAACGAATACCACAAAGGACGGATGGCATCGGTAATACTTCACTCTTTCAGGCAGATAAGCGAAACCGGTAAGGTAAAGCTGTTCCGGTCACACAATCCCGGTTTTCAGGACGGTATGCAACTGCGTGATTTTATTTACGTGAAGGATGTTGTTGATGTGCTCGTCACCATAATGGAAAGAAAACCAGAACCGGGGCTATACAACCTGGGAACCGGCAAAGCGCGCGCATTCCTACACCTGGCAAAGGCTGTTTTCAGCGCATTGGGTAAACAGGAAAATATTGAGTTTGTTGATACCCCGGCTGATATACGCGATAAATATCAGTACTTTACAGAGGCCGATATGGGCAAAATGAGGAAGAACCTGTCCATGGACCTTAAATTCCACTCACTTGAAGATGGTGTTCAAGATTATGTAACGGAATATCTTGCGAAAGGAAATTACTTCTGAGCAGGGCAATCAGAGTAAGAACGCCAGGCATTAATTATCTGCGATTTTTTAAGAAATATTCCAATCCTCAGGTAATTCGCATTTGTCCGGCACTTAGTCCCCCAGATCGTTGCGCAATTCCAGCAGGAACCGTTTGATGTGCCTCAGTGTTTCCACAACTTCTGCATTATTGGGTGTGCCGGCAGGCTTTCCCTCTTTTAGTTTGGCCTTAGCGCCTTCAATTGTGAAGCCTTTTTCCTTCACCAGGTAAAATATCTTATGAAAATTGTCGACATCCTGCTGGGTAAACTGGCGGTTGCCTTTTTTATTGCGATGGGGCTTAATGATATCGAATTCCTTTTCGTAATACCTGATGAGTGAGACATTCACACCAAAAATATCAGCCACCTCGCCCATGCGATAGTATAATCGTCCGACTTTTTCTTTGCGCAGGGCCATGGAGTGTGGTTATTGATTTAAAGTTTTATGTTTGAAGTTTGAAGTCAGGAGGTTAGAAGAGATTCGGTTGTCATTCAGTGGTCATTCAATTGTCATTCAATTGTGGTTTAAGGTTTTGGGACTCGGGTTAAAGGAAAATAAAAACAATTTCAAGTTCCTTATTGCCTATTTCAATTTTCAATCCCGATAGCTATCGGGATCAATTTTCAATTATCCTTTTCCTGTTTCCTGTTTCCTGTTTCCTATTTCCTATTTCCTATTTCCAGTTTCCTAACCATTTCCCATTAACCAACAACTTCAAACATTAAACATCAAACTTGAAACATGAAACTTTAAACATCAAACTCTAAACTCCCCTAGTCCATAGTCTGCGACGGTTTCGATGAGAGCTCAATCATATCGGCGTATTCTTTGGTTGTGATGTCATTAAAGAAGTAGTAAATCGGGTTAACCGGATTGCCTCTCAGGCGAACTTCATAATGAAGGTGCGGAGCGGTTGACTTTCCTGTATTTCCCACATAGCCAATCACTTCGCCACGTTTTACCTTCTGCCCTACCCTGGCTTTGATCCTGGATAAGTGCGCGTAAAAAGTTTCATATCCATATCCGTGGCTGACCTTTATCGAGTTACCATAACCGCCTTTGTTATATTCAGCTTCGGTAACCACCCCGTCGCCGGTGGCATAGATAGGAGTTCCAACAGAGGCTGTGAAATCAATACCTTCGTGCATCTTGGTCACTTTGTAGAACGGATCGGTGCGATAGCCGAAAAACGAGCCTATACGGCGCAGGTCACTAATATCAACCGGCTGAATGGCAGGTATCGAAGCAATCATTTTCTCTTTTGACTTTGCCAGCTTGAATACTTCATCAAACGACTTCGACTGAACATACACCTGGCTGGTGATCTGATCAAGCTTTTTGGTGGTGTTTATAAGGATATCGGAATTATTATACCCTTCGAGCCGTGCATACCTGTTTGTTCCGCCATACCCGGCCTTGCGCACCGAGGCAGGGATAGGTTCCGTTTCGAAAATTACCCGGTATATGTTATCGTCCCTGTCCTGAAGGTCATTCAAAACAAGCTGAACATGGTCGAGGCGGTCGTTCAGTATTTTGTACTGCAACTTATACTGTTCCACTTCGCGCTGCAATGCTTTTTCGCGCGGCGAAGCAAAAACATTGTACAGCACAACGAGGCCCACCGCCCCGAATACCAGGCCAAACGCCAGGGAACTCAGCAAGCGCTTCAGCCGGTCCTTCATCGTTACCCTGACCTCTTCGATTTTGAGCGATTTCGTGTTAAACTGGTATCGTATTTTGGCCATTTTTTATTCCTTTTTTATAACGCCCGATTCCCAACTAAATGAAATACATGGAATTCAAGCCATTGAAGGCAAAATTAATTATTTACCTTAAATTTGCATCCCTTTTTCTGCTAACATTTGTTAATGCAGTAATTAAAGCACCTGCGATACAATAATTTAGAATTCAGATAAACGGCTAGTATTCATAACACCTGAACTTAACAGAAATAAGTTAACAATCGATGACTTCAGCAGACATTCGTCAGACTTTCCTCGACTTTTTTGCATCAAAACAGCATACCATTGTTCCATCGGCGCCTATGGTTATTAAAAATGACCCCACGCTGATGTTTACCAATGCGGGTATGAACCAGTTCAAGGACATATTTCTTGGAACCGCGCCGCTTAAATATCCGCGCATCGCTGATACACAGAAATGCCTCCGTGTTTCGGGCAAGCACAACGACCTTGAAGAAGTAGGTCACGATACCTACCATCATACCATGTTTGAGATGCTGGGAAACTGGTCATTCGGCGACTATTTCAAGAAAGAAGCCATTGCCTGGGCCTGGGAGCTGCTTACGGTTGTTTTAAAGATCGACCCGTCGCGGCTCTATGTCACCGTTTTCGGTGGCGACAAAAATGATAACCTTCCCGTTGACCAGGAAGCCTTTGATATTTGGAAACAATGGATAGCTGAAGACCGTATTCTGCACGGGTCAAAAAAGGACAATTTCTGGGAAATGGGTGACACCGGCCCCTGCGGCCCCTGTTCCGAAATTCATGTGGACATCCGCAATGATGATGAACGCGCAAAGGTTCCCGGACATACGCTTATCAACAAAGACCATCCGCTTGTTATCGAGATTTGGAACAACGTTTTCATACAGTTTAACCGCATGGCGAACGGCTCACTGGTACCGCTGCCTGCCAAACATGTTGACACCGGTATGGGTTTTGAGCGCCTTTGCATGGTGTTGCAAGGCAAACAAAGCAATTACGACACCGATATTTTTACACCAATCATTGGTGAGATATCGAAGCTCTCGGGTATTCCTTACGGGGCTTCACCCAAAAGCGATATTGCCATGCGTGTGATCGCCGACCACCTCAGGGCTGTAGCCTTTGCCATTGCCGATGGCCAGTTGCCATCCAACGTTAAAGCCGGTTATGTGATCAGGAGAATACTCCGCCGGGCAGTTCGCTATGCCTACTCCTTCCTCAATGTTCGCGACCCATTCATTTTCAAGCTGTTACCGGTACTAGAAAAACAGATGGGCGGCCAGTTTCCTGAACTTGTGAAACAGTCAGAACTGATACACCGTGTGATGCACGAAGAGGAGAACTCATTCCTCAGGACTTTGTCGATTGGCATTCAGAAATTTCAGCAATACACTCAGTCACAGGAAACTACAAAAACCATTGCCGGTGATTTTGCCTTCGAGCTTTATGATACATATGGCTTCCCTATCGACCTCACTCAGCTCATGAGCCGCGAACTTGGCTGGACAGTGGATATGGACGGGTTCCAGGTGCGCCTCGAAGAACAGAAAAACCGTTCACGTAAAGATGCAGCCATTGAAGCCGAAGATTGGATTGAACTGATTCCTTCTACCGGCAGTGAATTCGTGGGTTATGATTTTGCCGAAATCAATGTAAATATCACTTCGTACCGCAAGATGATCGTGAAAGGCAGGGAAGTTTACCAGCTTGTTTTCGACAAGACACCTTTTTATGCTGAGAGCGGAGGACAAACAGGCGATACAGGTTATATAGAATCGGCCGGTGAACGGATCATGATCACCGATACCAGGAAGGAGCACGGGCTGTCCGTACATCTTGCCGATAAATTGCCTTCAAATCCTTCGGCCGTATTCATGGCTGTTGTGGATGTACACAAAAGAACCCTTACAGCCAACAACCATTCCGCCACACACCTGCTTCATCATGCACTGCGCGAAATACTTGGCAGCCATGTTGAACAGAAAGGCTCATTCGTAGGCCCGGAATACCTCAGGTTTGATTTTTCTCATTTCCAGAAACTTACCGATGAGGAGACGGCCCGTGTTGAAAAAATGGTTAACCAAAAAATCCGCCTCAACAATCCGCTGGATGAGCATCGTTCGGTGCCTATGGAAAAGGCAAAAGAGATGGGAGCGCTGGCATTTTTCGGTGAAAAGTATGGCGACTCGGTTCGCGTGGTTCGTTTTGGTGAATCCATTGAACTTTGCGGCGGCACCCATGTGAAGGCTACGGGGCAGATCGGGTTATTCAAAATTGTGAGCGAAAGCGCTATTGCTGCCGGCGTGCGGCGCATCGAAGCGATCACTGCCGACAAAGCCGAAGAATATTTTAACGAACAGCTTGCCATCGTCGATCAGCTTAAAGCACTTGTCAGGAATCCCAACGATCCGCTGCGTGCTGTTCAGCAACTCATCGACCAGCAGTCCGAACTCAAAAAGCAGCTTGAATCGCTGAATGCCGAAAAATCAGGCAAACTGAAAGACGAACTTGCTGCCAAGGCCGAACCTGTGAACGGGCTGAATTTTATTGCTACCCGTGTTGACCTTGATGCACAAGCCATTAAAGACCTGGCCTTTGCTTTGAAAGCCATGGTCGAAAACCTGTTCCTTGTTCTTGGTAACGAATCGGATGGCAAAGCCGGGCTAACGGTAATGATCTCCGACAACCTGGTGGCTGAGCGGCAACTGAATGCAGGCCAGATCGTTCGCGAGCTGGCAAAGAACATCCAGGGTGGCGGTGGCGGCCAGCCTAACTATGCCACTGCCGGAGGTAAAAATCCTGACGGATTGTCAGCAGCCTTTGAACAGGCAAAAAAACTGATCAGCTGATTTCTCTATCCCTTTTCAGATAGCATGATTCATTGAGTCATGCACCCTGCCGCCTTCACAACGTACGGTGCGTGAAGGGAACTTGTCAATCATGTTATAGTTGTGGGTTGCCATAAATACGGCACGCCCTGTCCTGCGGATGTCGAAAAGCAGTTGCATGATACCTTCCGATGTTTCGGGATCAAGGTTTCCGGTAGGCTCATCGGCAAGTATAAGTTCGGGGTCGTTGATAAGGGCGCGGGCAATGGAAACACGCTGCTGTTCGCCTCCCGACAACTGGTGCGGCATCTTAAACCCTTTGGTGATAAGCCCCACTTTATCAAGCACTTCATTCATGCGGTGGCGCATGGCATCCTCGTCTTTCCAGCCGGTTGCCTTCATTACAAATATCAGGTTGTCGTTCACACTCCTGTCGTTCAGCAGTTGGAAATCCTGGAAGACAATGCCTATTTTCCGGCGCAGGTAGGGAATATCCTTACGCTTTATCATCTTCAGGTCGTAACCGGTTACTTCGCCTTCTCCTTCTTTGAGCGGCAGCTCGGCATACAGTGTCTTTAAAAGGCTGCTTTTACCGGTACCTGTTTTTCCGATAAGGTAAACAAACTCTCCGTTCTTTATTGTAAGCGAGACATCAGAGAGTATGAGGATGTCCTTCTGGTATATAAAAGCGTTGCTGAGTGAAATGATCGATTCAGGATTCATAGGCTGGTTATCTTATGCCAAAAGTAGGCATTTTAATACAATACATGATCAACCGGCAAATTTCCGGCTGATGGTGAGGTCAGAAACAATCCGTTATTTTACAAGGCCTGCAAATCCCATAAAAGCAAGCGAAAGCAGTCCGGCAGTGATCAGTGATAAGGGAAACCCTTTCATTCCTTTGGGGTAACCGTTCAGTTCGAGCTGCTCACGGATACCGGCCATGAGGATGAGCGCCAGGGTGAAACCTACGGCAATAGAAGAGGCATAAACAACGCTCGATATGAGGTTATAGTTTTTCTGTACGGCAAGTATGGCAATACCAAGCACGGCACAGTTAGTAGTAATAAGTGGCAGGTAAATTCCCAGTGCCTGGTAAAGCGATGGTGCTGACTTTTTCAGAATGATCTCAACAACCTGCACAAGGAATGCGATGATAAAGATGAAGGTGATGGTTTGCATGAACTCAATATGCAAAGGCACCAGGATGAAGTTCTGTATGAGGTAGGTAACCAGGTTTGCCAGAGCCATTACGAAGATAACGGCTGCACCCATACCTACAGAGGTTCCTACTTTGTTTGAGACACCCAGGAAAGGACATATCCCGAGAAATTGTGCCAGCACAACATTGTTAACGATGAGTGCCAGTATGACTATTTTGATGAGTTCCATAAACTGATTTCTTGCTTTAGTTTGCTGTCATTCAAACACTTCTGCCGGTTATATTGAGTATTTCCTCTTGATGCTGTTCATGATAGCGATGAGGTAGCCGAATGTGATAAAAGCGCCGGGAGGCAGGATAAAGATGAGGATGGTGCGGGCTTCCTGCGAAACCAGCCTGATATCGAACACTGAACCGTTACCCAGGATTTCACGAATCGAACCCATAAGTGTGATGGCCAGTGTGAAACCTATTCCCATTCCCAGTCCATCGAGCAGCGCGGGAAACACATTGTTTTTCTGTGCAAAAGCTTCGGCGCGGCCCAGGATTATACAGTTCACAACAATCAGCGGTATGAATATTCCCAGTGTCTTGTAAAGGTCGGGTGTATAGGCTTTCATCACA
>Ga0209099_1002152_pt1 | contig 17995 bp, 12 predicted proteins | sample AD_JPNHW2_MetaG_FD_184430 | JGI IMG/M metagenome (GOLD analysis project Ga0209099, IMG submission 184430) | Active sludge microbial communities of municipal wastewater-treating anaerobic digesters from Japan - AD_JPNHW2_MetaG (SPAdes) (version 2) | ecosystem: Engineered > Bioreactor > Anaerobic... | reverse complement strand
TCGATGAGGCAGCGGGACCCGTCAACCGTGAGAACGTGCTTGGAGCCGGTGACTTCGCCCGCTCCGCCTTCCGAATGCAGTCGTATGCTCATGCAACCATCATAGGGAGGCGGACATGGGATTACAAGATCGAATCTCCGGGGGACAGGCCGCCGGGCGGAACGCCTGAAGGCGACGGAAGGCCCTCCAGGTCCCGGACCGGCGAGACCGAGGATGGCCCTGTTCCTGCCAATACCGGAGTTCCGGCCCCGTGCATGGCGGATATCGCCCATCGCGGCGCCCTCGGCGCGGCGCGCGGGCCTGAGCAGGAAGAACAACGCGGCGCCTTCGGCGCCGCGCGAAGGCTATAGCAGGAAGAAAAGCGCGGCACCCTCGGCGCCGCGCGAAGGCTATAGCAGGAAGAAAAGCGCGGCGCCGGCCACGGCGACCACGGCGCCCGCGATCTCCACAAGGGGTATCTTCTGCTTGAGGATGAGGGCCGAGGGCGGGATGATGAGGACGGGCGTCAAGGCCATGAGGGTGGCCGCTGTGCCCGCGGAGGTGCGCTGGACCGCGAAGAGCGAGAAGGCGACGCCGAGGAAGGGGCCGAAGATGGAACCGATGAAGGTCCTCCCGAAGGCGGGCCTGTCCTTCCGGGCCTCGACGAAGACCGCCTTGGCCTGGCCGAAGAGGAGGGCCTGGAGGCCGAAGCCGACGACGGCGGTGATGACGCGGATCTGCGTGGCGCTGACCGCGTCGTAGCCTCCGGCGAGGCCGAGCTTCGAGAAGATGAGGCCGAGGGCGTTGAAGAAGGCGGAAAGGAGGGCAAAGGCAAGTCCCTTCACGACGGTCCGGCTCGGCTTGGCGGGCCCCCTTCCCTCCTCGCCCTGGGCCTTGCTCGCCGTCCTGCCCTTGTCGGCCACCACCACGAGTATGCCGCCCACGACCAGGGCCATGCCGATGAGGGCGGCAGGCCTCATGCGCTCACCGAGGATGAAGAAGCCGAGGAGGGCGGCGAAGAGCGGCGAAAGCGGCTGGAAGAGGACCGTGAGCCGCGATCCCACGAGGATGTAGGCGTTGAAGAGGAAGTAGTCCGCCACCACGAAGCCGATGAGGCCGGAGATGGGGAGCCAGATCCAGGCTTCGCGCGGAGCGTCCACGGGCAGCGGCATGCCGCGCAGGGCAAGGCCGGCGATGGCCAGGAAGAAGAAGGCGAAGACCACCTTGTAGAAGTTCACGGCGAGGGCGCCGATCCGCTTTGAAGAGTATTCGAAATAGAGGGCGCTGGCCGTCCAGCAGACTGCCGTGCCGAAGGCCGCGAGTTCCCCGTAGCGTTCCATGGTGGCGACACTATAGGCGAAAACGGGGGCCAAGGTTAAGCCGCCTTTGACTCAGGGCCTGAGCGGGGTTAAAGTTGAAGTAGGACGATTCGAAGGAGGCGCGTATGGCACTGGTCGCTATAGCCCGGGAGCTGGGAGCGCGCGGCGAAGAGCTCGCCGGCGAACTTGTCCGACTGACGGGCATGAGGCTCATGGACCGCATCGACATAGAGGAGAAGCTCGCCCTCCATGGCATCGGCCCGAGCAAGCTCGAGAAATTCGACGAGAAGCGGCCCGGCCTCTGGGCTTCGCTCTCGATGGAACGGGACGACTACCTCCACTACCTCAAGCTGGTCGTCTATGACGCTGCAGCGGAGCCGGGAGGCTGCGTCATCGTGGGGAGGGGCGTCGGGGCCATCCTGAGGGGCCTCCCGAACCTCGCTGGGATCCGCATCACGGCGCCGCGGTCGGTCCGCGTGGACAACCTCAGGAAGCAGTTCGGCTGCGACGAGCGGCGGGCACTCCAGCTCATGGAACGCTCCGACCGGGAGCGTCTCGGCTTCCACAAGTACTTCTTCTCCGTCGACTGGCGGGACGCGCGCGAATACGGCCTCGTGATCAACACGGGAGAGCTCTCGATCGAGGATGGAGCCAGGCTTGCGCAGGAATACTGCAAGATGGTCTCCACCAAGGAGAAGGAGAAGGCGGGCGCCGAACGCGTCAGGGAACTCCTCCTCGGGCATCGGGTGGTGACGGAGATCGTCTACGGCAAGCACATAGCCGTGCACTTCCTCGAGGCAGAGGCCAGGGGAACGCACATAGTCCTCCACGGCGTCGCCAACACGCAGATCTCGATCGACGAGGCCGTGGCCGCGGCCAGGGCGGTGCAGGGAGTCAGCGAGGTCGAGAGCGCGATCCAGGTCGTGCAGGAATTCTCCGTGATGCCGTGATGCCCATCAGGGCGCGATCATGATGATCGCGCCCGATCGGACCTTTTTATAGGCCGTCCAGGGCGGGGCCTGGGAAAAAGAAAGGCAGGGGGTGGCTCGCTAGCGCTAGCCCCCTGCCTTTCTTTTTCCCACCCGCCGTCCTGCATGTCAGGGAAAAGCTGAGAACTGGCTCAACCAACGATGACCGCGCGTCATGGCCCTGCGCCTCGATCGCGGAGAATGCCCTTCTCGTAAGCAAGGACTTGCCAGGAAGACAATGACCCAGGCCTGAAGCCAAAAGCGAGGGCGTTCCCGCCCTCCCGAGGCAGTATCCATGGTTGAGCGAGCCACAGCAGGAACCGATATGCAGCGCCGCGGGTGGCAGGGGGAACCGCGTCGCCGCGCAGCGGCCGACGCAGTTTCCCCTGCCAGGCCCCGCCCTGCACGGCAGTTCCGGCTGCGTCAGCTCACCCGGTAGGCTTGCCTAGCGGGGCGGGGACATCCTAGTATGGCCCCATGCGGAGACTTTCCGGCTTCCATGCCATTGAAGAGGCGCTCAGGTCGGGGACGACGGGCACGATCCTCGTTTCGGGCTCGGGCCCGAGGATCAAGACCATCCTCGAGATAGCCGCCAAGAAGGGCCTCAAGGTCTCGAAGCTGTCCAAGGCCGAGCTCGACAGGCTTGCGCCCGAGAACCGGGGCATTGTCCTCGAGACCGGCGCCGACGAAGAGCCGGGGACGATCGACCTCGACGGCTTCATCGACGGACTCGGACCCGATTCACCGGCCCTCGTCCTCATCCTCGACCATATCGAGGACCCCCAGAATTTCGGCGCCCTCATCCGCTCGGCGGACGTCTTCGCCTGCGGCCTCGTCATAGCGCCGAACCGGCGCGCGGCCCCCCTCTCCGAGGCCGCGGCCAAGGCCTCGGCGGGAGCGATAGCCCACGTTCCCCTCTCGCTCGTGCCCAACCTCGCGGAGGCCCTGCGCCGCCTCAAGAAGGCGGGCTTCTGGGCCTATGCGGCCGACATGGGCGGCCAGCCCCTCGGCTCCGAGGACCTTCCCCCGCGATGCGCGATCGTGCTCGGCAACGAGGGAGCGGGCGTCTCGCGCCTCCTCCGCGACGAATGCGACGGAGCCCTTTCGATTCCCATGGGAGGACACGTCGATTCGCTCAACGTGTCCGCGGCCGGCGCCATCTTCCTCTACGAATACCGGCGCCGCCATCCTTCCAGGGGCTGAAGGCCGGGACCGTCCGCCCGAGGCCGGAAGCGCGGCGCGCGACCGGCCCCGTCCTGCGCCTTCAGTCCGCGCCCTCGACGTCCTCCCTGTTGAGGTAGCGCGCGTACTCCTCCCGATAGGGGCTGAAGACCTCCACCGCCACCGAGTCCTCGAGGATCTCCGCTCGATGCAGCGCGTTGGGCGGCACGCACCAGCTGTCTCCCGGCGCGATGACGCGGGACAGGCCGCTGATCTGCAGCTTCATCTTCCCTCGCACGAGGTAGCCCGTCTGCTCGTGGACGTGCTTGTGCTCGGGCAGCTCCGAGCCCCTCGTCATGACGAATTCTGTCATAAGGGTCTCGCCGCCCGAGACGAGGGTCTTGATCAGGATGCCCCGCACGATTTCCGTATAGCCCCTGTCCGAATGTATCCCGAACATCGCCAACCTCCTACAGCGTCCCAGCCAGCCAGGACCATCCCTGCGGCACACCCTTTAACGCGGATCGCCGCTTGTACCGGCAGCCGACCAGCGACAAGCCCGGTCCGGACTTTTCGGGATCACGTATCGCGGCGGGTGGCCAGGAAAAAACGCGTCGCCGCAAAGCGGCCGATGCGTTTCCCCCTGCCAGGCCCCGCCATGATTAGTCAATAAAAAGGCCCAGACCGGCCCAGCTACACGTCCCAGATCTCGCGGAAGCTGTGCTCCCTCTCGCAGTACCTGCACACGAAGGTCGTTGAAGGCAGCCCTCCCGAGGCGTCCTTGCGGAAGAACTCCGGCTCCACGCCCTCCTGCTGGGCCGGGTTCGAGATGCAGGCCGGGTTCTTGCACGATATCTCGTCGAAGCCGTAGATGCGGGGCGGCATGGAGAGGCGGTACTTCTTGACGACGCGGTGGTCGCGGATGAGGTTGAGGGTGCAGCCGGGCGCTATGGCCGCGAGCTTCTTGAGGTCCCGCTCTCCGAAGGAGGTGACGTCCGGGAGCGAGATGATGCCCTTGAAGGACTCGCCGCCCTTGTTGGAGTGATAGACGCCGTGGCTCGACCTGAGGTTGAGCCCGAGGATCTTGCGCACCGCGTCTATGTTGTTCCAGATGTCGGCGACGGGTTGGTCGCTCGCGATGTGGTCGATGACGATGCCCTCCTCCACCGGCTTGATGCCCACCTTGTATTCGGGCTTGCGGCTCTCAAGGACCTTCGCCTCATGGACGAAATCATCCACCCAGTTGGGTGTTTCGTGCCTTGTGCCATCGAAGTCGTCGCCGAGGAGGCCGGAGACCATGCCGAGGAGGGCGATGCGGGTCCAGTAGCCGTTGGCCGACTGCGCGTCCCAGCCGTTCAACGGGAGGTCGTCGAGGAAGGTGGGGTTCGTGGGATTCATGCGATCCCGGGGCAGTGGATGGTAGAAACGGGTCCCTTCGGGCACGCTCCCCAGCATGTCGCGGCGGAAGGTCACCGACTGGCGCAGCATCGGCGCCTTCTCGAGGACGGACTCTCCCATGCGCTCGAGCTGGAGTCGCGTGAAGTACCAGATGGGCGCCACCTTGCCCGAGGCGAGGTACTCGTCGAGCGAGGCGTACTCGCGCACATGGTAGCCGTTGGCCTTCATCCGCTCGACATAGTGGGCCGGCATGCGGAGGAGGTCGGGGGCCACGAGGTCGACCTCGACCTCGCGGAAGATCCTGAGGCCGTCGACCTTGGAGTGGACGGTGCGGCCATGGTAGAGGTCCCCCGTGAGGCATAGGTGGATGCGGCTCCGGTCCCAGGAAAGCTGCTCGAGGAAGGAGAACTCGTCGAGGAACTCCTGGGTGGGGTGCTCGTGCTTGCCGTCGCCCGCGTTGATGAAGGCCGGTCGGGGCTTGCCGCAGGTCTCGGCGTAGCGGCCGAGGCTCGACTCGAGGGAGCGGCAGACGCCTTCGAGCTTCGAGCGGATGATGAAGGTGGAGCCCTCGGCGTAACCGTAGAGCATCTTCACGGTGTCGGCTATCGACTCGTTCTTGTTGAAGGACGAGGTGGCCGCGTCGAAGACGTTGGTCCTCGCGCCGAGGAACTCCGCGGCGTTGCGGAAGGATTCGCGGGTGCGCGTCGAGTCTTCCATGAAAATGAGGTAGACCTGGTAGTCCCGCTCGTCCAGCCGGAAGCCCTCGAGTCGCCCGCCGGAGGCCGCCGCCTCCTTGAGCTCCCTCGCCTTCCGGTAGAGGTAGAGCTGCTCGTCGACCGATAGGTCGTTGACTACCGCCACCGTCCTGCCCGCGAATGGTCCGCTGTGCTTCATCGCTTCCTCCTCGAACATCGTCGTCCGGCGGGGCCGGACACGTTAGGTGACACAATCAATCGTTTCATCGACCATGCAGGGCGGGGCCTGGCACGGGGGAACAGGGTTCATCGCTGAGCTCGAACCCTGTTCCCCCGTGCCACCCGCTGCGCTGCCGATGGGTTAAGGCGGCGGCGGGGTTCAACCAAACCAAGCCGGGCTTGCAGACGGTCGCTGATCGGTCGTCATGGCTTGGCCATTTCCCCTTCAATGCATGCGGTCGCTTCGCCGGTTGGCGCGGCGGCGCGCTGGCCGAACCTGCGCATAAAAAAAGGGCTGCCGGCAACGGCAGCCCCTTTCGTTCACGGTTTCAGCTCCCTCACGACGGAGAGCTTGTCGGGCGAGACGACAAGGAAGCCGCCTCCCGCGCCCTGGACGATGAGGCCGTCCTTGCCCTGGACTAGGGCCGTGTAGGGATTGACCGCCTGGGTCGAGCGGGCCGTCTCCACGAGGTCTGGGCCGAAGCAGGCCAGGTAGTATTTGCCGTCCTTGCCCTTGGCTATGGCATAGAAGGAAGCGCCGATCTGCCAGAGGGCCGAGTCGGCGAAGAGGTCGGTCTTGCCCTCCGCGGTCTGTCCAAGGTCGCGCTTGGAAAGGCGGACGAGGCGGACCGCGCCGGTGCCGCCTTCCTTGCCAGCCACCGCGACGAGGGAATCGCCCGAGTCCACGACGGCCCGGGGCCGCAAGGTGTTCACCGTCGAGGCCCTGATGAGCTTGCCTGAGGTGGCATCGACGAAGACCACGCGGGCATAGGGGCCGCTTGAGTCGACGAGCTGGTAGAGGAAGATGCCGTTGGCCTCGCCCGCGGCCTTGGCGGCGACGTCGGCCGTTATGGTGGCCTGCTGGTCGGCGGCGATCGTGGCGCGGTCGGCCGCGACCTCGTCCTTCTTGGCGGCGAGGGCCGCGGCGTCGGCATCGGCGGCGGCCTTCTTGGCGGCGAGGGCGGCCTCGTCTGCGGCGGCCTTTTCCTGGGCGGCCTTGAGTGCGGCCTCCTGGTCGGCGATGCTGGCGGTCTGGGCCGCGCCTGCCTGGCCGGCCGGAGTCGTGCCGGCAGCGGCGCCCGTGGCGCCGCCCTTCTCTCCCGCGGCCGCTGTGCCGGAGCCGCCCGCGGCGGCTGCCGCGGTGCCCGGTGCCGCGCCCTTGGCCGCGGCCTGGGCCTCCTCGGCCCTGGCCTTGTCGAGGGCGGCCTGCTGGTCGGCTATCGCGGCCTTCTGGGCGGCGAGGGCCGCCTCGTCGGCGGCTATCGCGGCCTGGTCGGCGGCAAGGGCGGCGGCGCGTTGCTCGGCCTCGCGGTCCTTGAGCTCGGTCATGGCCTGGCGGTCGCCGAGGCTCGCGTCGGGCTGGGCGCGGAGGCTGTCCGTGGTGGCCTTGTCCGAGACGGCCCCCGTGTCTATGGCGCCGAGGGCGCCGGGCCTTGCGCCGCGTGCGAGGGGTATGACGATGCGGCTCTTCCCGGCCCACTCGTCGTAGCGCAAGGAGAGGCCCGCGTTGGCCGCGCTCAGCTCCCTGGTCACGACGGGCTTGTACTTGCCCGAGAAGTAGCCCATGTCGCCGCGATGCACGGCATTGTAGACGGTCACGTAGACGGCGAGGGTCGCGGCGTCCTTGGCCGAATAGCCCCATGCCGAGACGAGGTAGCCCGCGATGATGCGCCTCAGGTTCTTCACGTGGTCGACCTGGGCATCGGGGCCGATGACGATGATGTCAGCCTCGAGGCCGGTCTTCACGGAGGGGTCGATGGCCCTGATGACGGCGTAGCGCGCCAGGTCGCCGCGGCGCAGGCCCTGGCCTGGGCCGTCCTTCGGCATGGACGAACCGAGGCCGGTGCCTATGGCGGTGATCTCGGCTGCGGTTTCTATACGCGACTGCGGTCCCTCGTAATTGATGAAGACAAGGTCGGCGCTGGAGGCCGACTCGAGCTCGCTCGAGGAGACGGAGAGTTCCCCCTCGCCCTGGGCAAAAAGGACGGGAACCGGGACCAGGGCCAGGAATCCGATGGCGAGAAATGCGGCGACCGCCCTTCCGGCGCGAGCATTGCGGAAAACGGGGGTCTTTTCGGTGTTCACGGCTCCTCCTCGATCATCCATTGTAGTGCATCGACAGGCGCTCGTCACAGGATATCACGGACCAAAGTTTCCTGCGAGACGTCCCAGGGCCTTCGCCGCTGCGTTCCGCACATCGGGTGCGTTCGGGGCGGCGCTGAGGGCGAGGAGGGCCCTGACCGCGTCCACGGGAGGCGAGGCGGAGGAGGAGAGGACCAGGGCCTCGATGGCCGAGATGAGGGCGACCGCCGTCTCGGCATCGAGGCGCTTGACGCCCGAGGCCTCCGCATAGAAGGCCGCACCGGCCTCTCCCGCAGGATCCCGGCCGATGGCGGCCATGGCGAGGCAGGCGGCCGCGCGGACGGCCGGGTCCGCATCTTCCCTGAAGACGCGCAGGACGAGGGACAGGCGCTCGGGCGAGCCCATGAGGCCAAGGAGGCGCACGGCCATGGCCCTCGACCAGGGATCGCTGTGGAGCCTCGCCTGGGACTGGGGCCAGGAGCCCTCGAAGAGGCCGAGGGCCATGCCGCCGGCGAGGGCGCCCGCCCTCCCCTCGTCGGAGCCAAGGGAGCCCGAAGCGAGCTCGGCCTCGAAGCGCGCAAGGAGGTCGACGCGATGCCGGGCATCGCCCGCGGCAGGATCGAGGTCGAGGACCAGGCGCAGGGCGGCCGGGTCGTCCCCGTAGGCCGGCGCGGAGGGCTCGATCCGCGGGCCGAGGGCCTTCTCGAAGCGATAGGCCCCGAGGACCCAGTCGGCTCCGGGGGAATAGAGGAGGCCCGAGGGCGAGAGGACGCAGGGCCCCGTGGCGTTGGTGAAGGCCGCTTCCTTGAGGATGCTGCCCCAGAGGGAGACCGATACGGCCCGGCCCGTGCCCGTCGCGACGAGGCGGTCCGGATAGAGGGAGAGCCTTCCGTCGCGGACTCCCGTCTCCGCGCTCCAGAGGAGGCTCCCGGTGCTCGCGATGCCCGACACCTTCCCCGACCTCGAGAGGGCATAGAGGCCTTCTCCGTCGGAAGCGAAACAGGCGGCGGGTCCCGAGCCCTGGGCCAGGGCGAGGCGCGCCAGCACGCCGCCCCGGCGGCCGAGGAGGAGGATCTCGCCCCCGGCGGTGCCGGCCGCGATGAGGGGCGGATCGGCGGGGGCCTGCCGGCCTGCGGCGGTTTCCGTCCTCCAGGCTGAGCGCGCGAAGGCTCCCAGGGCCGAGAGGGGACCGGTATTCACGGTGGCCTCCACGACGCCATAGGGCGAGACGATGGCCAGGCTCCCGTCCGAGAGGGCGAGGAGGAGTCGGCCCGCGCCATCGACGGCGGGAGGGAGTACGCAGTCGGCAGGCAGGTCGAGGGCCCAGAGCCGCTTCCCCGCCTGGGAGAGGCAGAGGGCCCTGTGCCCGCTCGCGAGGAAAATGCGTTCATCGGCGCCGAAGGCGAGGCCGGGCAGGCCGGAGCCGCCGGCGCCCGCCCCGGTCGCGCTTCCGTCGGGGCCCGCGAGCGGACCCAGCGCCTCGAGGCTGGCCCGCCAGGACTCGCGCCCGAGCCTCGTGTAGGCCGCGAGGACGGCAGGGCCGGAAGGCGGGACGAGGATGACGAGGGCCCTGCCCGCCGGGTCGACGGCGAGGAAGGAGAGGGGCCGGCCCGAAGGCGCAATGTGCGAAATCAGGGCTCCCGCGTCGGAGAGGAGGTAGAGCGTGCGGTCCTCGGAAAGGATCCAGGCAGCCTCGGGCTTGCGGCCCTCGTCTATGACGGGCCCGGCGGCGGCCCGGCCCGCGATCGGGAGGCGGAAGGAGGGCTCGAGCTCCGCGGCGGCGCAGGGCGCGGGACCGCCTCCACCGATGCCAGCCATCGCGAGGGCCAGCAGGAGGGCCAGGGGGACCGTCGCGCGGGCATGGATGCCCGCGAAGGATCCCCGCGCCTCAGCCGAGCCTGAAACGCGCATGGCACTCGACGTGGTTCGTCTGGGGATAGAAGTCGTAGGCCTTGAGGCGGTCGAGGCGGTAGCCCGCAGCCACGAGCTCGCCCGCATCCCGGCCGAGGGTCACGGGGTCGCAGGACACGTAGACGAGGAGGGGCGGCTTCCTCGCGGCTATCCAGGCCTTCACCTCCTTCGAGAGCCCGGTGCGCGGCGGGTCCACGAGGACGCAGTCGAAACGCTGCCTCGCCGAGGGCGTCCTCGTCCAGTCCTCGGTCGAGAGGGCATGGTACTCGCCTGACGTGCCGGGCGCGTTCGATCGCGCGAGGTCGAGGGCATGGGCGTCCTGCTCGACGGAGACGACCTTTCCGAAACGCATCGAGAGGAAGCGCGAGAAGAGGCCGACGCCGCAGTAGAGGTCGGCGGCCAGGTCTCCGCCAAGGCCGTCCATGACCTCGGGCACGAAATGGTCGAGGAGGTAGAGGTTGCTCTGGAAGAAGCCCCGGATGTGGAAGCGGAAGGGCTCGCCCGCGACCTCGACGCCGACGAGGCCGTCCCGGCCCTCGACGAAGACCTCCCGCTCGGTGCCGAAGGCGATGAAGCGGTCCTTGCCCGCGAGGCAGGAGGCGAGCTCGTCGCGGCACCGCGAGCTCCCTGCCCTGTCCTCGATCCAGGCCTGCAGGGTCTTCACGGCTACGGGGCAGGTCCGGGCCTCGACCGCGGCGGAGGAGCCGCGGCGCATGAAGCCGAGGCGGCCCGACTCCGTGAGGTGGAACTGCATGCGGTTTCGGTAGGCGAAGGGGAGGGAGGGGAAGGTGGCGACCTCCCCTGCATCGATGTGACCCATGCGCCTGAAGGCCTCGGCCACGATGGCCGCCTTCTCGGCGACCTGCCCGGGATAGGCGAGGTGCTGGAGGTTGCAGCCTCCGCACTCGCCGTAGATCGCGCAGGGCGGGGAGACGCGATGGGCGCTCGGCTCGAGCACCTCGACGAGGCTCGCCGTCGCGTAGTCCTTGCGCCCGCCCGAGAGGCTTGCGCGCACGCGCTCGCCCGGGAGGGCAAAGGGCACGAAGACGGCCTTCCCTTCAAGGAAGGCGAGGCCGTCGCCCCCCGCGACGAGCTTCTCTATACGGAGGTCAACAAGGTCGCCGGTCGCCATGTCCCGGATGATAGCGCAGATATCGCGCTTGGGCCAGCCGGTTTTGCCCTTTGTCGGCCGGCGGGCCGTCCCGGGGCGTCCTCGTGCCCCCGCTAGAGCTCCTCGATGCCATCCGCTGCCGCCTCGGGGCGCCGCTCCGCCGCAGCGGCCCCGCCGGCGGCCATCGGCGCGGGGCCGCCGGCCTGGCCCGGCGCTCCGGCCAGGGCTTCGGCCGCGACCTTGAAGCGGGAGAGCTCCTCGTCCATCACCGAGGCGTTGCGCGAGTTCTCCGTGCCGAGCCGCGAGAGGGCCTCCGCGGCCTCGCTGAGCTCGCCCACTCCGTCTGCCATCTCCTCGAAGCCTGCGCGGTTCTCGCTCGAGAGGCCGCCGATCGTGGAGACCGCGCCCCGGATGACTCCCGAGCGGGACTCGATGTCGGCGCTCGCCTTCCTGAGCTCCTCCATGGAGGCAAGGAGCTCGTCGAGGCGGGCCCCCACCTCGTTGCCCCTGCCGGAGATCTCCTCGATCGAGGAAAGCACCTCGCGGAAGGTGCCCGCGGCCTTGTCCATGCCCTCTGACATGGCCCTGATCGAGACGCCGGCATGCTTCGCTCCGGAGACGGTTTCAGCTATCTTGCCGGTGATGGTCCGGAGCTGGTCGCGGATCGTCGCCGCGTTCTGGCCCGTCGCCTCGGCGAGCTTGCGGATCTCGTCGGCGACGACGGCGAAGCCCTTGCCCCGCTCTCCGGCGTGGGCGGCCTCGATGGAGGCGTTCATCGCGAGGAGGTTGGTCCGCTCCGCCACGTCGTTGATGACCGTGGCCATGTCGGCGATCCTCTCGGCGTAGCCGCCGATCTCCTTCACCGCCTCGAGGACGCCGCCCACGACTTGCTCGCCCTCGCGGGCGCGCTTGGCCAGGGCGTCCGCCTCGGCCTCGCGGGCCCCGGCCGTCCTCGACATGGAGCCCAGCGCGGATACGATGGCCGCCGTCGAGGCCGCCGTGGTCTCCACGGCGGAGGACTGCCGCCCCACGAGGCTTCCCACGTCGCCGATGCGCGCGCTGATGGCGCCCACCGCGTCCCCGACCTCCCTGATGCTGCCGTCGAGGGTCGAGACCTTGGAGGCGAGGGAGCGGATCGTGGCGGCGAGCTCCTCTGACGCGGCCTGGGACTGGTCCGCGTTGGCGGCGAGCTCGGAGCTCAGGTTGGCCCCTCCCCGGCCCACCTCCTTGAGCCGCGCCACCGTGCGCTCGAGGCGGCCGATGAACTCGTTGAAGTGGGCGGCGAGCTCGCCCGTCTCGTCGCTCGAGAGGACGGGGAGCCTCAGGGAGAGGTCGCCCTCGCCCTCCGAGACCTCCTTGAGGGCGAGCGAGACCTTCTTCACGGGCCGGGAGACGAGTCCGGAAACGATGACGACGAGGCCGAAGATGCCGAGGAAGGCGGCCACGGCGGCCAGCGCGAGGAGCCTGAGCGTCGAGGTGAAGCCCGCGAGGGCTGCCTCCTCGGGTATGAAGAGGGCCAGGGTCCAGTTGGTGTAGGTCGCGCCCAGCCTGAAGGGCTTCACGACGGCGAAGTAGGGCTCGCCGTCGCGGACGACCGAGAGGGTCGAGTCCTTCCCGGAATGCAGGGCGTCGCGGAATCGCTCGAAGGCCCCGGGCCCGAAATGCCCGGCCTCGTCGTCGAGCTTCTTGCCGAGGAGGCCGGGGTCGGCGTGGCCCGCGACGACGTCGCCCTTGGCGTAGAGGGCGGCGAAGCCGGATTCGTAGGGCTTGATACCGGAGACGATGCGCTGGAAGACGGACTGCGAGAGGTCGATGCCGATGACTCCGATGGCCTCGCTGTCCTTGTTCCGGAGGGGCACGAGGAGGGAGGTCTCGACGACCGTGGTGGCGCCCTCGTCATAGGAATACTCGTAGGGACCGATGACGCTCTGCTGGTTCGTGTCGACGGGGACGTTGTAGAAGTCCGAGGCGAGGATGTCGTCCTCGCCCTATATGGACAGCCGCACGACGTCATCGGAGCCGCGGTACCAGGCCTGGTCGAAACGGCCGGTGTCATTGCCGAGATCGGTGTTCCGGAACGAGGCATCCATGCCGTCGATGGCGTTGGGCTCCCAGGTCGTCCAGATCGCGTAGTAGTCGGGGTTCCTCTCCTCCACGGCGCGGAGGAAGTCCGAGACCTCCCGGCGCCTGTCCCTCGCCGCGTAGCGGGACGAATCCTCGAGGACCTGGCCGAGGGTCGAGGCCGAGGCGAGGATGTTCGAGACCTGGGCCTGGATAGTGGCGGTGTAGCGCGCCGTGGTCTCGGTGGCAGCATCCGCGACGAGCCCTTTGAGGAGGGGAGCTACCTTGAAGTAGACGAAGACCACGAGGAGGGCGAGGACGATGCCGACGGCGCCTCCCACGAGGAGTTCAAGCTTGGTGCGTATCGACTTGCGTACCGAGGCCATATGCCCTCCTTGAGCCAGCCCATTGTAACCCGGAGTCAGGTCCCGCGGTAGGCCAAGAATCGGTCGAAAACGGCGAGACGTTTCGGTATTCACCCCCGCCGTTTCATTTATTGAGCCCTCGACGACCTTCACAGCCGCGGCAAAGGACGCTATACTTGCCTGCAAAGGAGATCCACCCCATGAAAGCCCTCGTGAAAAAAAGCCCTGAAGTGGGAATCTGGATGCAGGATGTCCCCATGCCCACGATCTGGCCCAAGGATGTCCTCGTCAAAATACGGAAAGTCGCCATCTGCGGCACCGACGTCCATATCTACAAGTGGGACCCCTGGTCCCAGCGGACCATCAAGACCCCGATGACCATCGGCCACGAGTTCGTGGGCGAGATCGTCGAGCTCGGCAAGGAGGTCGTGGGCTGGAAGGTCGGCGACCGCGTCTCCGCCGAAGGCCACATCGTCTGCGGCGAATGCCGGGCCTGCAAGGCCGGGAAGCGCCACCTCTGCCCGAACACCAAGGGCATCGGCGTGAACCGCGACGGCATCTTCGCCGAATACGCCTCCATCCCCGCGACCAACCTCTGGAAGGTCCACCCCGCCGTCTCCGACGAGATCGCCGCCATCTTCGACCCCTACGGCAACGCCACCCACACGGCCCTCTCCTTCGACGTCGTGGGCGAGGACGTCCTCATCACCGGCGCCGGCCCCATCGGCTGCATGGCCGCGGCCATCTGCCGCCACAACGGCGCGCGCAACGTCGTCATCACCGACATGAACGATTACCGCCTCGGCCTCGCCGGCCGCCTCGGCGCCACGCGCACGGTCAACGTCGGCAAGGAAGACCTCAAGAAGGTCATGTCCGAGATCGGCATGGTCGGCGGCTTCGACGTGGGCCTCGAGATGTCCGGCAGCCCCCAGGCCTTCGGCCAGCTCCTCGACTCGATGTACAACGGCGGACGCGTGGCCCTCCTCGGCCTCCTCCCCAACGGCGCGGGCATCGACTGGGACAAGGTCATCTTCAAGGGCCTCTTCCTCAAGGGCATCTACGGCCGCGAGATCTTCGAGACCTGGTACAAGATGGAGGCCATGATCCGCTCCGGCCTCGACATCAGCCCCGTCATCACCCATCGCTTCGCCTTCGACGACTTCCAGAAAGGCTTTGACGCGATGTTGTCCGGCGAGTCGGGCAAGGTCGTTTTAAGCCTCTGATCTTGGATGAAGTACGCATCGAAGGTATTCTCAGGCAAGGGGGCCGTCCGCAAGGGCGGCCCTCCTCGTTTCCCGCCAGCCGCGGGCCTTCGGAGGCAGGGCTGGCCGGTAGCCAGGCCAGGCCGGGGGGACAGTGCTGACTGCAGGTCCCGTCCCGAGGCCATCCGGGCGGGGCCTTGCGCGCCTTCGTATGTTGTGGCATTGTGGAAGGGCGTCAGGGCCGAATGGCGGCCGTGACAGGAACCGTACCGCAGCCGTCGACAGCCGACGTGGCCGGCCGGTTCCGGATTGCAGCGACCCGCCCGATGCGAGCGGAGATTCGCTCTCTTTTTCCGGAATCCCGTGGGGATCCCGATGACGGAAGCCCTGGGCTCCCGAATCCGCCTTTCCTGGATCACGTTATGCGATTGACGCAAGCCCTCCTGTCAGGGAGTGGCCAGAGCCGTCATTGGGACGGAACCTGCGTCTTTTGCGGCAAGTGAAGGTACCGTGAGAAAGAAACGCGTGCGGCCCGCGGAGGGCCAAGAAGGACAGAAGGACGACATGGAAGAGAGTCCCGAATACCGGAACCAAGGCGCCGGAGCGTCTCCGGAGAGCATGTCCGCTGGCGCGGGCCATGACGACAGCAGCCCCCAGGGCGAGGATCCGGGCTCGGCTTCCCAGAAGCCGAGCCGTTCGAAGCGACGGCGGCAGCGCCGGAACGAGGCCAAGAGGCTCGCGAAGGGAGGCGCCGCGAATACCCAGGGAGTCCTTCCCTTCGAGGCGACGGATGGCGACCAGGCCGGCTCCGGCCATGGGCCTGCCGCTGGGCAGGCCAGGAAACCCGACGAAGGACAGCCGGCCGGTCAGGCGCGAGAACAGCGCCAGAACCGGCAGGGACAGGGCAAGCATGGCGGCCGCCGGCAGGCCCAGGGCGGCGAACAGAAGCAGGGCGACCGAAGGCAGGGACAGGAGCAGCGCCAGGGTCAGGGCAAGAGAGGCCAGGGCGAAGCCAGGCGCTTCCCCCCCAAGTCCGAAGGCGGACAGAGGCAGGGCGAAGGCCGGCGCCACGACCGCCAGCAGGACCAGCGCGGCGGCGCGAACCGCCGCGGCGGCCATCAGCGGGGGGACGAACGCAGGGCCCAGCCCTTCCCCGGAGATTCCGTGATCCCTCCCCCCGAAGTGATAGCAGCCCTCGAGGGCGGCAACTTCGACATGCCCCAGAGGACCCGCAGGACCAATCCCCATGCACCGCAGGCCCCGGCGGTCCGCGTCCTCGAGACCCTCGCCCCCTCGAACGAAAGCCTCGCCGTGCTCAACCTCCTCGAGGCGGCCATCGACGAGGCCTCGCCCATCCAGGCCAAGCACCGCGCGGCCCTCAAGGGCGACATCCGCTCGCTCTGGGAGGACCTCACCTCGGAGCGGGAATTCCGCTCGGCCGACTACCTCGGTACCCCCCCCGCCCTCTCGGCCTACCTGCGCTACTTCCTGCCCTGGAACGTCTACCGGGCGGCCTCCATCTTCTCCAATTCCGATTTTTGCCTCCCTGACAAAGCGGTCGTGGTCGACCTTGGCTCGGGCCCCCTCACCCTTCCCATCGCCCTCTACGCCGCCAGGCCCGAGCTCCGGGACGTGCCCCTCACCTTCTACTGCGTGGACAGGGTCGAGCGCGTCATGGAGACGGGCCTCGCCATCTTCGAGACCCTCTGCATGCGGACCGAGGGACGCCTGCCGCCCTGGCGCATCGAGCTCAGGAAGGACGGCGTGGGAGCGCCCCTCCCGGAGCGCGCCCACCTCCTCGCGGCGGCCAACGTCTTCAACGAGTTCTTCTGGAAGGACAAGAGGCCCCTGGGCGAACGAGCCCTCGAGACGGCACGGACCCTCATCTCCTACCTCAGGGAAAACGGCAGCCTCTTCGTCATGGAGCCCGGAGATCCGAGGTCGGGAGCCTTCATCTCGGCCCTCCGCGCCGCCCTCATCGCCGAGGGCGCCCCGCCCCTCGGGCCCTGTCCCCACGCCCTCTCCTGCCCCATGCCCGGGATCTTCCGCTACCTTCTCCCTCCGGAAGAGACGAGGACGGTCAAGGGCGACCCGAACGCGGCGCCCTCGCGCTTCGTCCTCCAGCAGGTCGTGATGCCCAAGAAGCGCGACAAATTCCCCTGGTGCCACTTCGGCGTGGACACGGACAAGGCTCCGGCCTGGCTCCAGGCCCTGTCAGAAGAGGCGGGCCTCCCCAAGGAGCGCGCCGTCTTCTCCTACCTCTGGGCGGCGCGAGGCGCCATGGCGAGGCCCTTCGCCGGGATTCCCGACCCCGTCCATGGCGGGAGCGAGAAGGAAAGGCGGGCCAAGGCCGGCAAGGGCATTCTCGTGCGGGTAGTCTCGGAGCCCTTCGGCCTCCCCGAAGGCTGGACTGGCCAGTACGCCTGCTCGAACCTCGGCTACACCCTCCTCCGGAGGTCGCACAGCGACACCCCCTTCGAGCCCGGCGACCTCCTCGAGGTCACGACCTCGCCCCTGGCGCGCAACGACGAAAAATCGGGGGCGATAGTCCTTCCCACTTGACACCCGAAGGGCCTTTCTTTATAGTCCCTTCCTGTCGGTTAACGACACGGGGGCGTGGCGAAGCTGGTTTATCGCGCCGGCCTGTCAAGCCGGAGATCGCGGGTTCAAGCCCCGTCGCTCCCGTAAAGCCCGTCCTTCCGACGGGCTTTTTTTTCTATCGGGCTGTAGCGCAGGGGCTAGCGCGCTTGGTTCGGGACCAAGAGATCGGTGGTTCAAATCCACTCAGCCCGACTACAGAAGAAGACGCCGAAAGGCGTCTTCTTCATTTTTAAACGGGCTCAGTGGATTTGAAGGGAAAGCACTCCGCCGATCATCCGATTCGATGAGGATGATCGGCGGTGGAGCCCGCATGGAAGCACGCGAAGCGTGCGGTGCGGGCGACAGCGCTTTCCCCGGGCTGGAGTCCCGAGACAGGATGTCGAGGGACGGAAGCCAAATCCACTCAGCCCGACTTCATGGAAACCGCTCGGCGATGCCGAGCGGTTTCTTTTTTGTCGGGCTGAGTGGATTTGAACCGTAGCAGCGTCCCCATTTTCTCGCGAGCATTTGAGCGAGAAAATGGGGCGAGGCGCATGGATGCGCCGAGAGCTGCGGAGGCGGCCCGGAAGGCCGAAGCAGGATGCTGAGGCCTGGAGGGCAAATCCACTCAGCCCGATCACAGAAGAAGACGCCGAAAGGCGTCTTCTTCATTTTAAACGGGCTGAGTGGATTTGAAGGGAAAGCGCTCTACTCTGCGCCCGATCGTTTGAGGGCGCAGAGTGGTCGAGCCAGCATGGAAGCGCGCGAGACATCGAGCGCGCGATGCTGGCGAGAGCGCTTTCCCCGGGTCGGAGGGATCGTACATGGACGTACGATCCCGGAGACCAAATCCACTCAGCCCGATCATAGAAGAAGACGCCGAAAGGCGTCTTCTTCATTTTAAACGGGCTCAAGTGGATTTGAAGCGGAGTGGCGACCCGGAG
>Ga0209099_1002149_pt1 | contig 18017 bp, 19 predicted proteins | sample AD_JPNHW2_MetaG_FD_184430 | JGI IMG/M metagenome (GOLD analysis project Ga0209099, IMG submission 184430) | Active sludge microbial communities of municipal wastewater-treating anaerobic digesters from Japan - AD_JPNHW2_MetaG (SPAdes) (version 2) | ecosystem: Engineered > Bioreactor > Anaerobic... | reverse complement strand
TATTTGCGTCTGACTATCTCTTGATATTGAAACCACTTTCCATGGGCTTTCAATACCTAAAATTGCATTATAAAACTCTTCTAATGTCTCTTTCATAAAATTATTCTTGCATTTCCACTATTTTTTTCCACTATAATTCCAGAAGAGCCAGAAAAATTAACCGGTATAATGAAAGCAGGTAATAATATTTTTTTATTTACATAATATTTTACAGATAAATAAATAAAACGCCCAAATAATTATTCCGATGGTATATTATGTTTTTAAAAATTATCAAACCGTGGATTGTATCATTCAGACTAAGAACTCTGCCTTTATCTGCTTCATGTATTGTTATGGGGAGCTTCCTTGCCGCCTGGACCGGTAAATTTGATACCGTTGTTTTTATTCTCGCCCTGGTTACTACTATTTTACTGCAGATTCTTTCCAATATTTCAAATGAATACGGCGATATGGTTAAAGGAACCGATTCTGAATCGAGAGTAGGCCCTGAAAGATCGATTCAAAAGGGTGACATTACACTTCATCAGATGAAAAGAATGATAATTGTAATCGTTATTATTACTGCAGTATCAGGCGTTTCACTTGTCCTTTACGCGACGAGGTCATATTATACAATAATTTTTATTGTTGCCGGGGGATCTGCTATCGTTGCCGCGATAAAATATACCGTTGGAAGAAATCCTTACGGATACATGGCACTCGGGGATCCCTTTGTATTTATATTTTTCGGACCGGTGGGGGTTCTTGGAACATTTTTTCTGCATACCGGATTACTAAGATACGATATATTTCTGCCTTCTATCACTGCGGGCCTTCTCAGTGTTGCAGTTCTTAATCTTAACAATATGAGGGATACGGTTAATGATCTGGAATACGGGAAAATTACACTGGCTTCTGTCATGGGGATAAAATACAGCAGAATATATCATGCAGTGATTCTTCTGGCCGCAGTTGTATCCAGTGTTACTTTCGCGTTTATGAATTCACTTCCCCTGATAAGATTTTTTTATACAATAGCATTCATTCCGCTTGTTATTGATCTGCGAAAGGTTTTTACGTATAAAAATCACGCAGAGCTTGATTCCGAACTGAAGATAGTGGCGATATCAAATTTTCTGCATTCGTTATTTCTTGGAGCTGCGCTTTTAGTCTGAGTCCGGCAATTAACAGAATAATAACTGCTTTATAACAGCTGATCCGGAACAACAGATTTATATAAATTTGACTTTATACTCCTGAGAATTCATTACGGAGAACCCGGTCTCTTTCACGTTTGCTGAAATTAATGTTTACGAAATTATACAGTAATTACCTGATAATATTATATGGAACAAAATACAACGAGTGATATGATAAAATTTTAATTTACAGAATCATTCCGGGAACTTAAAGTCAGGAATATAACAATATTTTGCTTCCGATAATTGATGGTATGTTCCCTGAATCAAGGGTAGTTAAGGGACTTTGAGTGTTTTAATACGGGGAGTTTCCACTATCATTAAAATCCTCTACCGTGAAATTAAAAAATGCTGGACCAGGGCACGTACCAGGAGAATGCAAGTGACAACGCTGTACTTAACAAGGTGCTGACCGGAGAATCTCCTGCGGCTGAAAACATTATCAGCCTGCTTAAAGGCAAACTGCGCGAAGAGACGCTTTACCACAACCAGACACTGCATGACCTGGGCATAGACTCTCTCCGTTTAATTGACCTTGTGGTGTTCCTTGAGCATGAACTGGCAGTGCGGATAGACAACGAGGTTCTGCAGGAAAAACGGAACCTGGGTGAACTGGTCTCCTGCCTGGAGACGCTGGAAAAGACAGAGGGAGCATCACTTGATGAAAGGATACTGCACGGTGAGATCACCACACATGTTCATCCGTTTTTCAATCCCTTCCATCATATATGTCGATGAAAACAACGGGATAGAAGTTTTTAAAGCGGGTGCCGATATTCTTCGGTCAGGAAAAACACTTATCATATTCCCGGAGGGCACACGAACAAGCGACGGTACACTGCAGCAGTTCCGCAGCGGCGTATCATACCCTGCAAAAAAAACAAACAGACCCGTTATACCGGTTTCGGTTACGGGGGCGTACTATATCTGGCCCAGGAACAGGCTGCTGCCGAAAATCATGAACTCACGCAGCGGAGGCCTGTACATTGGTGACGAGATACACCCGGAAGGATACGAATCTATTGAATCACTTAACATGGCAATGTCTAAGGCCATTAATGATGGCATAAACAAGGCCCGTGCGTGAACCATGCGATTAAATACTTAGACAAAGGGGACAGCCGTTAAAATATTCAGGCCTCTTGATGAAAGGCAGGAGATGGACAAATCTTTGCTCATCTCCTGCAGTTTTTCCGTCCGTGACAGGCCTGGAAAACAAGATTTATTTCACCTCTTCAAACTTACTCTTATAATTTGTTTTAAGAAATTCCTTCCACTCTTTCTGGGCGCTCTGCTCTTTTGATACTCTAAAATAAAGATCAATGAATTTAGCTTTTTTCCCTTTTGCATCAGTTATTTCAACATCGCAGTAGTAGTCATACCAGTAGGATTCGCCGTTCGAACCGACAACGGGTTCTGTAACAAGAACCTTGGTAACTTTAACAGATTTTTTCATATTATACGGATCATCTTTCAGATCGACAGGTTTGTTCAGATCATTAAGAAGCTGGCCGTTTTCAACAAGTTTAGCTACCATCATCTTTACATCATCGCGGGACGGACTCTCCTGCCCCTTCCCCGGTTCAAAGATAATTTCGCTTACACCATGCCCCTTGTAATGCCACGTCTTTTCAGCAAGAACATAATAAACGCTTGCCGGAGTCGCAAGAGAAAATTCACCATTCTTAAACTTTACAAGGTATGTGCATGTGGCAGTCACGATTTTCGCACCTGACTCAACACTAACCTTTGTTGTCCAATCCGTTTTTTTGGTAATATTCTGAATTTTACCGTTTCCCCAATCAGACGTGATGTTTTTTTCCACCTCGGTGTCTTTAGGAAACTTAGGCATCTGGGCGAATGTTGCCATTGAGAATGAAAATATTAGCACTAATACGGCACTCGCAGTAAATAATCCTGATTTCATAATAACCCTCTTTTAATTATGTTTTTTTATGTGATATAAATAGAATATACTTACATTTATAATAATTCAAAAAAAAAATTATTATAAAAATGCTTGAAACACCGGGACCTGTTCTTTAACAACCACCAGGTATTTAATAAAGTTCATCTTGACTAAATATGACTTTCTTATCATAAATTTTAATTAACTGAAAGCGACAAATAAAGGATTTGTCAACAGAGAATTATTTTTTTTGCTACCGATAAGTACCAGTATGTCCCATGAACAGATGGCAGTGCAGGGAGCTTTGAGTGTTTTAATACGGGGAGTTCCTGTATCAGCAAAACTATTGTAGAAAAAAATACCCGGGGTAAAAAGATTCATTCACCATGCGGTGAATTTTCTTTTACTTTCCACCCCGGGTATAACAAAGTGTAAGAATCTTTTGGAACTATTCAGATCAGGGAGATGAATCTGCCACCGTTGAAGTGAATTGCCGCAAAAAGGCCCGTGCAAAACACGGGCCTTGTATGCCGGAACATATCTGCCGCTGAAGTTTAACTGTACATCTTTTTTATCTCATCCTTGAAGTTGACGGCTATTACCTTTCTCTTTATTTTCATGGTCGGCGTAATCTCCCCCTTCTCAATCGAGAAGGGACTGGCCACGAGCGTGAATCTCTTAATCTTCTCAAAATCTGCAAGTCCCTTTGACTGTGCCTCGATCCTGTCTTTATAAAATTCTATGATCGCAGGGTTCTTCACCAGCTCCTCTTTTGCCGTGAAGGATATTCCGCTGCTCCTGGCGTATTCCATGAGCGGATCAAAGGAGGGTACAATCAGTGCAGTAATATATTTCTGCCTGTCGCCGATGACAACCACCTGCTCTACGTAAAAGTCCTGGCCAACCCTTGATTCAATTGTCTGGGGAGCCACATTCTTGCCGTTTGCAGTAACTATGATATCTTTTTTCCTGTCAGTGATGACAAGGAAACCCTCCTCGTCTATTCTCCCTATATCCCCTGTCGTGAAGAAACCATCCTTTGTCATGACCTCTTTTGTCGCAGCCGGATTCTTGTAATAACCCGTCATGACATTGTCCCCCTTGATCAGTATCTCACCGTCAGGCGCGATCCTGATCTGGTTACCGGCAATCGGCCTGCCCACTGTTCCGAATTTGAAAGCTGATGGCACATTAAATGAACCGCAGGGCGATGTTTCAGTAAGGCCGTATCCCTGGGCGATAAATATGTTTGAAGCGAAGAAGAATTCCTCTATCTCCTTGCCGAGCGGGGCCCCGCCTGCTGAGAAGAAGTTCAGCCTTCCGCCAAGGAGGCCCCTTACCTTGCTCAGTACCAGCTTGTACGCTATGGCGTGCTTCAGCCTGAGCAGCGGAGAGATGCTTTCACCCCTGATCATGGCGAACCTGTATTTCTTTCCTGTTTCAACGCCCCAACCGAAAAGTTTTTTTCTTCAACGGGGATGCCTGATCCATCTTCGCGTATATGGCAGCGTACATTTTTTCATAAAGCCTTGGAACTCCCACCATGTATGTGGGCCGTACCTCCTGGAAATACTCCACAATTTTATTTGTATCGTAACAGAAGTACTGGGTCCCTCCCTTTGAATGTACCCAGTAGAGTGAACATTTTCCGTACACGTGGCTCAGCGGAAGGAAAACAAGCTCTATGTCATCCTCTCCCATGGGGAAACCCGCGTTAAGGGCATCCATCTCAACGAAGAAACTCTTGTGTGCAAGCATGGCCCCTTTGGGATTGCCCGTTGTTCCCGATGTGTATATGATGGTGGATATATCCTCCGGCGTGCAGGAGCTCAGCCTTTTCTTTAAAATCGGGTCTTTACGCGATTTTTTCCCGATTTCGTACAGGTCATCGAGGTACATGATGTTTTTATTTTTTTTATCGATATCTACCGATCTGCTGAAAACGATCACTGTTTTGAGAGTCTTGCTGCGTTTGAAAAACTTCATCACGCTGTCGTATTGAAACTGGTCATCAACAAAAATGACCCTGATTCCCGCGTTATTAACTATATATTCAGCCTATTCATCCGTATTGGTGGCATATATGGCAACCGTTGAACCTTTGATGCTCATAATGGCGTAATCGCATATTGTCCATTCTGGTCTGTTGCCTGAATAAATCGCTACGAGTTCATTTTCCGACACACCCAGCTCAAGGAGGCCCTTTGCAGCGTTATCTATACGGTCACCGAACTCTTTCCATGAAATTCCGGTCCACTTCTCCCCGTCCTTGTAATAAAGGGCATTCTTCCTGTCTGAATATTTCGCTGCCTGTTCGTGGATCATTATGGCAAGGTTCCTGACGTTCATATACTTTTTCCTGCTTGTTAGCTCTGTATTTTTATAAGTCTACAGTATCCGGTCTGTTAAATTATGAGATAAATTTAAATGAGGCATTTATTTTGCAATAATAATTTAAAGATTTTGCAAAGAGAGTTCAAGCCTTCTGCTCTGTAAATAAAACGGCAGAGAGCCTCTGTAAGAAACTCTCTGTCGCTGAAGCGCTTGAAACGCAGTTTACGGGTCAGTCATCCATGAAATAATGATCTGCATTCTTTAATGATCCTACACATTTCCATGTGCCCCCTTCACCGACGTAGTGACGGAAAAAAATTTTAATTTACAGCACCATTCCGGGGTCTAAAAGAAAGACTTTGCAGAGAGGGTTTATCCGTAGTTAAGGTCATAGTCAAGTTCGGGCGCATCACCTGAGTCCATGTAACGGATAACACGGCACCCGGGCCCTGTATTAAAGGTGTCAGAGCCCCATATTTTTGTAAAAAAAGTTCATTAATATTTTAGATTATTTTAAAATAATGCTTATCTTTTTAGAATTCAATCCGATAATATAATGCGACATAAAACTGTGAAAGGAGGCGCATTATGACAGCAATTCGTTTTCCTGGTTCAGTTGGTTTTGGCAATAGCGGCATCAGGACTGACAACAGTCCTCTTGAGATGAAGAAGCCCGGTTACATTAAGAGGGTTGAAACGGCCGATATGCTTGAGATTTCTTCCGAAGCAAAGGAGAGGTTCCAGAGCGAGAACCTCGTGAGACTTGACAGGATCAGACTCAGGAAAGAGGCCGCGAGCTACAAGGCCATGCTTGCTGAACATATAGACTGGAAGGGCGGGGATCTGCGGAATGTTTACAGGCTCAGAAAAATTATTGATGCAAAGGTAAACCTTGCCGTGGGTGTTTATGATAATCCCGACGATGCAATGCTTGCAAAGATGCTGGATAAACCCGGGGTTTAACCGGCAGAATACCCGGCCCTGAGAGGCCGGGTTTTTTATGGAGGCACGATGGATAAAGAGAGTATAAAAAATTTTGCAGTTGATGTGCTGGGCTGCGGATGCGGCCAGAGTGTGTTCAATTCAATTGATGTTGCTGAAGGTGTCCGGCTGGATTGCGGTGTGCGGCTTTCAAAGAAGATACTTATAGGGAATAGACTGCTGATATATATCGCAGATGTAAAGGAATGCTCCCCTGCTGATATTGAGTCCGTGGTGCGGGACGGGCTTGCGGAGAGGGATGCTAACGGTTACAACAGGCTGCGGCTTGTGATTGTAGCGCCTGAAACTGAAGGCGCCGCAGAGGCTTATTCAGCTGCATTCGGGAAGCTGATGACCAGGGACGAAAAGTGTCATATTCATATAGTTAAGCCCGGGGATGCGGTCTAGGGCTGCTAATATTGGGATTGACACGTTTTAACCTTCACTTAAACCTTGAAGCCGGTTAAATTAATATAAGGATTATCTCATGAAAGTTACTGACGGCGTATATTCATATGTCTGGAAAGGTGTTTTCGAAAACAACTGCAACAGCTTCTACTTCGGCGAACCGTTCAACATCCTCTTTGACCCGGGACTGAAAAACTATACTGACCAGCTTCTGAAACTGATGGAGGCCGACGGAATTGACATTGAAACAATAAGCTACGTGATTAACACGCACAGTCACCCCGACCATATTGAAGGAAACCTGAATTTTACAAAGTATGACATACCTGCAGGTATGCATAAAGATGAGATAAAGTTCCTGCAGGAAACAGGCCCGGACTTCTTCCGGATGCTGGGTATGGATTTTACAGAATATAAATATGAGCTTGAACTTGAAGAGGGCTTTCTCCAGATCGGAGATGCTGAACTTGAGGTCTACAAAACTCCCGGGCATTCACCGGCCTCTGTGTGTATATACTGGCGTGAGAAGAAAACTCTTGTGTGCGGTGACCTGATCTTTGACAGGAGTTTCGGCAGGTTCGACTTCCAGGGTGGAAATGCTGCCCATCTCAAGGAGAGCATTAAAATTGTCTCGCAGCTTGACATTGAACACCTTCTTCCGGGCCACATGGGCATTGTATCAGGGAAAGAAAATGTGCAGAAGAATTTCAAAGAGGTTGAGGGCTACTTTAACCTCTTTTAAAAAATCAGTTTATAGCAAATATTCCTCTGGAACTCTTGACAATGAAATGACTCATTATTACTTTACCGGCATTACGCGCCGAAATTCATGACACAGGGCATGGATACGGGGGATCCGGGTAACAGGGGCGTATTCCGGAAAGGATAGGGCACTTCCAGGCCCGAGCCCGTCAGCTAACCCCGCAGGCTATTGGGAGGACAGAAGTGAAATATTTCTGCAATGGGCAGATTATCTATCTTCATGTCACTCATAACATGGAGGAGATTCATGCCGGAAGAGAAACCTATCCTCTTTGCAAGGGTCAAACACCTCTTTATGGGCGGGGCCCGTGATGTAACTGATCCTGCCATATTCCACAAAATGTCGCTGATAGCGTTTTTCGCATGGGTCGGCCTGGGCTCAGACGGTCTCAGTTCATCATGTTACGGCCCGGAGGAGGCGTTCCTCACGCTGGGGCAGCATACATCACTCGGTATCTTTGTTGCGGTTGGCACAGTAATCACAATCTTTATTATTGCAGCAAGTTATTCGCAGATTATTGAACTCTTCCCGTCAGGTGGAGGCGGTTACCTTGTGGCAAGCAAGCTGCTCTCGCCGTCGGTCGGAATGGTATCTGGCTGCGCCCTGCTGATTGACTATGTGCTGACAATAACTCTATCGATCGCGAGCGGTACTGACGCACTCTTCAGTTTTTTCCCGGGATCAATGATTTACCTGAAGATGACTGTTGCTGTTACAGGTTTGTGCCTGCTCACATGGCTCAACATGCGGGGAGTCAGGGAATCGGTACTTCCGCTTGTGCCGGTGTTCATAATTTTTATTGCGGCGCATGCCGCGACGATAGTATGGGCCATTGCCGGACATTCCTCGGGTATTCCTGAACTTGTAAGTTCAACAGCGCAGGACGCGCATTCCACCGCGACACAGCTTGGCACAACAGGAATGATACTTCTTGTCCTGCGCGCGTATAGTATGGGTGCAGGCACGTTTACCGGTATTGAGGCTGTGAGTAACGGTATACCTGTACTCCGGGATCCTAAGATTAAGACAGCCAAACGAACTATGCGCTACATGGCATGGTCACTTGCCTTCATGGTATTAGGACTCATGATATCATACCTGCTTTACGGGGTGGAGCATGTTCCAGGCAAAACGCTTAACGCGGTGCTTTTTTATAAAATGACTGCTGCCTGGGGCAGGTGGGGACATGTCTTTGTTATTGTGACGCTCTTCTCCGAGGCCCTGCTCCTGTTTGTGGCTGCGCAGACAGGGTTCCTTGACGGCCCCAGGATTTTATCAAACATGGCGCTCGACAGGTGGGCTCCTACACGTTTCGCTGCTCTCAATGACAGGCTTGTCACGCAGAACGGCGTGTTTATTATGGGCGTTTCATCCCTTGCCCTGTTGTTATATTCCTCGGGATCAGTGAGGTTCCTTGTTGTTCTCTACAGTATAAACGTATTCGTGACATTCACATTGTCCCAGCTTGGCATGGTAAGGCACTGGTGGCAGGTGAGGCACAGTGACGGTAAATGGATACACGGGCTGCTTATCAATTCATCAGGACTGGTTCTCACATCATTCATTCTTGTGTCTGTTGTGATGATTAAGTTCGACGAGGGTGGTTGGTTCACCATTGTTATTACGGGCGCCCTTGTAATACTCGCTGTTATGATAAAAAGGCATTACTCCAGTACAGGGAAACTCCTTGCAAAGTTTAATTCCCTGCTTGAGCTTGAAAGAATGGATGCGCCGGGGGGCACAGGTAAAAAACTGCCACGGAGGAAAAAGCGGCCCGTCTATGACCCCGAAGGCGACACGGCGGTCCTTTTTGTCAACGGGTTCACGGGTATTGGGCTGCACAGCCTGCTTGCGATAATACGGATGTTCAAGGGAAAGTTTAGTAATTTTGTTTTTATACAGGTGGGTGTTGTTGATTCCGGAACGTTCAAAGGACACGAGGAGCTGGAGAACCTTGAGGCGCACACGAAGCAGGAGCTGGAGAGGTACGTTGAGTTCATGTTAAAGCACGGGTATTACGCGGAGAGCAGCTATTCTATCGGTGTGGAGATTGTTGACGCGTCGTTCGACGCGGCAATGGAGATCATGAAGAGGCACAACCAGGCGGTCTTCTTTGCCGGGCAGCTGGTGTTCCCGGAGGATTCATTCGTCACAAGGTTCCTGCACAACTACTCGGCCTTTGCGCTGCAGAGAAAGTTCTACAGGCAGGGAATACCGTTCATGGTGCTTCCGATGAGAGTGTGAATTGGTGATTGTATAACTTCACGGTACAAACCGTTTTGCAAGCGGTATGCGTCTCCCGATACCGAAAGCCTTCGAGGTGACTTTGAGCCCCGGTGCTGCCTGGTACCTTTTGTATTCAGTGTTATTCACCAGTTTAAGGACATTCTCCACCGTTTCCCTGTCGAAGCCCGCACTTATAATCTCCGCAGCGGACATGCGCTGTTCAATGTACAGTTCGAGTATAGCATCCAGCACATCGTACGGCGGCAGCGAGTCCTGGTCTTTCTGGCCTGGCCGGAGTTCAGCGGATGGCGCCTTGTCTATGATGGCTCGGGGAATGATGTCACGGCCTGCGCTGATGTTTATGTGCTCCGAGAGTTCGTAGACCATGGTCTTGGGCAGGTCCGCGATCACAGCGAGGCCGCCGCACATGTCGCCATATAACGTGCAGTATCCTGTTGCTGATTCCGACTTGTTCCCGGTTGATAGCAGCAGTGCGCCGGTTTTGTTGCTGAAGGACATGAGAAGTGTTCCGCGTATGCGGGCCTGTATGTTCTCCTCGGTTACATCCTCTTTTAGTCCCCGGAACACACCCGAAAGGTCATCCCTGAACCTGTCGAAGAGTCCTTTAATTGCAATCGTTTCAATGCGCATCCCCAGGTTCCGGGCCAGGTCGTATGAATCATCAACGCTCCCCTGCGATGAATACTCTGAGGGCATGGTTATCCCTGTAACATTCTCCGGCCCGACGGCCTGGCACGCAAGTGCGGCAACAAGCGCCGAATCGATCCCGCCGCTCAGGCCCAGTACCGCTTTCTTAAAACCGGACTTGGCCATATAGTCGCCGATCCCAAGGACAAGCGCCCTTCGTATGTCCTCGATGTCGCTGATCTCAACCACGCATGGTTCCGGTGAACCGGTTTCGATCACCAGGAGGTCTTCGCTGAACCCCTTCGCGTGACCGCATATCTCCCCTCTGGCGTTGATGAACATGCTGTTGCCGTCAAAGATGAGACTGTCATTTGCCCCGGACTGGTTAACATATACAATCGGGATACGTTTTTCACGGGCAAGGAGTGTGAGCATCTCCATCCGCGCCTGCCGCTTTCCCCTGATGTACGGCGACGCCGAGATGTTTATTATAAGTTCAGCACCGCGTTCAGCAAGTACCTGTACCGGGTCCATGTCGTACCTTCTGCGTTCCATGAACGGGCTGTTGTCTTCACGAAATGCCGCCCATATATCCTCGCATATTGTCAGCCCGATTTTTTTACCCCTGAACTCAAAGATCCCTGAATCGTCGGCATGTGAAAAATACCTGTACTCGTCAAATACGTCGTAACCGGGAAGCAGTGTCTTGTGCTGCCGGAAAATAATCCGTCCCCTGTGTATCACAACTGCGGAGTTGAAGAGCATGGGGCTGTTTGTTGTGTCGTACTCAACGCAGCCTATCACTGCGGCTGTATCCGATCCGGCAGATGCAGAAGCAATTGCTTCGAGTGATTTAATGTTGTCATCGATAAGCTTGCGGCTTTCAAGAAGGTCCATAGGCGGGTAGCCTATTGTGCAGAGTTCAGGGAATACGGCAATGTCGGTCCCGGAAGATCCGGCCTGTTTGATGAATGATATAATCTTATCCCTGTTGGCGTTTATGTCTGCAATAACCGGATTTATCTGTGCCAGAGCGATTTTCATGTTAACCCCCGGGTTTAGCGCTTCAGTTGATAATTGGACTGCCTTATGCGGTCAAGTCAAGAGATTTGCAGAGAGCATGATCCTGTTTTTTTACATATGTGTAAATTTATCATTCATTTCCGGCATTTTGTTAAATCAGGGATTTAAAAAAATCATGCCCTGGTTATATGTCCGTAAAAGGAGACTGTTAAAACGTGCAGCAGTTATTTTACAGGTGGAGAGGATGATCAGGCCGGAGGATTATATCATAGAGGACATTATCAACAGCGGGGAGATTACTGTGCTCTTTCAGCCCCTGGTCTTTATTAAAAAGAAGAGGGTTGCCGGTTACAGGGCATTCTGCCGCAGTAATGATAAAGATGGAAAGATTATTGATGCAGATGCGCTGGTCATGTCCGCGGACAGGCTGGGGCTTGTTCTGCAGATAGAGCGCCTTTTCAGGAAAAGTTCACTGGAGGGATTTTCTTTTTTTCATAAGAGTGACAGGGAGATACTGCTTTCGGTAAACGTGAGCAGCAGGGCAGTTAAAAGCGGCCTGGTTCCAAAGAATTTTTTAAGTACGGTAAAAAATTCAGGAGTAGATCCGTCGAACATTATCATTGAACTGATGGAGTCGGACTTTGAAGACACGGGAATGCTCACCCGGGTTGCCTCGACATGGAGGGAGTCCGGGTTCATGATAGCCATGGATGACTTCGGCACCGGTTCCTCAAACTGGGACAGGATAGCCCTTGTAAGGCCTGACCTTGTTAAGCTTGACAGTTTGATCATAGAAGGCATCTCGGACGATTTTTTTAAACAGGAGGTTTCGCATTCGCTCATCAGCCTTGCGCACAAGGCGGGCGCACTTGTTGTGGCTAACGGGATAGCGACCTATGAGGATGCCTTAAAGATGATGGAGTTGAACGCTGACATACTGCAGGGTGACTTTTTTTCAGTACCATGCCGGCCTGAAGAGATCAGGCATGATAATATCGGGCGGAAGATAGTGAAGCTGTCGCAGACTTACAGGGAGCGTGTGATTGCCGGCAGGCTCAGGGCTGCAGAGGGACGAATGCAGAACATGGCGTTCATGGAAAGGATCATCGCCGACATCCTGGGCAGCGGCATGTTCCTGCCCGACGATGCAATCAACAATGCCGTGACAAAGTACCGCAGTGTTGAATGCATCTATATACTGGATGATAAGGGGATACAGATAACCGGTACAGTGCTTAATTCCCGGATACGCATTTCCGGGATAGGGAGGATTTTTCATCCTGACAGTATTTACAGCGACCAGTCAAACAAGGACTATTACCTGAACCTTGTGCCGGATATCGAAAGTTATGTGTCTGAACCCTATATATCCGCGGCCACCGGCAACGTCTGTGTAACTGCATCAAAAAGATATGTCACGCCTGAGGGTGACAGGAGGATACTGTGTGTTGACATTTCAATGTTAAAGGGGGAACCGGGATATTAATAATATCAAAAACTTGACAATTTTCCCGCTGTTAATAAGTGTGGAAGGTTTACAAACACACCATTCAAGGAGATCCCATGGTTCCGGTAAAGAGATACAAAGACCTGACACCTTCAGAGCTTGATGCTTTTTTCAACAGGTTCGGCGAGGATTTCAGTTCGATCATGATCAACACAGTCGTTCCGATTGTTAATGATGTTAAGCAGAACAGGGAGGAGGCTGTAAAGAGGTACACCCATAAATTTGACGGTGTAAAACTCCAGTCCGTAACAGCAGCCGAAAAAGAGATAAACACCGGCCATAAAAATACACCGAAGGAAGTACTTGCCGCATTCATGGAGGCAAGGAGAAACATAGAGGATTTCCACAGGAGACAACTTCGTGACAACAGCATGTATACAAAGCCTGACGGAACGATCCTCGGCACGACATACCAGGCGATTGAAAGCGCGGGAATTTACGTACCCGGCGGTAAAGCGTCATACCCGTCATCGGTGCTGATGGGTGTTATCCCCGCACAGATCGCGGGTGCAAAAAACATCACTGTAATAACACCGCCCAATAAAGAGGGGAAGGTGCCCGATGTAATACTGGCTATATGCAAAGAGCTCGGTGTCACCAGCATCCTTAAATCGGGCGGCGCACAGGGTATCGCGCTGGCAGCCTACGGTTCAGAGAACATCAGGAAGTGCGAAATTATAGTGGGGCCGGGGAACATCTTTGTAACCGCGGCAAAAACATATCTCTTCAGCATGGGGATCATACAGATTGACTCAATGGCAGGGCCCAGTGAAATTCTTATAATCTCGGACGAAAAGTCGGACCCTAAATGGGTCGCGTGGGACTTTTTGTCGCAGGCTGAACACGAGGAGAGGGCGCTTGCGGTTCTTGTGACAACATCACGCAAGCTGGCAACAGAGGTCAACAGGCATATAAAAGAGGATATAGATTCAGGCCGCGGCAGGCACGAAATCAAGAAGGCTGCGCTGAAGAATGCGGCAATCATACTTGTCGATTCAATTGACGAGGCGATTGATTTCAGCAACAAGTACGGGCCGGAGCACATGGAGTTCATGGTGGACAACCCGCTGGAGTATGTGTCGAGAATAAGGAACGTGGGTTCGCTCTTCCTGGGCCGTTACGCTCCTGTTGCTGTGGGCGATTATTTTTCAGGGACCAACCACATACTGCCCACAGGCGGTGCTGCAAGGTTTTCGTCCGGGACCTCGGTTGATACGTTCATGAGGCGCACCACATTCCAGCTGTTAAATGAAAAGTCGCTGCAGAGAGCGAGGGAACAGGTGAAGCTTATGTCGAAGTGCGAGGGATTTGATGACAAGCATGGCGGATCTGTTGATGTGAGGTTTAAAAAGTAAGGTCTTGCGGAGAATAAAATGAACAGAAAAGCATATTATATACTTGAAGATGGAACGGAGTTTGAAGGGACCATGTTCGGGTACCAGGGTGAGTCGATCGGCGAGTCTGTATTCAATACATCGATGAGCGGGTACCAGGAGATACTCACCGACCCTTCCTACCGCGGGCAGATTATTGCAATGACATATCCGATGATAGGGAACTACGGCGTTAATAAGGATGACGTGGAGTCCGGTAAAATTCAGGCTGCGGGCTTCGTTGTCAAGGAGTACAGCAAGACATACTCCAACTTCAGGGCAACAGGTTCACTGGGAGATTACCTTAAAGAAGGAAAGATCCCGGCAATCGAGGGCGTCGACACAAGAAAACTTACACTTCACCTCCGTGACAGGGGCGCAATGAGGGCCGGAATATTTTTTGACAGGAAAGGCGCAGTCGAGAGGCTTAAAGCCCACCCTGACATGAACGGCCTTGACCTTGCTTCAATGGTTTCATGCACTGCAAAGTACAGCTACGGCGAACGTAAGAGTACAAACCCGGACATCGCTGTGTTTGACTTCGGCGTTAAGCTGAATATACTCAGGCTCCTGAACGCTGCAGGATTCAATGTGACTGTCTACCCGGGCAATACAAAGCTGCAGACAGTACTGGCTGACGGGGCTAAGGGGGTGTTCCTTTCGAACGGCCCGGGCGATCCCGATGCTGTAGATTACGCGAAACAGCTTGTACGCGACATTGCAGCGGAGAAGATCCCCTGCTTCGGCATATGCCTGGGGCACCAGATAATGGCCCTGGGACTGGGGGGTACAACATACAAGCTGAAGTTCGGGCACAGGGGGGGGAACCAGCCTGTGAAGAACCTGCTTACGGGCAGCGTTGAGATAACCTCGCAGAACCATGGATTCGCAGCGGACATGGAATCGCTGAAGCATAACAGCGACATAGAAATTACACACATAAACCTTAATGATAACACTGTCGAGGGCCTGCGCCACAAAAAGCTTCCCATGTTCTCAGTGCAGTACCACCCTGAATCAAGTCCGGGCCCGCATGATTCGCGCTACCTGTTCGAGGATTTCAGGAAGATGGTGGGGTGAAGCAATAATTTCGCGGTATAAAAAGAGTCTGTCATCCCCGTGCAGACGGGGATCTTCGGAAGAGCCCTGGCTGATCTATATGTTACACATGGTACAGGCTGCGGCATGGAGTATACGGCCCCCGGCTGAGTATACTTCATTGTAATTCATGTACATTTACCAGCCACCCCCGGAGGTGGTTTATGGACTTATCATGCCTCACACAGAGACACGGAGAAAGGATTAAAGGATGTCTCTCGCAGAGGCGCAAAGGCGCAAAGGGAGGGTGTTGGAATTATTTTTGTCATCCCCGTGCAGACGGGGATCCATATGATATACATGGTACAGGCTGTGGCCTGAAGTATATGGCCCTTGGTACAGACGAAACTGCAGTCGGTACAGGCAAAACTGTGGCCGGTACAAGCTAAACTGTAGCCGGTACAGGCAAAACTGATGCCGGGACAAGCGAAACTGCGGCCGGTACAAGCGAAACAGTGGCCGGTACAGGCGAAACAGTGGCCGGGACAAGCCAAACAGTGGCCGGTACAAGCGAAACAGTGGCCGGTACAAGCGAAACTGCGGCCGGTACAAACGAAACTGCGGCCGGGACAGGTGTTCTCTATACAGCCACCCTTCCGGGGTCAGAGCCTTCATTATTCACATGCGCCAATAAAACGAAATCTTCACCACGGAGCGGCATAAATCTGTGTCCATCTGTGTAAAACCTTAATTCTTTCCTCCGTGCCCGTTATTCCCCCGGTAGCCCCGTTATGCATAACGGGGCTACCGGGGGAAATAACGGGGTCATTCCGCGTCCCACTGTTTTGCTTCATAGGCAAGCCTGTTAAGGCTTGCTTTCAGTTTCTTCCCCCTTGCTTCAGGAGGCGGGAGTTCTTCGGATGTATATTTTTTTATAGCCCCGATAGCCCTGTCCAATGTCGTTTCGCCGTCAGCGTCGTTAAAATAGGTCTGGACAAGCTTCTTCCCGCTGTTGCTCAGCTGGTACTGGATCAGGACCTCAACTGTCTCGAAAAGCGCTTCCTTGAATTCCTCTTTGCCCACCAGGTCACCTCGTTTGATGAAGACAGGTTAAACTAAAACCGGAGAATGTAAAGTATTATTCAATATCGACTTTCTCATTGTTCCTGTAAACAAGGGAGAGAACAATCCCCGTTATAATGAATTCTATGAGCCCGAAAATGAACCATTTAACCGCAAGTGAAAGCGGTACCGGGTACATCCAGTACTGTGAAAAGGCTCCCAGGCCGTTTGTCATAAGCCCGACCAGTATGCCGAAACTTACACCCTCCATGATTCCTCTATCCTGGTAACCCCTTATGAATAGCAGGGTCACGAGGATAGATAGTATGAAGGTGATCAGGGGCATCATCCACATTAAAGATTCCATACCTGGCCGCCATAAATTTTTAAGGGATGCGTAAACATTCATAAGAATAATGTTGTGGATTATAAAGTCGAGCGCCATGAATGTGATAAATACAGAGATTACCGATGCAATAAACCTTTTAAAGTTCATAAGTCCCTCCTTTCTGTTAGACGGGTGTCTGCGCCGGTGACAAGCGGCGCGCCATGTTAAAAATTAAGGAGGATTTGCGGCAAAGTCAAAAAACAGTTATCAGCGGCCGCCTGCTTTTGCGAGTATCTTGATTATCTCTTCAAACCCGTTCTCGGATGCGAGCATGAGCGCTGTCCTGCCGTCATTGCGTTTGGCATTCACGTATGCTCCATGAGAAAGCAGAAATTTTACAATCTCTGTGTGACCGTTCTTTGATGCGAGTATAAGGGGTGTGCTCTCATCGGCGGTCTTTGTGTTTACAAATGCCTCGTGCGTAACCAGGAGCTTTACGATTTCAGTATGCCCGCGTTCTGCCGCAAGGGATATGGCGGTGTTGTCGTTCGCGGCCTTGGCATTAACGTGAGCACCTTTTGAAACCAGGATCTTTGCCATGTCAGTGTAGCCCCTGTCTGCAGCAATTATGAGCGCAGTGTATCCGCTCCCGTCACGTGCGTTCACATATGCCCCGTTTTCAAGAAGGACTTTTACCGCGTCAGTAAGGCCCTTTTCTGCAGCCTCGATAATGGGCGGCCTTGCCTCTTTTTCCTGGGAAAAGAGTGCAGATGCGCAGAGTAGAAGAATAATTGCATGTGTTAATATACGTTTCATTGATCAGATCCATCCTGTTAAGCAGTTAAGATCTTAAAACATTCCGGTTACAGAAAGTCAAGCATGTAAAGTGATTCAGTATTTAAAGCCCTTTCAGGAATGGCGGGAGAACCAGCAACATAGCTGATTTCCCCCTGTCCCCCAAAGGGGGCACGTAAATGGAAACAATTACAGATTCAAGGAACAGGAATAAATAAATGATTTTTTATATTACCGGGTTGCCAATAAATATTTCAAAAACCAGGGAACCTGTTTAGAAATGGTTTCAAGAATATTTATCATTTGAATAATTCCGGATACGTGCCCCCTTTGGGGCAGACCGTGTGAGTAATGCAATTAGTTCAGTATTTACACGGTCTGATTAAGTCAGGTTAAATTTTTTATTACTATCATACTCTATAACAAACAAAGCAAGCGATG
>Ga0209099_1002147_pt1 | contig 18024 bp, 13 predicted proteins | sample AD_JPNHW2_MetaG_FD_184430 | JGI IMG/M metagenome (GOLD analysis project Ga0209099, IMG submission 184430) | Active sludge microbial communities of municipal wastewater-treating anaerobic digesters from Japan - AD_JPNHW2_MetaG (SPAdes) (version 2) | ecosystem: Engineered > Bioreactor > Anaerobic... | reverse complement strand
TTTGCAAATATATAATTTTTTTTAAGTTGGTAATGTAAATGAATTTTATTTGGGGATGGTATTCTTTTATTCAAAAGTAAATCATTTCAAAAAAAATGGCAGCCCTCTTTATTGTCCATCCAAAGGTCGAAAGAGAACTGCCGAATCTGTTTATTTTATAATTCAAATAAGCTTATTTGATTGGTTCAGCGGGAGGTTCTGGAGTGTTGGAAGCGGCTTTCCGTTCGTTGTTCATACGTTTTTTGAGTCGTGTCATGGTGTAGTCATTTAATTTTGATTCGTTGACGCCTTTGTAGATGGCTTTTCCGGCTTGCATAACTGGGCGCAAGAATGCCCACAGGTTGTTGAAGATATCTCTGTTTTTTAAGCAATTTTCAGCACGTTTGCTCTGTAAGAGATTTTGCTCTTTGTTAAGAGTTTCCATGGTGTCTATGAGGGTGGTGAGGTTGTCAATCTGCTCTTGTTTAAGTCCTTTTTCCATGAGGATGGTTTTATTATCAAGCAGGTTTTGAACAAAGCCGCGACCGTTGACCACAACTCCTTCTACATTTTTGTTGTTCAGATGGAGTCGTAGTTTTTTCAGACCTAAGCGATCTCCGGTTAAATCTTTTTTAGCCAAGTTAAGATACCCTTCTATGCGCACCAACTTCATTCTCATTTTTTTAATCTCTTCATAAAGTTTAAATGAAATAGCTTTGAGACGAATATTCTCAGAATCAGTCAGAATCAGTTCGGTAGCAATTTTTCTTTTTGCCTCAAAATTTGTCAGATATTCTTCAGTGAAGAGAGGCGAATAGGCAGTAAAATCAGCTAAATCGCGTGTTAAACTTGCTAAGACAAAGTCGGCAATTGTGGGCATTTCTTCCATTGAGCAGTTAAATTCTTTTTTCATGATCATTAAAATTTTTTTTGATTAATAAATAGTTTAATTGAATGTTTTTATTTATTGTTATAGTATCCATCCTCGAATCATAGTTATCTGTGTTTAATTTCTCTTATTCAGTGCTTAATTCATCATATTCCGTCTTTAATTCTTCTTATTCTGTGTTTAATTCTTCCTATTCTATATTTAATTCTTCTTATTCTGTATTTAATTCTTCATTTCGCGAACTTAATTTTAAGAATTCCGTACTTGATTTTTCAATTCTTGTGCTTAATTTTTCATTTCCCGTATTTATTTTCTCATTTCCAGTGTTTAATTTTAAGAATTCAGATGTTAATTCTTCATTTTCTGTCTTTATTTGTGCAATTTCAGTATTTATTTTTGGATTTCCGTGTTTAATTTTTTATTTTCCGTATTTAATTGTGTAATTTCCGCCTTGATTATTTTGATTTTTTAATTTTCCATTTATAAATATTTATGCATTTTGAGTAATTTGGTCATAAAGATTCTTACTATAGTTTTTCATTTCTATTGGCTTTCAATAATTTTAATAATATATGTATCAAGATTTTAGAATTCAGAGTTTGGCAGAGAGTAGCATCAGAATGTTTAACAAAGTTTTTTAATGTATGATTATCGGAGAGCTATTTTATCGTAATAAAGTATTTGAATTTAGCTTATTTTGTATGCAAAAAAGGAAGTTTAGTCAGGTTCGCGATAGTTCATCATTTTGACGCGACAAATATATAAATATTTTTAATAAAAACAAAAATAAGATTATTGAATTAAATTTTTTTTCAATTATTTATATATTACATGTTTCCGTGCCCGTTTTTGGGCGAATTTTTTCGCAAGGAAATTGAGAAAATTCTTTAGAATTGGAAATAAATGAAGGGTTGCAAGTCGGCAGTAATAAACTGATACAAGAGAAAGACAACAGCAAGGACTACAATCGCCATGGCCCACAGAGGGAGGAGGGCGAAGTTTATTCGATACCATCTCTTCCAGCATTCCGGCAGCCAGTGGATGAACATTCCTATGGCAAAAAGGATAAAGACAAATCTGTATTCATAAAGTACTTTAGGGACAATGCCTTCAGTCCACTCGCCCCCAATTCGGGTGACCATACTTTTGGCAGTATTCCAGGCAGTTCGGTTTGCTTCAGCAGGGTCAAGGTTGGAACCGGAACGGAAAAAGAGTCGTGTAAAAGTGATGAAGACAAAAGTGAGCATAATAGACCAAGCCCTGTTGACCCACTTGAGTGGGTGGGCGGTAAAAATCCAGGAATAGATATTGTCAATAAAAGTTCCAAAGAATATAATTCCCATCCAAACAGAGCCAATGACGAAAGCAGGATTCGGGAAAAAATATTCAAGTCCGATAAAGGCAGCAAAGCACAGGAAGGTAATGATAGTTCTGCTAAATTTTTTAAGGTTGCGCCATAATTTGAAGATGAGAATGCCGACTCCATTCAAACCACCCCAAATCATAAAATTCCAACTGGCTCCGTGCCATAAGCCACCCAGCAACATGGTAATCATGAGGTTTATTTGGGTTCTCACCTTGCCTTTTCTGTTGCCGCCAAGAGGAATGTAGAGATAATCCTTAAGCCAAGTGGAGAGCGAAATATGCCATCTGCGCCAGAAGCTGCCGGGGTTGGTTGCCTTGTAGGGAGAGTTGAAGTTCTGCGGCAGGTAAAAACCCATGAGCATTGCTACTCCAATGGCGATGTCAGTGTATCCGGAAAAGTCGGCATAAACTTGCAATGAGTAAACAAATACTGCCATGAGATTTTCAAATCCGGTAAAGAGGTTGGGATTGTTGAATACCCTGTCGGCAAAATTGACGGCAAGATAATCGCTCATGATAATCTTCTTGAGTAAGCCGTTTAAGATCCAAAATACAGCAATGCCAAACTGACGGCGTGAAAGGAAGAATTTTTTGTATATCTGAGGGATAAACTGATTGGCTCTTACAATAGGACCAGCTACCAATTGGGGAAAGAAGGAGACATAGAAGCCGAAATCAAAGAAATTTTTAACATGGGCTACTCTTCTGCGATAGACATCCACAATATAGCTTATATTTTGAAAGGTAAAGAAAGAGATTCCTACCGGCAAGAGAATTCTTTCAGCATCAAAGTAGTTATTTCGGGTAACTTCATTAGTCCATTTAGCCAAATAATTGACCACTTCATAATCGGAGTTGAAAAGGTTGTTATGAAGATCGGTAAAGAAGTAGGCATATTTAAAATAGAAAAGCACCAGCAGGTTCACTCCAACCCCAAGGATCATGTAGAATTTACGTTTCCGCTGTTTTTCATTAACGTCAATTCTTTTCCCAATATACAAGCCGAAGAGAGTCGAAAAGACAAGCAGGAGCACAAACAATCCGGAGGTTTTATAATAGAAAAGGACGCTGACCAAAAAGAGGAAAGTGTTTCTGAGGAGTATTCTGTTTTTTACCAGAGCAAACCCGGCAAAGACAATCGCAAAGAAAGCCCAGAAATAGAATTGAGTAAAAAGTAACGGATAACGCTCATCAAAGGAGAATACAATAGTAAAGAAGCTTTTGAGGTTTTCTAAGTTCATGGATGAATATTTTGCCTAATTCCTACTGTTAATAATGATTTTGTTGTTTTTTTGCAAAAGTTCCGTTTCCAAACGAGCGCATTTATTTTTTGCATGAATAAAGGCGTTATAGAAGAGATCTCCGAGGAGATTGTATCCGGTGTGGGTAAAGTGTACTCGGTCTTTTTGTGCCAATCCTGCGATTCGCCATTTGTCCATAGACTTGAGACCGCCCATAATTTCAAACTGATCCCAGACGGCACCACCTGTTTGGGCTGCCAGTTTGTAAAAGACGCCCCTGGCAAGAGGACCGTTGTTATTAACGCAATATTTCCCTTTGCTCACTCTTTTAAAGCTGTCGTTATTGGTCACAAAAACAAAGGCACAATTTGGATTTACTTGCTTAATTCTTTCAATAAGGAGCAGATATTCCTGTTGAAACTGTAAAGTATCGAAATCACGGTCGGCAGCATCATTAATGCCCAATCCAAAAATCACCATATCCGGTTTCAGCAGTTCCAGATCTTTCACAAAGTAGTCACATTTCAGATAGGACTCCACGGAAGCGCCATTCACCCCGAGAGAATGAAAGGTAATTCCCGGATTTTGATTTTCTAGCAGAATGCCTGTCAGTGTAAATACCGAATTGGAGTCACAAGGAATTCTAATCAAAAAAGAATCTTTAAAAGGAGCAGTTTTATAAATGAATCGCCTGGAGGCAGTGTCAATTTCTACCGGTTTATATTCAACGCTGTCAATCCAAACCGAGGGCACTACATTGCCGGTATCGGGAAAGCCTAAAATATAAATCATATCGGTAAGATAAGGAATCTCCTTATCATTCATTTTAATGGTTATATCAGTAATTGAATCACGGGTATAGACTGCGATGCCGGTAACTCCGAGGGGTTTTTCGATATTCTGATAGACATTTCTGATTAGCGAGAACTCGCGGGTTTTGGATACTTTGTAATCGGCCGGATTATTACACTTTTTAGCCGTCGAATAGGGGAAAATCATCCCCCTACCGGCTATTAAATCTGTATGTTGGATTAAAATATTGCGGCGAATTCTGTTTGAAAATGTCCCTGCTTGAATATGAGATCCTCCAATTTGTACAATATTAATATTCCCGGATTTACCGGTGATGACAGACTCATATTTAGCGAAGAAAGGCATTAACAGGGAAGTATCCTGACTGAAGCTGAAGGTGTCAGCTTGAAAATTGGCAAAATCAAGGGTATCGAGAAGAATATATTCCTCTTGTGCAAACAACGAGAAAGAACAGGTGCAGCATAATATTACTATAAGGGAGGCTATTTTTTTCATTTTTGGGGAGATGATTTAGCGACTTCGCTCCACATTTCATCAAACTTGGACTCACCCATTGATTGTTGAAGATTATAGAGGTTAACCATTGTTGAAAAAGAATTTGACAAGGCAGTTCCTATTTTAGTAGCTCCAGATGGAGAGAAGTGGATATAGTCAGTGCCGGCATATCCGCTGTTCACCCAAGTAATCATTGAATTATGACCTCCCATCACGGAGTACATATCCCAAAAAGCGGCCCCATTTTCGTTGGCAGCTTCTTTCAGAGCCTGATTTACAGCAGGCAGCCAAGGATAGGTTTGCAATTCTCCGTCAACTCTGACTGACATGTCGGAGGGGCCGATAAAGAGAATTTTTGCATTGGGATAAATAGAGGACAAGTAGCGAATTTGCCTTGCGACTCGCTGTTTATATCCCTCAACACTTTTTTTTCCATTGATACCGGGGATAGAATTTCCTCCAAACTGAAGGATAATAAGTCCTACATCAGCCAAGCGGTATGATTCTGCAAGGATTGAATCACTTATTAAGGTAAAGTTAGTTCCCGAGCAGCCACGAAGGGGAATATTATCAACATTTACACCCGAACCGTTATCGACCATAACACCGTATATATCAGCTTCACCGCTAAGAGTCATAGAAATAGAAGTAGTGGGCGTATCCAGTTGCCATACAAAACTCTGCACTCCTTCGTTAAGGCTGTTTTTATGAAACACTTTGCGACTTTTCTTGTCGGTAAGAGAAGCACTAAAATGTCCGCTTCGGTCATTAAAAAGAAGCGTCACCTTATTAAAATGGTGAAGACGTTTATCAAGTTTCGCATTTTTAGTCGCAGTAACCGTAAAGTTGGCAGTTCCTACCAATCTGTGGCAACGGGCCATAATGCCATAGTTTTTATCGCTTGAACGGGTACCGTCACCGTAACTGCTGTAAACCGAAAAATCTCCGGAAGAATACTGATAGACGGATGAAGTTGGAATAGATTGCACGATGGGTAAAAGCCCGGGGCCACCACCACCGAAAGCTGACTGAAAGAAGATACGGAGGTCCGAAGTAATTCTATCCATTTCAATTTGAGAATCGCCGTAGTGAAGTACTCTGATTACTCTTTTGGAACGACGGGCATGGTTCATTTCATAAAAAAGGTCGTCAAAGAAATGAATATCATCATTTGGGAAATAGAATCTTGCAGGATGAGTAGCCACAATAGTATGATAGAAATTGAGAGTATCTTTCATTCCCGAGAAGAGATTCTCTTCCAGATCGGGGTCAATACCGCTCATAATATCGTCTACATTTTCTGACGGAGCTTCATTCCGTGTCAATATTTTTTCGAGTGAAGGGAAGCGAAATGTTACATTTCCTATCGGGATTCCGTCAGCCGGAAAAAAAGCGCTAAGCAACGCCAACCCTGTAATAATCAGAAAAATAAAAATTACTATTTTATAAGACTTCATTTCTCTCGTTTTCTTCACAAAAAGGAGTGCAAAAATAGAAAAAATATTATTAGAAAATTTTCAAAGCAATATGATTAGATCATATTATTTTACATTCTTAAGCATTTTAATCATTTCAGCCGGGTTCTCCGATTTAAAAACGGTATTACCGGCCACCAGAATATCCACTCCCGCTTTGGTCAGGAGTGATGCATTTTCCAAATCCACACCACCGTCAACTTCAATCAGGGCATTGGATTTATTTTTAATAATCAGCTCTTTCAGTTCTTCAACTCTGCGTAATGAGCGTTCGATGAACTTCTGTCCTCCGAAACCCGGATTAACAGACATTATCAATACTAAATCAACATCTCCGATAATATCAGCCAATCCTGCAACCGGGGTATGGGGATTTAGTGCCACCCCGGCGAGCATATCTTCATTTTTAATCTGATGAACAGTTCTGTGTAAATGCGTACATGCTTCCCAGTGAACTGTCAGCATATCTGCACCGGCTTTTTTAAAATCAGTGATATAATGTTCAGGATGTACAATCATCAAATGCACATCCAACGGTTTTTCGGCCATTGAACGGATAGCTTTCACAACAGGAATCCCATAGGAAATATTCGGGACAAAAACGCCGTCCATAATGTCAAGGTGAAAAAAATCGGCAACAGAGTCATTCACCATTTTAATGTCGTCAGCCAAGCAACAGAAATTTGCTGAGAGCATTGAGGGAGATATCAAAGGCTTCATAATAATAAACTTTATATTAGAAAGTGCAAAAGTAGAAAAAAATAATGAGAATTATCTCTTTCCTCTCACCAATTGATAGGAATGGTCAATCATCTCTTTAATCATAGAAGAAGAGAGTGTCCCGTCAAGGGCGACCGTATTCCAATGGAGTTTATTCATGTGATAGCCTGGAGTTATTTCGGAGAAATGTTCTCTCAGTTCAACTGCTTTTTCCGGATTACATTTCAAATTGATAGTGGAAGGATTATTAAGAGAAACCAATAAAAAAATCTTTTTATTTACCCTAAAGACAAGAGTATCATCATCAAAAGGCAGCGCCTCATCTGCGCCTTCCTTAGCCAAACAATAATCTCTAATTTCTTCAATATTCATAATCCTAAAAAATCAATTCTAACAAAAATACAAAATTAATCAGAAAAAAAGTCAATATCGATAATCAACAAATATTGTATATTTGCCGGTTTAAATTTACGATCATGTCGAAAGAAAGATTTGCTATTATCGGTGCCGGTCATTTCGGGTCTGCCATTGCTATTGCGTTGTCGCAAAGAGGTGCAGAAGTATTGGTTATTGACTCTGATATTAATGTAATTCAGGACATTTCAGATGATGTAGCCTATGCAGTATGTATTGATGCTATCAACAAAAAAGCTTTAATTGCCGAAAATATTGAAGATTTTGATGCTGTCATTATATCCATAGGAAATGATTTTGTTGCACGTTTGCTATGTGCTGCCAATTTGTTGGATTTAAATGTCAAAAGAATCATTTGCCGTACCATGGATGCCAATCAGCAAATCATTTTGGAAAAGATGGGAATAACTGAATTTCTCTCTCCTGAAAATGAAATTGGAACTCTTTTCGCAGAGAGATTGATGAATCCCACTATGATTTCTTACTTACAACTCCCTGATGAGTATAAAATTGCAGAAATCCTCACTCCCTTGAAATTAGTAGGGATGACTCTTGCGGATATTGATTTTCGTGACAATCACCGTTTAAGTTTGATTACCATTCGGCGGGCTTATGAAGAAATTGAATCTAATAAAATCAATACCAAGGAACACATTATCGGAGTTCCCGAGAACTCTACTGTTATTCAGGAAAATGATTGCTTTGTCCTGTTTGGGAAAAGTCAAGACATTGAAAACTTTATCAAAATAAATCAATAAGATAAATGAGCAGTAGAACTGTTAGCAATTACAGGAGAAAACTGAATTTACATATTGTGGTTAATCAGGACAGAGTAACCAGAATCATGCAAGTTCTTAGTTTTTTTGTTTCCTTAGGGACTATTGCTGCCATTGTCATTTACCACGGCTTTTATATCACTGTAGAAGTGAAGGAAACTATTCGTACTATTGTCTTTGCCAGTATATTCTTTTATGTAATCAAGTACTTCCTGTTGTTATTTTATTCTTTAAATATTAAAAAACGAATTAGGGAGACCTTGTTTGAATTTGTGGTCATCATTTTACTGATAATAAATCTCCTATCAAATTTATTCCTACCTGACAATCTCAATATTCTCCAGGGAAAATTCAGCGATTATTACTTATTGTTGATTCAACTCTTTTTTCTTGTTGTGGTTACTATTGAACTTTCAAAAGCAAGCACTTTTTTAACAAAGATTCATCTCAGTCCTTCCTCTTTGATGCTTTTATCCTTTTTGATTTTGATATCAGTAGGCACTTTACTATTGATGCTTCCTCGCATGACCACCAACGGAATTTCATTTATTGATGCTCTTTTTACTTCCACCAGTGCCACTTGTGTCACCGGATTAACTGTAATCAATATCGGGTCTGAATTTACTCTAAAGGGGCAAGTCGTGATAATGATTCTAATTCAATTAGGCGGGATTAGTATTTTAACATTTGCCACTTTCTTTACCACTTTTCTTTCCGGGGCCAAACAAGGACTCCGCTACCAATACATGATTAAGGACTTACTATCTACTAATAAGCTTTCAGAGACCTATCTTTTATTGAGGGAGATTGTCACTGCATCCTTCTTCATTGAAATTGCAGGAGCCTTATTATTATATATGTATTGGAAAAATATCGGAATTTTTGACACCGAGGGGCAAACCGTTTTTTATTCACTTTTTCATGCTGTATCTGCTTTTAACAATGCCGGATTCTCTTTGTGGGATGCCAACCTGATGGACCCTCAAGTCACCTTCAGTTATTTTCCTCTTTCAATTATCATGATACTGGTATTTTTAGGTGGAATTGGGTTTGTGGTTATTAGCGACTTTTTTAATCCTCAGTTTATCAGAGAAAGAAAAAAATTTAGGTGGAAAAAATTGCTTCCCGGAACTCAAATAGTATTGATGACCACTTTCATGATTTTATTATTTGGAACAATCGTTTTATATTTTTTGGAAAAGGATATTTCCCTGGCTGAAAGGACAACTTTTTTCGATAAAGTATTCACTTCCTTATTTCATGTTGTAGTTGCACGAACAGCAGGATTTAACATGGTTAATTTAGCAAATATGGCAATCCCGGGCATGTTTCTGCTTATTGTAATTATGTTTATCGGAGCATCTCCCGGTTCTACCGGTGGTGGAATTAAAACTACCACGTTTTTTGTATTAATAAAATCTGTACTGGCTACTATTCAAGGGAAAAAAAGCATTGAATTTAATAAAAAAACCATTCCTTTTGAACTGGTTGACAAAGCTTACTCTATTGTCTTTATGTCTCTGATGATTGTCATTCTCTCAGTATTTGCTTTAGCAATTGTGGAACCCACTTTTGATTTTATTGATATCCTTTTTGAAACTGTTTCTGCCTTTGCCACATGCGGATTAACATCGGGCATCTCACCCGAATTTAGTTCTGCCGGAAAGACCATCCTGATTATTGACATGTATATTGGAAGAGTCGGGACACTGACACTTGCCTATGCTTTAAGTAAAAGAGTAAAAGAAAGCAGACATCAATATCCGGACACTTACTTTATGGTGGGATAAAGAGATTATTTTTCGCCGTTTAATATGTCGGCAATATGAATAACTTCAAGCCCGATTCCTTTTGCCTGAATAAAGGCATCCATAGCTTGCAAACAATGAATATCGGTAGAGGTAACATATTGCGCTCCGTGCATGTATATTTTATTAATAATTTGCTCAAGCATAATATCAGAAGTTTCGGGATTTGAATAAGGAAAACGACCATTGGCAGAGCAACACAAATTCATTTCAGGATCAGTCAACAAATCAAGTCCTAAAGTATTACGCAACAATATTTCCGGTTCATCATCCAATTTATAAAGATTTCTTGCGGAACAAGATTTAAAATAAAAAACCCGATGATTAAACGAATTTCCCAAATTGGTTATTCCTTTAAAATTAACAATATAATCAGTAAGTTCGTAAATATTATGGGTAAACATTTTCAATTCTGCGGGCACACTCACATTTTCAAATAACTGCTTGTAATAATTTTTGATAAAACCCACACAGGCAGAAGAAGGTACCACCATCGGATATTTACAATCATACTCTGACATAAGCTTTTCTCCAAGGATTTTGGCATTGTCAATAGCTCCTTCAAAATAAAATCTTCTTCCACAACAAGTAGAATTTTCATTATAGTAACATTCATCTCCGATTTTATTCAATAAAGAAATAACACTAAAGGGAATATTCGGACTGAACATATCCATATCACAGGGAATAAATAAATTTACCTGATTCTTATTAGCTTTTTCTGACATTATTTTTAGTTTATAAATCGCAAAATTACACTAAATAATTTAATATTGCTTTCTTATTTTAAAAATAAGTAACTTTGTAAATTAAAAAAAATCCTTTTATAATCTGCGAAACAACTGTTATATATGTCTCAAAATAAAATTCTCCCTTATCACTCAATAAATGAGCTTCAGGAATTTCTTTCGAATAACCCTTACTCTTCTCTTTTTTTTATTGTAGATCATAAAGTAGCAGCCTTACACTCTGATTACCTAGCAGGCTTATCAGTGGATTGTCCTATCTTTAGTTTTATAATAAAGGGCAGTGAAGTAAGCAAAAGCATAGAATCTGTTAACACTATTTGGAAAGAGTTACTTAAAAACAATATTCACAAAAACGCTTTGATAGTAAATCTGGGAGGTGGAACCATCTGTGATATAGGAGGATTTGTTGCGGCAACCTATAAAAGAGGTATTCACTTTATCAATATTCCGACTACACTTTTAGCAATGATTGATGCCGCAATCGGAGGTAAAAATGGGATCAATGTCAACCACATCAAAAATGCTGTTGGAACAATTCAATTGCCCCAAAGAGTCTTTAAAGATGTCTCTTTTCTGACTACTTTACCACATTTGGAATTGATGAGCGGATTCGGAGAATTGATAAAATATGCTTTGATTGGAAATGTTTCATTATGGAATGAACTTCAAGATATTCCCCAAATTAATATAAATTCATTAGAGTTTGAATGGATTTCCAATGCTGCAAATTATAAAAATCAAATAGTTGAAGAAGACCTTTATGATGAAGGGAAGCGTCATCTTTTAAATTTCGGTCATACCATTGGCCATGCACTTGAGAGTTATTATCTCACCAAGAAAAGGAAGCTCTCTCACGGGCATGCAGTTGCACTGGGAATTTGTTGTGAATCCTGGATCTCTCATTTGCACCAATTTATTTCAAAAGAAGAGGCTATTGCCATCAGAGATTTTATAAGCCGCCATTATTTTATTCCCAGGGTCCCTAATGAAGATTTTGAATTAATCTTTAATTTAGTTTTAAATGATAAAAAAAACAGAGCTGACTTCATCAATGTCTCCCTGCTTTCAGCAATTGGGAAAGGAATTCCCGACCAATCAACCAATGAACAAGAAATCAAAGAGAGCCTTGCATTTCTTTTTATGTAATATCTCATAATTTATCTCCATCTATGAATAAAATCACTAAACAGACGATCCTTATTTCAGGTCTTGTCCTAATACTGACAGGAGTATTTTACTTTGCTTTTTTCAATCATGATTTTGTAGAGACTATTAAAAGAAAGAGTGCTGAGATACTGGTATACGAATATATACCGAATCAGAATTATGACATTGCCACGCGTCTTGTTTCACAAAAGAGCGACTCGGTATATAAAGATTTTAGGAACAAATATCGTTTTCACTTTCAAACTATTGGGGTTTGCAGTTTTGAAGACAGTAGTAAAATGATTTTAATTTCCGAACCTCCCCCCTATTTTGAAACCGACAGTCTCAAATCCATTTTTTCAAAATTCACTCATCAGGTCAAGACAAAATATCACAGAATGGGTTATGACGGGAGAGCAACCGACTTTGTAATCTCTTTGGCAAATGCCACCAATGAGAATATTGACAATCTCGTTGCCAGACTTTCCAAAGAATTATATCTGTCAGACTATAAACCTTTTCATATAACATTACCTGCAAATAATAAAAAGGTATATTTTTCAAAATCAAACCTTGATTATCAAATAAGCCTCAGCGAATTCAATGACTGGTTTTTAGAGCAAGATGAACAGTTTATTCAGGGGAACGATACCACCCGAAAACTAACTGTAGAGAGTATCTTTAAAAACAAAAGGCGGGGAGTATATTTCAGCAAAATACCAGGCTTCGTAGCTTGGGCAATTGCCAAAAACAGCGATTTAAAATCACAACTTCCCTACATTCGTCAATTCACTTTGGATGCTGATCTCATTCTGGGAGCTTTAGCCGACTCTGCCACATTGGTAATTATCGGACGCGAACGCGAGTCTTCCATTTATGAGTTGCCTCCTCTCAACATTGAATCTATTCTGTTATTAGCTTCCATTACCGAAAAGGAGCTTGCCCAAAGTTTGGATATTAATGATTTTTTGGCCGGCAAAATGATGAATGGAAAAGACTGGTGTCCCACCTATCTGAGCAAAGAACTTGAAAATACCGAATTTGGTCATTTGATGACCATTACCGACATTTTGCTAAAGGATTGGTCCGAAAAAGGGACTATCAAAGAAGAGTACTACCACTATCCTGAACCGGGATACTATCCTTTCAATCGACCTTTGTTCAAAAAGCTGGGACTCAATGAGCTGGTCTATAATTGGAACAGTGCTAATGCCATATATGCCATCGATCTGAAAAGTAAAATTACCCTTTACACTTTGAACAGAACCGGTTCGCTACCCGTTTCCTATTTCAACTCCCAAGAAAGAAGTCAATCGGTAGGTTCACAATATGAGAACCAGGCTTATTATTATTTCGCCACCCTTGGCAATACTGATTTGGTAAGAGTTGTACAATACACTGCACTCTATCAACTTTTTATGGATAATGGCATCAGATATTCCGGAGATATTCATTCCGCATTTCCAGGAAATAAACCTTTTCTGCTCTTAAAACCTACCCGAAATCTCTTGAAATTATTTAAAGAGATGAGCAATACAGATATCCAACATTTTGCCGATTCTCTTTCAGAAAGAAATTTTATACGCTATCATAAAGAAAAAGTAATGGAACAACTTCAAGACAACGAAAACAGGTACCGCATAAACTATAACGAAGAGCAAAAAGATAGAATATTTTCCGATGTCCAAAAAAACAACAGCCAATATATTGAAAAGGAGATGTTGGCAGTCAAAAGCCGATTGAATATGCTTTCTGAAGAGCAATTTGAGAAGTTGGCAAAATTTCTTGCCTACCCTCGCGGTTTCAAAATCAACAGTCAGGAAAGCTATAACATTTTGTTACTAGGGAGACAAGTAAATCAATTGATGCGAACCATCGGGAAGAATAATTTGGACATTTTGAATCTTGACCTTACTGATGTGAAGAACTATTTTGTTTCTTCCTTAAGCGGTTCATCCGCACGTTACCTTAAAACTCCTACTATTATTGTTACTTTTAACGACTTCATCACCACCGGCGGGCACAATTTATCGTCTAAAATAAGCAGAGTCAATTCCATGACCAACTATAAAAAGTCAACTTACAAGCCGACACAGAGTTATGAGCAAGAAAAGAAAGCAGTGGAGCAGCCTGTTCCTGTAGCCTCAACAAAACCTGCTGTAGTGCAAAAACCGACTACCGGAAGTTCAGTTAAACCCAATGCTCCAACCACAAAGGCAACGACAACAGTCAGTAGTAAAACGACAACAAAACCATCTACTTCGGTCGCAAAACCTTCGGGTTCATCCCGAGCAAGAAGCAGTGTTATATCAACCTCATCCAGAACACAGAGAGGGTTTTAATAAAAAAGGGCATTCGAAAGAATGCCCTTTTTTAACATATTAGATTCAGCGAATTTATTCTTTCACAAATTTCTGAACTTTAACACCGTTTTCGGTAGCAATACGAATCATATAAACGCCATTGGTAAGACTTGAAACATTAATCTGATTAACATTTCCTTCTTTAATAACCAGTTGTCCCTGAATATTGAAAAGTTCCACAGATTGGATTTGGGTACTTGACTGAATATTCAGCATGCTGTTGGCAGGATTTGGGTAAATAGAGAGTTCATCCAAATTTTCTTCAATTGCTGAAGGAGAATCGGCATAGATATAATAATTGAACTGAGAATCATACTGACCATTGCTGGAAACGATTTCAACAGAGTTATTATCAAACACTTTAATATAACCGGCACCATAACCGCTATTAATTCCATCGCCGTATGCATCATATACTTCGAGCTTATAGCAGCCGGCAGTAGGAGGTTGAATAGCAAAATAGCGTAAAGTAGTACCGTTAGCACCTAAATTATTCCAAGGGCCACCCGAGAGCAATACACTTCCATTTTCTTTAAAGATTTTAAAAGAAGTTTCGCTAGCATATCTGTCTGTTGCTATGAGCAAAGTCATATAACCGCCCCCTTGAGCAACATTCTTAGACAAAGTAATATTTTTAGCATTGACCAAAGGATCTACCCCGTTAACACTAATCATATCAACAGATAAATTCAAATCAGTTCCAGAAGTCATCGTAAAATAGGGAAGAATAATAGTGTCAGAGTTTGCCGGAGCAATCGGTCTTGCATTCCAAATAAAAGTATTAGTATTAGTACCGTCTGAATATTCAATCTCAACCGAATAAAGTGTATCTTGAGTAATATTTCTAACTTTAGCATAAACTGCAGACTGATTACAGGAATAAGTTTCCATTTCGCTAACTTCAGATAATCTCGGTGTAGCATTTTGGAAGGTTAATTCTGATTCATTTCCAGTAATAATTTCCTGATGTCCTTCTGCAACAAAAACAACAACTTCAAGATCTTCCAGCACATATTCAATATTATTTAAATTTGCAGGAATAGAATAAGTAAAGGTATTGGTATAAAAAGTTCCGGAAGTAGTAGTTGGAATGGTCACGCCCCATTGTCCAGTCAATAAATGACGCAACATGTGCATGTGTCTGTATTGTGAACCCACTTGTTGATCCGGATTACTACAAGATGAAGTATTAACTACTTGAGGTCCGATAATATTATTTTGAATCAGTGCCACATTTAATAAATTTGTAGAAGTACTACTATTTGCAGTATAATAAACTTCAACAACAACCGTTAACAATCTGGTAGCAAAATCAATAGTTGATTGAGCAGCCACATTCACACAAGAAGACTGACCCAAGATAACATTTGTGGCAGATGTCCATGAAGAAGTACTTAAAGCAGTAGTATCAGCGGAAGTAAATTTATGCCTATTAACTGTTGCCATAGGAAATACGCCCGTAATTCCTGTCTGAGAACGAATAATATCTCCAAACGGAGTAGTATAATTAGGTGTTCCGGTTGCAAATCCCCCTTGATGAATATTAATAGCCCAGAAACGGTCAGGGTGAGCTGCAGTAATTTGATTTGCAACAATATGGCCACATGGACAATATTGGCAATCCTTTCCGGTAAATTCTTCCAGAATCACATTTTTGTTAGAAGGATCGGTTGAAACGAAAGTCTGCCCCCAAACGGTAAGTCCGGCAAATAGAAGCAGCCCCAAAACTGATAAAAATTTTTTCATAAGAATGTTTTAATTTGGTAAATAATTGATTGTAAAATAATGTTTTAAATAAAATAAATAGTTTTTCTCCATTAAAAAACATCCGCAAAGATAAAAAAAAATAAACAATTGCATTAGTATGGATAAAAAAAAGTCTTTTACAGAAATAATTTTTATTATAAACCTGAGTTCGATTAATAAAATTCTGTATATCAATGAATTAAAGAGTTAAAAAGAGTTAAAATATTAGGTTAATTCAATGGGATTTATTATCTTTGTAGCTGAATATCAACAAATTAAATTAAATCCCATGAATATAACCCACGACAAAATTACAGAAATTTTTTATTTGGCAGATGATTTTTGCAAAGAATTTTATGCTGTTCTTGATAAGAATTCATTAGGAAAAAATCCAAAAAGAAAACCGGTGATGTCTCACAGTGAAATTATAACGATTATGATTATATTTCACTATGGTTCTTTTCGTAATTTTAAGCACTTTTACTCCTATTATGTCTCTTTTCATCTGCGTTCTTATTTTCCAAAAACAGTTTCATACAATCGATTCGTTGAATTAATGGAAAAAGAAGTATTAGCCTTGACAATGATGCTTCACACTTGTTGTTTAGGAAAAGATACCGGAATAGCTTTTGTAGATTCAACTCCCATAAGAGTGTGTAAAAATAAACGTATCAAACGCAATAAAGTATTTAAAGGTCTTGCGGCCATTGGCAAAAGCACTATGGGATGGTTTCATGGATTCAAATTGCATCTGATTATCAATGATAAAGGAGAAATTCTTAATTTTGTTATTACACCGGGAAATGTAGATGATAGACAGCCTTTGAAAGATAAAAAATTTGTAGAGAAAATTCGCCACAAATTATATGCCGATAAAGGATATATTGACAAGAATTTGGTGGAACTATTATTTATTGATGGCATTCATTTAATTACAGGAATTAGGAATAATATGAAAAATACACTTATGGAATTGCAAGACAAGATATTACTAAGAAAAAGATCTGTAATAGAAACTGTGAACGATGAATTAAAAAACATGTGTCAAATTGAACATTCCAGACACAGAAGCTTCTCCAATTTTATTACCAATATATTATCCGCTATTGTAGCATATTGTTTCTTTCCCAAGAAACCTGCAATTAAATATGAAATAGTGAAGTCTGATCAACTATCTCTATTCATTTAATTTTTTCTTATTTTTTTTCTCCTTTTATTAGCATTTTTATGCTGTGGGATAACTATGTTTATTCCGCTACCTAATTTTTTCTCCTTTTTTTATATCGAACTCAGGTTATAAAAAATTTTTCTTCATTAATTTCGGCTGAAACAACTCAATTTTAAAGCTTTAAGTGACGAGCAGTAAAGCCAAAAAAAATCCCGCTTTTTATTAAGCGGGATTAACAACAAAAATGATTACTTACTTTTTAGGTACATTTTCTAACACTTCTAAAAGATAGTCCCAGAATTTACCAACACTTTCAATATTAACTCTTTCATCCGGCGAATGTGGATGAAGAATAGTTGGTCCAAAAGAAATCATATCCCAATCAGGATAGGAAGCGCCGAAAAGACCACATTCCAGACCGGCATGGATAGCCATAATTTTTGGTTCCTGACCATATTTTTTCTTATAAACCGAAAGGGCAGTTTTAAGAATTGGGGAATTCATATTCGGTTTCCAGCCCGGATAGGCGCCTGAAAGAGTAACAGTAGCATTACCCAATTGACCGATTGCTTTCATTTTATCACCCAAAGTTTCTTTGGCAGAATCGACCGAACTTCTGAGTAAATTGGCAAGAAACATCTTGCCGTTTTCAACATTAAAAATAGCAAAGTTTGTAGAAGTTTCTACCAGATCCTTCATTGCATCGCTCATACGCATCACTCCATGGGGTAAAGCATAAGCCATATTAATAATTCTCAAAGCATCAGCCTCTGCAATTACTTCCTTTGGAGTATCAACAAAAGCCATATCGACTGACAAAGAAGGTTCGGTGGATGAGAATTCTTTTTTTAATATTTCGGTCATCTCCTTAACAAAA
>Ga0209099_1002146_pt1 | contig 18026 bp, 15 predicted proteins | sample AD_JPNHW2_MetaG_FD_184430 | JGI IMG/M metagenome (GOLD analysis project Ga0209099, IMG submission 184430) | Active sludge microbial communities of municipal wastewater-treating anaerobic digesters from Japan - AD_JPNHW2_MetaG (SPAdes) (version 2) | ecosystem: Engineered > Bioreactor > Anaerobic... | reverse complement strand
GCGGGCCCAGGAGATCCTCGAGGGCGACCACTACGGCCTCAAGGACGTGAAGGACCGCATCCTCGAGTACCTCGCCGTGCGCAAGCTCAAGAAGAACGCCAAGGGCTCCATCCTCTGCCTCGTCGGTCCGCCCGGCGTGGGCAAGACGAGCGTGGGCAAGTCGATAGCGCGCGCCCTCAACAAGGAGTTCTTCCGCTTCTCGGTGGGCGGCATGCGGGACGAGGCCGAGATCAAGGGCCACCGGCGCACCTACGTCGGCGCTCTCCCCGGCAAGATCGTCTCGGGCCTCAAGATCACCAAGAGCCGGGATCCCGTCTTCATGATCGACGAGATCGACAAGATGGGCGCCTCCTACCAGGGCGATCCCTCGAGCGCCCTCCTCGAGGCCCTCGACCCGGAGCAGAACTTCAGCTTCCGCGACCATTACCTCGACCTGCCCTTCGACATCTCGAACGTCTTCTTCATCTGCACTGCCAACACCCTGGACTCCATTCCGGGGCCCCTCATCGATCGCATGGAGATCATCCAGCTCCCCGGCTACGTGGACACCGAGAAGATCGAGATAGCCAAGCACTACCTCATCCCGAAGTCGACGGAGAAGAACGGCATGCGGAAGGGCGGTGTGCGCTATACCCGCGACGCCCTCGTCTTCATCGCGGAGTCCTATGCCCGCGAGGCCGGCGTGCGCAACTTCGAGAAGGCCCTCGACAAGATCCACAGGAAGCTCGCGAAGCAGATCGTCCTCGAGAAGAAGGAAGGCGAGAAGTTCGTCATCGACAAGGCAGCGGTGCAGAAGCACCTCGGCAAGCCGATCTTCAGCGAGGATGAGGTGAAGCGCGCAACGATGCCCGGCATGGCCGTGGGCCTCGCCTGGACGAGCATGGGCGGCGACACCCTCATCATCGAGGCGGTGGCCAACCCCGGCAAGGAGGGCTTCAAGCTCACGGGCCAGATGGGCAACGTGATGCAGGAGTCGGCGGGCATCGCCTACACCTATGTGCGGCACATCGCCTCGGAGCGCTACGACATCGGCGCGGACTACTTCGAGGGAAGGCAGATCCACCTCCACATACCGGAGGGCGCCACGCCCAAGGACGGGCCTTCGGCGGGCATCACCATGGCCACGGCCCTCCTGTCCCTCGTCCTCGGCAAGCGCATCAGGGACCGCCTCGCGATGACGGGCGAGCTCTCGCTGACGGGCCAGGTCCTCCCGATCGGCGGCCTGCGCGAGAAGACGGTAGCCGCCAAGCGCAACAAGATACGCGAGATCATCATCCCGAAGGAAAACGAGAAGGACCTGGACGACATCCCGGAAGAGGTGAAGAAGGGCCTCACCTTCCATCCCGTGGAGAGGATGGAGGAAGTGATGGCGATAGCCCTGGGCGAATAGCCGCCCGATCCGCCGTCCTCCGGGGACTGCCTTGGCCGATGCCTGCGGGGCTCGCCGGGGCAGTCCCTCTCATGCTAGCCTTGAAATCTCGCGGGGACACTCCTCGTTGACCGAATTCCGGGGGTTGTAGATGGAAACCATGAAGACCAGGAAATGCCTTGTGTTCGTCCCCGCCCTTGTCGCGCTGGCCTTCGTCCAGGCCTGCAGTCCGGCCATCCACGAGGGCATAACGGATACGGATCTCGCGGATCGACTTGGGCAGGCTTCGACCTCGATTGACATTCCCGCCCGTTGCGCCGGATCGGAAGTCAAGGGTGTCGTACAACTTGCCGCCGGCACCGCGGAAGTCGTCTTCACCATGCCGGATGGCCAGACAAAAAAGTGGGTCTTCGAACATGGTCCGGGATCGACAGGAGTGGAGGAGTTTCCCGTGGGGTACCAGACGACCGCAGGTCCCGGGACCTATCTCCTTGCGATCAGCGGTTCGGATAACGCGATAGGCGGCTATGAGCTTTCGCTTTACAGCTATCCCTGAAATACTTGGCGGCTGCCCGATCGCCCACCGCGTATTCCTGCCAATGGCCCTATGAGCGCCCTTGAGGCGCCGCGATGTCGGGGATGAACCGTCAGTCCGCCTGGATCCACCTGCCGCTGGATGATGCGAGGCCGTATGGCCCTGCGAGCTTCCTCTCGAGGCCTGCCTTGAGGAGGCGCGAGGTCTCCGCGAAGCCCGCCGGTATCCGAGGATCGCCCATGGCTACTCCGCTCGTGAGGAGGGTCTCGGCGAGGAGCTTGGCGGCCATGAAACGGTCGTACTTGTCGACGGCATAGGCGAGGAAGGAGGGGAGGAGTCCGGTCACTTCCCAGGTGACCTGTTCCGCCTGCGAATAGCGGCCCGCGTCCTTGTCCTGGTCGCTCACGCGCACGGGGAGGCGCCGCGCGAGGTCATCGAGGCGGGGCATGAGCCAGTCGAGGTCGAAGAGGCCCGTCGCACAGTTGAAGAGGATCGACGCACCTTTTCCCTCGAGCCGCCTCACCTCGTCGAAGGAGATGGCGGGACCTATGTCGGCCACCGTGCGATGGCCGGAATCCTCCTCGACGAGGATGCCGCCCTTCACGTCGACGGGCGTCCGGAGGGAGAAGTCGAAGGCCGCGGGCCTGCCCGAGAGGGCGAGTATCGCGAGTTCGACGGGATCGGGAAGGTAGCCGATGTTGTCGACGTTGCCGAGCCATGCATAACGGATGCCCCTCGCATGGAGGCTCGCGAGGACGGGCGCGAGGATGCGGAAGCACTGGCCGTGTCCGCCGGGAAGGGCTATGGCCGTGTCGGGCCTGCCGTGCGCATGGTCGAAGATGCGCTTCGGCCTTCCCTCGCCCGAGTGCGTGAAAGCCGCGATGAGGGGCTGGACCCCGGTCTCGAAGCTGCAGGCGGCAAGGCCCGTCCCGTGCGCGAGGGGTTCGAGGAGGGGCGAGCGCGCGTAGTCCGCATAGGCCTCGCGCAGCTCGGCGTCGTTGCCCACGCTCGACATCTGGAAGAGGGGCAGGAAGTCCCCCTCGGGCCTGCCGTACTTCGCGATGTAGGACGCGGCGGCCACGAGGCGCGCGCGCGCCTTGAGGAGGAGGAAGCTGGCGCCTGCGCTGCCGTCCGCGTTGACGTAGGCGGGCGTGAGTCCCTTGGGCCTGTCCCTGCATGCCGGCGCGAGGGCCTCGAAGGAAGGCTTCAGGGCGGCGAAGGTCTCCTCGCCGAAGGCCTGGTTCTTCTTCAGGTCCGCATAACTTGTCGCGGAGCCGCCGTTGAGGACGCCCCAGGCGGTCCTGGGGAGGAGTCGTTCGCCGAGCTCGGCGAGCGCGGGCCGCGGAAAGGCGAGGCGCCCGTCCTCGCGGCGGACGGAGGCGGGCAGGGGAAGGCCCAGGGCCTCGATGCGTGCGCGGGCCTCGTCCTCGTCCACACGGTACTGAGGCGAGCCCGACATGGCGATGACCGACTCGCCGTCGATCTTCGGCACGCCCGATGCCCTGACCGGGGCGATGCCGTCGTAGAGGCCCGCGTTGATGTCGTCGAGGATCGAGAGGCTCAAGGCCACGTCGATGCCCTTCGTTTCCATGTCGGCGCGAAGCGCCGCTGTCACCCTCTCCATGCTCGCCTCCTTCCCTTCCTATGCGCGCCCGCCGCCGAGGATCACGGCCGCGTTGGCCGCGCCGTAGAGGGAAATGTCGTAGTCCTTGACGATCATGACGGGCAGGCCGCGGAGGATGGAGCGGATATGCTCGCGGTAGCTTTTCTCGAACATCGCCATGAAGCGCGAGCCTTCGAGGAAGAAGGCCTCGTTTTTCGAGGCAATGCCGCCTGCGAGGTAGACGCCGCCCTTGGGAAGGAAGGCCGCCGAGAGGTCAGCCGCTACCCGGGCGTAGAACTTCACGAAGGCGTCCATGGCCCGGGCGCAGACTGGGTCGGAGCCCGCGGCTGCAGCTATGAGGGCGGGCCTCTCGGTCTCGGGCGCGGCGAGGATGGAGGCGGCCTTGCCGCCGGACCTGCCCGCCTCGCATTCCGCGAAGAAGAGGAAGAGGTTGCCGATGCCCATGCCGGAAACGCCCGCCTCGGCGCCCGGGACGAATTCGCTGCGCAGCTCCAGCCAGCGCTGGAAGGCCCTGCTTTCGTCGTCATAGACGGGAAGCGTTATGTGACCTCCCTCCGAGGCGAAGGCTTCGGTCTTGTCCCCGTACTGCGCGACATAGCCGACGCCGAGCCCCGTGCCCGCGCCGACGATGAGCTTGATGCCGTCCTCGGGCAGGGGCCGCGATCCATCGAGATGGGGAAGACGCGTGAGCTGTTCGGGACTCTTCGGGTCGAGGAGGACGACGCCATAGGAGATGGCCGTGAAGTCGTTGATGAGCCGCGTAGGTATGCCGAAGCGTTTCTCGATGTCGGGGCCATCGATGCCCCAGGGCGCGTTGGTGAGGTCTATCCTGCCGTCTACCACAGGACCTGCGCCTGAAATGCAGCAGCCATCGGCCCTGAGGCCGGGGAAGGCAGCTTCCGCATCGGCGAGGAAGCGGCTGAAGGGCTCGGCGAGGGAGTTCTCTTCCTTGGTCCGGTAGTGACGGTCGATGAGTATCCTGAAATGCCTGTCTTTGAGGCCCACGAGGGCGAGGTTGGTGTTGGTTCCGCCGATGTCGCCGGCTATGACGACGGCATCGAATTCCCGGTTGCTTATGGACATGCGGAGAATAATAACGTCAGCGGCCGAACAATGTGAAGAGGAAGGCCTGCGTATCGGCTCAATCGAAGAGCAGGCTCCTGATCTCCCAGGCGGAAAGGGCTTCGTCCTTGGCCGTATCGAAGATCTCGAGGTGGAGGTGGCCTCCATGTCCCTTCTTGCGTGCGTTGACGCCGGTATTGCCGCCTCGTCCGAGTACTGCGCCCTGCTCTACGGCCTGTCCCCTTCTCACGGCGACCTCGCAAAGGTGGAAATACGAATAGTACCTGCCCGAGGCCGGCGAATAGACGACGACACCGTTGCCCGCCGCTGGTGAAAGGCCGCCGCCGCCCCAGGCATCTGCGCCCGCTCCGCCGCGCCAGTCGTCGGCCGAGGCCACGACGATGCCCTCCTCGAGGGCCATGATGAGGGGGCCGCGTTCCACGGCGCCCTTCCGGTCGACTTGCTTGAAGAATATATCGAGGGCGTAGGGATGCGAGTAAGCGAGGTCGCGGAGGGGCGGCGCCTGGAGCTCTCCTTTGTCGGCAAGGCTGCTGACGGAGATCTCCGTGGCCAGGATGGCATCATGGCCGTCGACCCGGTCGAGGGTCCGTGCCGCCATGCGCCGCTGCTCGGTGAAGGCGCTTTCGAAGAGCAATGCGTAGTTCTGCCGCAAGGGGCGGAGGGCCACGGCCAGGTCGGCGGCCCTGCGGTAGTGGGCGGCCGCCGCGTTTGTGCCCGCTCCCATCTCCTCGAAGTCGTCGACATCGCGGTCGAGGGCGAGCATGGCGAGGACCGAGGCCGGCCTCGGGAAAACGGCGGCGAAGGTTGCAGGGAGGTCGAGGTTATCGGTCTCGGCGCTCCTCGCGAGGTCGTGGCAGAGCCCCCCGATCTCCTTGCCGCGCGAGGCGTCGGTGACGGCCGCGAGAAGCATCGTCTCGAGGGCGTCGGTCGTTGCCGTTGCGCCCGCCGGTCCGGGCGGCGCCGCCGTGCCGAGGCCGCCGGAGGCCGCTGCAGCCGTGGCGAGGAGGGCCCCCATGGCTATGATCCTGAGGACGAGGGAGCGGTGGCTGCGCTCGGGCTCGGCAGGTTCCGCGCCCTCCGGGAGGGGATCACGAGGCACGGACGGCCCTCGAAGCGCAGAGGACGAGGAGGTCCATGCAGGTGCGGGCGTCGTCGAGGGCGCGATGTGCGCGACCGGGTTCGATGCCGAAGCGCGAGGCGAGGTGGACGAGCCTGTAGCTCGAGAGCCCGGGGAAGGCGGCCTTGGCGAGGAGCCGGGTGTCGATGACCGGGTTGAGCGGCGGGGGGAGGCCTGCGCGCGCGAGCTCGGCGCGCAGGAAGGAGAGGTCGAAGGGCGCGTTGTGCGCCACGATATAGGCCCCCGAGGCGAGGGCCGACAGGGCGGGCGCCACCTCCTTGAAGGGAGGGGCGTCCTCGACATCCTCGTCGGTGATGCCGTGGATGGCTATGACCTCGCGCGGCATGCGGATGCCCGGCTTCACGAGGCTGGCCATGGCGCCGAGCTCGGTAGCCATCCGTTCCTCCGCGCCGGACGCGCAGAGAGAGCGGGGGATGAAGCGTATGGCGCCTATCTCGACGACGCGTTCCCTCGCGGGGTCCAGTCCCGTAGTTTCGAAATCGAGGGCCAGGTAGACCGCCTTCTCCCAGTCCGGGGGCAGCATGGTGATGAGGTCGGGGCTCGCGGAGCCGAAGCCGTCGCGTCGTTCGGGGCGTTCGGCGACCGGCATGGCGGTTGCCGGTGCCGGGCCTGCCGTCGCGGCCGATGGTCTGTTCGGGGCGCGGCGGCGGAGGTCGCCGCCGCGGTTGGGACGGGGACTCACCGGTCGATCACTTTCCTCACGTCGGCCTCGATGGCCGCGGCCTTGGCAGCGGAGGCCTTGCGTGCGGGCTCGAGGCCGCCTGCCGCCTTCACGTCGGTCCTGAGGAGGATGTAGTACTTGATCTTGGGCTCGGTGCCGCTCGGGCGCACCGTCACCGTCGTGCCGTCCTCGAGGTACCACTGGATGACGTCGCTCGCCGGGAGGTCGATGGCGCGGGCAGCGGCCGGCGCCGCGGTCTCCCAGGTTTTCCCGGTCTTCACGTCGCGGATCCTGACGACTTTGATGCCGCCCAACGTGGCGGGCTGGGCCTTGCGGTAGGTCTCCATGATGCCGCGCATCACGTCCATGCCCGAAGCGCCCTCGAAGTACTTGTTGATGCCCTTCTCCTGGAAGAAGCCGTGCTCGGCATAGAGCTCGTCGAGGCGGTCGAGGAGGCTCTTGCCCTTGCTCCTCCAGTAGAGGGTCATCTCGGCGGTGATGGCCGCGGCGGAGATGCCGTCCTTGTCGCGGACCTCGGGCTCGATGAGGTGGCCGTAGCTCTCCTCGGTGCCGTAGACGAAGTCGAGGCCGTCACGCTCGAATTTCCGCATGAGGTCGGCTATCCACTTGAAGCCGGTGAGGCAGTCGTGGCACTCGGCGCCGTAGGACTTCGCGATGTACGACTCCATCTCCGTGGTGACGATGCTCTTGATGCAGGCGGGACGCTTCGGCATGCGGCCGAGCTCCTTGAGGGTGAGGAGGATGTAATCGAGGTGGAGGCTGCCGAGCTGGTTGCCCGTGATGAGGACGAACTGGCCGTCCTTGCCGGGGACCGCGATGCCGAGGCGGTCGGCGTCGGGGTCGGTGGCCATGACGCAGTCGGCCTTGAGCTTCGCGCCGAGGTCGAGGGCCATCTTGAGGGCGGCGGACTCCTCGGGGTTGGGGAAGGAGACCGTGGGGAATTCCCCGTTGGGCTCGCGCTGCTCGGGCACGGTGGCGACGTCGAGGCCGAGGTCCTTCATGACGCGTTCGAAGTGGAGGGCTCCCGTGCCATGGAGCGGCGTGTAGACGAGCCTGACGCTCCTGCCGAGTTCCTTGAAGAGGGCCGGGCGGAAGAGGTGGGACTTGACCATGGCCACGTAGGGCTCGTCGACTTCCTTGTCGATGATGGCGAGGAGGCCCTTCGCCATGGCCTCTTCCTTGCCGAGGATCTTCACATCCTTGACGGCGTTGACCCGCTCGATGATGCCTACATCATGGGGAGGCGTGACCTGGGAGCCGTCGTTCCAGTAGGCCTTGTAGCCGTTGTACTTGGGCGGGTTGTGGCTGGCGGTCACGACCACGCCGGTATCCGCCTTGAGCTGGCGGATCGCGAAGGAGAGCTCCGGCGTGGGGCGGAGACTCGAGAAGAGCCAGGCCTTGATGCCGTTGGCCGCGAAGACGCAGGCCGTATCGAGGGCGAAGCTCGCGGAGTAGCGGCGCGAGTCGTAGGCCACGCAGGCCGAAAGCTTCTTCCCGGGGAAGGTCGCGTTGAGGTAGTCGCAGAGACCCTGGGTGGCCCGGGTCACGACGAGGCGGTTCATGCGGTTGTAGCCGCCGCCGATGACGCCGCGGAGGCCGCCCGTACCGAACTCGAGGTCCCGGTAGAAACGGTCCTCGAGCTCCTTCCAGGCCTCGTCGGCGCCGGTTCCTGCGGTTTTGCCGAGGAGTTCCTCGACTTCAGACCTGAATTTCGTCTCGCTCTCGTGCGCCAGATAATCCTTCGCGCGCGCCACAATGTTGTCGCGGTCCATACCTTCTCCTTGCCGTCCTTCGAAGGGTCTTGTCCAATACTAGCGCGGGAAGGGGGAATTGGGAAATAGGCTTCGAGCTTCGGTCCGGGATGAAAGCGCTCCGGACAAGCGGCCCGCCCCGCGTAGGTCCCTAAAAAAGCCGGAGGAGCTCCGAAGGATGGGAGATCACCACTTCGGCTCCCGATTCGACGAGCTCCTGGATGCTCCTGAAGCCCCAGGCCGCGCCGATAGGCCTCATGCCCGCATTGTGCGCCGTGCGCATGTCGACGTTAGTATCTCCCACATAGAGGATCTCTCCGGGCGCTGCCCCGAGGATCTTCGCAATGTCGAGGACCGACGCGGGCTCGGGCTTCCGCGGGAAGGCGGCTGTCTCGCCCCTGACGACCGAGAAGCCGGCCTGCGGGAAAAGCCCGTTCACGACAGCCTGGGTGAGTTCGTCAGGCTTGTTCGAGAGCACGGCGCGGGGTATCCCGAGGCCGGCCAGGCCCGAAAGCATCTCCATGATGCCGGGATAGGGCAGGGTCCTGTCGAGGGGATGGGCCGCGTAGTAGGCCGTGGCTTCCTCCCTGATCTCCTCGACCAGGGCTTCGTCCTTCTTCTCCCGGGGAAGGGCCGCCACGACGAGGTTTCGGAAGCCGTTGCCGACCATGAGCTTGATCGTCGGTATGTCATGCGTCGGGAAGCCCCGCTTCGAGAGTGAGCCGTTGATCGATATGGCTATGTCGTCGATGGTGTTTGCGAGGGTCCCGTCGAGGTCGAAGATCACTGCGCGGGCTGTCTTGTGCATGGGGCTCTCCCTGCCTGGCCTGCCTTAACCGAGGGGCCTCGTGCAGGCTAGAATGCCTGCGCCCGGGCCGCCCGGCCTTCGGAAGCCGGCCCGAGCACACTAGCCCTGCCCAGCAAGGAGCGTCAATTCCCGTGAAAAAGGAAAAGCCGGCAACAGGCGGCACAGCCTTCCACGAATACTACCGCGGCATCTACGGTTCCCGCTGGGATGGCCTTGTCGCGGCCCTCGGCGGGCCGTCGCGGCCCTGCGGCCTCAGGGTCCGCCCCGAGGGGGGCTATGACCTCCTCCCGCCAGTCCTGGCTCAGACCGACCTCGCCCGCGGATGCGACGACGGCGACGGGGGGCAGGGCGATGGGGGACAGGGCTCCGCCGCCGTGGGCCTCGCTACCTTCTATCTCGACGAAGCCTCGGTGTCCGCCGCCGCCGCCCTCGTCTTGCCCGAGGAGGGACAGATCCTCGACGCCTGCGCGGCTCCGGGCGGCAAGAGCCTCGTCCTTGCGGCGCGCATGGGCCCGGAACTCCGCCTTCTCTGCAATGAGCTTTCTCCTGATCGGCGGAGGCGTCTCGTCGCCGTCCTCGACGCGAGCTTGCCGGTCGACATCCGTTCGCGCGTCTCTGTCCTGGGCGCGGACGCGGCCTCCCTCTGCCTGCGGCGTCCCGAGGCTTTCGGAGCCGTCCTCCTCGACGCGCCCTGCTCGAGCGAGCGCCATGTCCTTGCGGACCCCGCCGCCCTCTCGGCCTGGACCCCTTCCCGTCCCCGCGCCCTCGCGCGGAGGCAGTACGCCCTCCTTTCCTCGGCCTTCCTCATGCTCGCGCCGGGCGGCTGCCTCGTCTATTCGACCTGCTCGATAAATCCCGGGGAAAATGACGGTGTCGCACAACGTCTCATGGAGAAGCATGGCGACAGGCTTTCCCTGGACAGGGCCGGGATCGAAGGCGCGGAGCCCACCGGTCTCGGCTGCATCGTCATGCCGGACAGCTCGGAAGGGGCGGGGCCCATGTATGTCTTCCGCGCCCGCAAGACCTGAGACTCCGCGAGGAAGAGGCTTCCCGGTCCGGGTAAGGACAGGAACGGCCCCGATCGCGGACGGCCTTCCTGGCGGTCGCCCCTCGGCCGAGCCCCTCGGACAGCCTCGGCTTCCTCGTCTACATCTGGCGTTCCGTCGCGCAGACCTACATCTGCGGTTCGAGGTCGGAGTCCTTGCCGCCTAGCCTGCGGTAGCGGGCTTCCTTGTCGTCGATGGCAGCCTCGATCTCCTTGACGTTCGCGATGAGGGCCTTGATGGCTGGTGCTTCCGAACTGATGCTCGTCTGCCCCATCTCCGCGAATTCGGCGTAGACATGGGCTCCGAGCCGGGCGATCGTCTTTTCGGCCTGGCTCCTGAGCTGCATGATCTCTATCTTGAGGACTCCCATCTCGCCCCAGGTCTGGGCCTGGTCCTTGGCCTTGGAGACGGCGTCGCGCGATGCGTCGATGCCCTTGCTGATGATGCCCTGCATGCGTTCGGAAAAGGTCATGGCTCCTCCTTGGGATCGATACGGGCCGGCGCGATGGCGCCCTCGCCGGCGGCTTCTCGATGCACGTAATATACTACCGTGATGCTGAGGGAGGACATTGTCCCATCTGAATCTGAAAGCGATAATCGATCATCCCCTGGAACAGAGTGAATGTCAAAAACATCCAATGCCGGGCTTCCATCCTTGGCTGAGCGCAGGAGGAAGCTAATTGGCGGCGATTCTTTTCACTCAAGGAGGATAAAAATGCCACGTGGACCTTTTTCCATTGTGGATACCGGAAAATTACGTGATAATCTCTAGAAAAGATCCAAGGCTATCTGCCGTCGTCGGCGCATAGTCCATGGAATCGTAAAATCCCAGGAGGATCTCATGAAGGCCAGAAAAGCCATTTTCGTCGTCGTCCTTCTCGTGCTCGGTTTCGCCATGTGGGCGCAGAGCTACGATGAGACCATCGTCGTCTACAAGATAACCCGCGACCAGCTCTCGGGCTATCTCAGCTCCCTCAACTACAAGCCCTCCAACGTCAAGGAGAAGACCATCAGCCTGAAGATCAACGGCTATTCGGCCTTCATCACCTGCAACGGCACCAACCTCCAGGTCTACGCCTGGTTCGCCGGCCCGGCCGATCCGGACCTCGTCAACAAGTTCAATTCGAGCTACCGCTTCGCCACCGCCTATTGGGACGAGGAGAACGATATCTGCGTCCAGAGCGACATAGACATGGAGAAGGGCATCACTATCGGCGCCATCGGGGAATGGCTCGATACCTTCGGCCAACTCCTCGACGACTACAACAATCTCTGATTGCGGATGATGTACGGGATTGCATGATCCCGGCCAAGCACAGGGATCGCCCTCCGGGCGGTCCCTTTTTCATGTCTGTCGCCCTGCCGTGGAAGGTTGTTGCACAGTTCCCGTCTTGTACGGTTCCAAACGATTCTTTGCAGGTCCTTTTCATGAAACGGAAGAAAGGCCGCCCCGGCATGCGGGCGGCCTTTCTTCCATTTCCATTCGCAGCAGGTCAGGAGATGGTGAAACTGTCGGACACTTTATAATCGTTCACGGTACCGGTGAAGGTGTAGCCGGAGGTCGAGGCCTTGAAGATGACATCGATATCGGCAGTATCGCTGATGGCGCCGGATATCTTGACATCTCCGGTGAGGATGAAATCGAAGCTCGTGATGTTGAAATCAAAGCGCATGTAGACGGTTCCGTTGAGCTTATAGGTCTCGCCATCATGGGACACGGTGACATCCTTGTACGCGACCGACCAGTACGAGGTGGCAAGGAAGGAGCTGTCCTGGTCTGAAGCAGGGAAGGTCGCCGCTGAGGAGTAGTAGGTAAAGGTAACCGTGCCTCCGCCATAGCTGGCGGAGAAGCTTGTGGAAATGTCGAGACCCGCTTTCTCCTCGACTGCGACGATGGCGTCCTTGTTCTCCATGATGGTCCTGGCGAGGATGGATTTCGAGGAACCTCGGTTGTAGGAATCGGCAGAGCCAAGCCCCACAACGGCGGCCGCATCGGCCGCGTTGGCCTGCGTTATCGGCGTACAGCCGGCGACGACGAGCGTCATGGCGATGGTAAGGCCGATGATGGCGATCCCGGTTTTCTTCATGTTGCCTCCTTTGAAGAGTGAGCAAAGGCTCACTCTTTACAGACATATTTGTTCCTCAAATGATCCGGAAATCAAGATATCTCATGATGAATGATCATTCAACTAAAAAAGCTCCGTCAGCCTATCTTTTTTTGTATTGACAGCATCTAGCCCGGCCACTATATCCTGTAGGTGTCTTGTGTTTGGGCCTCAATTTATTGTGGTTTTAGCTCTTCTAGAGATAATAAAGGTGGATCATGCGTTGCCCCCACTGTGGAAGCATGGATGACAAGGTCATCGATTCCCGGACCCTTGCCAACGGCGAGAGCATCAGGAGAAGGCGTGAGTGCATCTCCTGCGGTTTCCGGTTTACAAGCTACGAAAAGATCGAGGAAAAACCTCTCATGGTCGTCAAGCGCGATGGCCGGCGCGAACCCTTCGAGCGCCTGAAGCTCGAGCGCGGCGTGATCCGGGCCCTCGAAAAAAGGCCTGTCACGCAGATGTCGATCGAGAATCTCCTCAACGAGGTCGAGGACGAAGCCGCCATGCAGGGCAAGACCTCCAACGAGATCCCAAGCCACGAGCTCGGGGAGATGATCCTCGGCAAGCTCTATGCCCTGGACAAGGTCGCATACGTCCGCTTCGCCTCCGTATACAGAAAGTTCGAGACCATGGACGAGTTCATCCGCGAGATCGAGCGCCTCGAGGGCAAGGCAGGCGGTTTCGGGCGCCGGCATCAGGAAGGCGTCGCGGAAAATGGTTCCGTGGCCGAAGGCGGGTCCACCGGAGGCATCGATGGCTGAACAGCAGGTTTTCCCCGAATGGAAGAGCTACCTTGGCGTCGAGGCCCAGGGACCGGTTCGCTATGTCGCCAAGCGTTCGGGCGAGGTCGAGCGCTACGACCGCTCGAGGATCGATGCCGCCGTCCGCAAGGCCTTCGAGGCCGTAGGCGAAGCGACCTCCGATGAGCGCGTAAGCCCTGTGGTCCGGGGCGTAGAAACCCGGCTTCGCGCCCTGATGGCCGGCCGCCATCCCAACTCGATTCCCGCCATCGAGGAAATCCAGGATCTCGTGGAGGAAGCGCTCATCGAGGCGGGCGAGGCCAGGGTGGCGAAAGCCTACATCCTCTACCGGGCGCGCAGGGAGGCGGTGCGCGATGCGAAGCGCCTGATGCTCGACATCAACGGTACCATGGATGGCTACCTCTCCCAGGCCGACTGGCGCGTCAAGGAAAACGCCAACGTCAACTACTCCCTCGGCGGCCTCATCCTCCACAACTCGGGGAGCGTCACCGCCAACTACTGGCTGAGGAACATCTATCCCGAGGAGATCGCGGACGCCCATCGCGAGGCAGACTTCCATATCCACGACCTCTCCATGTTCTCGGGCTACTGCGCGGGCTGGTCCTTGCGGGCCCTCATCGCGGAGGGCCTCGGGGGAGTGCCCGACAAGATCAGCTCGAAGCCGGCGCGAAGGCTCTCGACCCTCGTCCAGCAGATGGTGAACTTCCTCGGCGTCCTCCAGAACGAGTGGGCGGGGGCCCAGGCCTTCTCCTCCTTCGACACCTACCTTGCCCCCTTCGTGAAGAAGGACGCGATGGGCGAATCCGAGGTGCGGCAGTGCGTCCAGTCCTTCCTCTTCGGCGTGAACACGCCGAGCCGCTGGGGGAGCCAGGCGCCCTTCACGAACATCACCCTGGACTGGACCTGCCCGCGCGACCTCGCCGCGCGCCCCGCCGTCGTCGGGGGCGAGGAGATGCCCTTCACCTACGGCGATTGCCAGCCGGAGATGGACATGCTCAACCGCATCTTCATCGAGCTCATGCTCGAGGGCGACTCCGAGGGCCGCGGTTTCCAGTACCCCATCCCGACCTACAACATCACCAAGGACTTCGACTGGGAGTCGCCCAACGCGCGCCTCCTCTTCGAGATGACGGCCAAGTACGGCACGCCCTATTTCCAGAACTTCGTGAGCTCCGACCTCGATCCCGGCGACGTACGCTCCATGTGCTGCAGGCTCCAGCTCGACAAGCGCGAGCTCCGCAAGCGCGGCGGCGGCCTCTTCGGTTCGGACGAGCTCACGGGCTCCATCGGCGTGGTCACGATCAACCTGCCGCGCATCGGCTTCATGGCGAGGGATGGCAGGGGCCGGCCCGACCGCGCGGCCTTCTACGCCCGCCTCGACCGCCTCATGGATCTCGCAGCAGAGTCCCTGCGCATCAAGCGCAAGGTCATAACGCGCCTCCTCGACGGAGGCCTCTTCCCCTACACGAGGCGTTACCTCGGCAGCTTCGACAACCACTTCAACACCATCGGCCTCGTGGGCATGCACGAGTGCGGACTCAACTTCCTCGGCAAGGGCATGGACACGGAGGAGGGCAGGGCCTTCGGCCTCGAGGTCCTCGGCCACATGCGCCAGCGCCTCCAGGATTACCAGGAGGAGTCGGGCGAGCTCTTCAACCTCGAGGCCACGCCCGCCGAGTCGACTTCCTACCGCCTCGCGAAGCATGACCGCGAAGAGTGGCCGGAGATCATCACCTCGGGCGACGCCGAGCCCTACTACACGAACTCGACGCAGCTTCCCGCCGGGGCCACGGAGGACCTTTTCGACGCCCTCGACTGCCAGGAGGAGCTCCAGGCGAGCTACACGGGCGGGACGGTCTTCCACATCTTCCTCGGCGAGGCTCCGGAGGACTGGCGCGCGGTGCGCGAACTCGTCAAGGTCGTGGCGTCGACCTATCGCATACCGTACTACACGATATCGCCCACCTTCTCCGTCTGTCCGGTCCATGGCTACCTCCCGGGCGAGCAGTGGTCCTGCCCCAGGTGCAAGGCAGAGCGCGAGGCGGGCATCCGGGCCGAGATGGCCAGGGTCGAGAGGGAGCTCGCCGCGCTGCCTTGACGCGCCGCGGCTATTCAATCGGCACATGACATCGCTGCCGGGGCCCAGACCCGGCGGCGCTTGTGGCAGGGAGGACAGGATGGCGGATCGCGCTGAACTCGAGCGCAAGTTGGCTGATCTCAAGGCGGAGCTGGACCATGTCGAGGGCGGGCCTACGGAGGTCTACTCGCGCATCGTCGGCTACTACCGCTCGGTGCGGAACTGGAACGCGGGGAAGCGCGCCGAGTATTCGAGGCGTCAGACCTTCTCCATGCCGGGCCTGCCTGCGGCGGCGCCGGGCCGCATGGTCAATGAGGCACAGGCGGCTACCATGGTCGGCGCCCGCGCGGAACCGGTCATGGCCGGGGCGTCCGCTGCCGCAGGCGCCGCCGCTGACCTTTTTCCATCCGCCGCCTTTGCGGCGCGGGAATCCCGCCCCGAGCGCTCGGGCGTCCTCGTTTTCACCTGCAAAGCCTGCCCGAACTGCCCGCCCGTCGCCGACTTCATCACGCACGCCGGCCTCCCCGCGGTCTTTGTCGACGTCGACGGCGACGAGGGCCTTGCCCTCGCGAGGCGACATGGCGTCCTCTCGACGCCGACTGTGGTAGGCCTCGATGGCGCGGGCAGGGAATCCTTTCGCGCCTGCGGCCTCGCTGAGCTCAAGGAAAGGCTGCCGGGCCTCGGCCTCGGGACGTGCTAGCGAGGGTCGGCCTCAGGAAAACGAGCCTCGTCGACTTTCCGGGGCGGGTGGCCGCCGTCCTATTCACGCCGGGCTGCAACTTCCGCTGTCCCTATTGCCACAATGCGGCCCTGGTCGTCGGCAGGGAGGATGGAGGCGCCCTGCCTGATGGCGGCGCGGCTCCGGCCCCCGGCGGATCGGGCCGGGCCTCCGATGAAGGCCTCCTCGGGATCGAGGAGGCGACCCGGATCATCGAAGGCCGCGCCGGACGGATCTCCGGCATCGTGCTTTCGGGCGGCGAGCCTCTCCTCCATCCGGAGCTCCCGGGCCTCGCGGGACGCTTCCGCCGCAAGGGTCTCGCGGTCAAGCTCGATACCAACGGCTCCTTCCCGGATCGCATGACCTCCATCGGCGCGGACTACGTCGCCCTCGACCTGAAAACCGTTCCGGAGCTCTATCCGCGGCTTGCCCCGGGCCAGGAAGGCGTCGCGGACAAGGTCCTGGAATCCCTCGAGGTCCTGAGGCGGAGCGGCGCCGATTATGAGATTCGCATAACCTGCGCACCCGGCTTTGCCGGCCCCGCTGAGGCCGAGGGACTTGCCGCGCTCCTTGAGCGCAGGGACAGGGTGCTATTGCAGGCCTTCAGGCCGGGCGGCTGCCTCGACCCGGCATGGGACCAGGCGGACGCGTGGCCCGAATCGGACATGGCCGCGATGCTTGCCAGGATCAGGCAACGCGCTCCCCTCGCCAGGATACGGGGCGCCGCGGAGGAAAGGAAGGAGCAATGAGCGAACCCGCGGCACCGGCCTCCAGCCGCGGCGCGGCAGGGGTTTCCGGCTTCGAGTCCTTCCATCCCCTCGTGCGGGAATGGTTCGAGACCAATGTCGGCATGCCTACGGCCGTCCAGACCGAGGCCTGGCAAAGGATTGCGGCAGGCGAACATGTCCTTGCCATGGCTCCGACCGGCAGCGGCAAGACCCTCGCGGCTTTCCTCCATGCCATTTCCCTCCTCGTGTCGGGAGCGCTGCCGCCCGAAGGCCTTTCCGTCCTCTACGTCTCCCCCTTGAAGGCCCTCAACGAGGACCTGCGCCGCAATCTCGAGCTGCCCCTTGCCGGCATTTCGAGGCTTTTCGCTGAACGGGGAGAGCCCTGTCCGGAGATACGGGTCGAGACGCGCTCGGGCGATACGCCGCAGTCGCAGCGCAGGCGCTTCCTCTCGAAGCCGCCCGCCATCCTCTGCACCACGCCCGAGAGCCTCGCCATCCTCCTCGATTCGCCGCGGGCCCGGCCCGTGCTGTCGGGCATACGCCTCGTAGTCCTCGACGAGATCCACGCGGTGGCCGGATCCAAGCGCGGCTCCATCCTCGCCTCGTCGGTGGCTCGCCTTGCCCTTCTCGCCGGCGAATTCCAGCGGGTGGCGCTCTCGGCCACCCTGAAGCCCGCCGAGGAAGTCGCGCGCTTCGTGGGAGGCGTCGCCCTCGAGCGGGAAGGCAAAGGAAAGGTCGCATATCGCGAGAGGAAGGTCGCCATCGTGGCGCCGCCTCAGGAAAAGACCATCGAGTTCCGCGTGCTCTGGCCAAGGGCCGGAGCCGTCGCCGGGGCCTCGGCGGGCTCCGCTCCCGGCGCCTCGGCAGGGGGCGGCGAAGCAGAATCCCGTTACGATGCCATCATCCCGGCCATCGCCGCGAGGCTGCCCGGGGTACGCAGCCTCCTCGTCTTCACCGACTCCCGCAGGCGCGCGGAGCGGATGGCCTTCCTCCTCAACGAGGCCGTCGGGCCAGGGACGGCCTGGGCACATCATGGTTCGCTCGCGCGGGAAGCGAGGCTCGTTGTCGAGGAGCGTTTCAAGGCGGGCGAGCTCAAGTGCGTCGTGGCCACTGCCTCTCTCGAGCTCGGCATCGACATCGGGAGCGTCGACGAGGTGATTCTCGCGGGCGCGCCGCCCGAAGTATCCTCCGCGCTGCAGCGCGCGGGACGATCCGGCCATGGCGTAGGCCATGTTTCGAAAGCGACGATTTATCCCTTCCATGACATGGATCTCCTCCTTGCCGCGGCCGTGGTCGAGGGCGCAGAGGCCCGCGACGTGGAGGCCCTCCGTATCCCGCGCGCGCCGCTCGATATCCTCGCGCAGCAGGTCCTGTCCCTCGCGACCGAACGCGAGCGCCATTGCGACGAGCTCTTCGACGTCGTCCGATCCTTCCCTCCCTTCGAGTGCCTCGCGCGGAGCCTCTTCGACTCGACCCTCGACATGCTCGCGGGCCGTTATGCGGTGCGGGGGCCAGGCGGAACCTCGAGGATCAGGGAACTGGAGCCCCGCGTGTATTTCGACAGGGCCACGGGCATGGTCCGCGCGAGGGACTCCAGT
>Ga0209099_1002143_pt1 | contig 18034 bp, 15 predicted proteins | sample AD_JPNHW2_MetaG_FD_184430 | JGI IMG/M metagenome (GOLD analysis project Ga0209099, IMG submission 184430) | Active sludge microbial communities of municipal wastewater-treating anaerobic digesters from Japan - AD_JPNHW2_MetaG (SPAdes) (version 2) | ecosystem: Engineered > Bioreactor > Anaerobic... | reverse complement strand
TACCGGATACAATTACAATAATTGCAAGCACTGCAAGCATTTCGATCATGGAGAAACCGGCCGCTTTTTTCATATTGGAAACCTATTCCTCTTCCCAGTTCGTTATATCGTCACTTCCGCCTTCCTTTCCATCCGGTCCGAATGAATAAATATCAAAACCGTCTGTGTTGTTATTGCCGGGATAGATATAGATATATTCGTTGCCCCACGGATCTTTAGGCACTTTCTTTTCTTTCAGTATTTTCTCTTCGACAAGTTTCGCAAGCCCGTCTTCACTGTCGGGATAACGGGTGAACTCTGTTTTATACAGGTCAAGCGCATTGGAAATAGTCCCGATATCTATTTTTGCCTGCTTTATCTTTGATTTGTCGAGATAGGACATTACTCCGACTCCGACAGCACCCATGATCATCGCCATGATAGTAATGACAACCATAATCTCAAGAAGTGAAAAGCCTTTAACCGCACTTTTCGAATTTTCACTGATCAAAGCCTTGAAAAAATTTCTGAACATTTCTGCCTCCTTATTATTTATCCGACTGCATCATTTATCTTAAGTATCGGCATTACGACTGCGAATACTATGAATCCGATGACAACTGCAAGAGCGACTATCATTATCGGTTCGAGCATCGAAGTAAGCCTGTCCATTGTATAGCTCACCTCTTTTTCATAGCTGTCTGCAAGAGTTTCAAGCATTTCCTCAAGATCACCGCTCTGCTCACCTATTGATATCATCTGAATAACAATAGGCGGGAACTCTCCGCTTCTTTTCAACGGAACAGCTATAGATTCACCTTCTTTGATGTTCTCTCTTGCCGCAGCCACGGCTTTTTCAAGAACTTTGTTGTCGATTACAGTTTTAACGATATCCATTGCGTTCAGTATCGGCACTCCGGCGTGAAGAAGTGTTGAAAGTGTCTTTGCAAATCTGCTTACTGCAACCATTCTGTTGACCTTTCCGAAAACCGGCATGCTGATAAGGAACCGGGCCCACCACATCTCACCTTTCGGAGTGGCTGTATATTTTTTAAAAGCAATAAATGCGACGACCAGCACCAGTACTATTAGCCACCACCAGCTTCCGATAAAACCGGAAAGCCAGATAAGAACTTTTGTCTGGAAAGGAAGCGCCATATTGATATCTTCAAACATTTTTGAAAGTTTCGGAATAACGACCGTGAAAAGAACTCCGACAACAAGAACTGCAACAAACATAAGAATGACCGGATATGTCATTGCGCTTTTGACCTTGTTCTTCAGATCGACCTGGGATTCCATAAATCCTGCAAGTCGGAGCAGAACTCTATCGGTCGCACCGCTTTCTTCACCTGCCGCGATCATGTTGCAGAAAAGATCGTCGAATATATCCGGAAAATCCCTCGCACTGCGGCTGAAACTGTAACCTTCGTTCATTCTGCCCTTTATCATGATGAGGGCATCCTGCATGACCTTGTTCTCCTGCTGCTGTGCAACTGCATCTATGGCCTCTACAAGCGGAATCTTCGCCTTCTGAAGAGTTGCAAGAAGCCTTGTCATCGAAGCAACTTCATCAAGCGGCACTTTTCTTCTTTTTATTGAAAAAATACTTTTAATAAAATCAAAACTCAGAGTATCCTTGTTAGAAAGCTCCTTTATCTCCGTAATATAATAACCTTCGGTGAGAAACCTTGATTTTACAGCATTTCTGTTCGCACATTCAATGGTCCCTTTTTTCTCCTTTCCCGTAGCATCTATTATCTTATAGCTGAAAAGGGGCATCAGTTATCCTCCTGAGTTCTCAAAAGCACTTCATCCGGAGAAGTGATACCTTTTATAGCTTTCATTGCACCGTCTTCTCTGAGATTAAGCATTCCGTTAGTTGCAGCGATCTTTCTCACATCACCGGCATCGAGCCTTGTTACAACAGCCCTTCTCAGATCATCGTCCATTGTAATAAGCTCAAATATTCCGGTTCTTCCCATATATCCTGTCTGAGAGCAGTCATCGCAGCCTACAGCCTTGTAGAAAGGATGGTTTGCGTATTCAGCGGGATCAAGTCCCAGCTCTTTAAGTATTGCCGCTCCGGGATAATAAGCCTCTTTACATTTAGGACAGAGCTTTCTTACAAGTCTCTGGGCAAGCACACCGAGAACTGTTGAAGAAATAAGGAAAGGCTCAATTCCCATATCAATAAGTCTTGTAAAAGCAGTAGGAGCATCGTTTGTGTGAAGCGTAGAGAAAACAAGGTGACCGGTGAGTGATGCGTTGATTGCAATATCGGCAGTTTCCTTGTCTCTGATCTCTCCGACCATTATTATATCAGGGTCCTGCCTGAGTATTGATCTGAGACCATGGGCAAAAGTAAGTCCGATCTTTGAATTGATGTGGATCTGATTGACACCTTTTAACTGGTACTCGACCGGGTCTTCTTCAGTTATTATCTTTACATCCGGTGAGTTTATTTCGGTAAGAGCCGAATAAAGAGTTGTCGTTTTTCCGCTTCCGGTCGGACCGGTCACAAGGAAAATACCATGTTTCATCCTTATTATCTTTCTCATTCTTTCAAGATCTCTTTTAGTGAAACCGCTCTCATCAAGCGAAAGTTTCTGAGATCTTTTATCAAGAATACGGAGAACGACCGATTCACCGTGAATGCTTGGAAGGGTTGAAACACGGAAATCAATGTCATTGCCGGCGATCTTAACCTTGATACTGCCATCCTGAGGAAGCCTTTTTTCTGAAATATTGAGTCTGCTCATAATCTTAATTCTGGTTATAAGACCTGACTGTGCGGCTTTCGGAACTTTCTGTATGACATAAAGCTTGCCGTCTTTTCTGAACCTTACGATGACTTCATCTTCATATGATTCGAAATGGATATCGCTCGCTTTATCTTTTACCGCTTTTGCGATCGTGTTATTCACAAATCTGATTATCGGAGCTTCATCATTTGAATCGATAAGATCCGGAATAGCGACATCGGCATCTCCCGCCATATCTGCAAATTCTTCGGCATTGAGAGAGTTCTCTGCACTATCTATTCTGCTGTAGGCATGATTTATATGGTCCATTATCTTATTTGCAGAACATACATAAGGAATAACATTGCATTTATAGATCATATAAAGCTGATTCATAAGAAGAGCATCGGTATCAGCAAGTGCAACATGAAGCTCCGTATCAATAAAAAGAGGAAGAACCCTGAATTTCTTTGCCAGTCCGATAGGAAATAATGAAAGGATAGTGGTATCCATTTTTTTAAAGAATTCATCAGGTATCATCTGAATGCCGCTCTGCTCTGAGAACACTTCAGCGACCTGTTCAGCATTGATTATCCCTTCTGAGACAAGAATATACCCTATCTTCTTGCGATCTGTTTTCTGTGCCTCAAGTGCACGGAACAGCTGTTCCTTGTCAATATATCCTTTTTCAATAAGCATTTCACCGATCTTCTTTCTGGACATATTATTCTCCACCTGTTTCCGGAACAATCTCAGGCACTAGAAAATCTTCACCATCTGCCGGTTTTTCAGGAACAGTTTCAATCACTTTATCCGATTCTTTGGAAACATCAGGTTCTTTATTTTCATCTTTAATCTGCTCTGATTTTCCGTCAGGAGTCACTAGAATCGTCTTTTCTTTTGCATTCGTCGATTTCTTTCTCAGGATCTCTTCTTCTTCCCTTCTATTTGTGTCATCAACCTCTTTCACAATTGAAAGAAGAGCACCTCTCTTTTTTTCAAGATATATATTTTCTTCAAATGAGATATTGCTGCCGCCGTAGAACTTTTTGGTAAAAGCTTCTCTCTCTTCAATCTTCCTTTTCAAAATACGGGCGAAATCATCTTTGCTTTCAATAATATGCGGAGTAATTATTATCAGAAGATTTACTTTTTTCTTAACATTCCTCTTATATTTGAAGAAAACACCCAGAACCGGAATATCACCAAGCAGAGGAACTTTGTTCTCGCTTTCGGTTATTGAATCCTTCATAAGACCGCCGATAACGATCGTCTGTTCATTTTCTGCATTGATTATTGTCTTTGCCTGTCTTTTTGTCGTCCTGAAACCATATTGTGTCTGAGCACCGAGTTCCGTTATCTCCTGATTTATCTCAAGTGTCATATAACCTGATTCGTTTATCTGAGGTTTTATCTTGAGCTTCAGTGCGACATCTTCTCTTGTATAAGTTATTGTACTTCCTGCAGTTCCGCTGATTATATTACCTGACGGGAAAGGAATTGTTTCACCGACTGTGATCTCAGCTTCCTCGTTATCTGTAGTCAGAAGATGCGGCGTTGACATTACATTTACAGCAGAATCTGTCTGTGCCGCATTGAGAATAATTCCAAGCGAAGGAATTCCGCCGCTGAGACCAAGACCAGGAATACCCTCGGTTCCGCTTATGACAGGCCCGACCATTCCGGCAACAAGACCGGGGGTAAGACTAGTGTCAAGGGCTTTTCCGAAGAATATCGGCATTTTCTCTCCACCTACGCTGACTTCAAATCCGCCACCGGTATAGGCATTACCGTATTCAAGACTGTCATCGACATTGACTTCCATTATTGCAGCTTCAACAAACACCTGCTTTCTTCTGATATCGAGCTTTTCGATAACTTTTTTGAGATTTCTGAAATCCTCAATCGACGATACTACAACAAGTGAGTTAGTTGACTCATCTGCAGATATCTGAACCTCACCTTCAAAAACATCAGTTCCCTTTGTTGTCTTGGCAGTAGTTCCGCCCTGAGCTTTTTTATTTTTTGATACCTGAGTAAGTGTCTTTACAAGATCTTCCGCTTTGGCATTCTGTAATTTTACAACATGTATCTCACCTTCGCCTTCGACCTCTCTGTCAATATTCTGAACAATTTCCATTATGAGGTTGTATGTCTGCTGAGTGCATAAAATTATCAACTGCTGGCTTCTTTCATCAGCAACCATCTGGAGATAGACATTTTCAGATAATGTTTCTTCGTCACCTTGAGATACCTGTGCCCTGCTGGAAGGAGGCATTCCCGGACCAGAAACTCCGGCAAGTCTCGGTGTGTTGTCAGTCGCATTTTTTGTTTTACTTGAACTCTTTTTTGAAAAATCCTTGAATATGTCATCCAGTATTTTCTTTGCATCAAGTGCCGCCACATGATTCAGCTTTAAAAAAAACAACTTTGCAGAATCAGATTCTGAAGGCTGGTCAAGTTCAGCAATAAGTGTTTTGACCTTTCGGATATTTGCCGCATAATCAACTACAATAAGTGTCTTGTCATCAAAAATAACAGCCGTCGCACTCTTATCTCTGAATAATTTCAACACCTTTTCCATATCTGTTGCTGTAACATACTGGAATTTTATAATAGTTGCGACCATCTTGAACAGATCGGGAACATCAGTACCCTTGTAAAAAGGTATCCTCATTTCGGGAATGCTCTTCTCTCTTGTTATTATTGTGAATTTCCCGTCTTCTGTAACGCTGAATTCATTCACAGAAAGCAAAGTCAAAAAGGTCTGGTATGCTTCATTCACTGTTACCTTCTGCGGAGCCATTATGTTTACTTTGGTTTTGCCGAGATTTTCAGGAATAATAAAATTCTTCTGTTTAAGTTCTGAAAAAAGCTTCACTACATTGATAAGGTCTTCATCTTTGAAATCAAGCTTGATCTTGAGGTTCGGGTCCACAGGTTTCACATCTTTGACCTCGATCTTGACTGCATCGACAAGCTTCGATGATTCACCATCTACAGCAGACTGATTGTCAAGAGCAGTTTTCGGTTTGGGTGGTGTAACAGTTTTTACACTAGGAGTATTTAATGAAGACTTGTCCTTGTCCTTGTCCTTTTCTTTGTCCTCACTTTCCTCTTTTTCGTTGCCGCTCTTCAGGTTCTTTGATAATTTAGGCATTACCGGTTTTTTCAGGTTCTTGAATCTGCTGTTGTTTAGATTCAGAGGAACTTTAACATCCTCTTCATCTCCCTCACCTGCTGCAGATAGATTGAAAACCAGCAAAAACGCCATCATCAGAATTGCAAATCTTTTCAAAAACATATCTCTCTCCTACTCTATTGTATATTCCATTGTGGTTGCCTGACCTCTTCTTACGATATCGAGTGAAAGCTTGGAAGCGCTCTGAAGTCTTGAATAGGCCTCAAGAGCTTTGTCGGGGCTGGAAAGTTCTATTCCGTTGATTGACTTTATCACATCTCCGTTCTGGATGCCTATTTTCTGGTAAAGACTGTCCGGCGCTATCGAAAAAACCTTGAATCCATTGTCCTTTTTTGAAGGAACGATTCTGGCCTGTCTTGCAAGTGCATTGAGATTGCCTGTAACTTTCTGAAGATCCTGTCTTCGAATGACATACTGGTTTTCGCCGACCTTTCTGACATCAATGCTGTCATCTCCGCCAGCTGCAGGAGCTCCTTCTTGTAAAATTTTCTGATCTACTGCACCGGTTCTGCCTTCTGCAACACCTTCACCGATACATTTGATACCGGTATTAGTCTTGAGAACTACGAAATTCCTCCAGACAAATGCAAGTACAGCTCCGGCAGTGACTTCAGATCCGACTCTTGCAATTATAGCCGATTCCTCGCCACGACCTTCCTTCATGATCGCAACAGAGTCTTCATTTGAATTTGCAACAATGGTTCCGCTCAGAGTAAGACCGCCCATAAGCGGACATTTATCGGGATTCTCAATAAAAAAAGCCAGATCTTCCTGACTCGCTTCAGGAACAGCACCGCCAACAGCGGCATCACCGGCATTGTTTTCTGAAAGTGCAATGGATCTTGCAGCTGCATCAAAAATATTGCTTGAAGATATTGTTTCACTGCTATGACCGAAATAAAAACTCTCTTTTTTGGTATCGGAGTTTTCTTCGGCTGTGCTTTTGTAATAATTTTTGCTGACCGGAACAAATACCTGTTCACCCTTCACAACAAAACTCAGCACAAAACCGATAGCTGCAGCTACAGCAAAAACAATTGAAATAAAAAGAGCAACATTGAGAATCGTTCTACTTTTCATCAGGCGACCACCTATAAATACAACTAAAGCCGCCTGTTAATGCAATTTTTATACCAGCTATTTTTTTGAATTATTTCAATTAGTTATGATTTAGAAAAGAGTGACAAATAGTCAAATTGACATTATGACAGGAAAACTACATCATTCCGCCCATTCCGCCCATACCGCCCATTCCGCTCATATCCGGCATTGCAGGAGCGTCTTTTTTGGGAATATCAACAATAACGGCTTCTGTTGTAAGCAGTGTTGAAGCAATACTTGCAGCATTCGTGAGAGCGCTTTTTGTAACTTTTGTCGGGTCGATTATTCCGCCTTCGATCATGTTCTTATATTCGCCTTTTGCAGCGTCATAGCCGTAATCTTCGTCTTTACTGCGAAGAACTGTATTGATAACGATACTGCCGTCAACACCTGCATTAGATGCAATCTGACGGATCGGAGCTTCAAGCGCCTTTGAAATTATCTCGACACCCACTTTCTCTTCTTCGTTGTCACATTTAACATTCTTCAAAACTGCCTTGCAACGCAGAAGAACTGTACCGCCGCCTGCGACAATACCTTCTTCAACTGCGGCACGGGTCGCATGAAGAGCATCATCAACTCTGTCTTTCTTTTCTTTCATTTCAACTTCTGTTGCTGCTCCGACATTGATAACTGCAACACCGCCGGAAAGTTTTGCAAGTCTTTCCTGAAGTTTTTCCTTGTCATAATCAGATGTCGTCTCTTCAATCTGAGCTTTTATCTGTTTTACTCTGGCTTTGATGGCTTCTTCTTTTCCTGCACCGTCAACAATCGTAGTGTTTTCCTTGTCTATCACAACTCTTTTTGCAGTTCCGAGCATTTTCACTGTTGTGCTTTCAAGTTTGTTGCCTATCTCTTCGCTGATGAACTCGCCGCCGGTAAGAATTGCTATATCTTCAAGCATCGCTTTTCTTCTGTCACCGAATCCCGGAGCCTTTACTGCAGCAATATTGAGAACGCCGCGAAGTTTGTTGACAACGAGTGTTGCAAGCGCTTCACCTTCGACATCTTCACAGATGATAAGAAGCGGTCTGCCCTGCTGAGCAACACCTTCAAGAAGCGGAACAAGGTCTTTAAGGTTGGAAACTTTCTTGTCATAAACAAGAATAAAAGGATTTTCCATAATTACCTGCATTTTCTCAGCATTTGTAATGAAATAAGGGCTGAGATAACCGCGGTCGAACTGCATACCTTCAACTGTTTCAAGGTATGTTTCCATCCCCTTTGCCTCTTCAACTGTGATAACGCCTTCTTTTCCGACCTTATCCATTGCTTCGGCGATGATCTTTCCTATTTCAGCATCGTTGTTCGCAGAAATACTGCCGACACTTGCTATCTCGTCGAATGTAGAGATCTTTTTTGTAACACTGTCGAGCTTTTCGACAACTTTGGCAACTGCTTTATCAATACCTCTTTTAAGCATGATAGGGCTGTAGCCTGCCGTAACATATTTAAAACCGTCACTGATGATTGACTGTGCAAGAACTGTAGCTGTAGTTGTTCCGTCACCTGCAATATCGCTTGTCTTTGAAGCGACTTCTTTCAAAAGCTGTGCACCAACATTTTCAACTTTATCTTCAAGTTCGATCTCTTTTGCAACTGTAACACCGTCTTTTGTGATCTTCGGAGCACCGAAAGATTTTTCGATAGCAACATTGCGACCTTTCGGACCGAGTGTGATCTTCACTGCATCAGCAAGTTTATTTACGCCTCTGAGAACTCTTGATTTTGCTTCATAATCAAAAAATATCTGCTTTGCACCCATTGTTTTCTCCTTTAAAAAATTCCGTTATTATTACTTTTCAACTATTGCAAGAATATCATCTTCTTTAAGGATAAGATGTTCCTCGCCGTTAATTTTGACTTCGGTTCCGCTGTATTTGCCGAAAAGGATTTTGTCACCAGCCTTGACCTGCATTTTCTGACGGTCGCCGTTTTCAAGCATTTTACCTGTACCGACTGCTATTACTTCCGCTTCAACCGGTTTTTCTTTTGCTGTATCGGGGATTATAATCCCGCCAGCTGTTTTTGTTTCACTTTCCACTCTTTTTACGATCACTCTGTCATTCAAAGGTTTAAGTTTCATGTTTTCCTCCTGAGAAATTATGAAAATACTAAAAACAGGCTAATCTATAAGCACAAAAGCAGTCCGTCAAGAGTATATTGATTTTTTTGCATATTTTTTTATCATTGCCGTATCGTTTTTTTACTTTTACAAGAATTTCCGGGAGTGTTTTATGAAAAGTTACTATTTAGCTATTGTTTTGATTTCATTTATGTTTTTAATTTCATGCGGATCAGACACAGGCACAGGAGATAGTGATACCGGCAATACAGGAAATACAGGAAATACAGGAAATACAGGAAATACAGGAAATACCGGCAATACAGGTGACACTGGCGACACTGGAGATACTGGAGATACTGGCGACACTGGAGATACTGGAGATACTGGTGACACTGGAGATACTGGCGAGCCTCATGGTGCATACTGCGCTCTTTCCTGCTCTGAAGCCGCTGACTGCGTAACCGGATCACCGACAGCCATAACTGACGCAGATAATTACAAATGTGACAACGGAGCCTGCATTTATAAAGGTTGTAACAGCGATGATGAGTGCGCCGAAGTATACTCAACAACAGGAAAGACCTATAAATGCCGTAAATTTGATTCAACGACTATTCCTTCTTGTGCTCAGGCTTGTGAAATTCCTGACGACTGTCATTATTACACAGCCGGGAGTACCGAAAATGCTTACGATTCAGACAACTATGCCTGTACTGGCGGAACCTGTGAATACAAAGGCTGTAACAATGATAACGAATGCTCAACAAGTTTTATGTCAAGCGACTACGGATGCAGGGAATTCGACTATGTCACAGTAAAAATAAATAACTGCACAAAACTCTGTTCGACAGCGGCTGACTGTGTGACAGAAGGCTCCAATTACACTGAAGCGAACTATAACTGCATCAATTCAGCCTGTGTCATCAAACAGTGTGAGAGCGACCAGTGGTGTTCAGATACAATGGGTGAAACTTATACCTGTTACGAGTTCTAAAAACTTTCAACCTTCAAAATAAGTGGCTGAATTTGCTATTCATCCTGAGTTCATCGAAGGATGGATAATTTATTTACTAAAGAGAATTTGCAGTGGTTTTATTTTTTGGCAATTTACCAGATTGTCTTGCCAATTTTTTTTCTTCTGATTTTACTCGTCGCTCAAGTTTTTTAATATCCTCTTCTGGAGAAAGACTCTCAGGTTGAATTCCTCGTTTTTCCAACATTTCGCGGACACTTTTATTGTTCTGCACATGTTCATCAGTTATTGATTCTTCGCCTTTTAAATCCTCTTCCAATACATTATGATTTGTCATTTCAGTCGCAAGATTTTTTGCAGCAATTGTCAATGTCGGCAAAAAATCAGCTAGAGGCCGTGACTGTGTAATCCCGAATTTATCCTTCATCATCTGAGTTGAATTACCACCAAATAGTGCTGCATCACCTTTAGATCTTATTCTAGCAAAACCATCATCATCAACACCTCTTTCATAAATATTCTGTGACAGTGTTTTTTCTGATTCTCTTAGTCTTTCCCTGGCTTCAATACGAAACTGAAGCTGCATTCTATCTTCAATAATTTCCTGTTTTCTTGTCTGGAAAGCAAAATAACTTTGAGCAAAAGCAATTTCCTCTTTTCTCGGATCGCCGTTTTGAGCAATTAAATAGCATGCGTAACGAGTAAGCATAAAATCATCTATGTCTCTTGTTGCGCTACTACCGATATTAACCATTTTCTTTACTCCACGAAAATGGTCTTCTGGATCTGTACCTGTTGATATACAAGAATAAATCGCACGGTTAATGGCTGTCAGAAAATTTTCCCAGCGAGCATATCCCAGATGTTCCATGATCTCTCTGGCGAACCAGAACTCAATATTTTCCTCATTTATTTTTTTTGTAAGTTCATCAAATATTGATTTCATTGACTGGATAAGCCTTCTGTCCATTTAAGACTCCTTGTTGCAAATATTGCCATATATTTAGCCCAGAACATGGAAAACAATATAGAATACTTCTTAAAAGTCAATCTAACTTCTTGATTTCGCTATGGTAAATCTGTGTGATCAGATTATTTACTAAAGAGAATTTGCGGTTGAATTTCCGTAGGGGCGAGATTTATCGCGCCCTTTCTCTTTGAATTTGGATTTGTTTTCCCTTTTTCTTCCAAGATTCGCTATGGGGAAATTATAGAGGAATGTGCTGTGAATCAAAAGAAGGACGCTCAAGGTTTACCTAAAACAGCATGCATTTTTTCGTTAATATCTTGAAAGGTCTTCAATTTGTCAGAATACAAACTATTATCAAGGTAAAAGCTCAAAACACTCTCGCTAATTGCTGGTTCTGATTTTGGCAGATTGTTAAGCAACAATAAAAATGTAGCAATTGTATCTTCTTGTGTTTCAGCAAAACAAATTCCTTCAGTTGGTTTGAGATCACAATAAAAGTCCTTTCTTGAATTGAATATGAGACCTCTATTGTTTATAACGATATAGTCAAACTGCTCGTCATAAGGAACTCTTTCCTTTATAAAGTATTCTACAATTTGACTAATTAATAACCTTAAATCGACATATGTTCTATCTGCAAAAATAAAAGAAGGAATTGTTTTCGCTGTGAGCAATTGATGATCATTATATTTGCCTTTCAACAATAATCCGTCTCTTTTGCGTCTTAACTTTTTCACACTTCTAATCTGATCTAGACTTCTAATTAATTCATGGTTATTAGCAAGATCTGGCTTTATTTCTATTGCACAATCGACACCATCAGCAAATATTATTGAAGCTCTTTCATTTTTGGGATCTATTGTGTAAGGATGGGATGGGTTTAATATAATACAATCTATTGAATTGCTTCTGTTATTATAGCTATCAATAATATTTCCTTTTTCAATCCTATACGGAAAAGGAAAATATTTTTTTAAGAAGGAAGAGACAAAAGCGGCTTCTCTACGGTCAGCAATTTCTTGCGGCGTTCCTTGACCTTCAATACTCGCCTTTTCAAAAGACATTTTTATTTCCTGTGCTTCAAATCTTAACAAATTTCTAAGCTTTGATTCCATCATCACTTCTCGCCCTCAACGATTTTTATTTCTTCATTATTTTCCAATATTTTCTTATTTATATCATTTATTGCATTTGTTACAGATTTAACAACTGTATCATAAAATAAAACCACTCTTATCAACTCAATTTTTTTGCCGTAATCTACTTTTTCTCCATGCATGATTCCATTTCGATTCAAAACATAATTTTCTAATTCTTCCTCTGTAGCTTTTTCAATAAAATATTCTTCGTGATTGTTTTCGTTTTTTTTCGTTTCGTTTTTAATGCCATTTTCAAACTCAAATAGATAGAAAATAGGATGAAGAATATTTATATAATTAGAAAAGGAAATGTCGTTTATTAGGGGATTTTCTCTTAATACATTTTTATGTTTTAATATCTTCTTTTTACTAATCTCTGGATCCAGCTTAATGTAAAAGTCTTTAACTACTCCATCTAACTGCGAAATAATCACAGGTATCACAACATTTGCAATATCCGTGTCTTTTAAACCACTTGAAATCACAGATTTTACACTTTTTATTATGTGAATCCTTTTTTCAATAAGCTCGAAACTGTCCAATTCATCAATTAATCTGCACATCTCTTCATAATTATTTCTGGAATAAAATTCTTCAATAAAGTTTAAAAGAATATTTTTATCTATAGTGTTTGAGTATCTATCTTCCAATTCTTTTAAAAAACAATCATCTGAAATATAGAAATAACTGTCTCTAATTACAAAATATTTCAATGTAGGAATTGCTTTCAACAAATAAGGTCTGGCGGTGTCTTGAATCTTTTGAATCATTGACAGAACGGGTTCTATAGATTTTTGTAAATCCTGCCTGAACTTCAAAAATTCGTTCATTACTGGCGAATTTCTCAAATATTCTGCAAAACTAACGATGTCTTTAAAATAATCCGATTTTAATAATAATTCTCTGCTAATGTTTGCATTCCTTTTTGATTGTTCTTCGCTTACCATCACCTTCTCTCCACAACATTACTCCTATTTTCATTTAATTCTTTCAAACCCTTCAGTAATGTCCGACATCTAAACATCCACTCAAAAAGGGCGTGATAAATCTCGCCCCTACAATTTTTCAATAATCAATTCAGGATATTCTAAACTTTGATGTTTGATTATCAATTTAAAAAATGAATTTGTTTGAAATATGGGATCTCTACTTCATCGACAGGTTCAGTCCGGTCACACTGAGGGTTGAGACTTCGTTTTCTTTGTCAAGCGGTATATAATCGTATGTGATCACTGTGCCGTCCATGTCGCCGAGTTCCCCGCCGTCGAAGCTGAACCATTTGAGATAACTTCCTTCATATCCGAAGCCTACGCCCATGGGGAGTGTCAGCGGCATGGAGAGTTTGTATTGCAACTCTGCGTAATCTTTATTCATATCGCCTTTCTCGTAGAAACGGACTGTGATAATGACCGAATTTTCGCTATCCATGAACTGTTCCTGGAATGTGTCTATCGCAAAAAATTCCTTTATTTCGACCGGAGACACTATAATTTTCAGATAACCGTCTATTGATTCAGCATTATCGGCATAGAAATACCTGACAAGCGAATCGTCATTGCGGTTGCACTCCCCATCGTGTTTCACAGATATTCCGGATAGTTGGGCCTGACATTCACCTGTATACTGTTTAAGATCGCATCCGCAGACTACCGGGTCTTCCTGACCGTTACAGTCTTCAAGGGCTGGACGGCACACACCCATTCCCATATCGCAAACTCCTTGTTTTTTCTGACAGTATTCATTCATGCTGCATGCTGAGGAATCCCGGCACAGAACATCGCCTTCACACTCACCGGCATGAGCGATCACTGCTCCGGCAGATCCGGCCCAGCATTCGTTGCTGTATGTATAATTGTCACAGCCGCATTGAGGCTCAATGGCACGGGTATAAAAACAGTTTTCAGGACGCACTGTGCAGACACCGACCGTTACTGCATCACACACGCCGGCATCTTTCAGGCAGTATGTATCAGTCCCGCAGTCATCGTTGGTCAGACAACCGTCACCGATCGTATCGTCATCAGGAACAACTATCTCATCGACGGCATCATCGGCAATGTTTTCATCATTAGTATCAGGTACTTGTACAAAATCAGTATCTTCATCGGCTACTGAAATATCCGCATCTTTCACAGATTCAATGTCACCTTTTATCTTAACACTGTTCTCACATGCTGTAAAAAGGATAAACACCGCACAAATGATAAAATATTTCATGATGTAACCTCCCGGAATGATTCTTAAGACAACCAATCATACTGACTTCTGTCAACATTTCCACCTGAAATAACAAGCCCCACTTTTTTTCTTGCGAAAATTTCTCTGTTTTTAAGTATTGCGGCAAGAGGGACAGCGGAACTCGGCTCGATTATTATGTCAAGCTCGTCATACACCATTTTCATGGCGGTCAGTGTCAGTTCATCTTCAACAGGCAGAATTGCCTTGACATTCGATTTTATTATGGAAAAAGTCCTTTCAGACAATGAAGTTCTGAGTCCGTCGGCAATTGTCTGCGGGTTTTCCATGGATAGAAGTCTGTTTTCTTTGAGACTCCTGAATGCATCATCTGCACCAGCTGGTTCACCTGCATAAACCTCAATTTCCGGAAACATTCCATGAGATGCAATTGAAGTTCCTGAAAGCAGACCGCCGCCGCCTACCGGAGTGATAACAGCATCCATAAGCCCGATCTCTTCCATAAGTTCTTTAATAGCAGTTCCCTGACCTGCGATGACGCTTGGATTATCGTAAGGATGAATGAACACCGCACCGGTTTGTGCAACAACTTTTTCAAGCCCTTCAATTCTTGCCTTAAGCGTCGGCTCGACATCAAATATTTCAGCCCCGAAACTTCTCACATTTTCTTTTTTCACCAATGGAGCATTCTTAGGCATCACAACTAATGCCTTGATATTCCTGAGTTTTGCAGCAAGTGCAAGGGCGGCGGCATGATTCCCCGAACTGTGAGTGCAAACCCCTTTTGAAGCCATATCATCACTCAGGCTCATAACGGCATTAGTCGCTCCTCTAAACTTGAAAGCACCGGCTTTCTGGAAGTTCTCACACTTGAAAAATATCTGACAACCTGCAATTTCATCAATAGATCTGCTGTTCATCACCGGCGTTTTTGTGATAAAAGGTCTTATAAGCTCGTGAGCTTTTACAATATCTTTAAAGAAAATATCAATCATTATTTATTCAGGATCTTTCGCTTTTTCTTTTTCCTGACCGAGGTATTCAGGGAGTTTCATTCCGGCAAGGTTGAAGAGGTCGTTCAATGGCGGGATGGTCTTTGCAAGTCCTGACATGAAGTTCGCAGTCGATGTTTTGTCACCGCCTGCACCGTTGCCGCTATCCCACACTGTAACCTTGTCGATCTTGATATTCTTTATCGCTTCGACCTGCATTTTCACAAGTTCCGGCATCTTATCAGCCATCATAAGAAGGAATGCGCTCTTTGAATCACCGCCTGCTGCACCGACAATCTGTTTGAAACCATCAGCCTGTTTTGAAAGTATCTCATAAATTCCGCGGCCTTCAGCTTCCATTTTTGCAAATATCGCATCTGCCTGACCTCTTGCCAGACGGCGGGTCTTTTCAGCTTCAGCTTCAGCGTCAATCTCTATTCTTCGTTTGCCGATCTCAGCAGGAATGATGACATCTGCTTCACGGGTTGCCTGCTCTCTTTTAGCACGGGCGGTTTCAGCGTCTTTTTCAGCCTGATATGATTCTTCAAGAGCTTTTGCAGTTGCAACTTTTTCTGCCGCAGTTGCCTTACGAAGTGCTTCCGCCTCTTTCTCTCTTCTTGTCGCATCGGAATTGGCGATTTCTATTTTTGCAGTGTTTTCGCCCTGAACTGCTTTTGAATTTGCACTGGCTATCGAAATACGCTGCGCTCTCTGCCAGTCTGCTTCACCGGACTGTGCAAGAGATTCCGCTTCTGAAATCTTGATTCGTTCGCTTCTGTGAGCTTCCGCTTCACCGATCTTTGCCAGAGCAAGAGCATTGGCGACCTGAACTCTTTCATCCTGTTTGGCATTTGCCTCACCGATGGCACCGTCACGGTCTTTTTCAGCAACCGACTTTTTAGCGTCGTTTATAGCCTGAGCGGCAGCTTCTTTTCCAAGTGCTTCGATATAGCCCGACTCATCCTTGATATCTGTAACATTGACATTTATCAGCTTCAGACCGATCTTGGAAAGCTCGGCCTCAACATTTTTGCTGACATTTAAAAGAAATTTGTCACGGTCTGAGTTTATTTCCTCAATATTCATCGTTGCGATAACAAGCCTGAGCTGACCGAAAAGGATATCACTTGCAATATCGGTGATCTGTTTTTGTGAAAGCCCGAGAAGTCTTTCCGCGGCGTTCTGCATAACTTCCATTTCGGTTGAAATACCGATAGTGAATCTTGACGGAACATCAACTCTGATATTCTGTTTTGAAAGTGCATTCCTCAGATTTACTTCAATCGACATCGGAATAAGGTCAAGGAACTGATAATCCTGAAATAACGGCCAGATAAACGCCGCACCGCCGTGAATACAGCGGGAACTGTGACCTGCACCTATTTTTCCATAGACTACAAGAACTTTATCAGCAGGACATCTTTTATATCTCCTCATAAGACCGAGGAATGTTCCAAAAAGAGCAAGGACCAAAACAGCGACAAGTATCACTGCAAATAATGAAAATCCACTCACTTCAGCCATTTGCAACCCCCTTAATTTACTTTATTTTTACAACAACAAACTGTTTATCAGCAACTTCAACTATTTCGACTACGGTGCCTGTCGGAATATCCTTTTTTGTCAAAGATACCGCCTCAAGTTCAACCAGTCTGCCGTCAACTTTTGCGCTTACCTTCCCTTTTGAACTGCCGATAATAGGAATATAGACCGTAGCAATCGAACCTTTTGCCTTCGTGATATCGAAATTTCCGTTTTCACCCATCGATGACATTTTTTTGAACATCCACGCAACAAGAACCATTATCCCGAGTGCCAGCATAAAGCTCACAACCAGTGTTGCTCCAGTATCAAACTTGGAAGAAATACCTGTAATGCCGCTCCATGAAAAAACAGTCATGAAAATTATAAGATTGCGGACTGAAAAGAGATTCATCCCCGAATCAGCGTGAACGCCAAGTCCTCCGTCACCGGTCGGAGCATCCAGATCGTGATCTGAATCAAACCCGAACATCACAAGAATCATCTGAATAAGAAAAAGCAGTGTTGAAGGAACCGCCAGCATCCAGAACACCTTCAAAATCCCCGGAAGTGCATCCCACCACTGCAGAACACTTTGAAAAATTGAATTTTCCGTCATTGAATTACCTCTTTTTTGAAAACGACATAAGAATTTACTTTATAGGTGAATTTAAGTCAAGAAGACGGTGTGCCGGACTAAACCAGACCTGCGAATCCCATGAATGCGAGTGAAAGAAGTCCTGCTGTGATGAGAGAGATGGGTGCGCCTTTCATTGCTTTTGGCGGGTCGAACAGTTCAAGCTGTTCTCTGATTCCTGCAAAAACGACTAGTGCAAAAAAAAATCCGAGTGCGGTCGCAATTGTGAAAACAACGCTTGTTACAAGGTTGTAATGTTTCTAAATAACGATGATCGCAACACCGAGAACTGCACAGTTTGTTGTGATAAGCGGAATAAAAACTCCGAGAGCCGCAGACAACGCCGGAGTATAAGCCTGCATCGAAAGATCGACTATCGTTACAAAATTTAAAAAGACTCATTGCTGACCTCCCTTTTTAAGACCTTCAACGGCTTTATTTGCAGCATCAAGAAATGCACGGGAGCTTATTGTAGCGGCAGTTATCGCATCAACATCGCCGCCGTCTTTCTT
>Ga0209099_1002142_pt1 | contig 18046 bp, 23 predicted proteins | sample AD_JPNHW2_MetaG_FD_184430 | JGI IMG/M metagenome (GOLD analysis project Ga0209099, IMG submission 184430) | Active sludge microbial communities of municipal wastewater-treating anaerobic digesters from Japan - AD_JPNHW2_MetaG (SPAdes) (version 2) | ecosystem: Engineered > Bioreactor > Anaerobic... | reverse complement strand
AAACCCACGGTATCCCCCACCCCCTCATGACCCGGCAGAGGGGGCCTACCCCCCTACCCAGTGATCCCTCAGGAGGGGGTATACCCCCTCCCCCCTTGTCCGCGAAGGAGGGGTGACCCCCATCAGGATCATTTTGGAAACAGGGGTAAAGGGAGGCAACAGCTTATACTGCTAATAACTGGTGAGGCGCATAATCAGTTCCGGCTGTTGCCGGTAAGCCGCAAAACCGAAAATGCAGGTCCCCCGCACTCTATTGACACGTGTAGTTTTTAATGGGAAAAGGCGGAATCGGCAAAAAAAGAATTTGGATTATACAAAGACCGAGAAGTCGTTCTTGATGGCGATGGCATCGATAATGGGTTTCATCGTTGCTTCGGGAATCCCGAACTTATCCATGTACATCTGGAGCATCGTCTTCTCTTCTCCGGCAAGAACGCCGTCAGCCATCGCAAGATCGCAGAGAACTGCAAGGGTTGCGATTTTCTGCTTCTCGTCAAGTTTCTTTGCGACAAGATCGATGACACCGGGGAACTTGTTCTCCTTTAATACCTGCATTGCAGTCTCAATGGCCTTCCTGTCGCCACGAACAATCTTTGCAAGGTCGTTTAATTCAGCTTCATCGATGACTCCGTCCGCTGCAACAATGGTTATGGCGGACAGGACAAGCGCTGACTTCGGGGTCAGTTCTGCCGGTTTTCCGGATAATCTGTCAAATAATCCCATAATTCACCTCATTAAACTAACCCACTATTTAGCACATGAAGGTAATTGATTTTTCCCCCGTTTCATCCGGTCTAGTATCCTGCACTCAAAGGAAGGTATACTGGTGTCACAGTACTGGTTTTAATTAAAACGATCAAGACCGTCTGGAATTAATATATGTATTGTCACGAATGCCGAACGCAAAAAATGTCAAATTATATCCGGGTATTCCGGGCCTGCCGGTATCGACTGGAATCAAATCCTGTCCATTAATAACCCATAAACAAAAAAAAATTAGCCATTGTCATCTTCCAAAAGTCCTGAAACGGCCGCATCGCAATCAATTGGCATAATCCTGATGCTTACGGTCACTATAATACTTGCAGCACTTGTCCTGCTCCTGATGGTCCAGTTACCCTACCAGTACGAAGAGTCAGTCCCTGCAATATTTAAAATTACCAAAATCCGCCATGAGAATGATAGTGGCAGAATGACCTATGACAGCCGGATGGTGGTCGGAAATACCGGCAATACCGGATATCAGAACATGAATCTATATGCCCTGACCTACCGGAACGAGGAACTCCTTGCAAGTACCATCAAAACCGTGAACGGGCATGATTTCATTTCCACCCATCACTACAAAATCCAGAACCTTGGTGGTGCAGGATCATGTGGCGCAACATGGGACCCTGGGGAACTCATCTACATCGATTACACTGACAGGACTTTCCATCCGGGTGATGTCGTGACATTTGAAGTCTACGATGTGGTGACTGACAAGATCATCTCGCGTCACACGTATACTGCCTGAAATAAATTAAGAAAAATGACAGGAAACCGGTATTAATCGTTAAGCCGCTTAAATACGCCTTTTTTTACTTTCAGGATATTGCACTCCGGGCAGCGCCAGGTGTCAGGCAATTCCTCGAACGGGACACCCGGAAGGATACCTCCCTTCTTGTCGCCTTTTGCAGGATCGTAGACATAATTGCATTCAAGACAAACCCATCGGGCGAGTTTTACCGTCTGTTGAGTCATGAGCGGACCTCGTCTTTTTTATCCATCGACCTTTCCAGTTATGAATTCTCCTGTAGTGGCATTATGCAAAAAATTATGATTTTAATATACTATCCGGCTCATATTTAACAAAACCATGGACCGCCCGTGCAGAGAGACGTGCAACGCGCAGCGGTTCCGGGATCTTACCCTGGCAGGTAAATGCCGTACAGAGCCGGCCGGCATCAGCAGGATCAATGCCCCAGCTGCGGAGATAAACGATCTGCCCGGAAGGAAGGGTATACGGCATGCGATCTCCAAGGCGGAGGTATGCATCCATCCGTTCGATATCCCCGGGAAAATGGTGCCGGATGTCTGCCAGCAGGCCTTCTGAATTTTCGTATGTCACGCAGATGACCGGAAGGCGGGTCCTGTCCTGCACCTTTTGCGGGTCAATAATATTGAAAAATGCAATTACTCCCCCAGACAGGAGTATGAAATTGATATCACTACGGTTAAGATCCCCGACAATTTTAAGGACTGCATCGGTCCCGTCCATACCGGCAACTGTCACGCGGGAGAAGGCAAACCCGTCGATAATGAGATCTTTGCGCATGACAACCCCGGCAAGGGTCGAGTAAGCCCTCCCGGAATAACTCTCCGCAATGCCAAGTGCCCGAAGACCTTTTTTCGGGATGTGCATAGAAGCACCTATTGCTTACAGCTTGTTAAACATAATCCTCTCTTCTGCCCGAAAATTATGATTAACCAAACATACGGCATAGAAGCACTTATGATAACGGATAAAAAATACTATACCAATGAAAATCAACAAAGATGAGGTCTGTATCCTTATCCCTACCTTAAATGAGAGCCTGACAATCGGCCCGGTCGTTAAAGAATTCCGGGACCTCGGGTACTCCCATATACTTGTCATGGATGGCAAGAGTACCGACAATACCGTTAAAAATGCACGTGATGCCGGTGCGGTGGTTAAGACCCAGTCCGGAAAAGGGAAAGGAAATGCGATCATCGAAGCGTTCGAGATAATCGAACAGCCGTATATCCTCATGCTAGACGGTGACGGCACCTATTCTGCAAAGGACGCAGAAAAGATGCTTACTCCGCTGTTCCTTGGATTCGACCAGGTAATCGGCGACCGGCTTATCAACGCAGAAGAGGGATCATTCTCAAGGCTCAACCTCTTCGGCAACCATATACTCAACCTCTTTTTCAAGCTCGCCCACAGCCGTGACCTTCACGATATTCTATCGGGTTACCGGGCGTTCACGAAACTTGCCATCCACCAGATGAACCTCAAGGAGACCGGGTTTGAGATCGAGACCGAGATGTCAGTTGAAGCAGTAAGAAACGGCCAGCGGATTATGGTCGTCCCTATCCGGTATTCCCGCCGGCCGGGAACGCCAACGAAACTCTCGCCGTTCCATGACGGGATACGGATTGTATCAACAATATACCGTCTTGCACGGGTCAATAACCCGATGTTTTATTTTGGCATTATGGGCGTGTTTTCTACTATACTTGGGATTCTCACCGGGTTCTTTGTCGTTCTTGAGTGGCTTCACAATATCGAGCATCTCCCTCTTACAATCCTGACTGTACTTTTGATCGTCGTCGGTATCGAGATCTTCATGTTTGGCGTGATCTCGGACATGCTGCTGGTCTTCCACCGTGAGATCATCCGGGAAATCCAGTTGAACCAGCCACCCCGGCAAAAATAAAAAATGATTTTTTGTTATTTTAAAAAAGAAACATCTTTTTTAACGCGATAACCCTGCACGCATGTTCGGCAAGGGACGTGAGAAGGAACGCCTCGTCAAGCGTTGCACCTGCGGCAAATGTGCCATGCCCCCGTGCAATGACAAGCTTGTTATCACGCATTTTTTGGGCGACTGCATCTGCAAGACCTTGTGTCCCGGGCGCTCCTGAGGTTACCGGGATATTCGGGCAAAACATCTCACCTTCGCTGTCCAGCGGCCGTATGTTGTCCAGTACAAGTGATGCAGCGACGGCATATGGCGGGTGTGCATGTACGATTGCGCGGTATGGTGTTGCCTTGTATACTGCGAGATGGACGCGGTATTCACTTGAGGCTTCTTTTGGGACATTCCCCGTAAAGGGCACATGGACCGGATCGCCCGGATCATCAAGATAGGCCCCGGTTTTCTTGATATAAAAACCGGCATCACCGTCCCGCACGCTCATGTTCCCGAAGTTTCCTCCGACAAGGTGTTCGGAAAACAACCGTTTTCCTATTCGTTCAAAGCCAAAATCCTGCATCCTTCACACCTCTTCTTTGTACACCATCCTTTGGCGTATTCAACTATATGGGCATGGGTCTGGTGGTACACATTGGCATCCTTTGGAAGCACGCTCTCAAAAAGGGGTTTTAAGTCAGGTTTTTTTACGGTAATACCTGCACACCCGGCTATACGGGCCGTATAGGCATCGATCACAAAACTCGGCCGAAAAAACCCATAGCAGAGGATACTGTCCGCAGTCTCCTCGCCGATCCCGTGTATGCCAAGGAGTCCTTTGCGGAGGGCGGGTGTGGGAATGTCTGCCATTTCCTTTACCCCTCCGCATGTTTCAATGACAAAACCAGCAAGGGATTTGAGTCTCTTTGTTTTTACCCGGAAAAAACCGGTGCACCGGACTGCATCCTCAATATCATGGGAATCCGCGTTGTAAATGGCGGTCATCGAGCAGAGCCCGCGCTCTTTTAAGAGAGAAAGAGCCTGCTTTACATTCTCCCACCGGGTCTGCTGGGTCAGGACAGCTCCGATCATGACCTCATCGGTATCACCGGGCCACCAGTGTATCTCCCCGAACCGGTCTTTCAGGAGAGTGGCAATTTTTTTGGCCTTTGCGGCGTTTTTAGCGGAACTGGATACCAACATCCCTCATCTTGTTGTACCGGGCGATATTGAGCACCAGCGGTGTGAGCGATTCGATTTGCGGCGCGACAGTCAGGGGGCCGGCATTGAATGCCTGAAGCCTTGAGACCTGGTTTACAAGTCCCATTACTGACTTCTTTGCATCCTCGTCATCACCACATACGGGTACCGAGTAGGTCAGTTCCTCGTCAAGCGCCTTCCACCGGTTTGCAGCGATGGTATTGAATGCACAGCAGAGCCGGGTCTCTTTTGGCAGGAGTTTTTTTATCAAAAGTGCCGCCGATCCTTCCGCCGGGGGAACAAAGACAAAATGGTCCTGTTTTTCCATCGGGTTGACCGGGCTGATAACGATTTTGTCCCCGAAACCGTGCAGGGTTGAGAGTGTTGGTACCACATGTTTAAACGGTATTGCAAGGACTATGATATCGCCCTCGTCAACTGCCCCCTGGTTTGTCGTCCCGTGAACTGAACAGGACTGCCCCCGGTTCTTAAGTGTGTCACGGGTGACCGTGCAGCTTGCGTCAGCCTTTTCCTGTTCCCGTGAACCAACAACCACATCAAAAACCGGGGAGAGGCGCATGGCCATGCCTTCGCCAATATCCCCGGTCCCGCCGACAATTCCAATCTTCACTTAATCCACCAGCGGCCTGAGCATGTTTTCAAGCGTTGCTGCGTCAGTAACGCCTTCGAGGGTCTTGATGATTTTCCCGTCCTTTTCGATGATAAGGGTTGGCACAACGCGGATCCCGTATTTTTCTGCGAGATCCATATGCTCGTCAACATCCACCGTTTTAATTTCGACCGCATCACCCAGTTTCTTTGCCAGTTCCTCGATAATCGGTGTCTGCATCCGACAGGGACCGCACCACGTGGCAAAAAAATCGTACAATACCGGTTTTGTCATATAATCATACCCGGTATGAGTAGTCGGTAAAAAAAAAGATAAATCTATGGTATTTGTTATTCGGAGAGGATCTCCATGATAATCTTGCCGTAAGCGGGCCGTGTTATGATGACACCGACAAGGACACCCATCATCGTGATGATGGCAAATCCTTTGAGTGTTGAAAGGTCCATGAGTGCGAGCGGCAGCATCGCAATCAGCACGGTAGCTGCGGCAGTCACAATGATGACAAGCGCCCGGGCAAGTCTCTTTAAGTAGACATTTGGTGACGGGACAATTCCTTCATGGAGGATCTCATCTGTCAGGATAACCAATTGGTCGATACCTGTACCAAGTACTGCTATCAAACCGGCAATGGTCGGGAGATCCATCTGGAACTTGATAGCGCTACAGAACCCGAGCAGGATCAGGATTTCCGAGGCATTAATAAGCACCATGGGGAGCACGATCCTCGGTTCGCGGTACCGGTAGAAAATCACAAATGCGACGGTGATAAGCGCAAGGATACCGGCGATCACGCACATGGTCATGTAATGGGACCCAAGAGATGCAGATGTTGAACCGGAACCTGCGACTTTCACGTCAACCGGCAGCGCTCCGGCCCGGAGGTGGATCTCGAGGGTTGTTGCCTGCTGCATGCCGTACGTTCCCGTACCGGTTGATGCAACCATGTTGCGCGTGGGTTCTGATACAAGTGAGGAGGCAAGGCCCGATGAAAGCGGTGCAGAGTAGACCGTCTTGTTATCAAGGATCATCGCCAGCTGGTGGTGTTCGGGATCCACTGTTGCGCCGTACTTGATGGCGGACTCACGGAATGCCGCGGCTCCCGCATCACTCAGGGTAAAGCCAACGCCCCAGTTACCTGAGGTGTCCTTGCTTGGTGTCTGGACACTGGTTATAGAGTCGCCGTAGAGGACATGCTCGGTCTGGTTACCGGTTGTCTGGACCCGGATCTCGAATTTGCCCTGCTTCCCGACAATCTGCTGGGCCTGGTTCATATCGACGCCGGCCATCTCCACGCGGACATACCGGGCGACGTTGTTCATGCCGGTAAGCGTATTGACCTTGGCGTCCTTGGTGCCCATCGAGTTAATCTTCTGTTCAAGGATGAGCTTTACGGTGCTTGCCGTATCCTTGGAGACACCCTGCTGGTACGAGACGATCTCTCCACCGGCAGCTTTAAAGTAGGGTTCGAGTTGTTCCTGTGTGTAATATTTCCGTATTTCAAGATGGTTTTCATCGACAACAATAACTTCGGTATCAAGACTCTTTGAGAGATCTGAGACAAAGGTGTCGAGAGGTTGTGTCGTTGTAAACCCGACTACTTCAGCCTGGAACTCAAGCTGGAGCCATGCACCCTGCTGGAGATCAAGGCCGTACTGGAGGTTTGTCGTGAAGTTCCCCTTATCGTCAAAATGCGGGTTGATAGCGACAACCGAGAGGATTAAGAGGACGATGAGCGTGAGGACCCGCCAGTCCTTGAATATGTCTTTTATCCGTTCTTTCTTCATTTTCCGCCTCCTTTCAGGACATACCATTTCAGTATGCCGACGTTTGTAAGCCAGGTGTTCATGATATCGAAGACAAGCCCGATCAGGAGGACAGCAGCGATTTCCATAACAATCTGGATCTGCCCGAGCCAGGAGACTATAAACAACACTGAGATGGCCGCAAGAGTTGTTGTGGTCATAATGATACCGGTGTGGAATGCCCCCGCCAGTTTATCGTTAAGTTTACCCTGCCGTTTGAGCACACGGGTGGTGAGCAGGATATCACTGTCGACAGAATAACCAATCAGCATGAGCAGTGCCGCGGTGGTCCCGAGTGATAAGGGAATCCCGACAATGTTCATCATGGCAGCGGTCATGACCATGTCAGCAAATGCCGAGAGGACCACTGCGACGGACGGGATAAATGTCCTAAATGAGATAAAGACCACGATGGCCATGCCGATAAAGGCAAGAATAATGGCAATAAATGCCTGGTCCTGCAGGGTCTTTCCAAAGGATTCACCGACCTGGTCGATACGTGCATCCGGGTATTTACCTGAGATCAGTGCCGTCAGGCTCTGGTATTTCGCATCGTCCATCGCTCCAAACGTGATAAATTTCCCGTTGTTGAGCCCCTCGCTGATACTTACGAGCGGGTAGTCAGCAAATACTGCCCGGATCTGGTCGGGGCTGTCAGGAGTAATCACGGTTACAGCAGTCCCGCCGGAAAAATCAATTCCCGGCTTGACCGGCATCCCGATCGTTACCGTAACAAAGGCAATTACCACAAGTGATATCACAAGCAGTATTGTCGGGATTATCACCAGTTGTTTTGGTGAATATTTTTCGATATTATAACTGAATAATCCCATGTCCTAATCATCTGTTCATAAACGATTAAATAATTACCAGATACCGGTCGCTTTCCATCCTCTCATGGGATTTTCAAGCCGGATCCGGGAACCGCAAAAATACCGGCAAAAATTTCGCAGAAAAATATGAGTGTCGCTGCCAAAATCGGGGGATTTCCAAACGGGGTTTTTTAAACGGGAAAATACACAAAATATATATGTGGATAGTTTCGACACTACCATATGAGATCTCAGTTTGAGATCGAACGGATGATTGAAGGGCGGTTGAGGTCGTATCTCTCACGGGATAAAACCGGTATCCGCCGTGAAGTGCTCCGGCTCCTCCTGCGTATCAGGCAGGTGACCGTTGCAGACATTGTTGCAGGACTTAAAGAGAAGTTCTCCGTATCATTCCATAAAATCGCATCGATGGTAGGCATCATCGCGTCCCGTATCGGGATCCTGAAGGTCAACCGGAATGCCAGTGGAATCAGTACCTACGAGCTCAAAGAGAAGTATGCATCAATGGTGGTCCGGCTCGTGAGCATGTAAACCCCTGACCCCTCACTTTAACCATAACCGTTTTTTAGCCGGTCCTTACAATAGTACAGCCATAATGCAAGGCAGTCATTCTGATGCATCTGATGAGCTCCATATCACGGTTTTGCCGGATGTAATAGATTACATCGAGAGGAGAAACTGCGATTTCCGCATATGCACTTCCTGCGGTGGTCCGATCCTTCTTCCGGTGCGGGTCAAACCCCCAAAGAAAAGTGATCTTCTCCTTCATGCTGCCAGCCACACAATCTATGTCTCCATTCACCAGGCGCGTTTCCTTGATGAAATACGAAGCGACATGATCCCCTTTTATGATGAAGACCTGGCAGGGTTTAACGAGAGATGAGCTTCGAAGAGTTGCCCCATACAGCTGATGTGAAAATACGGGCTAGTGCTCCTACGCTTGATGCCTTGTTTGGCGAAGCGTCAAGGGCGCTGATGGAGGTAATGTACGGGGAGGATCGCATCGGCGGGACGACACGGTCCGTTGATCTCGAAGCGCCGGACCTGGAATCCCTTCTTTGCGATTTCCTCTCTGAGGTTTTGTTTATTTCTGAAACCGAAGGGCTGGTTTTTTTAAATGCCGATGTGCATGTCGATAACCAAACGCGTCTCCATGCGGTCCTTGACGGCGAACTGTTCGATTCGGACCGGCATAATAAAGGCACGGAAGTAAAGGGCATCTCGTATTCGGGCCTGTCAATCTGGAAAGATGCCAAAGGATATATGCTCGATATCTTATTTGATGTATGAAGGGGGTAAAGGAGAATGCTTGACGGTATAATTCGGGCAGGCACAGACGAGTGGGAGATCCCCATCGGGTATGTGCCCAATATGCGTGTACCGGGACGTTTTTTTCTTTCGGATACCCTTGCAGAAGTTCTTGAACCGGGAGCAGTGCAGCAGCTGGCAAATGTCGCCACCCTGCCCGGGATTGTCCGGTGTTCGCTTGGGATGCCGGATATCCACTGGGGTTACGGGTTTCCAATCGGGGGTGTGGCGGCATTTACCCTTGACGAGGGTATTATATCCCCGGGAGGAGTCGGGTTTGACATTAACTGCGGGGTCCGGCTTTTTACGACACCTCTCGTGCAGTCCGATATAAAGAAACCCCGTGAATTTATTGAGTCGCTGTACAGGGCCGTACCGACCGGTGTCGGTGCAAAGAGTTCAATGAAAGTCTCGCCAGCCGCGCTGACGGCAATGATGGAAAAGGGTGCAGGCTGGGCGGTGGAGGCCGGTTATGGTGTTCCACGGGACCTTACCCGGTGCGAAGAGGGCGGTTTCATGAAACAGGCCGATATCCGCGCGGTCTCAGCGAAGGCCCGGACCCGGGGGATCCCGCAGGGAGGGACGCTTGGGTCAGGGAACCATTTCCTTGAGATCCAGGTTGTCAGCGAAATCTTTGATGAGGCAGCGGCAAAAGCATTTGGCCTTGTTAAAGGGCAGGTCTGTTGTATGATCCACTGCGGTTCACGGGGGCTTGGCCACCAGGTCTGTACAGACCACTTAAAGACCCTTGAAGCGGCAACAAAAAAATACCATATCGCGCTTCCGGATCGCCAGCTTGCCTGTGCCCCTGTCCAGTCCCCTGAAGGAAAAGCCTATTTTGGCGCGATGGCAGCATCGGCTAACTATGCATGGGCCAACCGCCAGCTGATCATGCACGCAGCCCGTAAACAGTTTGAGCGGATGTTTGGCATTGAGTATGAAAGCATGCCGCTTCTCTATGATGTTACCCATAACGTCGCAAAGATCGAGGAGCATTCTGTTGACGGGCACAGGGTTACTGTCTGTGTCCATCGCAAGGGTGCAACCCGTTCGTTTGGTCCGGGTTCTCATGACCTGCCCCATGATTTAACAGGTATCGGCCAGCCGGTGATTATCCCCGGCAGCATGGGCACGCCTTCCTATATCCTCAAAGGAACCGCGACAGCGATGGAACGCACCTTCGGGAGCACATGTCATGGGTCGGGCCGCGTCATGAGCCGGTCGCAGGCAAAGAAGAAGATGACCGGAAAAGAAGTGGCAGACCATCTTCTCTCGCAGGGCATCATTGTCCGGGCGCCAAACGAAGCGGCTATTGCCGACGAAGCGCCGGAGGTCTACAAGCCAAGCAGCGATGTGGTGCAGGTGGTCCACGATGTCGGCCTCTCGGCCCTTGTTGCACGCCTTTCCCCGGTGGGAGTGATCAAGGGATGAGCTGCCGGGCCGGGTTTGTCTGGGATACCAATCAACATTTTGTCAGGTACCTCGAGGACCTTGGTATTCCCTGCGAACTTGTCACGCCCTATATGCTCGCCGCCCCGTTTTTCCGGGGCTCGTTTTCATGCCTTATTATCCCGACCGGGTTTGCAAACCCGGCCTATTCCCGGCTCCTCCCGGCGCTTCGGGCATCATCAGGCCGCATAGCAAAATTTATTGAAAACGGCGGCAACCTCCTGGTTTTTGGGGCAGCAATCGACAATGCGGATGCCTATGACTGGCTGCCGTTTTCGGTCACATACCATCACGATGTGATCCCCCGGAACGTTTCGTGCGGTTTCTCGGAATGGGGAAAAGAGCTGGTAAAGGACTATGATCCCACCTGTATCGAATGTGATGGCGTGTTTCCCACGCATGGCGGATGTGCCGCAGGAACCGCGAATGGATCGACGGTAATTATCGAAAACACTCAAAAAAAAGGGACTGTTCTTGTGACAAGCGTCCACGAATACCCGTCCCGCGAATTTATAAAAAAATTCTGTGCATCCGGGACACAAACCTTATTCTAGCAGGAATAATACCAGATTGATATGAGGTTAGTCCGATGCACCGCTATACCTTTTGTGAAACTGCAAAGGCCGTAGATCTTGAGCCGGTGGTGCTTGCCATCCACGAGATAATCCACCGCCTTCCGGTCACCGCCAAATCGTTACACCAGCCCGGCATCCGGGTTGAGGACGGCAGGGTGGTTGACCGCAATTATACCGGCCCGGTGCTCGAACAGGTACTTGCCACAAACACTGTGATACAGACAACCCCGGAAAAGGGCGCATACAAAGGTGTGCCGGTGACCGTTGCACCTATCCGGGACGAAGAAGGGCATGCGATTGGCGCAATCGGTGTTGTTGATGTTACCGGTATCTTTGATCTTGCCACGCTCATGGAGCACCAGTCCGCTATCTTAAAGCAGGTATGCGGAAAGGATCCCTGCCCGCTTCCAGAAGAAGCCAGTATTTCAAAGAGATGACAATCATGCCGGACGCTGCATTCAGGGTACTTGAAATTCTCGAAAAGTCGGACGCGCCAATCTCGGGTGAGGCAATCAGTAATGAACTGGGCGTCACCCGGTCCGCGGTCTGGAAGCATATCAACGAACTCCGGATTATGGGTTACGATATTACGTCATCTCAGAAAGAGGGGTACCAGCTCACGCGCCAGAGCAGCAAACTGCTCCCGTATGAGGTACATAAAAAACTCCAGACAAAGGTCATCGGCAAAAAGATGAGGTACTTTGAGAAGACTCCCTCGACCAACTGGGTGGGAAAACAGGTTTGTGCTGAAGGGGATGGGGAAAAAATGCACGGCCTTGTAATAATTGCCGAAGAACAGACCGGCGGGGTCGGGCGGATGGGAAGGGCATGGGTCTCTCCCAGCGGCGGGATCTGGATTACAATTGTCTTAAAACCCACTGTCCCCATCGACCGCATCTTTATGGTAACAATGGCAGGCGCTGTTGCGGTGGCACGGGCGATAAGAAAGGAGTTTGGCCTTGGCGCCCTCATCAAATGGCCAAACGACATTTTCATCGGGAACAAGAAAGTCGCCGGGCTGCTGCTTGAACTTGCGGCAGAGGCCGATAACGTGCATTACTGCCTGCTCGGCATGGGCATCGATGCAAACATCCCGGTAAGCGAATTCACGCCCGCTTTGCAGAATAGTATCACGTCAATATCCGCAGAGCTTGGCCATGACGTGGACCGCGCGTCGTTCCTGGCGCGGATCCTAAAAGAGTTCGAGAACCATTACGCCCTCATTGAAGGCGGGGAATACGATACCATCATCCGCGAATGGAAAAGCCTGTCCTGTACGCTCGAACACCGGGTGGATATCCGGACGCTCAAAAACAGTTTCTCCGGAGAAGCAGTTGATATTGACGAGTTCGGTGCGTTGATTGTACGCAAAGACAACGGCAAACTCGAACGCGTGATTGCCGGTGACTGTTTCCACCAGTAGGCCGGTACTCTTTTATCGTCAACCTGCCAATTTTTAGTGGTTGACGATGTTTGGCGATCTCAAGCGTTCCCGACGCATTGCATATACAGCGGCATTTATCGGTCTTATCACGCTTGGCGGGTGGATCTCTGTCCCGTTTGTCCCGGCGCCATTTACCCTCCAGACGTTTTTTGTCCTGCTTGCCGGGGCGGTGATGAAACGGGACGCAGTTATACCGGTTGCACTCTACATACTGCTTGGCGCACTGGGTCTGCCGGTTTTCCATAACGGTGTTGCCGGTATTGGCATCCTGCTTGGCCCGACAGGGGGATATCTCATCGGGTTTATTCCGGCAGCACTTCTTGCCGGTCTTGCATGTGAGTCACATTCGCCCGCCCGCAGGATCGCGGGACTTGCCGGGGCATCTGTGCTCATTCTCATGTGTGGCGTGGCATGGCTGATCATATCTGCCGGTATGGCCCCGGCTGCCGCGTTTGTCATCGGGATGCTTATCTTCCTTCCCGGGGATGCGGTAAAGACCGGCGCGGCTTACCTGATCGCGCGGCACCTGCCATGATTACGTTTGAAAATATCCGGTACCGGCTCCTTGCCATCGATACGCTGACCCTGTCCCCTGGTATAACATCCGTGATTGGCCCAAACGGCAGCGGCAAGAGTACGTTTTTAAAAATCTGTGCCGGCATTGCATTGCCTGAAAGCGGTACGGTGTTTGTCGATGGCAGGCCTCCCCGGGATATAGCAGCCGGTTACGTAAATGAGTTCCCGGACCGGAACATCATTTTTTCTTCAGTAAAAGACGAACTTGCATCACCGCTGCGCTTCTGTCGCACTCCCTGTGAGGAAACCGACCGGACTGTCCGGGCATGTGCGGGTACGATGCGAATCACTGATCTTCTCGACCGGGAGATGCAGGAGTTGAGCGGGGGAGAGAAGGTCCTTGTTGCGCTTGCCACAGCCTGCATAAACCGGCCGCGTGTTCTCGTCCTTGACGAATACGATTCACACCTTGATGCCAGTCGGTGCGCATGGTTACAATCGGCACTCCGCGTTTCTGGTGCGGAATATATTATCCGGTGCACGCAGCAGATGGAAACCGCAGCGGAGAGCAATTATCTTCTGTATATGGAAAAAGGAAAGGTTGTGCATGAAGGAACCCCGGCCAGTGTCTTTTCCCGGCTTATTGACTCTCCGTTTTACCCGATATCGTGGAGGTGGCCGGTTTGAAGCTTGTTCTTTCCCATGTCACCGCTGGTTATCCCCGCTGGTCGCTTGCGGCAGACTGTGTATTTTTACCGGGCATCCATCTTGTCAGCGGGGATGTAGGCAGCGGGAAGTCCACGCTTGCGCTCATGATGGCCGGTTTGCGTACCCCAGAAAGCGGCACTGTTATCCGGGAAGGCATATCGCAGGTGATGCTTTCGTTCCAGTTCCCCGAGTTCCATGTTACCGGCTTAACCGTCGCGGAAGAATGCCGGTCATGGGGCCTTCTGTCGGATGAAATAATCCGGTCAGCAGGTATTGATGTAACGGGAGAGACCCCGGCACTTTCGCTTTCCAGAGGGGAGTTAAAACGCCTTCACCTTGCGTGTGTGCTTGCCCGGAATTATGATCTCCTGCTGCTTGATGAACCGTTTTCATCGCTTGACTGTGCGGAAAAAGAGAAAATCTGCCGTAAGATAAGCAGCCGGTCTTCCGGGATCACGGTCATTTTCACGCATGAGCAGAGCGTCTTTCCCCATGTCGATCACATCTGGGAAATCCTTGAGGGCAGGCTTGTCGACTGCGGCAACATGCCCGGGGCGATTGAACACTGGCAGCATGCACCGGCGCTTGTAAAAAAACTTACATTGGCCGGCAGAACACCCCACGAACTCACACCGGAAGGAATCAGGGAGGCTGCATGCAGGACCCAAGAATAAGACTTCTGAGTGCATTCCTGCTCTCGCTTGCAGCATTTGTGAGTATTGCCGGTGCCGTTTTTGTCTTTATCTGGTGGCTTGTCTTTACTCCGCGCTGGCACTGCATCCGGCACCGGACCGCACTCTGTTCCGCCTTTGTCCTGTTTCTTATTGTCGCCGTTGTCATATACATAACCGGAGGTGACGGTCTCTCCTATCTTGTCAGAATGGCAGTGATCCTCCTGGTTGGCAGCTGGGTATTTTCAGAATCATGTACTGGTGATTTCATCTCACTTGGCACATGGCTCCTTGGCAACCGGACCGGTTTTGAAACAGGAATGATTGCCGGCATGGCAATGCAGATGGCAACAGACATTTCGGATGATTTTTACCGGATCCGGATTGCATCGCGGCTGAAGGGCCATTCATGGGGTATCCACAGTATTGTACCGGCAGGGCGTGTCATTATCGATGACGCGATACGGCGGGCTGATGAGACAGCTGAAGTGCTTGCCATGCGGGGGTACCGGAACGGCGGGACGATCTGCCCGCATTTTCACACATCCCGTTGCGATATAATTGCCGGGTGCTGTGCTGTAGTAATTTTTATTCTCGCGTATGTTCACGTTAGTGAATTTTTTATACTTTACAGGTGAAGTTTTGAGAGGCTAATTGTAATACCGGAGGCCCTGAGGTTTCCCATGTGTGCTGCCGTTTCTCAGAAGGTTCTTATTACTGATACTACACTTCGCGATGCCCACCAGTCTCTCATCGCCACCCGCCTCCGCACTGAAGATATGATCCCGCTTGCACGCGAGATTGATGCGTGCGGATTTTTTTCTGCCGAGGCGTGGGGCGGGGCAACGTTTGATACATGCATACGGTTCCTAAACGATGATCCGTGGGACCGGCTCCGTGCCATCAAGGCGGAGCTGAAACACACTCCTCTCCAGATGCTGCTCCGCGGGCAGAACCTGGTCGGTTACCGTCATTATTCTGATGACGTGGTCGACCGGTTTGTCGATGCGTCTTACAAAAACGGCGTGGATATATTCCGGGTATTTGACGCGCTCAACGATATCCGGAACATGAAGCGGTCAATGGAACAGGTCAAAAAGGCCGGTGCCCATCTCCAGGGCACGATTTCCTATACGACAAGCCCGGTCCACAGCACCCGAATGTTTGTCGAAATGGCAAAGGAACTTGCCGCGCTCGACTGTGATTCTATCTGTATTAAGGATATGGCAGGACTCATTATGCCTGAGGCTGCCCGCGAGCTTATCAGCGGGATTAAAAAAGCCGTTGATATCAAAGTCTGCCTTCACAGCCATTCCACGAGCGGGATAGCTCCCATGAGTTACCAGGCGGCCATCGAAGCCGGCGTCGATATCCTTGATACTGCCATGTCTCCGTTTTCCATGGGGACATCACAGCCTCCGACAGAAAGTGTTGTTGCCTCTCTTACCGGGACACCCCGTGATACTGGTATCGACCTTATGAAACTCCGGACGGTCAGAAACACATGCATGCAGATCCGGGAGAAATATGCAGGGCTCTTAAACCCAATCTCCGAACGTGTCGACAGCAACGTGCTCATTTACCAGCTACCGGGCGGTATGATCTCAAACCTTGTTTCCCAGCTGATGGAGCAGGATGCACTCAACCGTCTTGACGATGTGTTTGCCGAGATCCCCAAGGTAAGAAAAGACCTGGGGTATCCCCCGCTTGTAACTCCGACAAGCCAGATCGTGGGGACGCAGGCAGTCTTAAACGTGCTCGTAAACGGGAAGCGGTACGCGAACGTGACTAAAGAAGTAAAGGATTACGTGCGCGGATTATATGGCCGTTCACCGGCACCGGTGAGCGCGGAAATCAGGAAACTGATCATTGGCGACGAAAAGCCGATTGAATGCCGCCCTGCGGATATGCTGGAACCCTCCTACGGCCGCATGAAGGATGAGGCAGAAAAAGCCGGTCTTGTTAAAAAAGAGGAAGATGTCCTCACCTACATTATGTACCCGGCAATTGCCCCGTCGTTTTTGAAAGGCGAGCGTGCGCTTGAGCCGATACCCGTAAAACAACCGGCGCTCAAGCAGGCTGCAGCCTCCGGAGGTATCCCGGACCAGATGGAAGTGGAAGTGGATGGGGAAGTCTTCTCCGTTCGCATCATTTCGGTCGGCGGGAACCAGGTACAGGTCACAAATGTCGCACCGCAGAAAGCGCCGCGCGGTGATATCGCAGGTGGGATCCGGAGCAATATGCAGGGCATGGTGCTCCAGGTCATGGTCAACAGGGGCGCGACGGTCAAAAAAGGCGATACCCTGATTGTGCTTGAAGCCATGAAAATGGAAAACCCCATTCACAGCCCGGTGGACGGCAAAGTCACCGAGATTTTTGTCGATGCCGGCGATGTCGTCCAGAATGGCGATGTCCTGCTGGTGGTGCAATGAAATTTTTTGAGAAAATCCTGATCGCAAACCGGGGCGAGATAGCGATCCGGGTTATGCGGGCGTGCCGGGAACTCGATATTGATACGGTAGCGATCTATTCATCGGTCGACAAGAACTCCCTCCATGTCAAGTACGCAGACGAAGCGTTCCCGGTTGGCGAGGCGCACCCGTCCAAGAGTTACCTCAATATGGACCGGATCGTTGATATCGCAAAAAAGAGCGGAGCAGAAGCGATCCATCCCGGGTACGGGTTCCTCGCGGAAAATTACCGGTTTGCGAAGCTCTGTGCCGATGAGGGCGTGACTTTTATCGGCCCGAAGTCAGCGACCATCCAGGCAATGGGTTCCAAGATTGGCAGCAAACAGATGATGAAAAAAGCCGGTGTACCGGTGCTGCCGGGAACCGATGAGGGAATCCGTGATATTGATACCGCTAAAAAGGTAGCAGCAGAAATCGGCTACCCGGTGATTGTGAAAGCGAGTGCAGGTGGCGGCGGTATCGGCATGCAGATCGTCAATGACGAATCCGCTCTTGAAGAAGCGATCACGGGAAGCATGCGTATTGCCCAGTCTGCATTTGGCGATCCGACCGTCTTTATCGAAAAGTACCTCATCAAGCCCCGGCATATCGAGTTCCAGGTGCTTGCCGACGAACACGGTCATGCAGTCCATCTCTATGACCGCGAGTGCTCTATCCAGCGCCGGCACCAGAAACTGGTTGAGGAAGCGCCATCGGCGATCATGACTCCTGAACTGCGCGCGCGCATGTCCGCAGCTGCGCTCAAGGTGGCTGAAGTCTCAAATTATACAAATGCCGGTTCGGTCGAGTTCCTGTACAGCAACGGGAACTTTTACTTCATGGAGATGAACACCCGGCTTCAGGTCGAGCATACTATCACCGAGTTTATCACGGGCGTCGATCTTGTCAAGCAACAGATTGCCATCGCTGCCGGTGAATCCCTCGCATTTGACCAGGAAGACCTTTCGATCCGCGGGCATGCAATTGAGTGCCGGATCAATGCCGAAGACCCGCTCAATAATTTTGCTGCAGACCCGGGC
>Ga0209099_1002140_pt1 | contig 18053 bp, 13 predicted proteins | sample AD_JPNHW2_MetaG_FD_184430 | JGI IMG/M metagenome (GOLD analysis project Ga0209099, IMG submission 184430) | Active sludge microbial communities of municipal wastewater-treating anaerobic digesters from Japan - AD_JPNHW2_MetaG (SPAdes) (version 2) | ecosystem: Engineered > Bioreactor > Anaerobic... | reverse complement strand
TTGGGGGAGACATCGGGCCGTGTGGACCATCTTCCCTCCTCTCCCGTCGGCGGTCGGCCTTGAAGATGGGTTTCGCTTCGAAGGCCTGGGGCCTACGGAAAGCGGTTGTTTTTCGTTCCTTTTGCTTCTATCCCCTTTCGATTCCGAGTTTAGAGGGGCGAGGACACAATGTCAAGGGGAAAAGAAAAAGAGATAAAAGGGAGTGTCCGTTACAGGTAGAGACAGCTATAACGGAGTGTCCGTTGAAGACGTTGAAGAAAATGGAGTGTCCGCTGTTTGTTGAACAGACTCCTAGCAGGGGAGGAGAGAGAAGAGAGTCACTGGCAGACGACTCTCACCACAACCCTTATCAGTTCTCCTCGATCAGAGAGAAAGAGAAGGTCGTAGTCACCTGAGAAGCCTGGACCGGGAAGCCAGGCAAACAACCCCAGTTTTTTGTCCAGTGTGGATCCGATGGGCAGGGGGCGCCACTCCTCCCCTACTCTCAGAAATCCGCTATAGGGACCGTCGTCTCCGAGTTGAACTGTCAGAGGCTCGTTCACACTCACCTGGACTCGAACCGCTCCCTCTTCGAGCGGCTCCGCTTCCACCTCTCTGGCCTGAAATCCCCGCAAGACCTTTTTCGGATTTCCTCGGAAAGAGGGGCGGAGAGGATCAGAAAGAGAGAGCTGGCTTGGAGGAATCGATGATCCGGCCAGAGCGTTGTCGATGGAAAAGTACCGGCTTCCGATTCCGGACTCCCGCCCTCCGTTGTCGACAACGCTCCAGGCAATGGTATGGAGCCCATCGGCATATTTGGTTGTATCCAGGTAGAAGTACCCTACCGCACCGTTACTGTTCAGATAGGAGGGGAAGAGATCGGCGATGTCTTGCCTGAAATTGTTGTAAACCGGGTGTCCCAAAGGCTGGCCGTCCACCCAAACGTTGATCGTGGAACCATCCACGGGGATCTTGTTTGGAAGGGGGGTCAAAGCCCACCCGAAGTTGACGTAACCGCTCCCGGAGACCGTGGCCCCCTGAGCAGGAGTGTCTATCGCCCCAAAAGGAAGCGTCGCATGGGCATTGTCTACGGTGATGACCTTCGTTCCCAGGTCAGTGGTATTCCCCTCCTCATCGGCAGCCAAGGCATGAATCCGGTAGACTCCGTCCCCATGGGGAAGGAAGTTCGTCAGCAACATGACCCCCCATCCCCCTCGGGATCTGAAGGGGGTGTCAGGGTAGCTCGTCTCCACATCGGATCGGGCCCCCTCGATGAAGAGGGCATCGGCGACAAAGGCCAAGCCGCTCCCCTCTTCACGGTAGACCTTGACCGAAACAACACCGACATCGTCCAGGGCCCACCCGGTAACGGGAATACTGCTCGACACAGTCACCCCTGTGCCCGGCGTATCAAAAGAACCGAAGGGCTTCCCTGTGGTGGCTGCTCCGTAGACTCTCAGTGTCACCGTCACGGTTCTGGGAGAGTTCGTGGCTAAGGGGTCGGTCACGGTGACCGTCCCGGTATAGGTTCCCGCCGAGAGTCCCTGAGGGTTCACAGAGACCGTGATCTTCGCCGCACCGGTCCCCGATGTTGGAGTGAAAGACAGCCAGCTCCTATTGGAAGAAGCACTCCATTGAAGAGTCCCTAAGCCTGAGTTTGAGACAACGAAGCTCTGGGGCTTGGATAGGGCAGTCCCACGGCTTCCGAAGGAGAGGGATGTACGGGAAAGCGCAATTTCCGGAAGCGACCCGGCGGGGGTGAAGACGACCCGGTCAACCCATCCCGCGTCTTGCCCTGAAGCCATCCTCTCGTCTTTGCTGTAGGACCAACGGAGAGTGTGGGTTCCGGAGGAGAGGGAAACACTCTTCTGCTGCCAAGAGGTCTCGCCGCTAAGGGCAAACTGTTCCGAACCGTCGAGGGAAAAGCGGAGGTAGTCGCAGTCCTGTTCGGAGGAGACTTTCCAGTAGAAGGTGAGAGTTCCCGGCCCCACCTGTGTGGTCTGAAAGGAAGCTGTTCTGTAGTCACCCAGAATAGGACTCTGTGCAGCGTCGACCCCGTCCTGAGAGACACCGCCCTGGCCGTACCACTCCCCGGATCCAGAGGTTGTCCAAACTGCCGTGGTGTTGTCCAAGGCCTCCCCGAGGGAGGGTAGAACCACGGTGATCCCATCGGAGGAGGCCGACCATTCGGCCCCTTCGTAGCCGGAGCCGTTCACGGCCTTCACGGAAGCGTAGTAGGTGCTTCCGTTGGAAGCCCCGGAAACAGTATAGGTCGTGGTCTTCCCCACGTCTCCCTCGAAGAAGTCGCTTCCGCCTGAGGATGTTCCCACTCTCAGCAGATAGCCGCCGATACCGCTCTCCGGGTCTGCCGCGCTCCCCTGCGTCCAGGTAAAGGTCAGCGAACGCTTGTTGGTCGTCGCCCCCTCATCGACCGGAGCCGAAGGAGTCCCCGTGGGTGGTCCATCGGAGAGGCGGTAAATCTCACACCCTGTCGTAGAACCGGAGGCAGTGATCGATCTGACACCAAAGCCCGTCGGAGTCCCGCTATAACGGAGGGAAGAGGGCAGAGTGGTGGGTCCAAAGAGACGTCCCTGCACGTAGTAGTCTCCGGCGTCGGCGTCTCCCCCACTCTCGATCTCCTCCAGGCCGTCGGCCTCCATGAGCCGAAGAAGCTTGTGGGCCGTATAGGAGTTGTCGTAGAGGAAATCGGTGCCCGCAGTGTTCAGCCGGGCATCCACGTGCCAAATCAGGAGACCGTCTGCGGGGTAGGGAGTGTCATTCGCCGTTCTGTACCTGTTCTGAACGACATAAAACTCCGAGTAGGGTTGGGAGAGGGAGGCGTCCGGCATGAAGATAGCCGCATTAGGGGAGCTCCCTGTAGCGGCGAGGTTCACGGTGTTGCTTCCGGCTGTGTAGACCGAGGGGGTGAGCCACTCCATCATCCACTTGCTGAAGGCGTTATGGTCACCTTGGTTGGCGTCCATCTGATCGAGCCCGCCGACGCCGCCGCTGATACCGGAGGATTCGTCATAATCGTAGAAATCGGGCAGTCCCAAGGCATGACCGGTCTCGTGGATGACAACGTTGGGAGTGAACCCCCCACTGGGGTAGTTATAACTCTCCCACTGCCAGGAGTATGAGCTAAGAGTCTTCCCGTCCAACTTGAAACTCGGGTCTATAAAGGTGGTCTGGTAACCCCACCAGAAGGAAGACCAGCTACCGTGCGCCCCAGCCCAGAGAACGACGAGATAGTCGATGGCCCCGTCCCCATCGTTGTCGTACTGGGTAAAGTCATGGCCCTGAGAATCGTAGTAGGAGAGCGCCTCCTTGATCAGCGCCTGACGCCCCGCCGTCGTAGTGGCGACGCTGCTTCGGGAATATGAGGTGGTGTACCATCCCAAGACGTTCCCTCCGATCTCCAGCTGGTTGTAAGAGGAGCGTCGGTAGAAGTTGCGGAGGCTCTCGTAGGGAAACCCGCCGGATCCGTCACCAAAGAGTTTCGCGCCGACCGCGGCGTTGCTGTCACTTGCGATGTGGGCGGTACCGCTGAAATCGATCATGAGGGCGAGAATCTTCACGTCCCCCTTGGTGGGCATCCCCCTCCAAGCCGGCGGAACGCCGAGAATATCGTCGATCTGAGAAAGGGTTCGGCCCTCTCTCTCCAGAAGGAGCCGTCGGAGTTTGTACTGGAACCTTTCCACCAGGGCTGTCGAGGCCCTATGGTTCCCTATGCTCTGCGCGAAGGCGAGGCTCTCCTTCAGTTTCCCTTCCTGGACCAGCCTTCGGAGCTCTTCCTTTGTCGGAGGCTCCATGGCCTTCGAAAAAGAGACAAACACAAGAAGAAAAACCAAAAGAAGTAACGCTCCTCTCCACCGGCTCTTAGCCATAGCCTCTCCTCCCTCGGAAAAACTCCCGAGCACTCCCCGGCACAGGTTGTCTCCCTTCCCTCCGGATTAAGAAGGGCGGAGGGTCCCGACGGACCCTCCGCCCCCATGTTCTCAAGAAGCTTTTACTTTCCAGGACAAACAGCGACAATCCTGGGGTCGATGTTCTTGTTCCCGTAGGCCTTATCGAAGGCGGCGCTGAACTCCTTCGCCAGCTTCGCGGCCCTTTCGTCAAACTTCTGTTTATCTTTCCAAGTATTTTTGGGGTTGAGAATCTCACAAGGAACGTTGGGACAGCTCTGAGGAACCAGAATGTGGAAGAGAGGATCCTCTTTGTACTCCACCTTCTCGAGATCACCGGAGAGAGCGGCCTCAACCATAGCCCTTGTCATGTTGATATCCATCCTCGATCCCTCGCCGTAGGGTCCACCGCTCCAACCGGTGTTGACGAGGTAGACGCCTGCATTGGAGGAGCGGATTTTTGTGCCAAGCATATCGGCGTAGTCCCCCGGGTTACGGGGCATGAAGGGGGCTCCGAAGAAGCGGGAAAAGGTTGTGACCGGTTCAACGATCCCCGTCTCCGTACCGGCCAGCTTCGATGTGTAGCCCATGAGGAACCAGAGCATCGCCTGCTCGTCCGTGAGTTTCGCCACCGGCGGCAAAACACCGTTGGCGTCGGCGGTCAGGAAGAGAATCGCCGTAGGATGTCCGCCCACGGCGGAGGGCTTGATGTTGGAGAGGAAAGAGAGGGGGTAGGAGGCTCGGGAGTTCTCCGTCAGCCGCCCATCGTCAAAATCGAAGTGACCGTCCGGAAACATCATGCAGTTTTCGACGATGGCTCCGTGCTTCTCCATCGGCGCCTGGTGCATGATGGCGTTGTGGATCTCAGGCTCTTTATCCTTACGAAGGTGGATCAGCTTGGCGTAACAGCCGTTCTCGAAGTTCGCGATCCCCGTGTCGTTCCAGCCGTGCTCGTCGTCGCCCAGAAGCGCCCTGCGAGGGTCGGCGGAGAGGGTCGTCTTCCCGGTTCCCGAAAGGCCGAGAAGGAGGGCGGTGGAACCGTCTTTCCCTTCGTTGGCCGAGGCGTGGAGGGGCAGAATTCCCCGGGGGGGGAGCAGGTAGTTCATCACCGTGAACATGAGCTTCTTCACGCTACCACAGTAAGCCGACCCGATGACGACGCCGCAGTAACGGTCGTAGTCGATGGCGATAGCCATATCGGTGGTTTTTCCGTTGGCCAACTTGCGCAGTTTCCCTTCATACCGCTTCGGATCGAGCTTCTCGTAAGGAACGACCAGCAGAGTGAAGGGGGTCTTAGCAAAGATGCTCTTGTCGATGTCCCGAGGAACGGGACGGAACATGTTGTCGACGAAGAGAGATGTGAGCGCCCTGTCGGTAATGGTTGTCACCGGCAGAGCGTAGCCGCTGTCGGCCCCGACGACACGGGGGACGACGTAAAGGCTCTCTTTCTGAGAGAGGAAAGAGAGAGCGTCTTCGAGGAGCATATGGAAGGTCTCTTCCGTGATGGGCAGATTATAGGGGGAATCCCAATCAATGAACCCTTGGCTTTCCGCCCTCTTGACAGTCACCGTGTCTTTCGGGCTCCGCCCTGTCGACTCCGGCGGCGTCCAGGTCACGAGGGCGCCGCTGGCGCCTACGAGCACCTCTTTTGCCTTTACCGCAGCCTTGATCATCTCCTCCCGAGAGATGTCTTTTTTGACATTAGGGTGAGAGCCGATAAGGGCGTTCACTTTCTCTTGAATCATAGGATTAACCTCCTGAGATCGGATCTCACATTATAGACCAACCGAGAGGGCTTGGCAAAGGGCCGGGTCGGCTTAGGGCGGAAGTTCCTCCCCTCTGTGCCAAGAGAGTAGGCCACTGGGAAGGAGAGTTCCGGGAAGGGTACCCGCCATGACGCCAGAGGAGGCGTGTCCAGGCGCAGTGAGCCCCTCCGGCGGCTCTCTTTTCCATCCCTCCTGGAGGATCCGGGAGTCGCTTCGTCTTGAAAGAAAGCCCCCTCATCCCTTCTGAGAAAGGGTTTATCCCTTGACAAGAGGGAGGGTTTTGTCGATAATAAATGACCGTCGTTTTGCAAGAAGAGGAAGAGAATGGCACTAAAGGGTTCCTTAGAAGACATAAACATCGCCGATGTGATGCAGCTCATCGCTTCGTCGGGAAAAACGGGTCGTTTTCGCCTTCTCCGTAACCAGGGCGAAGGGTTCATCTACTTCCTCGACGGCAGCCTCGTCCACGCCGAATACGCCGAGGAGAACCTCAAGGGCGAGAGTGCCATCTACCGGCTTGCCGCCTGGAAAAACGGGACCTTCGAATTCGAACAGGGATGCGTAACCGAAGAGACGACGATTCGAAGATCCTTTACCACGGTCCTGATGGAAGCCGTCCGCATCGTTGACGAGTGGGAGCTGATCCGGAAGAAGATCCCCTCGGAGGACGTGATCCCCTACTTCCTTTCCGTCTCCACCGACGACAAACGGAGGATCACGCTGAACACCATGGAGTGGCTGATTCTCTCCAAGATTGACGGCCATAAGAGTATCAAAAAGATCGCCTTCGAAGCGGGGTTGAGCATCTTCGAGGTCGCCAAGGTCTTCTACGGCCTCGTGGTCAACCAGCTCATCTCCATCCGCTCCTCACCGGAAGCCTGACCCTTTCCCCCTCGCGGCTTCGGAGCCTTTCAAGGACTCCCTCAGAAGCTCTTCATCTCGTTCCAGAGGTCCGGTGAGATGGCAACGTTCCCCAGGGATATTCCGAAGAGAATCTGGGTATCCTTTCCGGAGGGCCTGTACCCCACCTTCTTGAAATCCAGGTTCAGGGAGATGCACTGGAACTTTAAAACCGCGAAGGCCCCGGCGGAGTAGAGCTTCTTCTCCTTCACGTCGTAATCGATGAAGGTTGTCACCTTGATGGGGCTGTTGGCCGGAACGAAGGTCAACCTCCCCTTGAAAAAATCTGAGGATTCCGGGGTATCGTCCAAGTCGGGCCGGAGAGTCTTCGATCGGCTGTAGGTAAGCTCAAGGTACTTGGTATTCCCCTTGTCGTGAAAGGTCATGGAGACGGAGAGGTTCCGGAAGGAGTGGTAGTACTGGTTGTGGGTTCCCCGCACGGAGAGGTAGAAGGTGTCTGCGGGCATGGCCCTCAGGAAGAGGCTCCTTTCCGACCATTTGATCGGCGCGTGCCCTGTGGGAAGCTGAAACCAGATTCTCTGCCGCTCCGGGGTGAAGAAATAGCTCTGCCCGCCACCGAAGGAGAGAATCTCCCGGGGGCTCTCGCCCTCCGCTTTCTTCGTGATCAACCGACTGGTGATGGAAAAGTCGAGGGAGTGGTCGTAGTAGAGGTTGTCGTTCCACTCAAGGTTAGGCGTCTTGGCCTTGTCTTCATCGTTGAGGGAGGAGTAGCTGTAGGTGACCACCGGTTCCACGGTGTGTTTCACCTTGGAGAAGATTCCGCTCCAAGAGGTGTTGTACACTTTGTAGAAGGAGGGACCCGTCAGAGAGACGGAGACTTTATCTTGTGAGACGTAGAGGTCTTTGTCGGTGAGGGTTCTCTTCCCCTTGACATCTTCATACCCCTTCCCGTAGAGGATGTTCTTCCTGGTGTACTCGGCGGTTCCAAAGAGCCAGGGGAAGAGCTTGAGCGTAGAGGTCAGCGTGGGGCTCGCCGTGAAGCGGGGAACCGTGGTCCACTCCTCGCCAAAGAGCCTGGAGGTTCTTGCGTAACCGCCATCGAAAGAGAAGTAGAGGAAACGCGGGATCAAGGCGCTCTGGTAAAGGCTGGCCTCAAGGTTAGGGAGGTGGCGGATCTTGATGGTCCTGTCGTTGTAAGAGAAGTAACTCTCCGATGTGTCGGCGTTCATCTGAAGGTTAAGACGGCCGAACCGCTGTTTGAGGTAGACGCTTGAATAGAAGTTTCTGACCAGGGCGTAGTTGAAGCTGTCGGAGAAGTTTTGCAAGAAAGTGACGCTGCTGTTCATGTTGACGTTGAAGCCGACGCTTCCACCCTTGACGGTCTTGAAGAGTCCGTCTCCCTGGAGGAGGTAGTCGGAGTTCCCGTCTTTGCCTACCTGGGCCCCCTTCATGGTCAGGAAGTTCCCTTGCCAATCCCCATAGCGGAAAGAGCCGGAGACCCCGTTCCCGAACTCCGAATAGTGGTCGCCGCTCACGGTCAGGTCCATGTTGTCCCTCATGGCCCAGAAGAAGGCCTCCCTCACCGTGTAACCCTTGAAGGTGGAGTATCCCACCGAGGGCATCAAGAATCCGGTCTTCCTCTCGTTGTTATCGATGGGGTAGTAGAGGTAAGGAAGGAAGAGGATGGGAACGCCCTTGGCCTTGAGGGTCGCGCTCCAGAGTTCGAGGTGGTCCTCTTGTACGAGCTTTCCCCTGGAGGCCTTGATCTGCCAGCGGGGGTTGCACTGGGTGCATCCGGTGAAATTTCCCTGGTAGAAACGAAACTCACCCTTCTTAGTCTGTACGATCCTAGCGGCCCTCAAGGAGAGGTCGGGCTTCAGGGATCCGGTCACTTCCAGGGCTTCCATCCTGTTCGCTTTGAGCTGGAAGACCACCTTTGAGGCGTAGAAGAGGGAGGAGGGGGAGACGATCTGGACGTTCCCCTCCGCTGTGCCCTCTTCGGTCTTGGTGTTATAGCGGATGGAGTCGGCGAAAATTTTCAGCTCGCCGTCGAAGAAGCGCACCTCTCCTTCGAAGATCATCAGGTCCCCTTCGACGCGGTAACTCTTCTGCTGAACCCGGATCGTTCCTTGAGCGAAGAGAGCCCCTGAAAGGAGAAGAAGACATACACACGTGATGACTCTTATCTTTGCCATGGGGAAGTTATTATACCCTGAAAGTCGACAAAGAGGAAAAGGGCTTTGTGAGAAGTGAAAAAATCCTTTAAAAGACCCAGAAGAGTCAAGGGGAGGGTGGGTGTCGCCCAGAAAGAAGGCCCTGCCTAGGGTAAGGGTTCCCGGATTCGATCAGAGAAGAGGGGAGACGAGGAACCAGAGGAGCGCGGAGACGACCGCCGTCGAAGGAATCGTGAGAACCCAAGCCCAGACGATCTTGTAGGCGATTCCCCAACGGATCCCCGAGAGGCTCGTGGTGGCGCCGACTCCGATGATTCCTCCGGTGATGGTATGTGTCGTGGAGACGGGAATCCCCATGAAGGAAGAGAGAAGGATCGAGAAGGCCGCGGCGGTTTCGGAGCTGAAGGCGTGGGCGGGACGAAGCTTGGTCATCTTCATCCCCAGGGTCGCGATCACCTTCCACCCCCCCAGGAGAGTGCCCAAGGCGATGGAGGAGTAACAGCTCAGAATCACCCAGAAGGGGATATGGAAGACCTTGCCTAGGTGACCGGTGGAGTAGAGGAGAACGGCGATGATCCCCATGGTCTTCTGGGCGTCGTTGGAGCCGTGACCGAGGCTGTAGAGGGCGGCGGAGAAGAGCTGGAGCTTCCTGAACCACTTGTCCACCGTCCTGGGGACAAGGTGGAAGTGGTAGCAGATCCGGTAGACGATCACCATGATCACGTAACCCATGAACATCCCGATCAGAGGGGAGAGGACGATGAAGAGGCAGACCTTGAAGATCCCGGAAAATTCGAGGGCGTGGATTCCCCCCTTGGCCAGCCCGGCGCCGATGAGCCCTCCCACCAGGGCATGGGAGACGCTGATGGGAAGTCCGATACGGGTGCAACCGTAGGTCCAGAGGATGGCGCTGACCAGAGTCACCAGGAGAAGAGGGGGGGTGATCACGGAGGTGACGACGATACCCTGACCGATGGTGGTCGCCACGTGGACGCCGAAGAAGAAGACGGCGATGAAGTTGAAGAAGGAGGCCCAGACGACGGCCTGCTTCGGGGAGAGGACCCGGGTGGAGACGATGGTGGCCACGGAGTTGGCCGCATCGTTCATCCCGTTGAGAAAATCGAAGAGGAGGGCGAGGGCGATGATGGCGACGATTAAGACCATTTCCGGCTCACGTGTTTTCGAGAACGATACCTTCGGCGATATCCCCGACATCTTCGCAACGGTCGGTCGCCTTCTCCACGTAGCCGAGGATATCTTTCCATTTGATCATCTCGAAGGGATCTTTCTCCTCCTGGAAGAGACGGGCGATGGTGGAACGGCGGATGAAGTCCCCCTGGTTCTCCAGGCGGTTGATCTCCACGGTCAGGTCCAAGATCTCCTGGCTCTTCTTCTTCAGGTGCCGAAGAAGCGCAACCATCTGCTGGATGATCCGGACACTCTCGACCAGGACCTCGACGAGGTCGGCCATCTCCCGGGGAAAGGTCTTGGGCTTGTTCATATCGATCCCCGCGGAGGCCTTGTTCGTCAAGTCCAGGATGTCGTCGAGCTTCACCAAGAGACGGTGGATGTCCTCCCTCTCGATGGGGGTGACGAAGGTCGTATGGAGGTGGGAGAGGGTCTTGTGAACGAGTTCGTCGGTCTGATGCTCCAGGGTCTTGATCTGTTGAGCATACTCGGAGTTGTTATCCGAGTTGTCCACCATCTTCTTGAGGAGTAGCGCGCCGTCGACGATGTTCACCGCCATCTGATCGAACATATCAAAGAAAATCTGGTCCTGAGGAACCAAGTTCTTAAACATCCTCTCACCTCGCTGGACATCCCAAAATTGTAGGCTAAGATACCACAGACTCCCCCTCTTTTCAACAACCTCCGCTTCCTGAAAAGAGGGGTTCCGAGGAGATTTATAACCGTATTATCCGTCAAATAATTATTGCTATTAATCTGCTAACGGTTGTCTTGTAGTTAGTTCCATGTCAATATATTTTCTGTTTTCCCAACCTTTTGAGGAGCGTAGTAGAGAAGTTCCCTCTCCTCTCGAGTTTTTTCTACACTCCAGGGCCATCGCTCTTAGCTCGATTTTCCAATGCCTTTTCTCGAACCTCACCGCTTCTTATTTCGACTGCTCGGAAAAGTTCTATCCTTCTGAGCCCCCTTTCAAAAAAGGTTATTTCTCGAAATGAGGCTACTTTTTTATAACCATGTCGAGGGTTTTTCCGCCGTTCTATGTTAGAATATAAAAATTCTTTTTAATCTATCTTTCCATTCCAGGGAGAACACTATGGGAACAAGAAGGACTCTTCTCGGTCGCATGATTCTTTTCCTCACCGCAGCCATCTTTCTCTTTGTCTTGACCATCGGAGCCGTCTCGTACCTCATCCTCTCGTCCAACCTCGAGAACAAGGCCATGGACGACATGAAATCCGCCCAGAAGCAAATCTCCGACTTCTTCTCCCTCAAGGAGAGGCAGGCTCGGACCTCGGCCTCACTGGCCGCCCAAAACCAGGAGATCTCCAAGGCACTCCTCTCTCAAGAGAGTTCCTCGCTACAGAAAATGGGCCGGGAGTTCCTCCAGAACTCCGGTCTGGACTTCATCACCTTCGTCGACGCTCAAGGCATCGTCGCAACCCGGGGCCATGCGGAAGGTTCCGGTGACTCTCTCCAGAACCAGAAGAACGTTCTCCGCTCCCTCGCCGGAGAGAGTTCGGCGGGCTATGAGAGGAGCGGGGCTTCCAAGTTGGCCTACACCGTTACGGTCCCTCTGCGCAACGGAGGCACCGTCGTCGGCGCCATCCTGGCAGGCTTCATCGTCCACGGAAACGAGGCGTTGGCCGACGAGGTGAAGGCCCTTTGGGACTCGGAGTTCACCGTTTTCGACGGCGACACCAGGGTCGCAACGACGATTCTCAAGGAGGGCAAACGGGCGGTAGGGACCTCTCTGGACAATCGGGAGGTTCTCGACCGAGTCTTGACCAAGGGAGAGTCCTTCCACGGGCAGATCAAACTCTTCGGACAACCCTACAACACTGTCTACTGGCCTATCCAAGACCCCAGCGGCGCCAACACGGGGATGTTCTTCATCGGCAAGAGCCGAGCCCATATCTCGGCAACCTACAGAGGTTTGTTCACCGCGCTCTTCGCCACCTTCGCCGTCATGGGCACTCTCCTACTCCTCGCTTTCGGAGCCTACATCAAGGCGTTGCTCAAGGGGATTCACCATGCTATCGCCAGGGCCAGGGAGCTGGCGGAAGGGGAGGCGGATCTCACGAAGCGCCTCATCATCGGATCCAACGATGAGATCGGAGACCTGGCCTCGGAGTTCAACCGTTTCTTAAACCGGATCGAGGAGCTCGTCAAGGAGATCAAGTCCACATCCGCCAAGGTTCGGGAGAGAAGCTTCCAGCTCTCTTCGACGGCAGAAGAGCTCACGGCCACCTCCTCCCAACAGGAATCCCAGGCGACTTCGGTGGCTTCCGCCCTGGAAGAACTGGCCGCAACCTCCAACGATATCGCCAAGACTCTGGAATCGACTCAGGGAACGGTGACCCTTTCGGTGGACACCACCAAGAAGGGTTCCCTCTCCATCGAAGCCTCTCTCTCCTCCATGGAGACGATCCAATCCCAGACGGCCAACCTGAATGCGATCCTTCATGAGCTCGGCTCCTCCATCGCCACCATCGGAAACATTCTCTCGGTGATCCACGAGGTTTCGGACCAGACGAACCTCTTGGCCCTGAACGCCGCCATCGAAGCCGCGAGGGCAGGCGAGGCGGGCCGCGGGTTCGCCGTCGTAGCCGACGAAGTCCGGAAGCTGGCCGAACGGACCGCGGGCTCCACGAAGGAGATCGGAACCATTATCCAAGGTTTGCAGAAGAGCTCTTCCAAAGCCCAGCAGGCGATGGAGGAGACCTCTCGGCAGGTTGAGGAGAGCGCCAGACTCGGCAAGGAGTCCCTCTCGACACTGGAGGCGATCATCAAGGGGAGTGAAGAGGTCCTGGACGCCACGACCACCATCTCTTCGGCCATCACCCAGGAGAACGCCACCATCGAAGAGGTGAACTCCAACATTCAGGGGATCGCCCAGGGAACCAGCCAGAGCGTCAACGCCCTCAAGGAAACCGCCCTGGTCACCCAAGAGCTTTCGGATCTGGCCGACCAGATGAAGATTCTCACCGACAGGTTTAAGACCACCTGAGACCAGTCCTCTCCCGCAGACGCAAATTTTCAGTGAGGGAAGAGCTCTTTTTGGCCTACAAGGGACACTCCCTTTTAAAATCTGGGATCTACAAGGGACATTCCCTTTTAGATTCCCTCTGGGGTTTGGGACTCAACCGCTCGCCAAGGGAAGGCTCCGGGGAGCGGAGAGAACCTTCCGGCCTACAAGGGACACTCCCTTTTTCTCTCCCCCGGTGGACCCTTCCTCTGCCAAACAGAGGGGAAGGGTCTGAGGAAGGAAGAGACTCTTTGGATCTACAAGGGACACTCCTTTTTAGATTCCCTCTGGGGTTTGGGACTCAACCGCCCGACAAGGGAAGGCTCCGGGGAGCGGAGAGAACCTTCCGGCTTACAAGGGACACTCCCTTTTTCTTGTCATCAGGCCGGGTCGGGCCCCTTGTCTTCCCCCCCTTTTCGGGTTATAAAGACCTTTAAACTGAAAGGAGGAGCACCATGGTCATGAGAGAAGAGAGGCCCTGGGGATGGTTTGAGATTCTCTACGAAGAAAGGGGGATGAAGATCAAAAGGATCCTCGTCAAACCGGGCGAGCGACTCTCCCTGCAGAGCCACAACCAACGGCGGGAAAATTGGACCTTCCTCCAAGGCAAGGGGCTCTTCACACTGGACGAGAGCCGTATCGAGGTCACTCCCCACCAGAGCGTTTACATCCCGCTCCAGAGCCGCCACAGAATCGAAAACATCGGCAAGGAGGATCTCCTCTTCGTGGAAGTCCAGACCGGCGACTACCTCGGCGAGGACGACATCGTCCGTTACGAGGACGACTACAAGAGGGTCTAAGCCCGTCGAACCCTGAGAGTCCTTTCAGGGCCTCCGCCCGTCGTCTCCGCTTCCCTTACTCACCGATGATCTTGATCAAGACCCTCTTGGTCCGGCCTCCGTCGAACTCCCCGTAGAAGATCTGCTCCCAAGGGCCAAAGTCGAGCCTTCCCCGGGTGACGGCCACCACGACCTCCCGACCCATGACCTGCCTTTTCAGATGGGCGTCTCCATTCTCTTCACCGGTGTTGTGTTTGTAGGCGGCGATAGGTTCGTGGGGGGCGAGCTCCTCCAGCCACCTGCGGAAATCTTCATGGAGCCCCCTCTCATCGTCGTTGATGAAGACAGAGGCGGTGATATGCATGGCGTTGACCAAGAGCAACCCCTCCCGGATTCCGCTCTCTTCCAAGGCCGCCTCCACACTGGGGGTGATGTTGACAAAGCCCATTCTCTGGGGAAGGTGAAAGCTCAACTCTTTTCGAAAACTTTTCATGAACGCTCCTCCCAAACTAAACCTAAAGGAGGGGAACCATTCCCCTGGTCTCCCTCTCCTTCTGAACCCTCATCCAGAGATGGTTCTCCTTGCGGAAGAACCGTACCAAGGCCGAAGAGGTCGTTTCCAACCCTTCGGCGCTCTCCGCCAGCCTCCCCTGATGGAAAAGGAAGAGAGCAAGCGCCTTGGCGACATGAAACGGGAACTCCTCATGCCCACTGCTGACTTGCGGCCTGAAGGGGGGCCACTCCTCGGGGAAGAGGGAGGGGTCTCCCCTCTCGGCAACTCTCAGGGCCATCTGAATCCTGAGCCGATGGAGGGCCTCTTTAAGGTTTCTCCCCCCCTCACGCCACTCCGAAGAGGTGGCGACCAACTCACCCCCTGCCAGAGTCAGGCGGACGGCGCTCAGGACCCTGTTCCGTTTCTGCCCCCCCTTCCCTGAGGCCTGGTAACGGTCGATTCGACACTCCCTCAACAACTTCTCGTCGGAGAAGAGAAGCTTCTCCACGAGGGGATCTTCAACGGTTCTCATCGGTTCCATCTCTCACCACCCGGTCCCGGCGCAAGTCCTTTTTTGAACATGATATAATAGAAGATTATGAGTCCGAGGTGAAGGCATGTTTAAGAAAATGTTTCTCTCCGTTCTCTTCCTCCTCTCTTCTTTCTCCCTTCTCAACGCCCAGAACTTCGCCGCAGGGGTTATCCTCGGCGAGCCCACGGGACTCTCCTTTACAGTGGACCAGGGGCGTGGGGGCTTCTGGGATTTTGGTCTCGCCTATTCACTCGACAAGAACGACAACCTCCACTTCCATGTAGACCGTCTCTGGTCTTCCCCTCTCGCCAACGAGAACGGCATGAGGACAAGACTCTACTACGGAATCGGCGGCAGACTCCTCTCCCACGAGAAGGGCGGTGGGGACGACGAACTCCGTTTGGCGCTCCGCGCCCCCCTCGGTCTCTCCTTCCGATTCCGCCGCTCCCCGGTGGAGCTCTTCGTGGAAGGGGCCCTTCTCATGGACGTCGTTCCCTCCACGGAGACCGACTTCAACGCGGGCGTCGGTCTCCGTTACCATTTCTAAAGGGATTACGGGAGAAGAGGCAGGTAGGGCTGAACCGCTTTGGCCGCCCTCCCCAGGGCATCCTCGAAGGTGGAGACTCCCTGAACGCTCTTGAGAAGCTCCTCCTCCTTGATCGGAACGTCTTCCAGCCTACCCCCCATGTAGTCGGCATACCCTTGGAGATCCAGGAGGCCGTGTCCGCTCAGGGTAAAGAGGATCACCCTCCCCTTCCCCTCCGTCGAGAGGGCCTCCCTGACAACCCCTGCCAGGGCGTGTCCAGTCTCGGGAGCGGGAACTATTCCCTCGGTTCTGGCGAAGAGGAGCGCCGCCTTGAAACTTTCGCTCTGAGGGACGGCCCAGGCCTCCCCCATCCCTTGACGCAGAACATGGGAGACCAGAGGGGCCATGCCGTGGTACCTCAGTCCCCCTGCATGTATCGGGTTGGGGATGAAGAGTCTGCCCAATGAGTGCATAGGCAGGAGAGGGGTCAGGCCCGCGCTGTCCCCGTGGTCGTAGACGAAGGGCCCCCTAGTGAGAGTCGGACAGCCTGCGGGTTCAACGGCCAACACTCTCGGACGCCCGACTCCCCTTCCGGGGTTCAGGAAGGGGAAGGTCAGGCCCGCAAAATTGCTCCCCCCTCCTACACAGCCGATCAGAGTGTCCGGCTCACTCTCTCCGCCCTCTCGAATCTGCTCCATTGCCTCCAGGCCGATCAGGCTCTGGTGGAGCAGAACATGGTTGAGAACGCTTCCCAGGGCATATCGGCTCTCTCCGCTTCCATCGGAGACGACCCTCTCGACGGCCTCGGCGATGGCGATTCCCAGCGAACCAGGAGTGTTCGGATCCCTCTTCAGAGCCTGCCGACCTGCCTCTGTCCCGTCGGTCGGGCTGGGGAGGCAGCGCCCTCCCCAGGTCTCCATGAGAATCCTCCTGAGAGGTTTCTTCTCATAGGAGTTTCTCACCATGTAGACGAGGCATTGGAGACCGAAGAAGCCGCAGGCCAGGGAGAGAGCGCTACCCCATTGCCCGGCTCCGGTCTCCGTCACCAGCCTCTTCACCCCGGCGATCTTGTTGTAGTAAGCCTGAGCTACCGCCGTCGTGGCCTTATGGCTTCCGGCGGGGGAGACGCTTTCGTCTTTGTAGTAGATTCTCGCCTTCGTCCCCAAGGCCTCTTCGAAACGCTTCGCCCTTCTCAGAGGGGTCGGCCTCCAGGCCGAGAGCCTCTCCAAAACCTCTTCGGGGATGGGAACCGATCTCTCACAAGTGTACTCTTGTTCCACCAGGCTTGGAGTGAAGAGAGGCTCCCACTCCTTCGCAGCCAAGGGATGCCCATCCGCGCCAAGCGGCGGCGGTAAAGGCTCTGAAAGATCGGCTCTCAAGTTGTACCAAGATTGTGGAATCCTGGTTCCACGGTATTCGTTTTTCACGGAATTCTCCTCACTGTTAAAAACATGTTTACAGCGGACGTCAGAGGACCAACAGGTTCTACAAAAGGGGAGGCGGTTTACGGGCGGGGAACCGCCCAACCGTAATGGGGACGTTCAGCCGGAAGACTGAGGAGCCGAAGGTGAACCTCTATCCAGATACGTCGCGACAGGGAGAGGACCGAAAGGTCAAGAGAGGCCATCTTCCCCCCCCTCTAAGGCCAGTGCGAGACGGAGGGGCGAATCCTCCCCCTTCAGCTCCCTGGAACCCCGGGTGATCTTACAGAGACTCACACCGAGCATCGAAGCGATCTCCCTCTGGGAAACCCCCTTGGCCAGGAGTTGAACCAGCTGCCACCGCGAGGCGATCTCCCTCTGTTCCGTAGAGGTTAAAAGGCTCTCCAGGAGACGCTTCACCTGAGAGGGGTCCTCAAGACGGGCCAGAATCCGGGCCAAAGGCTCCAGAGAGGCCTCCTTGGGTTCGCTCCGCTGTTTCTTCATATAGAAACAATACCCCCTTTCCCGCTCCCTGTCAAGGGGGGAAAAGCGCAGAACCAACTTCTTTCCCGATCTTTCTTCGTAATGCCTCTTCTGAAGCGGTTCAAGAAAGGGGGGAGTCCGGCCCCTTAAACATCCCTCTTTCCCCAGGCCTCCTGCATCTTCTCGGCGAGCTGGGTGAGAGTGAAGGGCTTAGGCAGGAAGGTCACTCCATGCTCAAGGACTCCGTGGTGGGCGATCACGTTCTCGGTATACCCGGACATGAAGAGAACCTTCAGGTTGGGCGTTCCCTCTTTCAGGCGGCGGTAGAGCTCTCGTCCGTCCATCTCAGGCATGACAACGTCGGTGAGGAGCATTTTCGGCCTCTCCGTCTGACCGTTGAAGTATTCGAGACACTCCCGGGGTGTCGAGAAAGAGAGCGTCTTGTAACCCAGCTGCTGAATAAGTGTGGAAGCCAGTTCCCTGACAGACTCTTCGTCTTCCACCACGGCGATGAGGGAGTCCAGGTTCAGCAGATCCGGAGGGGGGGTCTTCTCCATCACCGTCGGCGGCCTCGGAACGCTCCGGTCGCCTCCCGACTCTTCCAGAGGGAAATAGACTTTGAAGGTCGTCCCCTTGCCGGGTTCGCTGTAGACCCAGATCCACCCTTTATGCTGTTTGACGATCCCGTACACCGTCGCCAAGCCCAACCCCGTCCCTTTCCCCTTCTCCTTGGTCGTGAAGAAAGGCTCGAAGATACGGGATTGAACGGTCTTGTTCATCCCGATCCCCGTATCGCTGACGGAGAGAAGAACGTAGGGTCCTGGGACGATTCCCACATGGGTACGGGCGTACTCTTCGTCCAGATAGGCCTCCTTGGTCTCCAACGTCAGGCAACCGGGTTTCACCATGGCGTCCTGAGAG
>Ga0209099_1002137_pt1 | contig 18068 bp, 16 predicted proteins | sample AD_JPNHW2_MetaG_FD_184430 | JGI IMG/M metagenome (GOLD analysis project Ga0209099, IMG submission 184430) | Active sludge microbial communities of municipal wastewater-treating anaerobic digesters from Japan - AD_JPNHW2_MetaG (SPAdes) (version 2) | ecosystem: Engineered > Bioreactor > Anaerobic... | reverse complement strand
ACACCGATTTGGAAATTCCGTTCCATGCGAATGTCGATTATTTGGAATTTTGCGATACCACGGGAAATATTTTGGAAGAATTACGAAATAATGGGGACGTAAACTCCTATTCCGATGCCATCAAGAAGTTGACTCTCAAATGTGGATTTACAAATGGTTTGCCCGTTATGGTGGACGCCCAACTCTTCTTTGTAGATACCAATCATACGCAATATGTCATTGTAGATTCTTTATTGTCCACCCCGCGGTTGTTAGGTGCCGCCCTCACGGATGCCAATGGCAAAGTAACTTCCCCAACCACATCGATTGCCAATATCGAAATAACCAACGATAAATTTGATAAAGTTCTGCAACAAAGTAATAATACGGTTCTGCGATTCAGAATTTATGCAACGAAGCCTGTAAAGATTTATACTTCTCAATATTTGAAGGCAAAAATCGGAATGAGGGTTGAATATGATACAGAAAATATTACGGTTGATTTATAAAAAAATGCTATGAGAAATAAGATAATTTTATTATTATGTTTGGTATTGGCGGCTCTGTTTTCCCAAGCCCAAGAAAGCCGGACAGTGCATTTTATGCAGTTTAATCCATATAGTAATTTGCTGAATCCAGCCGCTCCCGTGAAATATAAAGGCTATGTAGGGATCCCCTTCATCTCAAACATTCACCTTAATGTGGAAAATACCGGTATTCAATATGACCACCTGATAAAAATCAACGAAACCGGTAAAACATTGACTATTAATGATTTTATTGATCATTTGCATAAGAAGAATCGGCTGAACCTTCATTTGAATCTCGAAGTTTTTTCCTTCGGTTTTAAAACAAAACATCTTTTTGTAACGGTAAGCGATAGAATTAAAACAGACGCTTATTTCTTTTACCCTAAAACACTCTTTAAATTGCCTTTACAAGGAAATATGGACTATATCGACGAACCGGCAGAATTTAATAATTTAGCCATTAATGCTAACATTTATAATGAGTTGGGAATAGGTTTCCGCTATCAGATTAATGATCAATGGACCATTGGTTTCAAACCGAAATTTTTGATTGGTTTGGCTAATATCAAAACAAACAGCAGTCACTTTAAATTTACGACCAACCCGAATAACTATGATTTAACCATGGAAGAAAATTTCAGTGTCAATACCTCACTTCCCGTTGATATTCAAAATTTGGAGGATTTTGACATCAATACCCTCAAAAATATTATCAACAATATGGGATTTGCCATTGACTTGGGCGTGCAATATCAGATTAACGAGAAATGGAGTGTGGGAGCAGCAGTTTCTGATTTGGGATTTATTCATTGGGAAACGTACCCCACTAATTATGAAAGTCATACCGCTGACGGCGGAAGCTATTATAGAGATGGTCAATTCTATTTTTCGGGTGTTGATGTAGCCCAATTAGTGGATAATAAAGAATATATGGATCAATTTGTGGATTCGTTAGCCTCTTATTTTCCTACGAATCAGACAAAACTGACCTCTTATAATTCAGCTACTTATGCTAAAGTTGTACTCGAAGGTCGCTATCAAATCCACCCGAATCATGCTTTTTCGGCAATGTTTAGGGGCGACATTATCAACCGCTTTTTTATTCCCTCTTTGACGGTTGCTTGGGACGGAATGATTGCAAATTTTTTGAATTTATGTGTCAATTATACCATCATGCCGCATAGTTATGCGAACGTCGGTGCCGGCATCGGCTTTGCTTTCAACGGTTTTCAATTGTATCTGGCAACCGATAACGTGTTGGCAGCATTTGACGTGCTTAATTCCCGTCAAGTGGGATTACAAGCCGGTATCGTATTTAATTGGGGAAAACAGAAAAAAACGAAACCGGAACAATTACCGGAAGAAAAACCCATAAATTAATATTTTAAACAACACATTATGAACTTAACAGTAGGGAATCAAACAATTGAAATGGACGGTGACGGATTCATGCTTGATCCAACCTTATGGACAGACGATTTAGCGAAGGAAATCGCGAAAACAGACGGTATCAACGAATTAACCGAAAATCATTGGAAAGTTATTACCATTATCCGCCAAAATTTTGAAGAAAAAGGAATGGCTCCGATGGTTCGCGTGATTTGTAAAGGTACCGGACTCAAATTGAAGGAAATATACGAACTTTTCCCGTTGGGACCTGCGCGTGGTGCTTGCCGCGTTGCCGGTTTGCCGAAACCCGATGGTTGTGTATAGTAATTCTTTTTACAATCATTCGTTATGTCAATTATACAAGTTATTTCATTAATTGCTCTCGCTTTTTGCTTTGGATTGCTACTTTGTCATTTAGTCAGATTGATAAAGTTAGGGAAACCCCAAGATTATTCTATTCCCAGCGGGAGTGTGAAAGATGGTGTAATCTACTCCAATACTGTGGCAATGATGCCCGGTAATAAAGAATCCGCCTATATGCACTTTCCTACCTATACCGCCGGAATTCTTTACCATTTGGGGACCTTCCTCTCTTTTTTACTTTATATTCTTTCTCTCTTCTCTTTTTTTAAATTATTTCCCCATTGGCTCTATATCGTTATTGCCATCTTCTTGTCGGCAACTACTTTGTGCGGTATCGTTTTGTTTTTTAAAAGATTATCAAACAAAAACTTACATAACCTTACCAATAAAGATGATTATTTATCCAATGGATTTACCACCTTTTTCCAATTGGTAACGGCTCTTTTTGTCGGCTCTTTGTTGTGTCCTACCCAAGCCGATTTATTCGTATATTTATACTATATTGGCTGCATCGTGTTGTTTATCTATATGCCGTTCAGTAAATTAAAGCATGTTCTATACTATTTTGCCGCCCGCTATCATTTGGGATTTTTTTATGGCTGGCGAAACGTATGGCCCCCTCAACAGAAACATTAGTTTTTATAAAATAAATTCACAAACCTAAAATAAAATAATGAAACGAGACAGTGTAATTTTTGATTTAATTCAACAAGAACGCAATCGTCAAACCTCAGGAATTGAGTTGATTGCATCAGAGAATTTTGTTAGTGACCAAGTGATGGAAGCTATGGGCTCTGTATTAACCAACAAGTATGCAGAAGGTTACCCGGGTAAACGTTACTACGGTGGCTGCCAAATTGTGGACCAAACCGAACAATTGGCAATTGATCGTGTAAAAGAACTTTTTGGCGCAGCATGGGCAAATGTACAACCCCATTCCGGTGCGCAAGCCAATATGGCAGTATTGTTGACCTGCTTGAAACCCGGTGATACCTTTATGGGACTGGATTTGTCGCACGGTGGTCACCTTTCACACGGTTCACCAGTCAATTCATCAGGTATCCTCTACAAAGCCGTTGCTTATGCAGTAGAAGAAGAAACCGGTGTGATCAATTATGATAAAATGGAAGAAGTTGCCCTTCGCGAAAGACCGAAGTTAATTATTGGCGGTGCTTCCGCTTATTCCCGCGATTGGGATTGGAAACGAATGAGAGAAATTGCCGACAAAATCGGTGCGATTTTGATGGGTGACATCTCACACCCTGCCGGCTTGATTGCCCGCGGATTGCTCAATGACCCCGTTCATTATTGCCACATCATTACGACTACCACGCACAAAACTTTGCGCGGACCTCGTGGCGGTTTGATTTTGATGGGCGACGATTTTGAAAACCCATGGGGCATTACTACTCCCAAAGGCGAAATTAAAATGATGTCTCAAATGTTGGACAGTGCTGTTTTTCCGGGAACCCAAGGCGGTCCGCTCGAACACGTAATTGCAGCTAAAGCAGTCGCTTTCGGCGAAGCATTGTCAGATGACTATTTAGCCTATATCAAACAAGTGAAAATCAATGCGGCTGCCATGTGCAACGCATTTACCGATAAAGGTTACAAAGTAATTAGCGGTGGTACAGATAACCACTTGATGTTGATTGATTTAAGAACCAAATTCCCCGATTTGACCGGTAAAAAAGCAGAAAATACGTTAGTACGCGCCGACATCACCATCAACAAAAACATGGTGCCTTTCGATAGCAGAACTCCTTTCAGCACTTCCGGTATTCGTGTGGGTACTCCGGCTATCACTTCGCGCGGTTTAAAAGAAAATGAAATGGGAACTATCGTTGAATTAATAGATGATGTTTTATCTAACATTGATGACGAAAATACCATTCAAAAAGTTGCCAAGAAAGTAAACGAAATGATGAACAATCGTCCATTAAATGCTTGGTAATAAGTAAAATAATTAGTTAATTGAAGGCTCATAACTCTGATTGGTTGTGAGCCTTTTTTTGTAATGTCATGTTGTGATAAGATGATCACTATTGCTGCAGGCTAAGTCTTAACATCGTTACAATTGGTGAAAAGAAAATCTGCCATTTTCCGTTGATTCATTGTTGCCCAAAACGGTGAAATATTCCATTTTTTTTGTACTTTTGCAATCGGTTATTCAACAACTCAATCAATCTTGGAATGAACGAAAATATTAAACTAAAAGGTATTGCTATATTATTGATAATATGTTCTTTAACAATAATACAGCTCTCCGCGCAAGGCAATGGAAGCCTCTTTACCGATGACGCAAAAGCCAAAGAAATCTTCTATTCCGGCAACATGAACGAAGCAGTTCGACACTTCAACGAACTCTTACGCGTAGATTCCAATCACTATGAGTATAATATGCTCATCGCCTTTGCATATCTTCATTCCAATATTGACAAAAGTAAGGCTATTATTCACTATCAGAGGGCTTTAAAGAATCCGAAAGCCGATCCCTACATCTATTTTGATATGGGAAAAGCTTATATGCTGTGCTACCGGTTTGATGAGGCAGTAGCTTCATTTAAGACATTTATTAGCAAAGGGATAAAAATCGATAAAACTGATTTGCCACCGGAACGATACATTGAAATGTGCAATAATGCACAACTCCTCATTTCACTTCGCAACAACGTGACGATAGAAAATGTGGGAAATGCCATCAACAGTGCTTTCCCCGACTATAATGCCTGTATTGATGCCTCCGAAACAACACTGTTTTACTCTTCCAAACAATCACAAAACTACGGCGTCTTGATGGATATTGACGGTTTTAAAATGGCAGATGTGTATTGCTCCAAATGGAACGGAAAGCAATGGGTAGTTGGCGAGAGACTGCAAGTTCCCATCAACAGCGGCTTGGTAGAAGATATAGTGGGCATTTCGCCCGACGGAAACGACATGCTTTTGTTTTTTAATAATGAAAAAGGGTACAGCGACATTTTTATTTCTCATAAAGAAAAAAAACAATTTTCTCGTCCTGAATTGCTAAGTCTTACCGTCAATAGCGACCAAATCGAACAAGCGGCTTCCATTTCGCCCGATGGAAAATGGATTTTCTTTTCATCAAATCGCGCGGGCGGCTTTGGCGGCTTCGACATCTATTATTCACGCCGGCTGCCTAACGGAGAATGGAGCAACCCCATGAATGTTGGTCCGAATATCAATACCCAATATGATGACAATTTCCCCTATATTGCGCCTGACGGGACCACTTTCTTTTTCAGCTCGCAAGGACATAATAGCATGGGCGGTTACGATCTTTTCAAATCGGCGTGGAATGAGAAAGAACAGTTTTTTGCCATTCCCGAAAATTTGGCATTCCCCATCAATACGCCCGATGACAACAAAACCATTTCTGTCACCAAATCGGGGAGATATGCCTATATTGCCGATTTTCGCGATAATAGCACCGGCGACCTTGACATTTACAAAGTGACTTTTTTGGACATTGCCGCCCCGTATTACATTTTGAAAGGAGTCATTACGAAAACTGACAGTACGTTGCTAATGAGTAAGTTACAAAGTTATAAGGTCATCATTCGCGAAGCCGGAAGCAAAAAAGAAATCGGGACTTATCGCCCAAATCTCCACAACGGCAACTTCACCTTTATTCTGCAACCCGGTATCTATCTTCTTGATTATTACATAGATGACAAATTGCAATACTCTTTGGATTATTTTCTTGAAGACCGCGAACCATCGCAAATGGAACGTCTTATTGAGTTTAACGAACGATAAATCAATAATATGAAAAAAATCATTCTTATTATCTTGCTGTTCACGTGCATAACTGGCGTTATCGCGCAAAATTTCAAGGGCGGTTTGCGCGTAGGATTCACCGGAACACAAATTTCGGGCGACAAATTATCCGGCTTCAATAAAATGGGGGCTTATGCCGGTGGTTTTGTTAATTGGCCCTTTCCTAATCATGGGAAATGGGCACTGCAAATGGAAATTAACTTCATCATGAAAGGCAGCAGCAAGTTCTTGATCGCGGACAAAGAAAATTATATCGGCGATAAATATGTGCTAACCATGTGTTACACGGAAACCCCAATATTGGCTAAATACAGACTAATCAAAGGTTTAGAAGTTGAGTTTGGACCTTCTATCAATTTTTTGTTTTATGCAGTTGAAAAAGATGCCAATGGGAAAATGCCGGCGCGGCAACCCTTCCGCTTGTGCGAATTGTCTGTCATTGGCGGTATGACTTATTTGTTCAAAGAACATTACGGACTGAATTTGCGCTATTCCAACTCCATACTACCCGTCAGAGTCAACGACGGTAACCATTCCGATTATCGATTAGATCGCAAACAATTCAATAGTGCCATCGCCTTCAGCTTCTTTTATCAATTTTAATCCTATACAATAAAGAATGATGTTTTTCGTTCTCTAAAACTAACAAAATAAATTACTGTGAAATATTATAAAACTCTTATTATCATTATTTTACTGTCACTTTTTACAGTCAGTCTTTCTGCCCAGAATCGGAATTTTGGGGTGCCGAACTTGCTAAAATACGATAACCAATTATTTCATTTTGGTTTTTTGATTGGCTATAACCAATTCGATTTCGACATTCGCTCCAAGGCGGATTTGAGTCAATATGATTCGTTAATGGTCATCAATACGGCAGCCTTAAGCGGCTTTAACTTAGGGATAGTCACTAACTTACGTTTAGGCAAGTATTTCGATTTGCGCTTTATTCCGGGACTGTCGTTCGGTGACCGTGTCGTGAATTATACCATTCTATACCCCGACCAATCGCGACTCATAACCAAGAAAAATATTGAATCCGTTTACTTGGATTTACCGCTGTTAGTCAAGTTGAAGTCGTCCAGAATGCACAATATTCGGGCTTATGTGGTTGCGGGCGCACAATACAGCTTAGATCTCATCTCTGCTGCCAAGAAACAAAACAACAACCCGCGCGAAATCATGCTCAAACTGTACCCACACGACGTGCAAGCGCAAGTTGGCGTGGGTATCGACTTCTATTGTACTCATTTTAAGTTCTCTACGGAATTTAAAATGTCTTTCGGTCTGATGAATCTGATAGTCCCCGAAAACAATATTTACGCCGAAAGTGTACAATCACTGAAATCCAAAATGATGCAAATATCATTTCTTTTTGAATAAAAACAACATTATGGCAAACAACGAAGAACTTTTTAAACAAATTATTTCACACGCAAAAGAGTACGGATATATCTTCCCTTCCAGCGAAATTTATGACGGTTTAAGCGCAGTTTACGACTACGGTCAGTATGGCGTTGAACTTAAAAACAATATTAAACAATATTGGTGGAAATCCATGGTGCAATTTCACGAAAATATTGTCGGCATCGACAGTGCTATTTTCATGCACCCCACTATTTGGAAAGCCTCCGGTCATGTGGACGCTTTCAACGACCCGCTCATTGACAATAAAGATTCCAAAAAAAGATACCGCGCGGACGTTTTAATCGAAGACCATATCCAAAAAATTGAAGATAAAATCATTAAAGAAGTCGAAAAAGCCAAAAAACGCTTTGAGAATTTTGATGAAGCCATGTTCCGTCAAACCAACCAACGTGTGGTGGAATATCAGCAAAAAATGGACGAGATTACGGGAAAATATGCTCAGTTGATGGGAGATAACGATTTGAAGGGCATTAAATCGCTGATTGAAGAATTGGGAATTGCGTGTCCTGTTTCTGGTACAAAAAACTGGACGGACGTGCGTCAGTTTAACCTGATGTTTTCAACTCAAATGGGGTCGGTAGCAGAAGGTGCGGACACAATCTATCTGCGTCCTGAAACGGCACAAGGCATCTTCGTCAATTTCCTTAACGTGCAGAAGACCGGCAGAATGAAAATCCCGTTCGGTATTGCGCAAATAGGCAAAGCCTTTAGAAATGAGATTGTTGCCCGCCAATTCATCTTTCGTATGCGCGAATTTGAACAAATGGAAATGCAATTCTTTGTCCGCCCCGGCGAGGAATTGAAATGGTTCGAATATTGGAAAAGCGAAAGAATCAAGTGGCATCAGGCATTGGGTATAGCACCCGAAAATTACCGCTTCCACGACCACGAAAAATTAGCACATTATGCCAATGCAGCCACCGACATCGAATTTAAGTTCCCATTCGGTTTCAAAGAATTGGAAGGCATTCACTCGCGTACCAATTATGACTTAAGTCGCCATGAAGAATTTTCGGGCAAAAAAATCCGCTATTTCGATACCGAAACCAACGAAAGTTTTGTACCATACGTGGTTGAGACTTCTATCGGCGTGGACAGAATGTTCTTGGCCGTTTTCAGCAACGCATACTGCGAAGAAACTTTGGAAGATGGCAGTACCCGCACCGTCTTGCGCCTGCCGGCAATTCTTGCCCCTATCAAAGTGGCCATCCTGCCATTAGTGAAAAAAGACGGAATGCCTGAAAAAGCAAGAGAAATTCTAAACAAATTACAACCTCACTTCTTGTGTCAATACGATGAAAAAGACGCCATCGGTCGTCGCTATCGTCGTCAAGATGCTATCGGAACACCATTCTGTATCACTGTTGATAATCAAACACTTGCAGACAATACAGTCACTATTCGCGAGCGTGATTCCATGCAACAACATCGTATTCCCGCAGACGAATCAATCACTTTCTTATTAAATAATTTAGTGCTTTAATATCCTATGAACGAGTTTCATCAATCAATTGAAAAACAATATTATAGCGAAATTTCTCGCGTGAGTTGGGCGATTTCTCCCACGAAAGAGCATCACGAGGAGTTTATCAGTTGGCTGATGACGGGAGTAGATGATACACTTATCGACAAGGGGTTTTCACGGCAACTAATTGTTGAAGAATCTAATATCCCAGTTGACTTTCAATATGTTATAGAAAATCATGGTGACTTGGAACACGGTCGGGCGGAGGATAATTCAGTTTATTATTAATAAAATTACAGTGTCATGAAAAATCCGGTGAAAGATTTCAATTTGTTGTTCGTAATTATTTCAGTAATATGCAGTGGGTTGATCAATGTGGCTTGCAGGGTATCGGAAAATACGACAGATAAGACAATTGTTATTTTACACACGAATGATACTCACAGTCAGTTAGATACATTTTCAATAAAGGAAGTTCGCGGAATTGGTGGAATTTTGCGCAGAGCAGAGTATGTAGAGGAAGTAAGGACGAATAACAAAACCGTTTTTTTGTTTGATGCCGGTGACTTTTCAGTCGGGACATCGTACTATAGTCTTTTTAAAGGTGAAGCGGAGATTTACTTCATGAATCAGCTGGGTTACGATGTTGCTACTTTGGGAAATCACGAATTTGACGACGGAGTCCAAAATCTTGCCAATAGGTTAAAAAATGCTGAATTTTCAGTTGTTTGTTCTAATTATGATTTTGGGGAAAGCGATTTGAGTGGTTTTGTAAAACCTTATACCACAATAGATAAGAATGGTTGCAAAGTGGGAGTGTTTGGATTAACACCTGATTTACATGGATTGAGTGCTGCCCCCAATTTGTGGGACACCATTAAATATAAAGACCCCATTTTTGCTGCAAAAGAAATGGTTGCTCAATTAAAAAAAGAAAAATGTGACTTAATTGTGTGTTTATCTCATTTGGGAACACAACCGAAAGCGGAAGACACGGATATGGGGGTTAGCGATACGATGTTAGTCCGCCAAGTGCCGGGAATTGACATCATCATTGGTGGTCATACGCATTGTGAAGTCGATACGGTCATAAATTCAACGCGACTGGTGCAGAATGCTGCAAAAGGCACTACCATTGGTCGTTTTACCATAAAAAGGAAATAATAGCGTATGGAACAGAAAAGTGAGATTACTATTAATGAGTTGTTGGAAGTAAGGGCTTTTGATTCAGTCAATATGCAATGTCAAGGCTGTGAGAACCGTTGCTCGATTCGTAAATTCAGCTTTTCTAATCAACGTCATTACTACTCCGGCAATAAATGCGATAAGATTTTTTCCAATTTAGATAAAGCCGAGTTCCTCGGTGCTAATTTTCATACCATTAAGTATGAAAAATTATTTTCGCGCGAAAGTGAACTCCCCAATCCCATTCTTCGCATCGGCATCCCGCGCGGACTGATTTTCTATGAAGATTATCCATTTTGGCACAGCTTGCTGATTAATTGTAATATACAACCTGTACTTTCCGGCGCGACTACCGTTACCCAATACGAAAAAGGTATCAAAACCATTATGGCTGACAATATCTGCTTCCCCGCCAAGTTGTTGCATGGACACATCATTTATCTTGTCAAAAAAAATGTGGACAGAATCTTGTATCCTTACATTATTTATGAAAGAAAAGAGGATAAAAAAGCTGCCAATAGTTACAATTGCCCCATTGTTTCCGGCTACTCTGACGTGATAAAAAGTGCTATTGACACCGAAGACCGCTATGGCATTCCGTTAGATGCGCCCATTCTCAATTTTAACAAGCTACATCTTCTGCAACAATCTATTATTGAATATCTTACTCCTTTCGGCATTGACAAAAATACGATAAAAAAAGCACTTAAAACCGCATTACAAGAGCAAAATAATTTTGAGAGATGGACTTTCAACCGCGCACAGGAATTGTATCGCGCCGCTCAAGAAAAAGGACAAACAGTCATTGTCTTGGCGGGGCGTCCTTACCATATCGATCCCCTTATCCAGCACAAAATTTCGGATACGATTGCTAACTTCGGCGTAACCGTCATCAATGAAGATATTGTTAGATATTATTCCGATTCTGTGTTTGGCAGCACCGATTCCATCACCCAATGGGCTTTTCCCAACCGCATTCTTAACGCGGCAAAATGGGTGGCGGAGCAAGGGCAAAATGTTCATTTCGTCCAACTTACTTCATTTGGCTGCGGTCCGGACGCTTTTTTGAACGAAGAAATAAAGCAAATCTTGCAGTCAAAAGGTAAAAACCTGACTTTACTGAAAGTTGATGACGTGAACAACATCGGCTCCTTGCGATTGCGTATCCGCTCGTTGCTGGAAAGCAGCAAGGGAAGCGGCAAACCGACAGCCATACCTACCGTAAGAACTCCACTTTTTGAAAAAAAAGACCGTCATCGCAAAATTATTGCCCCTTATTTCGCAGAAGGCTATTCCGATTTGATACCCTCACTCTTTAAATTGATGGGGATTCACATGGAAACTCTTCCATCTTGCAATACGCAATCGAATGATTTCGGACTGCAATATGCCAACAACGAAATCTGCTATCCGGCAACGTTAGTGGTTGGCGATATTATGAAAGCCTTAAAATCAGGTAAATACAATCCCGATGAAATTGCAGTCGCCATCACTCAAACCGGTGGGCAGTGCCGCGCAACCAATTATATTTCAGTCATTAAAAAAGCCATGGTCGCCGGCGGATTTGAGAATATTCCGGTCGTTTCAGTCTCTTTCGGGAGCGGAATTTTGAACAGTCAACCCGGATTTGACATGAAATGGTCAAAGTGCATTATTACCGCATTTCATACCATGTTATTTGTAGATACTCTTTCCAAACTATATTATCCGGCGGCAGTGCGTGAGAAAGAAAAAGATGCTGCTAAGAAGTTAAGAATCAAATATTTGGAATTAGCCAAACCCTTAATTGAAAAACAAAATCGGGCGGGCTTGATGCAGACTATTGCCGATGCTGTCAAGGAATTTTCTGCCATCGTGAATACGGAAGTGGATACGCCGGCAATTGGCGTGGTGGGCGAGATTTACGTAAAATACAACTCCTTTAGTCATAAAAATGTGGTTGATTGGTTGATAGAACAAGGAATTGAAGTGGTCGCCCCGTCGATGTACAACTTTTTCATGTGTGAATTTATCAACAATCAGGTTAAGTGCAATTTACACATTGATGACCCGGGTTTGCCCTTGTTTGTTAGCAATTTTGTTTTTAAAATGGCAAAGAAAGTGACGGCGAAATACGACAAGATTTGTGCAAATTATCCTTACTATCGTCCATTTCCCAATTTGGAAAAGGAGGCTGTCAAAGCGAGTGACATCATCAGTTTGGCGGCTCAATTTGGCGAAGGCTGGTTGATAGCGGCAGAGACCGCCTCTTTTGCGGAAAACGGAATCAACAACACGATTAGTTTGCAACCTTTTGGCTGTATCGCTAACCATGTCATTTCCAAAGGAATAGAAAAACGAATTAAGAAAAACTATCCCAAAATGAATTTGCTGTTTTTAGACTTTGACGGCGGGACTTCGGAAGCCAATGTTCTGAACAGATTGTATTTTATGATAGACCATTGCAAAAAAACGTGCGCAGAAAAAAGAGAAAAATAAAATGGGCGACACTAAGATAGCAATCCCGCGAGTCAGTGGCTCGTATGAGAATCTTCTTTATCTGTTGTTCTTCCCCATCTTCTTTTTTACCCCACCGATTGCCTTTTCAGGGCTTCCTTTTTTAGTTGACATTTCGGATATTTACTTGGTTTTTGTCGGTATTGCCATTTTAAAAAACAAATGGTATCGCGGCGATAACCTGAAACTTATTTTGTTAGGAACTGCCGTCTCTTTATACATTGTCTTAACTATTTTGATTAACAGACAGATACGTTCGATTAATAATTATTTTGAAGTTTATGACATATTAAAATTTATCTGTTTTATCATTTTTTTTAAAGAACAATACTGCAAACAGCAAATTTCCCGGATTTTAGATGCGTGTTTCTGCGGATTAGTTGTTTTTCATATTTTTCATTATTATAACATATTGAATTTCAATGAAATTGTAATGCCGTTGTATTGTGGGGCAGATTCTCCGCATCTGCTCTTTTTCGGTTATAATAGTATTGGGGAGCCAGCCACCAAGCGTGCATTGGGAACGATGGGCAATCCTAATATGAATGCCTTGTTGTTTTTGTTCTTTCTGATTCGCTATGCCCCGCGCTTGGAGTGGAAGAAAAAAGACCGCATTTTGTTCTTTATCGCCTTGATTGTCTTTTTGTGCTGTCAATCGCGGACGGGAATGGTGGCATTTGTCATCATGTTGATAATCAACTATATATTTAGTGGAATTTCATGGAAAAAAATGTTAGTGCAAATTTTTTCCATTCTTGCCGTTAGTGCTTTTGTGCTTTATTTTGCAGAAATTATGCAGTTTTTACATATTCCGCTCCCCGTTCGAGGAATGAATTATTCGCTTTCCTTATTAAATTCAGATGCTTTGAAAAGCAATTCGTGGACTGAACGGTTGCAAATTTGGAAGGAATTGCTGGGAATGGTTCAAGATAAACCGATATTCGGGTTCGGACCCAATAAAAATTATTTATATGAAAATCATATTTACGCTGAAAATGAGTATGTTTTGATGGTTTGGCGTTACGGAATACTTGGATTGCTCACGTACTTGCTGCTATATTTTTTGCCGGTTTGGAAGTCGTTAAAAAAGGCAAAACACGTGGTTGATTGCAAAAATGTGCTGTTAATGATTGCCGTTTTTGCGGTGTCTGCTCTTACCAATTGCCCTTTTTCAAATGTAAAACTGTCGATTTTACTTGCTTTTGTCTTCGCTGCGCAACTCAGCCAACAGAATGGCATTATCGGAAATATTAAAAAAATATGATAAAATCATGTATCTTTGCCGTTTGAAAATGGGCAATATTTTCAAGACCACAAACACAGTTTAATATCATTGCAATGGCACAAACAGTCAGGAAAAAATTAGGAATAAAACGGATTATTTGTTCAATACGCTTTCGTGTATATCGTTTTTTTGCGCGGCGAAGTCGTCCTATGATTATTATGCAAAAGTATGATTTTCAAGGGAAAAGAATCCATGATACGCGAATTAGTACATCTGCGTTTTTAGACCACCCCGAAACATTATATTTGTCCGACCATATTTACATTGGGCATTATAGTATTATTGAGGCGAGCAATACCATTACGATTGAAGAGGGTTGTCAGATTGGTTTTCATACTGTATTGGCAAGTCATTCAAGTCATAACTCGATACGGTTGTACGGGAAACATTACTCTGAAGTGAAGGATAAAATCGGTTATGTAAGAGGGAGTATCCATATCGGGAAATATACATTTGTAGGACCCTATTCTTTGATAAATCCGAATACAACAATTGGGAAAGGCTCTATTATAGCTGCTTACAGCTCTGTGCGCGGACACTTTCCCGATTATTCTATTATTGCCGGTAATCCTGCCACGGTTATTGGAAGTACTAAAGATAAAGATTTGAAATTTCTGGAGCAATATCCTGAATTGAAGGAGTTTTATTATGATAATGATTAACGATGCGGAAACTTTTTAAATCTTATTTTTCGTCTGACTTTATCAAAAATGTCTTTACGATTTTTACCGGAAATGTAATTGCACAAGCTATTCCTTTTTTGGTGGAACCCGTCATTGCTCGTATTTATTCACCGTCAGATTTTGCAGTTTTGTCTGTTTATCTGTCGGTCGCCAATCTTTTTTCCATCATTGCAACCGGGCGTTACGAGTTGGCAATTATGCTCCCGAAAGATGATAAGAAATCCATCAATTTGATAGGTGTATCATTAATTATCTCATTGATAATTAGCGTATTATCACTTCTTATAGTCTTAATTTTTAATAGTCAGATATGTTCGGTACTGCACAATGATGATGTATCGTCTTATCTCTATTTGGTGCCTTTATCTGTGTTGTCGGTTGGGTGGTACCAAACCTTTAACTATTGGAATTCCCGCAAAAAACGATTTCGCAATGTTGCCTATTCCAAAACGACGCAGAGTATAGTTACTGCCGGTGGGTCCATTGGTTTGGGAACTGCCGGAATGATACCTTCAGGATTAGTTTTGTCGCAAATCGGTGGTCAGTTTTTTTCGTTTTTCCCGCTTTTGCGCAGTTTTCTGAAAAATGACAGAAAAGAGCTGAAAAATATTACAAAAAATGACATGAAGGCAGTTGCATACGAGTATCGCGACTTCCCGAGGATTAACTCGTTACATGCTTTTTGTGATGTGATGAAGCAGAGTGCCGAGGTCTTTTTGCTTTCATTCTTTTATCTAAAAGAAAAAGTGGGGTTGCACTCGCGTACACTGCGACTATTGTTTGCACCGTCTGCCATTATCGGCTCTGCCATTGGACAGGTTTTTTACCAAAAAGCCTCCGCCTGCTATCAGGAAAAAGGTGATTTACAAAAACTTGTAAAGAAAGTATTACTCAGTATGTCTTTCATTGCCGTTCCGGCATATCTCATGGTCGCTTTATGGGGTGATGACCTCTTCGCGTGGTTCTTGGGCGAACCATGGCGGCAAGCCGGGGAGTTTGGACAACTGCTTACTCCTTGGCTTTGTATGAGCTTCCTGATTTCGCCAATTTCTCAAATTCCACTGATTGTCAATAAACAAAAAATAGCGTTCGGAATTAGTTTAATTGGACACACTCTTTATTTATCCGCTATCGTGATTGGAGGTATATTTCAAGACATCGAATTGGGATTTATTTTGTTAAGTTCTTTTCAAACAGTATATTATCTATTTTTAATAGGGTGGTTGATTCGAATATCAAAAATTAAAAATGATTAAAAAATTACTTCTTATTGGTTCTAATAGTGTGCATACGTATAATTTTTACGCATTGGTGAAGCCGTTTTTTGAAGAAATTGTGGTGATTACTACTTCAGATTCGGACTTTGTAGATGAAAAAATGACCCATCATTATACCCTCGATGCTTCCCTTCATAATCCGTTGAATTATTTCCCGGCTGTGCGCAAATTACGTGCCATCATTCAAAATGAAAATCCGGATATTATTCATATTCAACAAATTGTAACGTATCATTTTTTGACGTTAAGGGCTATTCGTAAAATCAATATCCCGACGGTCGCTACGGCATGGGGGAGCGATATTTTGCTCAACCCGCAAAAGGGATTTTTCTATAAAAAAATGGTACAATACTGCTTAAATCATACCAATTATTTGACGGCGGATGCTCAGTTTATTGGGGACAAGATGCAGCAATTATCAAAAAAGAAGCTCTCCGTTACGATCGCTAATTTTGGCATCGACGATGTTAACGATACGCTCATTCATAAGGAAAATCTTATTTATTCAAATCGTCTGCTGAATAAGTTATATCGCACTGATTCAATTATTGATGCGTTTCATCGTTTTCATGAAAAAGAGGCGTACCGCGATTGGAAACTTGTGATTGCCGGCACGGGGACAGAAGATGAAAATTTGAAAAAATTGGTATCGGACTTGGAACTTACTGAGGTTGTTCAGTTTGTGGGCTGGCAGACACGCGAAGATAATTTGCAATGGTATGCCAAATCAAAAATTTGGATTGCTTACCCCGAAAGTGATGCGACTTCTATCAGCTTGTTGGAAGCAATGAGTCTGCGCTGTATTCCGATGATTACGGATTTGCCCGCTACGCGTGAGTGGATTTCCAATGGAGAGAATGGATGCTTGATAAAAGACTTGTCCTCTTTTCAAATAGAAAAAGCGTTGGAAATTCCTTATGATGATTTAGTTATGAAAAATCGTGAAATCATCGAAAATATGGCAACAAAGTTGGCTAACCAAAAGAAGTTTGTTGCTATTTATCAATCAATTATGAATCATCAAAATGAAAAATAAAGTTTGTCATTTAACTTCTGTCCATTCTGAAAATGACGTTCGGATTTTCGGCAAAGAGTGCGTAACATTGCAGCAAAATGGCTTTGATGTAAGTTTCATTGTTGCCGGTGCTTCCGACAAAGAGGTTAAAGGAGTCAAGATTTATGGGTCTCAAAAGATTACAAACCGATTTAAAAGGATACTATTTTCCGGCAGGCCGATTTTTCGGAAAGCCTTGGAAATTAATGCCGACCTATACCATTTCCACGATTCCGAATTATTGCCGGTGGGAGAAAAGCTGCGTAAAAAGGGAAAAATTGTGATTTATGACAGTCACGAGGATTTGCCTCGGCAAATATTGACTAAGGCGTGGATTCCGAGTTGCTTTCGTCATTTGGTATCACGAATGGTTGAAAAAGTTGAGAATTGCCGTACCAAGAAGATGAGTGCTATTGTTGCAGCCACGCCTCACATTCAACATCGTTTTGAAAAAATAGTCTCCATTCCTGTGATTGCAATTTGTAATTATCCAATTATCAATGAGATAACACAATCTTTTTCTTGGAATGACAAAGAAAAGTCAGCGTGCTATGTGGGTGGACTTTTCAAAGAACGTGGCGTTTTTGAAATGGTGCGTTCTATTAATCAAGTGGCTGGGCGACTGAAATTAGCCGGTGCTTTTTCTCCTGAATCCTTACAGGAGAGTGTGCAAATGGAAGAAGGGTGGGGGAAAACGGACTTTATGGGCTATTTGAATCGCCAACAAATCAATGAATTATTTGCGCAATCGATGGTCGGACTGTTAATATTGCATCCCATGCCGAGTTACAAAGATTCATTACCCATTAAGATGTTTGAATATATGGCTGCGGGAATTCCAGTGGTTTATTCTGATTTTCCTTTATGGCGTGAGATAATGGAAGAAGCCGGTTGCGGAGTGCCCGTTAATCCTTTTGATACCCATAAAATTGCAGCAGAAATCACTCATTTGTTTGAGAACCCAAAGCTTGCACAAGAAATGGGAACTGCCGGCAGAGAAGCCGTCGTCAATAAATATAATTGGGATTCACAGGCAAAATTATTGATTGAACTTTATCAAAAACTATTAACTAATTGATAATGAAAACAGTATCTATAGTTATTCCGTGCCGAAACGAAGAAAAATATATTGC
>Ga0209099_1002135_pt1 | contig 18072 bp, 21 predicted proteins | sample AD_JPNHW2_MetaG_FD_184430 | JGI IMG/M metagenome (GOLD analysis project Ga0209099, IMG submission 184430) | Active sludge microbial communities of municipal wastewater-treating anaerobic digesters from Japan - AD_JPNHW2_MetaG (SPAdes) (version 2) | ecosystem: Engineered > Bioreactor > Anaerobic... | reverse complement strand
CAGCTACTCCTTTACCAGCGGCCGCAGGAAGGACAGAAGCTGCTGCGCTTTTGGCCATATTAGCAAGCGAGGCTTCAGTGCCCACAGGAATAGCTGCAGAAGCAGCTGCGCCAGTGAGATACTGGGCCCAGTCTTCATATGCATTAATAGGTGTATGCTGAAGACCCTTATCACGCAGATATTGATCCATCTCTCCAGAAGAAGGAGCACCTGCTGCAGTCAACGCTCTTGAAGCGCCTACGATAGGGTTCAAAGCATCAACAGCTTTTCCAACATAAGGGCGAGCTGATTCAGGTACGTATTCAAGAGCTGCATTATAGGTATCGCCAATAAAGCGAGGTGTACCTGCAATACTGGTAGCGCCTTGTTCAAGTCCAGAACCTAGAACCTTGCCAATTTCTGACAAAGTGCCACCCCATGTATCATAGGGGCTAGATTCTGCAGACTTGCTTGAAGCTTCAGTCTGCTTAAGCTTCATAATTGCAATAGCTTGATCAGGTGTCATAGCTTACTCCTGGCTATCAAAAGCATCCCAAAGCTCAGGATGCTGCTTCCAAGTTTCAATAGAGATACCATTACTCTTAGCCATATCAGGCAAAGGAGGAATCTCTGCCGTGGGATCTGCAACCTTGAGTTTAGGATCCAGCTTGGCTTTCTTATAGTTCTCAGGAGTAAGCTCGAGTTCACCAGGCTTAAGGCCCTGGGACGTACGGCTCTTAATGGCACGCATCATGCTGTACAGCAGCACTTTCTTATCAGCCCGAGTACCAGGAAAATCCGAAGCGCTAGGCATGACAAGAGACATGATACGAGCAACTTCACTGTCAGGAGCCTGCTGACCAGACAGCGCATAGATGTAGTTCTGAGCTACCTGCCTAATAGCATTAGTAGCACGCTGACCCCCTTCAGTCATGGCGTACTTACCAATTTCACCAGTTTGGCTGCCAATAGTATTACGCGGCAACGCAAGCTCATCCCAGTTATCTACTGCCGTAGTAAACTGATTCTTAGCGCCTTCATAGAGGGAATTACCCTTGGCTTCAGACTCAGTCGGACCTTTATTAGCTCCGCCAGACCCAAACGTAATTTTAGGATTACCGTTTTCATCAAGCCCAACAGTGTAAGTGCCCTTAGGAGGCTCAACACCCATGTCAACGTCATAACGCTGAGTTTTGGGATTATAGCCAAAGATGTGAGGCTTACCGTCAGGAGCCATCATGGTCTGAACACGAGCATTAAGCTCAGCAGCAGATGCATCAGGTTTAGCCTGCCCCATGTCAATATCGTATTTGCCCGTTTTAGGATTATAACCAAGAATATGGTCTTCTCCTTTTACGCGAGCCGTAATAGTACGACCACGAGCAGTGTTGTCATTGTTCGTAGCAGTAGACTCAGCGTTAACTTCAGCCGTATCAGCGTTCTGGCCTGCAATATCGGCATTACGAGCAGAAATACGATTCTGACGAATCTGGTCTAAAGCCTTCGGATCAAGCATAATCTGGACAGCTTCCTGAGGCGACAAGTCCTCAATGCCCGTTGTCTTGATCATGGCCTGCCGGAGAAGGGAAGAACTGATTTCGTCAACGCTCTGACCCTGCTGCAATTCATCCTCGGGCCTAGGTCCTTGAACCTTAGGATTAGCCATCACACCAGTAGGCTGAACTGCTTCTCCAATAAGATCCTTTTCAAGAGCCTGATGCTGAGTAACATCAGCTGGAAGGAGAGACTTTTCGTAAGCGGTCTTCTCCTTGTCAATGCCAAGCATACGCTTTTCTTTTTCAATTTCAGCGGCCTGATCGCGCTTAAACTTAGCAGCGTCCATACGATCAGAATGATACATCGTAAGAACGTTGTCAATGACACTGGGGTCTGCCATAATAGCAGCAGCGTTCATCGGATCAGACTGCGCAATTGACTGCGCAAACTTGTAAGCAAAGTCCATTTTACGCTGCGTCTGAGCGAGCAGCATGTTCTGGCGCCTAACGTCCTGGAACCTAGCTGCCGTACGAGGCATCAAAACCATTCCAATAGGGCTGTTAAAAAAGCTATCCAGTCCACCTCCTTCAGGAGAGCCAGAAGCCACTAGATCCATGATACCCGGCATTTATTTATCTCCTTACTTACCGCTGAGGCCAAACTGGGTGCTCGACGACTTACCCTTTGCAGAGGACGAAGACATGTTGCTACCCAAGCCACTGAACACGCCAAGCAGCGCATTAAGACCCGGATTAGTGCCCTGCTGCGTAAAGCCTTGATACTGAGCTTTAATTGCGTCAGACAGGCCCTGCATAGCCTGCTGCTGCTGACCAGCTGCACGATTAGTCTGATCAGCCAAAGTGTTGCCCCAGCCAAAGCCTTGGTTGGAAAGCCCACCCAAGCTTTCAAGTGCACCAGCCCGAGTATTGATGTCCTGCTGAGCATTACCTACAGCAGTATTGAAGCCCTGGTTATACAGATTGGCAGTTGTGTCCGCCTTCTGTGCAGCCCAGTTACGATTATTCTCAGCATTTTCGATAGCAAACCTGTCGCCACCAAAAGCGTTCTGAGACTGAGCTTCGCCAGCAATACGATTTCTATCAAGCGTCTGCTGACGATTCATTTCACCCATCGTGGTATTAACCACATTCTGAGTATACGGATTAAGGTACTGATTGATATTCGTTTTTGCAAGTGCGCCACCACGAGCAAGATCACTCATACCGCCAAGCGCACCTGCATATGACGTCTGGACCTGCTTGTCCAAACCCATGTTTGCATACGGATTAATACCACCCATGTTCGTATTCCTTACTTAGCGGCCAATAGAGGTGAACTTTTTGCGCTTGTAGTTTGCAGCGTTGTTGCCTCCGCCACCTAGCCCAAGGAGAGAACTGTTGCCCATTTTGTCTGAGTACGCATTAGAACCAACACCAGGCTTAGTACCAGTATTGGTCGGAGCAGTAGGCTTGTTAGCCCTAATAAAGCCGGCAAGAGGATCTTGTCCGCCACCATTCTGAATATGCTGATTAAACAGCTGCTGATAGGCAGAAGTCATTCCACCGTGCGGATTGCCTGCAGTACGGGACCAATACGGCAAGCCCATAAATGCCATATTACCACCCATGACACCGCCTGTCTTCATACCCTGTTGAATGAGCTGCATGAGGCTGAAATTGGGCATCTGGCCAGCACCACCCTGTGCAGCAGCAGCTTTTTGGATATCAGCAGCAGTGTGCATAGTGCGATCAGTAAGTGCTTTACCATCAGCGCCAACAGCAGCCTTACCAGTAACAGGGTCGATGGCAAAACTACGAATATAGTCATACATGCCAGGGGCATTCTTCTTCAACTGCTCAAGCTGATTCTGGTAGCCTTCGTAGCTAGAAAGACCCTGAATGCCATCTTTTGTCGTGAGAGGCATAGAGGCAGCAATATTGGGAGCAGCCTTGCCAGGCGTATTAAAGGTTGCCGAACGATCAGCAGCACCCTGCCAAGAGTTTACCAGTGACTGCGGAACAGCCACATCATTACCCATGTAAGGAGTGTAGCCCTGATTACCAACCTGTTCAGCTCGGTTAAGAGCGTCCATGGCATAGGGCATAAAAGCAGAGTTAATACCGCTGCTAGATTTCTGCTTTGAGCTGCTCGATCCAAAGCTACCCATCTTCAAATCTCCTTAGTGTAATAATGTTGCTTTGTAGGTTTCCAGCCTTCTGACAGCCCACGACGAGTAAACCCGTCTCTTGCAAGCATAGTCATACGCTTAATTCCGCCCATTTGAAGGAGAGGGACAACCTGCTCCTTTTCAATATTGCAAATGTCCTCAAACTTACCACCAGCAATACACACGTGGCAGTATGTGCCCTTAGAAAACGTAATAATCTCAGCAATAACAAAAGCATCGTCGTTGTTAAACCAAAGCAACGTGCCAGCTAGAACCTTCTGACACACTTCCTCATACGTCAAATAGCTATCATTACGCTTGAGAGCTTTTTCAATATACGGACGCCACTTAAGCAAACCCATAACGCGGTCATATGCCGCAGCAATGAATTCCTTAGGCATGTTGGATTGATCAGTCATTACGGCCCCATCCTCGTTACGCTCTCTTGTCCAGTCTGAATAAAGCTAGACAACCGTGTAGTTCCCCAATATGAAGCAGTCAAGTCAAGATACACAGGTGAGGTATTGGTGTGCGTAAATCGAACATCATACTGCTTATTAGGATTAATGTTAAACACCGGAAACGATGTCCGAATAGTTGTCGTGCCATTAACAAAAAATGGGAAAACGACTTCATCTACATACTCACCATTAGCGTAAAGTCCTACGCTTACATTGCTAATAGTATTGCTACCCCCTGAAACCATTACCAGCTTAGCAGTAATAAGCCAATCAGCAGTCGTCAAAGGAGAAAATGTACCAGCTGCTGAAAGCACAACTTCTTTATCTGACTGCTTATAAACATCCGTAGCGGGTAGTCTTACATAGCCATCAGTATTAGTAATAGCAAAATTAGGATTTGAGCCTTTAAAGAAAGCAAACGGGATGCCTCCGAATACAGGAGACTCATTACGATTAAGCTTATAATCAAGAGCTCGCTGAATGCTATAGCGCAGATTCTGCTGATCAGACTCGCTATACAGCGTGCTAGGCCGGGGCAGGAGCGTGCGATAGCCAGGAATAGCTTCAGTCATCGACGACCAGCCTCCTTGACACGAATACGGAATTTACCAAGACCCCAAGCGCTGGGTGCAGTTTCTTTAATCGTAAGGCTAACCTGGCGAGCTCGCATGCGCACAGGAATATAGCCCGTGTCGCTGCTAATAGAGATAGGCCCATAGGTGCGTTCATTAGCTCCAGGTGCCTGGCGAAGCTTAAACGTCATGCTAAGATTGGTAACTTCTTCCGCGATATTATCACGGTTTACAACATCAGGATACACACGATCAATACGATAAGAGCTGTTGCCATTGTTAATCTCAATAGCTCCAGTTTCAGCAAAGACATTACGCAAAGCCCCATCAGCAGTGCTTCCAGTCTCTTGAACGTAGATCGTTTGATCATTAAAGCCAAGAGGCTTATCTTGCCAAACAGGGTTCATCCAGGCGGTACGCGGCATTTCGCCTGAGGTCCAGTAGTTGTTAGTGTCCTTATTATACCCATAAGCTGCATAGCGATTGGGCACAGATGAGTCCTGAGAAGGATAAAACCACCACGCTTCCTGAGCATACTGGTTAATACCACCGTGCACAAGATGAGCCTGGGAAAGACTGGAATTAAGGAATACGTCGTATTCCACAGAGCACGGCAGCTTATTTACCGCGCCATTATACATCCAAAAGCTGCTCCTTCCAAGCCAGACAGCCCCAAATGACACAGAAAACACAGCGTTAATTGAGACCAATTCGCATTCAGTAGAAATGCGTCTACGGCCATAGTAGTACGGAGGACCCACATATTCAAGCAAATGCGCATCAGTGTCTGTCAGTACAAGTACACCACCAGGTACACGACATGCGCCAATAATAACACCATTTGACTGAAGATCAAAACCACCCGCGGAGTTAAGTTCAGTAGGCACCCAGTCAGTGTATGTACGGCGAGAAGCCCATTTCACACGGCGAGGATTATTCTTGCCGCCCATGACCATAAGAAACTCTTCGTCAGTTACGACTACAAGAGTATTATCAACAGGAGCCTCGCCAACAGCTACAGCTTCAACCGTGGGGGTAGCAGGGTCCCAGATGATCAAACGGCCGTCTTGAGAACTTACCGCAACAAGCATCTTACCAAAGTTGTCAAACGACCATACAGCGGTTGAGTCAAGATCGGTACCGCCTGAAGGAGAAATACCGTACGGACCAACGCCATAGGGGCCTGAGCCATAACCCGACTTACCTCCTGGATTATAGCCCAAAGCAGCAGGTGTAATGATGTAAAACGTATATGTGCCATTAGAATTAATGCGCGAAGCCCACAACGCATTTGCAGAGCCATACGCTGCCCAAGGCGTCTTAAGCAAATCACGCCAAGAGTGCGTAGATCGCACAGCTTCTTCAACAATACCGCTAATATCAGGCAAATTGTACTTAGTAACCCAACCACCAATCGGGGTCAGGGTGCGATTTACCCAGCGAACAAGATTGCCATTCCACCAACTCTTACCAGCTGCATACTGGGAACTAGTCCTGTTAAGGCCAGGGGGCAGGTCGAACAGCTCTAGATTTTCTCCGCTCATCCCACTTCCTCATCATCAGAAACACGCTTTTTAACAGCAGCTTCTCCAGCCCTCTGTCCGCCAGCAAATGCCAACGCCGCAGCCAGAGCACCAGCCAAGACTTCCATAAGTTTGTCAGAAGCCTTGCACTCAGCCTTACCATCGATAATAGCTTGTACCCACCACAGACAAGCAAACTCAGCAGACAAAGCAGCAACAACGTGGGCGCCAATGACAAACGCCACTAGCCAAAAACCCCACTTTGCCACATTGAAATGCTGCTCACTCATTAGATGAGGCTCCGAATGTAATCACCACAAGTGCGAGCAGACTTCAACTCTGGCTTCCCAGGAATGCCAAAAGCAATATCGATCTTGCCATTCTGCCGAATACCAAGCGTATCCTGCACCTCAGCATGCGTAAGAACAGTCGACCGCGTCACAGGAATATTATACTGCTTTACCAGCTTGCGTACTTCTGCAATCATGGCATCAAATTGTACTTTTGTGATCGGATACTTTCCAAGCTTCCCCGGCCCCTGGGCGTCGAGCATAGCAGCCATTGCCACGCCAATAGCACCGGCATTAGCGCCTTTGGTATGAGCTGCATAGACGCCATCAGCTGTCGAGAGATTGTCTTCAATTGAATGATCACCTTTATGCACTACACCCTTACCATCGACAATACGATGGTAATGTTCCTTGTCAACAGCCGAACACGTATAAGTGCCAGCTGACCAGTGAATAATGATGCGCTTCATGCTCATGAGTTATACAGCCCAAATGTTGAAGGTTTGTACGGCAGTTCAAAATTATTAGGAGCGCCTCGATTGCCACCGCAATGACCTAACCGAAATTCTCCTGGCTTGACGGGTTCACATTGCTTTTCTACTTCATGCGCTTTAGCAATTCCGCCAGCAGTAATGATGGCTAATCCTGTTACTGCGCCAAGTAGTGGATTAGAAAGCTTCTTTTTCATCTTAAATGTCTTTCTTAAAAGAAGTGCTTTTATATACGGCAGCACCGCCGAGAAGGGATAAAAAGACAGCAAGGTACTTTGCAACCGCATCAGAAAAATCTTCTTCAACATTGTTGCATTCAGTGTTAGTGGCTAAAACCTGATACGTAGGATCCTTTTCAGCTCTATCAAACATAATCGCAGCAAGTTGATCACACTCTTTAACACCAACCCACAGCATACCCAAATGCGCAATCATCAACACTGCAATCAGTGCGAGGATTGTGGCAACAAACCATGTTGGGCGATCCAGCACAGTTATACAGTCTCCTGTACAAGCTTAAGACCAAGACGCGCCATAGCAGCAAAAGGCGGCTCCTCCGAAATGTCTGCCTGAGACAATGCCGCAGCCAATGCATCAGAAATATAACCTGACGAAATATAGGCCGTGGCCGGGGCTAAGCCGGAAGGAGAGAGTTCGGTTGTAAACATACCCGCTCCTCCTTCAAACTTGGCAGCTTCATCACGAGCCATCTGAACGTGCTGGGCAGCAATAATAACAGTCCTAAACACGTCCATCAGTACGCTCCAGTTTTGCCATTTACCCAGGTTTCAGTATCTGTAATCTGCTTAGCAGTAATGGCCGTTCCACGAACAATAAGGCTATAAAGCCAACCATTCAAAGGAAGTGAGGCACCAGCACGCCTACCAACGTACAGAGGCTGGTTAGCACAATTACCAGTTCCCTGATCCGCAGTTCCCTGGGCCACCTGAGCACCATTAACACGAAGAGTACAGGTATCACCAGCAATATCGCCAATACCAGAAATCACAGAAGTAATCGGCTCAGCAAAACCTGACGCCAAAGCAGCACCCGTATCAGCACTACCACGCGACAAGAATTGGTAGCTGCCCGCAGAACCACCAGGGGCAAACATTGTGAAAGCCCCAGGTGTAGATGCACGAGTAGCACTCAGTTCTGCCACGCACTGGTTAATTGTGGCAGTGGCCTTATGAACGCCAGCAAACACGCTAATCTTATCGCTTGCTGAAAAATCAATCTTAGCAGCCATAAGACCATCGTCAACGCCATCAAACTCAAGATAATAACGGTTGCCAGCATCTTGACGCAGAATAGGGCGTGAGGCTGCTGTTCCTTGAAAAGCCTGATACCCAGGCATAGGCTCAACAGTAACTGCTGAAATTGTATTGTCTACATCAGCACCATCAGCAGTGAATGTAAGAGCACCATCCACAAGAGCATGAACATACCGTGTGGTTGATGTTACCTGAGACGTAAAACCAGCAGAAACCATATTAGACCAGTGGCCAGCCACATTAAAGCTCATGCCAACAGTACCAGAGCCACGAACATCCGAGATAGTTACAACAACACGATATGACTTGCCAGCCTGTACTTGACAAAGCGTCGGGCTAGGTGTGTTTGTAACACCATCATTAGACACATCAAAAGGAACAGTTGCCGTATTGATATTTGCCCCGAACGCTGTGCCCTGGCTTTTATCACGGATCATTCCCACAGGCGAACCAACAGCAGGAGCCTGAGTAAAACCTGCCTGTTGCGACATCATTGCAAGGTCGCTAGGGTCATACCAAACACCCGTTTCTCCAGCTGCAAACAAGCTACTGGGATCATAAGGAACAGCTGGTGCAGCTGGTCCCACTAACCTAGAACGAAGGCTAAGGCTGAGATCTGTCATGCCAAGCATTTACTTAGCCTCCAAAGCTTCAATGCGACGAATGGCTTCCTGAAGAGCCGCCGTAAGCAAAGGAACAAGCTTGCTCTGATCGATAGCCTGAAGATCGGGAACAGTAGTGCCAACCCGAAGCTCAGGAGTAGCTTCATCCTCAGTAATAACCCGCACGGCATCCTTTTGACCAGTTACAGACTCAGGTACAACTTCCTGAGCCTCATGGGCAATAAAACCATCAACGGTCCGAGAAGGCTCGTGAATGAAATTAAAGCGAGAGGGCCTCAGTGCCATAAGCCTAGTAGTGGCATCATGGATAGGCGTTACATTTTCCTTAATACGGTAGTCCGAAGTGGTATTAAAAGCAGTGGCAGTGGTGGTTACGGAGATAGAGCCTACACCAGTCTGCGCCCTTTGGAAAATAAGAACAGCGCCATCCGTGTTTGTCTTGTTGATTGAGCTTGAGTTGGTGCCGACGAGGTCGGAGCGGGTGATGCCCGTCTTCGCCACCCAGAAGCCTTCCGTGCCGGCCGCGCTAGTAGTGCGACCCACCATAAAGGTGCCGTAAGAAGCAAAACGGCCAGCCTCAACATGATTGATACCAAAGATTAGTGCCCGAACTGCTGAATTATGCGACAACCAAAGACCGTCTGTATCGAGCGACAGTCCGCCTGCATAGCTAGCGCCACGAATGACAAAGTGACCGACGTTGCTGGCAGGAGTCTGGTCGGCCTGCGGGTAGATCGCGACGTTGCCGGTCTTGCGCTCGATGATCAGCGCAGAGTTGATGGCCACGCCATCGTCGCCGCAGCGGTTGATCTGGAAGTCCGAACCGGCGTTGGCACCAGCCTCGGCACCCGCGCTCTTGAAGATCGCCCAGCGGTTCAGCGCGCCGGTGCGGAGCGCGAGCGCGGCCGTTTCGCCAGCGTCAGAGCCAATGTTGATGGACGCTACGCCACCAGCCACCTGGACCGTCTGACTGACCGTGAAGGTGTTTCCGCGGTTCTCCTTGGGGACGGTCCCGCCCTCCACCGCGATCACGCCAGCAGCCGAGCGAGTGATCGCGGTGTCGGCGTTGCCAATATTCAGGCTAGTAGCTTGTAGCGTCGGAATAGTCATCAAACCAGAAGCTCGGTCTACACTAAAGACCGTACCAATGTTTGCACCAGCATCGCTGTACCGATAAAGGACAAGATCAGAACCTACGTTTGCACCACTTTCAGCTGTAGAGTCAACATTAAGCTGAAACCTAGCAAGTGTGCCTGTCTGAAACTGAATACCTCTAGCCTGACCCGCATCAGCTCGCAAAGTGAGCATTGCAGAATTGGCGCCAGTGACTTGAATAACCTGGCTTGCAGTAAAGACGTTTGACTTACTCTTTACAGCAACGCCAGCATCAACCTTATCCCAGTTGTCGTTGGTCTTGTCGCCCCACGAGTCATCAGAAGCACCAATAGCAGGCTTAATAAGCGCAAGATTAGGAGTTGTAGTGTCAGCCATTGTAATCTCCGATGCTCGGATTAATTCTTAAAAAGATTGGTAGAGGTCCTACCACCATACACGCTGAATTCGCGCAAAAGGGGAGATGAACCCATACGCGCTTTCTTTGCCGTCAAATTAATGGTCTCGACCTGGCCACCGTAGAGCGTACGCCAAACATCAAGACGCTCATCTTCAGCAATATAGGGCTCTGCTGCAATGAGTGCCGCATACAAAAATGCAGACTGATGGTTCAAAGTGTAAACATTGCTATTCACAGTTAGGCTAAGATATTCAATCTTGCGGGAATAGCGAATTTGGATGACCGTATCCTTAACAGGAAGCGGCCAAATATACAACTGGCTTGCCTGAACAGCATAAGCCACAGGCGCTGCAACAGGTGTCGTGTTTGTGGCAATAAGGTCAATCATTTCATTGATTGCCTTAGCCTCCATAGCAGGACCGCCCTCGGCATTAACAAGAATCATCCTGTTGTAATCGTCAATGCCAAGAGCTGTAATGTCCATAGGCCAAACTTCGGTGCCAGTGCACACATACCCAACTGGCGGAGCTTCAGCAGCAAGACTCTCAATATCAACATTGAGGCTGTCTACTGCCATATCAAGAAATGTAGCAAGTGCTGCGTCAGGAACAGCAACTTCATCGTCAATGTCAAGCCATTCACGAATTAGATCTTGCCAGCCAGCTGTGGTAGTGGGCCAAGCCATTGTAGCCTCCTTAGAACAGTGCTACAATGCTAGTCGCAGTTGTCAGCGCTGCATTAACCCGCGTAGTCTGGATAGGCAAAATCTGCCCTGCAGGAACGCCAACAAATGTAACCACTGTGGAGGAGTTAGGCAGAACAACAGAAACATTGCCTGCAACACCCACATAGAGGCCACGAGTAATATAGGGCAGGTTTACAGAATCGCTAGGCGTAACAGCCGCGTAGTTTGCAGAGGCCTGGACGCCAGAATTACCAGGACGAATTGCATGATCAACCATTTGAGTTCACTCCTTTAAGGTGCTCAGTAATGCTTCAGAGTTAGTTTAGGCATCGCTTCAAGACGACGCAGAGCTTCTTTTTCATTCCCTGGCGCAAGTGCGTTAAAACCTTCTGCAAACCACTGATCAAGAATAACCAGTGGAATAGAACCAACTTTTTTCCAGGTACGCGACTTATTCCAACCACCAGGATTAAGATGGGCTTCAAGTCGCAAATCGTCCATCACAGGCTCTACGTCTTCCGTACGCTTATGATGAATGTTACCCGTGTCATAGTCGTATGCAAAAGTTTCATCGACAACTTTGCGCCAGGGATCGGACATTAGAGTGGCCTCGCACGCTGCGGCTTAGAGACCTTGTCATTGCCGGCACGATTTGCAGCGGGGGCACGCACAACTCGCGGAGCTTTGGTATCAGAGGCTGCCAGCTTAACAGCCACATTGGTGGTGTTACGCGAAGGAGTGGCAACCTTGTTCATGCTCTTTGCATGGCCAGAAGTGCCCTGCACATTGCGAGCCTTACCAGGCGTTCCCGACATCTTGGGCCCACCAAACGGATACATTCCCTTCTTGGCCATATCAGCCTCCTTACGACTTAGCTGCAGTAACAGGGGCCGGGGCAGGCTTCTTGACCGGTTCCGGGGCAGGCTCTTCTTCAACAGCCTCAAGAACGCTCATGCCAATGAGGTATTCACACAGATCTTCGTCGGGAAGGTCAAATTCCCTACCGACCGTATGGATTTCGCTGGTGTACGGATCCAGGAAGTCCTTAATCGCTCGCATCTTCATTTCAATTCTCCTAAGAAGAAGAGGGGACTTATTGACATTGCCCCTCAGTTGGCTGCGACCGCCTTGCAAGAGCCGCAACAGGGAGGACGGATTAGCCCTGCGTATCAGCGATGACCGCGTGAGCCGCTTCGTTACCAACCCACAGGGTGTACTGCGAGCTGATCAAGGTATTATCCGTGAGACCGGTGCGGGCCAGCGGCTGCTGACGAGTCGGCCACAGATTGCAAACCGCCACATACTCGGGATCCAGAACGTGGACGTCAGAGCCGGCCTGGAAGCGATCGGGGACAATCTGCACTTCACCAAAGTCAGACTTGTACACGTCAACAGCGCTGATCAGCTTCTGGCTGTCAGTGCTATTGTAGCGCGTGCCGTAAGCGTTGAAAGTCTTCGAAATCAGACGCTTATTGGTCGGGCTGCAGAGCACGTAGCGCGGACGACCACCAGCATTCCAAGCAGCCTGGATGGCGTTGTTCAGCATGTCTTCAGTCAGCGCACGAGCCGTACCAGGACCAGCAGCCGCATTCGGATAGCCATCAGTGGTGCCCGACAGAGTCGGAGCAGTACCAGTGGCGCCGCGCTGAGCGTTGGTCAGGTAGAACGCCGGCATGCCTGCAGCGGTACGAATCGAACCACCGTTGACAGTACCAGCAGAGGCCGCAACGTTCTGAAGGAGAAGCGTTTCCTTATCGCGCTTCAGCTCAAGCAGTTTGTAGGTGATCTGCTTCGACTTCGTGAGAATGCCGGCAGCCGAATCAACAGCCTGGGTCGTATCCGAAAGCTTCAGGGTCTTGGTCGAGATCTGGCAGTAGTTGCCACGACGCGAAGCATAATCAGGAGTATCCGCAGTGGGAGCATCCTGACCTTCAGCCACACGGTTGGTGGTGTTAACAGCGGCCAGCGTGAGCAACGGCCATTCGTGATAGGTGCTCGTCGCCTTGCCACCGTTCGTAGCAATCATGCTGGTGAACGGAGTCTCGGTCGGCGTGATGCGGTTCTCGGCCTCTTGAAGGTCTTCGCGGATGATCTTAGAGTTATAAGTCTGTCCAGCAGAAGCAGCAACAGCATGCAGAACCGACGCAGCCAGCGTACGAGAGAGGTGGGCAATACGAAACATTTTAGGTCTCCAAATTGAGGGTTCAAGGTTGTCAGCCTATCTTGAAACCGTCCCGAAGGCTTAGGCTTCTATATCCTCACTTGCGTTTTCCCAACCCCTAGAGACCTGTCGCGGTTGGCGCTTTTAGTGTGTTCTCGGCTAAGAACATGGATCTAATGAGACGGAGCCGAAACTCCGTCCTATAGTCCCACGTTAGAATCCAGTCCGCTTAGTCTTACCACGCGGAGCTGCAACTAGCAAGCTAGCAGCTACATCATCAATAGAACCAGTACGTGCAGCACGTGCCGCCGCTTCTTTTTCAGCCTTAACGTTATTCATACGCTGCCCAAAATTTTGTGAGCCAGGCCGAAGGAGAGGCTTAGGTGCCGCTTTCGGATTATTGCCTTTAGACTGTCGCGCAGCCTTAGCATTAACAAGAGCCCGATACTTCATAGCATCCGTCAAAACAAGAAGCATACGGTGGTCAATGATGCTAGAAATTTCTTCGTCTTTAAAACCGTAACTGCGACCAGTCTTACTCCAGTTTTCACCCATTACGCGAGCTTTTTCAGGGTTAGCAAGCTCAGGAATCTTACGAATAAGCTGGTCGGCTTCCTGCCGAGCATACTCATTCTGTCGATGAGCCATAAGCATTTCCTGCTTCTGCTGCGTTTCAGCTTCTTCACGCTGAATGCGTTCACGAGTGCCCTGAAGTTCACGCTGCTTTTCACGCTCAAGCAAATACCTCTGCGGATCAGTAGCGCGAAGCGTATCCCAATCAATGCCGTTATTTTCGGCCTGAGCAAGAATGCCATCAAGCTGCTTAAGCTTTTCACTATGCGTGTTAAGCTGCCGCATAAGTTCCGTAGTTAGAACCTCAGACTGCTTACGAAGTTCGCCGGCCTGCTGAAGTCGTGCATCAATAGCCTTATTACCGCTATAGGCAGCTTTCAGATCCTTTAGCTTAGCCTTAGTCGGGGCACCATCAACGACTACTTCATGCTCGATTTCATCAGGATCAACTTCTTCACCTGCATCGTCGTCTGAATAGTCCTCTTCACCTTCTGAAAGATCATCCAGATCAGCTGGATCAATTTCATCACCTTCATCAGAAGTTTCATCCGAGTAATCATCGGGTTCATCCGACGGCTGCTCGGGTTCATCGTTATTAGAAGGGGAAGCTGTGGGCTTTCCTCCTTCTGCCGGCTGAAAAAGACTTTCAGCAACAGCACTCAGATTAGTATCAAGATCAGAAGCTTCGCCCGGCATGTGCCATCCTCACATTGTTAGCAATTTCAACAAGTTTCTCTTGCAGTCTTGACAGTGCGGATGCTTCAGCCTTAAGAGTTACAAACTCCTCTACAGTTGCTTTAAGCATATCACTGGCAATTTCTTCACGAAGTTGTGCAAAAACCGTACTAAATAACGGATTATCAACAAACTTCTGAATTTCACCTTGGCTATTAATGTCCATTACTGCACACTTTCAGCCGTCTGAGCATTTGCAAGCCTAGCAGCGTTTTCAGCTTCCATCTCCATCTCTTCACGCTTCATGCCGCTAGCAAACATATCCGTAAAGAACTTAAGCAGCGCAGCATCACGCTTCTGCTCAACTTCCATCATAGTAGTACGCAGATCCGTCATATTCTGCTGCTGGAGCTTAACAATCTCAGCCTTCATATCCTGAATGTCTTGCTCATACTTAGCCTGAAGCTTAGCCATTTCGCTCTGATGCTTAAGCTGAGCCTTTTCAGCTTCAACCTGCACCATTTGCTGCATAGCGTCAGCCTGCTGCTTTTGAATAGTAAGCTGAGCTTGACCAGCCTGAATCTGCATCTGCTGAGACTGCTGGGAGCTCTGCTTCTGTTCCTCATCAAGTTGCTTAACAACCGGCGGAGGTGCAAAGGGCAAATAATCAGTTGTGTTATGGATACCTGACAGCCGAAGCATTGCAGCCCAGCTATTACGCAGGTTATCCCAACCGCACAACGGATTAGCAGGTCCGGCCTTTTCAATCACCGCCTGCTGGAACTGAATCAGCCCCTGGAGAACCATTTTCTTTTCGTCAATACGGCCAGAACCAAGGCCTACATTGACCTTGATTGACATATCATCCAGCCACATAGACGGGTTTACCGTAGTGTAGCCATACGCCACCTTAACCGTCTGGGGTTCAGACAGTTCATTGACAGCAACTTTCATAATGGTGTTAAACAGGGACTTAACACCTGTTTCACCAATATTACGTGCCATCATTTCAATACGGGCATCACTAGCCGAGACAGCTGCAGAAGCTGCAACCTTGGTCGTCGACTGAAGTGCATCCGCATCTAGACCCTGGCTAAACTTAGTAATGCCAGTGCGCTTTTCAGATACTTCCTGCATAAACTGCAGTACAGGAAGCGTCTGCGACATCGTGGGCGGAGTAGTCAGTTCATTAATCTGACCCATTTCCGTAACACGAACAATAGCGCCAATTTCACCATTCTTAAGGTCGTTAAGATTGACTTTCTTTTCGTTAGCCTCAGTACGAGGGCTATTTACCAAAGCAGCGTTGTCAATGATAGAACGCAGCATTGCAGTCTGCGCATCCTGATCCTGAATAAGATCTTCTGCCAGCGAAATAGGCGCAAACACATGAGGCTGGATTGTAGTCTTACCAACCGCAAAGGGAATGTAATTTACGGGTTCATCCGACAGAACCTTGTAGCTAATGCCTCCGCATACAATGCGGCGCAGTTCTTGCACGCCATCGTTATCTTCATCAAGCCAAACGTATGCTTCAGTCAGCAGGATGTTTGCCGACAAAGGATCAATACTGGCTGCATTGTCAGTATTATCCGTAGTATAATCGCGCCTATCATCACGTTCAGTGGTTGTGGTGCTATCATCTGACGAAATCAGCGGAGCAAGCTCATTATACTCATAGCCAAGCGCCATCGCATCTCCAACAGTGAGATTACGACGATGCGCTACAACCTGGGCATCATAAGGCGATACCGCATTAGCATCATAAATAAATTCTTCAGGCGGCACCGGATCAAGATGCCAAATAACTTTTTCTACCAGCTCGGTATAGACATTGACTTCGTCGTCAGACTCAGTAAGCTGGGGCCCACCTTCTTCTTCAAGCAGGTCTTCCTGCTCCATAGGTTCAGCTGAGTCCTCAGGGGGCGAGTCCGAAATACCCAGCTGTTCCCCAAATGTGCCTTCTGCAGGGATGGCCGCTTTAGGCACATAAGTGTGTTTGGGAACTTTAGCCTTTTCTACCCACACTTTAATAACACCGATACGAGCTTTAAGCGCATCGGTAGACATTGAAATAAGGGCCGAATAACCGTCGTGTTTATCAAAAATATGATTACAAAATACAGTTGCTTCTTTGCAAGCCTGTTCGCCCTGGGGCTGATCAGTCCAGAATTCAGCAATAGTATCAGTCTGCGTAAAAATGCGCGCAATAGAAGGAACAACAGACTGCACCGCCGACCTTACACAGTCTACGATGACCTGGGATCGACCAGGCGTAAACTCCAGCGTAGTGCCACCTTGATAGTACACGTCCGCCATTTCACGAGGAACCTGGAGGTCACTTTCCATGAACTGGACCGCATCCATAAGAACGCGCTGCATGTACGTCTGTACACGTTCAGGCGTCAAAGGCTCAAGCTTATTTGGCGCCATCACACAAAGGTTCCCGCATTAGCCCTTGAAATAGGCTCATCCCAATCACTCTGACTGGCACTAAAATATTCGTTCATTGACATAACAGCATATCGCATTGCATCTGCGCCATGCGAGGACCAATCATGCCGAGGTTTCATCTTCAGCACCCGGTCCTTTGAATTATAGTCCGACCGATAGTTTCGGAGAGCTTTAATACCTTGTTTACAGCCCTCAGCGTCAAACCACATGCGAGGAAACGCAAGGCGCACCGCATTGATGCCGTCTGCAATGGCTGTTTTCGGTAGTACTTCAGCGTTGAAACCACGATCAAGGAACAACTGATAGCGACTCTTGCCCACGCCCAGTTCACGAACCTTCGCATCGTGTGGCAAAAACACCGTTTCAAGCGGATAACCCAAATTCTTAAGATACGTGATATAGTGATCTAGGCTCTTGCCCTTGTTCTCATAGAACTTAAGGAATCGCCATTCATTTGCGTACAACTGAAAGATCCAAATGGACGTAGCATCATCCATACCCAGATCAAGAACAGCGTACGTATCTAAATTTTCGTCACGATTAACTTTCTTAACGCGGCCTTCATCCTCAGCTGCTTCAACCTCACGCGCATAATATGCACCGGGGAACGTAGCACTGAACGAAACCTCATATTCACGCTCGTACGCTTCTGGAGTCATGATCTTCTTAGCAGCGGCAAGCTCTTCTTGGCTAAGAATACCACTCTCACTGGCCTTAAGCTTCATGTGGAACCAGTCAGGATCAGTGAGTGCGTTCTGGTAAATGTCAAAGAACGCGTCTTCACCAAACGGAGTGCCAATGAATACAGCCTTACCGCCACGGTCTGAAAGGGCAGGACGGATTACGCTTTCCCAAATGGAAAGGTCCATCGAAGCTGGCTCGTCAATACCTGCAATATCTGCATAGATACCACGCAAACGGTCAGGATTTTCAGCACCATAGAGTCGAATAACTGCCCCAGTCGGCAACGTGCAACGAAGTTCAGCCTCATGATACTCAGTACCAGGAATACCGCGTGTATACTGCTTCAAATAGGCCCAGGAAATATCCTTAGCCTGAGCAAACGATGGTGCAACAAAAATCCCACGCGGATTAGGCAGTGGGCAACGCAGCACATTCTTAATGATATGATTG
>Ga0209099_1002130_pt1 | contig 18111 bp, 19 predicted proteins | sample AD_JPNHW2_MetaG_FD_184430 | JGI IMG/M metagenome (GOLD analysis project Ga0209099, IMG submission 184430) | Active sludge microbial communities of municipal wastewater-treating anaerobic digesters from Japan - AD_JPNHW2_MetaG (SPAdes) (version 2) | ecosystem: Engineered > Bioreactor > Anaerobic... | reverse complement strand
ACACCCTGTATATCAGCCCCCGGATCCGTACCCTCCTGAAATGTACCAACGGCTCGAATAAGAGATCGTGGACCGATTACCTGACCGACAACCCGGTCAATGCCGCCGGTCTTGAACGGACGCTGCGGGCAGTCTCGACCGGAAGGCGCGAACCCCCCTACCGGCTGGAGATGGAGACCGGGGACGGGAACCGGATCTGGGTTGAGGTGAACGAGATCCCGGTAGTGAAGAAGGGGAAGACCGTTGCGATAGCCGGCTCCCTTGTGGATATCACCGAGAAGATGCATGTAGAGGAGGGAGTTGCCGAAGCCGAGATCCTGTTCAAAGGCGTCCGCCCCAAGGAGTCCCCTGCGGGGGGACGGTCCCCGTTTAAGGCAATCCGCTCGATCTTTGCCAGGGACGAAGGCGCTGAAGAGGAATCCGTCTGATCCTCCCGATCCGGGTTTCATGACCCGATGGGGACTGTTCATGGTTTTTCCTGTGCATCCCTGCCAGGCCGGGTTCCCGATCATTCCGAAAAAAACCGGAAATTCTGCAGTAATAGGGGCACGCCTTCCCGTTCAGCATTCCGAATCTTCCTGCCGGTATCCTTTCTCTGCGGGAGCCTTTTGCCCGGCCGTTCCCCTCCGGGCCCCCCCATCATAAGGACCTTCCTGTCATCGTAATTTCCATGACACAGGTACCGCTTCGCGGGGGGTCTGAAGGGGAAAAACCGTATCTTCCCCGGACCCGTGATACAGTCCTGGATACAGGGATCATTCGTGATTTTCAGGATATCGGGACAACTCAGGCAGCAGAATCCGCGTGGGGGTACGAGGGGGAAATTTTATCCTGAAGGATTATCTCTGCCATCCCCCTGGAGTGATCAGCAGATGAATCCGGACTGATGATCCGGCACAGGAAGACCGGGTACCCTGTCTGTACCCGTGATCGGAACAAAAAGAGTTGCCGGCGAACCGGAAAAAAAGAAGTGAAACGGTCACGTTCCTTTCTTCACGCACTCAGCGATGTACGACCCGGCTGTTGATGTGCTGACCGCCTTGCCGCCAAGGTCCTTTGTCACAACGCCATCCCTGATACTCGTCTCAATTGCCTTCACGACCGCTGCCGCGGCCTTGTGCTCGCCCAGGTGGTCGAGCAGGAGCGAGCCAGCCCAGATGGTGGCAATGGGGTTTGCAACGCCCATGCCCTTGTACTTCGGTGCGGAACCGTGGATCGGCTCAAACATGGAGGTGCCCTTCGGGTTGATATTTCCCCCGGGAGCAAGGCCGAGTCCGCCCTGGATCATGGCGCCGAGATCGGTGATGATGTCGCCGAACATGTTCGGCGTGACCACGACATCGAACCATTCGGGGTTCTTAACGAACCACATCGTGATCGCATCCACGAAGGTGAACTCAGTGGTGACACCGGGGTATTTCTTTGCGGTCTCGGTGAAAACGTCCCGCCAGAGCCCGTACACATCGGAGAGGACGTTCGCCTTATCCACCGAGGTCAGTTTCTTCTTCCGCTGCATGGCAAGGTCGAACGCATAAGTCTGGACCCTGCGGGAACCTTCGCGGGTGACCACCCCGATCTGGTACGCGATCTCCTCGGCATCGCTCGTTACATCGAGACCGAACTTGACATTGTAGATGTCGCGGACAACATCGAGCTCGATCTTCTGGTGCTTCCTGAAACGCGACCCGATACCGACATAGAAGTCCTCCGTGTTCTCGCGGATCACGACGAAGTCGATATCCTCCGGGCCTTTTCCGGTGAGCGGTGTTTCCACACCGTCGAGGAGTCTGATGGGCCGGAGGTTCACGAACTGGTCGAAATGGAAACGGAGGGCCAGAAGGATACCCTTTTCCAGCACCCCGGGTTGTACCCGCTCGTCGCCAATGGCACCAAAGTAAATCGCCTTGAACCTGCCGAGTTCCTTTAAATCGTCCTCGGTAACGAGTTTTTTCGTGGCAAGGTAGCGGTCGGCCCCGATATCGAAGTCCGTCCACTGGATGTCGAAGTTGTACTTCTCACCGGCCGCTTCCAGTACTTTCTTTCCCTCGGATACGATCTCCGGTCCGATCCCGTCCCCGCCGATTGCGGCTATCTTGTACATACCGTTATCTCCTTCATGTTCTTGGCGTATTCCACGAGCCCGCCGGCATCGATGATGCCCTGCATGAACGCCGGGACCGGCTCGATGGCGTACTTCTTCCCGTCCGCTTCAAGGAATCCCTCCCTGATAGCGAGGGAGATTTTTGCCCCGTCGGCAATCGTATCCGCGTCCGGGCAGACTACCGGGAGCACGCCGACATTGATCGCGTTCCGGAAGAAGATCCGGGCAAATGACCGGGCAATCACTACCCTGACACCGGCCCCCATCAGGGCCAGCGGCGCATGTTCGCGGGAGGAGCCGCAGCCAAAATTCCGGCCCCCGACAATAACATCGCCCTGCTGCACCTTCTTTGCAAATTCGTCCCGGATCCCTTCAAAGGCGTGCCTTGCAAGCTCGTCCGGGTTGTTGATGGTGAGGAACCGGCCGGGTATGATCGCATCGGTGTCGATATTATCGCCGAACTTCCAGACCCGGGCATTCTTCGCCACGGGCCCTCCGGCGAGTTCGACTTTTCTGACTGTCACCGTCTTTTTTGCTGCCATGGTCACACCTCCCTCGGGTCGGTGATCTCGCCCGTCATTGCGCTCGCAGCCGCCGTTGCCGGGGAGCAGAGGTAGACCTTCCCTTCCGTGCTCCCCTGACGGCCCTTGAAGTTCCGGTTTGATGTCGCAAGCGAGACCTCCCCGGGTGCAATCAGTCCGAACGCCCCTCCCATGCACGGCCCGCAGCACGGTGCTTCAACGAGTGCTCCTGCCTTGACGAATTTTTCGATGAGCCCTGCTTTCAGGGTCTTGAGATACTCGTCGCGGGAGGCCGGGATGATGATGACACGGCACTTCGGGCTGAACTTCTTCCTGCCCAGGACCTCCGCTGCGTCCCTGAGGTCTTCGAAGCGCCCGTTCGTGCACGATCCGATGAAGACCTGGTCCACGTGCGTCCCGGCAACCTTGCTCACGGGGACACCGGTATCAACATTGTGCGGGACGGCAACCTGCGGCCCGAGGTCCGAGACATTGTACGTCCGCCGCTCCGCGAACGCTGCATCCTCGTCGCTGTCGAGTTCGAACGGTTTCATCTTCCTCCGGCTTTTCATATACTCCCACGTCACCTTGTCCGGCGCAACGATGCCGGCCTTCCCTCCCATCTCGATCGCCATGTTGCACAGCGTCATCCGGCCAGCCATGTCGAGTTTTCTGATGCTTTTTCCGGTAAACTCGATTGCCTTGTACGTAGCGCCGTCGGCTCCGACATCTGCGGCAATGGAGAGGATCAGGTCTTTTGCTCCTACCCGTTCCTGGAACTTCCCGGATACCTCGGCTCGGATCGTCTCCGGGACCCTGAAGTAGAGGGCGCCGAATTTCAGGGCAAAACCCATGTCCGTTGATCCGATGCCGGTGGCAAACGATCCTGCTGCACCATACATGCAGGTGTGGGAGTCTGCCCCGACCACGATCTCGCCCGGCGCTGCCCGCCCTTTCTCGATCGTCACCTGGTGGCAGACGCCCTCGTTGATATCGTAGTTGTGGATGTCCTGCTCCAGTGCAAATTTCCGCATGTAGACATGGTTGCTTGCGGCCTCTATGGAGTCTGCAGGTATCTGGTGGTCAAAGAGCATGATGATGCGTTTTGGGTCAAAGACCTTCCTTCCGCCCATCTCGTAGAACTTCTGGATGGCAAGCGGGCCGGTGATGTCATGGATCATTGCCCCGTCAAGAGGGGCCATGACCACGTCGCCTGCCCTCACGTCGCTGCCACATTTTTTTGAGAATATCTTCTCTACGATTGTCGCTGTCATGCTCTGATCGTCTCAGGTATTGGGCCTTGGGGATAATCTATTTTTACTGTGGTGCACCTGCAAAATACCCGCACGTGACCGCAATTCCGGCAGAGCAGCGGCCTTCTTCTGATAACTGCGACTCTTTTCGCAGTCAAAGGAACCTTTAATCCCGATTCCGGAGAAGATTATGCGAATACCATGAAACGAACAATACGCCTCCTCACTCTGGGCCTGCTGGTTATTGCCCTGGCCCTTATCGGCTGTGCAAGCGCAGCCACCGATACCGCCAATGAACACGTGATCCAGACCGCCGGTACCGGCAACGTCATCGGGACGCCCGACCGGGCGCAGGTCACGTTCGCGGTGCAGACGGAAAATATCGATGTGAAACTGGCCCAGGCTGAAAATGCCGCGAAGATGGCCGGGGTACACGATGCGCTCATTGCTGCCGGCATTCCCCAGGATGCCCTCAAAACAACCGGATACAACATTTACCCGGTGTATGAGGACTCCACCGGTTTCCTGAAACCGAAGATCAAGACGTACCAGGTCACCAACAGGCTGACGGTGACCCTCCATAATGTAAGCCAGACGGGCGGGGTTATCGATACGGCCGTGGCAAACGGCATCAACGAAGCCGACTCCATCCAGTTCATGTTTTCCGATGAAAAGGCGCAGGAACTGCGCACCGAGGCCCTCAGGGAGGCAGTCTCCCGCGCAAAGTCCGATGCGGATACCATCTCTGCCGCCATGGGAACCACCATCACCGGTGTCCAGCGGGCGGAGACCGGCAGCAGTTATTCCCCCGTATACTTCCAGAACTATGCACTGGAAGGCGCATCGGCAAAGTCCGCTGCTGCAACCCCTATCCAGTCCGGCGATATCACGGTCTCGGCAACCGTGACCGTTACCTACACCATCAGCTGATCCTCCGAATCTCTTTCACAACTTTTTTAAAATCGCAGCGTGATCATTTCATAAAATCACATGAACGCTGCCCGGGTTACCGGACATACATTCACAGATACCAAATTTCGAATACCCCAAAAAACAGCGGATACAATAGGATTGATTTTCTCATGGAGCGCAATATCGGTTTTAAGGAACGAAGGTACATTGAGGAGTTAAGAATTCTTACCAAGGCGACCGCACTCGACTGCGTGATCGACGACCGCTTCGACCGGGTCATCTATGTGATCCGGCAGGGGGACATGGGCCTTGCCATCGGAAAGAAGGGTGACAACATCAAGCGTCTCCAGAGCGTGCTGGGAAAGCGGATAGAGATGGTGGAACATGCAGAAAAACCCGAGGACTTCATCGTCAATATCTTCAAGCCGGCCGAGGTGACCGGCATAGAGCGCGGGGGGGAATCGGGACCGGTGAACGTATTCGTGAGGCAGCGGAGCGACCTGGGGATCGCGATCGGCAAGGCCGGCTGCAATATCGAGAAAGCGCGCGTGCTCTGCCGTCGCTTCTGCGGTTTTGAGATCGGTGAAGTGCTCCACCACGGGGAGGATGCATGAAAAAGGCACTTGATCCCAGAATCCTTGCCGATATCTGGGAAGTGATCTGCAGCCGGGCGGAAAATCCCACGCCCGATTCTTACACGAGCCGGCTCCTGACCGACAAGAAAGGCATTGACAAGGTCCTTGAGAAGGTGGGCGAAGAATCGACCGAGTTCATCCTTGCAGTAAAAAACGGCGTTCCCGGACGGACGGTCGAGGAGACGTCCGACCTGCTCTTCCATATCCTCGTTGCTCTCCGTGCGGCAGACATTGACTTTTCCGATGTCATTGCCGAGCTGGAGCGGCGGCGCACCTGATCCTCTCCTTATTTCTGCAGGAAGGTTGCAAGGTCCATGATCTCCGGGAGATCGGCACTCTCCTGCCCGGCAGACGCAAACACGCTCTCATCCACGAAAATGGGGGTATCTGCCCTGAGGGCAAGGGCGATCCCGTCACTCGGCCGGCAGTCGAGATATTCTTCGCGGAGGTCTGATACGAAGACCAGCTGGGCATAATAGACCCCGTTGTCGATACTGTCGATCTGCAGCGAACGCAGGGTAATACCAAATTTCGCACACAGGTCGATGAAGAGGTCGTGGGTGAACGGCCGCGGGAGCACCTCTTTGATCTTTGCGCTGTTGATCGAGACGGCTTCCCAGATACCGATAAATATGGGGAGGACGCGACCCTTTCCGTCGGCAAGGATGACCAGTGGTATGGTTGCAGCATTATTGAAGGCGACAAATACTCCCCGGACTTCGCACTTCACCGGTGTCATTGCGTGCACAGTGATTGGTGTTCACCGTGATAAGGGTTAAGGTTATAAAAGGGGGGATTATTCTGCCACCTTTGCTTCCCTGCGTACAATAATGATGCTTGAGAGGATGCCGAGGGCAATATTGAAGTAATAAAGGACCACGCGCCAGACGACCACGAAGATCCCGACGATCGAGGCCGGGATGAAAAGGGCATACATGGTGGTGGCACCTACTTCGGCAATACCGGAGCTGCCGGGGGTCAGCGGCATCATCATCAGGATGGCAAGGATGAGCTGGATGACAAACGATTCGAGGATGAGGGGTGGCTGGCCGAGCCCGACGAGGATGAGGGATGCGGTCACTATCTCCGATACCCAGTAGAGCAGGGTAAAGAGCATTCCCCAGAAGAGCCCTCCCTTGGCGGTGTGGACGAACCGGATGGTTGCGCTCTGGAAGTTGTCGATCTCCCTGTCTGCCCGGACGAGCAGCTCTTCGACACGCTTGTTCTCCCAGGTCCTGGTCAGGAACCGGGTACACCGGTTCACTACCTTTTTAATGACATCGGGACGCCGGATAGCAAGGTAGAATAAAACCAGGCATCCGGCAACGAATATCCAGGTGACGAAGACCATGATCTCCGAAACGGTGCCGAGACTCTTCCACTGGTCGGTGAGAACAATCATGGCAAACGCAGCAAGACCCGCAAGCGCGATCCCGTCCAGGACCCGCTCCATGATCACAATGGCGGTGGCGTCGCCAAGCGGCACGTCTGCCTTATAGAGCTCGTGGATGCGGACCGGTTCGCCGCCTGCCTGTGCCGGTGTTACCGCTGCGGCGAGCAGGTTGGCAAAGACCAGGTTGAGGCTGTAAAAGAACCCGATCCGGTACCCGAGGGATCCCGACATCTTCTGGACGCGCCATGCCCAGAAGCACATAGTGAGGAGATGGGTCAGGAATGCCAGGAGCAGGAACCAGGGATTGATCTCCTTAAGGGAGGTGAGGGTGTTCTCATTGATGGTAAAGGCAAGGATGATGATGAGAACAAAGAGCGAGAAACCGATAGAGATGAACAACCATTTCCGCTGCGAGAGATCCATGTCTGTCCACGCTCTTAAAACCCGCCCGGGGTATCATTTGTTGCTAGAAATTATTGTGCATAGTATAAACGTTTTTATACCGTATACTGTCGGCGGGACCCGGGAAAAATGCCGGGGCGGACACCCTGCCGGCGGAGGATCCGGCACGCCGGTATGCGGGGGTTATACGGTAAACAGGTCGCGGTGATTCGTGATGAGGAACAGTCCGGATGTGACTCCGGCATCGAGCCAGCCGTGCCCGTAACTGAAGCAGGCAAGGGCATCTTCGAATCTCCCGTACCCGAGATACCTGGCACCCTGTGCTGCATAGAGGGCCGCGATGAAGAGGACCTTTTGGGAAAATATACAGCCTGCCGTTGCCGGCTCGCCAGCACATTCCACCGATGTCCGTGCGGTATCGAGCAGCCTCTGGTACCGGCGGGTCTTCTCCTCGAGCTTTTCAGCAAAGGATGGCGGCAGGGTTTTGCAGGGGGCAAAAAACGGGCAGCCGGCCGTAAGACTCGTCTCCAGGAGCCCGTACGCGATACCGAAATGGATCCAGCCGGAGCCGTACCAGGCGCTGGCAAGGGCATTGACCGGATCGCCGGATTTGAAAAAGACCCTCCCGTCGCTCTCGTATGCCCGGGCCATCACGAGCACTGCCTCTGCATTCTGGTACAGGGGTGTGTTCTCTGGGGCCTTTTTGGCTGCCGTCAAAAGCAGGGTGTCAAGGAGGTCCAGGCAGTCTTCAGTTTTCATAAGCCGGCAAACATCTCCAGGTAGCGCTGCTCCATATCGTGCAGTTCCGCCGGTACAACGAGAATATGGAGCGGCGGGCCGAAATCCTCGCAGCAAATCTTACCGGCAGGCCCGGCCCGTACGGTGACCGTCTCCGATCCTGCCCGGGCGATCCCCACATACAGCGGGACGGATACCTGCTTTTCCTGTGCCATTTGTTCCAGCAGCCCGACCGCCTCGGGAATCGTCATGAACCGCTCTTTCTGGATATCGAGATACACGATGGTGTGCAGCCGAAGGGAGAGGTTCTGTGCTATCACGTCGAACGGCGTTGTCGGGAACCAGTTCTTCTGCGGGAAGGGGAGGGAGCAGGACTTCCCGAAACGATAGTTCTGGAGCCCGGTAAGACCGCAGACGGCGCTTGCAATCGAAGCGGCATGGATGATCGACGTCCTGATCCCCCGCACTGCCGCCCGTATGCGCAGGTCGGCATGCGTTGTGGAGACCATCGGGTCGCCGGCACAGAGAAATACCACCCGCTCTTTTTCTGCAAGTGCAAGAAGGCGTTCCGGTTGCTGCTCCACATCCTCGCGGAAGAGCCGGAGTACCGGTTTTTTGTAATACTGTTCCAGTTCCCCAACGGCCGATCCCATCAGGCACGACGTATAACTATCCAGAAAAACATGATCCGCCTGCCGGATGCAGGCAAGTCCCTTCTCCGAGATGTCCGTCTTGTCAAACAGCCCGAGGCCGACAAAGGTCAGCATGGCCGTTCCCGGGAAGTACAATGCCTGTTAAGGGGCATCGAAATTACGCCGGCAGTCAGCAGGAACATTGCACGATATGATCGATCAGGATTGGAATACATGGATCGTTTGATCATTTCATGAGATTGGTTATAAGTGCTCCTGTTGCCACCCGGATTACGGGAGAGAATCCTGCCGGCGGGAATCGGCCAAAAAAATCCTTGCCGGAACGGGTTCCTGACAGATCCCATTCATCCGGGCTCCGGGGGATTTAGGGTATCCGAAACATTCTTAATTTAGGGTCACCTAAATATAACGTGATGGCGTCTGAGCAGCTGGAAGAGTACCTGGAGAGTATCCTTGATATCGAGGAGAAAGACGGGATTGCCAAGACTTCGGCGATTGCCCGGTGCATGAAAGTTGCACCGGCAAGTGTCACTGAGGCGCTCCAGACCCTTGCGGACAAGGGATTCGTGCACTACGAGCCGTATAAAGGTGCCTCCCTGACCGGACAGGGCAGGGAGATGGCACGGAAAGTGAAACGCCGTCACCGGCTCCTCGAGGTGTTCTTAAGCGACGTGCTCCACATCAACGGGGAGAACGTCCATGACGAGGCATGCAAAATGGAGCACACGTTATCCGATGAAACGGAATGTGCCCTCTGCAAGATGCTCAATGCCCCGGCCCGGTGCCCTCACGGGAGCCTGATCGGGGCCTGCGACCGGGATGTGGAAAGCTGTTCAGCCTGCCTGAGGGAAACCATGCCACATTCCACCTGCACCCGGGACGAACCGCTGATACCGGTCACCTCCCTCCGGCCCGGACAGAAGGCCACCATCGCCTTCATCCGGGGCGACAACAGCGTTGTTCAGCGCCTTGCCGACCTCGGGCTTACCCTCAGAACAGATATACAGCTTGTCCGCAAAGCCCCCCTCCTGGGCCCGGTCGAGATTGCCGTGCGGAAGACCCGCCTTGCCATCGATCATGCGATTGCTGATCACATCTTTGTCACGGCGTACGGAGAGAAAAACGGATGAGCGGGTGCAGGGACTGCGACGGGTGCCTCCCGCCGGCTTTCATACCGGATACCAACCGCGAATACGTTGTGGCCCTTGCCGGAAATGCCAATGTCGGCAAGAGCGCGACCTTCAACCAGCTCACCGGCGTTGACCAGGAGATTGGGAACTGGCCGGGAAAGACCGTTGAGCGGGCCGAGGGGCTCCTCCAGCACCGGGGCCGGCGGATCCGGGTGATCGATCTCCCGGGCATTTATTCCATCACCGCCCTCTCGACCGAGGAACAGGTCTCCCGCGAGTTCATCGCCCACGACCATCCGGACGTGGTAGTGAACATTCTCGATGCATCCGCCCTTGAACGGAACCTCTTTTTCACGTTCCAGCTCGCGGAACTGGGAAGCCCGATGATCCTTGCCGTGAACCAGATGGACCTTGCGGCGCAGAAAGGGATCCGTATCGATACCGGGAAACTCTCGGCACTGCTTGGCGTGCCGGTCATCCCGACCATTGCCATCCGGGGCAAGGGGATTGCCGAGCTCTCGGACGCACTTGTCAGCGCGGTCCAGAACCGCCCGAAACCACACACCATCCCGTATGGGAAGGAAGTGGAGGACCGGATCCGGAGGATCATGGTGCTGCTGCCGGCGGGTGCCGGCGGTTACCCCCCGCGATGGACGGCCATCAAGCTGCTGGAGGGCGATCCGGATACGGTCTGGGAGGCAAAGAAGCAGGCACCGGATGTTGTTACTGCTGCACAGGCATTTGCCCGGGAACTGGAGAAGATCCACGGGGAACCGGTGGGTACCGTGATGAGCGGCGAGCGTTACCATGCAGCCGAGCGGATGGTATCGGAGGTTATGGATATCCAGTCCCCCCAGGACCAGGAGCTCACCCCCACGGAACGGATCGACCGGCTGGCCCTCCACCCGGTGCTCGGCTATCTCCTGCTCGTCCTGACCATGGGGGGCCTCCTGGTCTGGACGTTTGTAATCGGCGCCTGGATGTCGGAGATCGTCACCACGTTCCTTGCCGGCATCGCCCCCATCCAGCCGCTGGTGAAAGGTTCCGCATCGGAAATCCTCTTTGCGGGGGCGTGGACCGGTTTTGTCGCTGCGCTGACGCTCATCATCCCGTACGTGATACCCTTCTATCTCTTCCTTACCCTGATCGAGGACTCCGGGTTCCTCACCCGCTTCTCCCTGATGCTGGACCGGGGCATGCACAAGATGGGACTCCACGGGAAGGCAATCATCCCGCTGGTGCTCGGCTTTGGCTGTACCGTACCGGCCTGTCTTTCGTGCAGGATCATCGAGTCGCCCAAGCAGAAGTTTCTCGCGGCATTCCTCGTTACCCTCGTCCCCTGCTCGGCACGGACGATCGTCATCCTCGGGGTTGTTGCGGCATTCGTGAACATCTGGTGGGCTCTGGCGCTCTATCTCTTCGATTTCATCTTGATTGTCGTCATCGGCCGGATCGCGTTCCGCGTTCTGCCCGGCGAATCGGTGGGGATGATCATGGAGATGCCTGACTATCACGTCCCGCACCTGCACGGCGTGCTCGGGCAGACCTGGCAGCGGACGAAGTCGCTTGTCTGGATCGTGCTGCCTGCCTATATTCTCGGCAGCATCGCTATCACCGCCGCGTATGCCCTGGGGTTCCTCGAACCGATCAATGTACTTCTCTCCCCCGTGACCGTGATCCTGCTCGGGCTCCCGCTCATGACCGGTGTCGTGTTCGTGTTCGGGATTGTCAGGAAAGAGATGACCATTCTCGCCCTTGCCGCGCTGTTCGGGACAACGGTCTTCTCCACGATCATGACTCCGGCACAGCTGATCGTCTTTGGGCTGGTGACCCTGCTCTATGTCCCGTGCATCTCCACGATCATGGTGCTTGCACGTGAGTTCGGGTGGCAGCGGGCTCTGGGGATAACGGTCCTTGAAACCGTGCTTGCGGTCGGAACCGGGGCCGTGGCAATCCGGCTCCTCGGCCTGTTCCTGTAACGCCTTCTCTTGTGCCCGCTGCCGGGGCAGGTGTTCACATCCGACGTATCCTCAAGCATATTTACTCTAGAGCACCATATTTCAGGTAGCTATGATCTACTGGCTGTATGCCCGCCTGCTCAAACGGCAGATCACCGATCTGCCGGGGCACGTGTGCTTCATGATCGATGCAAAGGACATGGCGGATGCCCCGGAAAAGCTCTACCGCGTCACTTCCTGGTGCAATGCCATATCGGCTTACGTAGCAAAACACCCCCCTTCAGCATCCGCAGGGATCCGGGGGCTCACCTTCCATATATCGACGCCGGCACAGGGCGGACCCGATGCCTTCTTACCGGCTGTGAGGAAGATCGGCACCATTGCACGACTCAACCTCCATTACGGGGACCATACTGAGGTGACCGGGACCGGGATGGACGTGGTGGTGGCTGTCGGCAAGAGCGGGAGAGAGGAGATAACCGAGTGCATCCGGAGGATGGCAAGGGACCGGGTTCCCGCAGACACGGTGGACGAACAGCTCCTTGACTCCTATCTTACCTTCCGGTATATGCCGGACGTTGTCATCAAGAGCGGGGGCGACCACCTGACGGATTTCCTTATCTGGCAGTCGGTCTATTCCGAGCTCTTCTTCTCCGATGTTAACTGGAAGTATTTCCGGTACGTGGACTTTTTGCGGATCCTGCGCGACTACCAGTCCCGCATCCGCCGTTTCGGGAAGTAAAAAAACATTATTTCAGCCGGATACCGGTCCAGCACGCTGTCCCGTCCACCGGTTTTTCCGTGAGGGCAAACTGGTTTTTCAGTGCAATGGTTACTGTTTTCCGCTCCGGGACCGGGGTGATGCGGTGGTCGCGGCAGAAGCGGGCGAACAGTTCGTAGAGATCGTCTTTGCCCACGCGGGCTTCCTCATCGTCGGACCGGGCAATCTTTAAGGAGAAAAAGGTTCTTAAGGCATCTCCTTTCGATCTCTTTTTTGCCGATACGGCCTGGCTTTTTTTGGCCGCTGCCGTTTTCGCGGTGATCACGGGAACTGCGACGGGTTCTTCTTCGGGAAGGACGGGCGCAGGAGCCGGTACCGGTGCCGGGGGCCCTGCGGTTGCCTTTTTTGCCGGCCTGGTCTTTGCCTGCACGACAGTGGCCGGTGCGGCCGGGTCATCCGCGTTGATGACCGGGTGCAGTTTTGGCGGCGGAGATAGATCTCTTTCTTTGGGAGCGTACGGGGAGGAACCATCCCTTGCTATGATAACGGGCGGCGGGGCGGGGATTTCGTCGGTCTGCCGGTTGCGGTATTCACACCCAGTCAGGCCGGCAAGTGCCCGGTTGCAGGCATCGCTGATGTCAATTCCCTGTTCGAGGGCCTTACGGTATATATCCGACCGCAGGACCACCGGAGTACTGTGCCAGGTTGCACCGGTCTTTGTCTTCCCCGTCATTCCCGATCATCTCCTGATCTGTCATCCGGATGAAATATAGTACGCGATCCGGTTCTTACCTGCCGGTATTTCCCCCGTTTTTTACCGCGAGCCGCTGGTCGTAGATGCGCATGGCCCGGAGCAGGTCGATCTTCCGGAACAGCGGCCAGTAGGGGGCGCAGAAATAGACTGCCGACTCGTGCCCGCTTGCAAGCCAGGGCAGGAAGTTGGAAGTCCGGTATTCGTTGCCGGTCCTTATGATCAGATCCACCGGAGGTATCCCCTTTCCCTCGTGGAGGTGCCGTTCCACCATCTGGACGTCGATGGTATCCGGGTCCAGCCCGTTATGAGCAACCTCGGTGAGGATCTCGCGTGCCGCCAGGACGATCTCGTTCCTCCCGCCGTAGGCAAGGGCGATATTCAGGCAGAACCCCTCATAGTCCCGGGTCGACGCCTCAGCCGCATCGATGACCTCCCGCAGGTCGTCCGGGAGCAGCGAACGGTCGCCTACCATCTGCACGCGGATCCGGTATCGTTTCACCCGCTCGTCCTTCATGACCCCGGTGAATTTCTCCTTGAACATGTCGAAGAGGTACTGCACTTCGTCCCTGCTGCGGGAAAAATTCTCCGTGGAAAAGGTATAGAGCGTGATATGGCGGATACCCAGCTCGTGCGCCCAGTCAAGCATCTTCTCGGTCCTTTCCGCCCCGGCCCGGTGGCCGCTTGCGGTGTCGATACCCCGCATCTTCGCATAGCGGCGGTTACCGTCAAGGATGATGGCGACATGGTTGGGCACGCGCCGGCACTGCATGCGGAGGTACCGCTCGTAGAGCGGTTCGATCAGGTCCCGTACGGTCATAAGGGGGTCATCTCCACGACCATCCCGCCATTGGGATAACGTTCGATAACGTATTTCTTTCCCTCCAGCTCGTCCGCATATTTCTCCAGCAGCCACCATGCCGTCTCAATCCTGTCAGGGAAGACCGTAAAACTATCCGGCTCAAACCTATCAAGAAAGAACGATACCTCCGTACCGGTACTGCCCGAACCGGGCTCGAAGACCCCGTACACGATCGTACCGTCGTCGGTGATCTCGTCGAAGGGCCGGGCCGTGTTCTGCGCAACCCGTAACAAGCGCTCCCGCAGCTGCACCGAGTCCTTGAATGCCGACGAGCACCAGTGCACCTTGTCGTGCCGGCAGATCTCCTCAGCCCAGCCTTTCGCCCCGTCGATGGCATTGTGCAGTTCGTCCGCAAGCTCGTAGCCACGCTCCCGCATCTGGAAGGCATTGCTCTCCCCCCACTCCAGCTCGTTGATGTTGAGGAAATCGAGGCACGGGAGCGCCTTAATGAGCAGTTCGAGCCCGGGCAGGGCAGGCACCTCGATGCCGATATCGAATCCCATGGCTTTGGCGTGCCGTGCGGAGGTGATGAACTCCGACGTCAGGATATCCTTCCAGCATTCATGCGGGGGGTGAAGGCGGATCTCGTCCACGAGCCCCTGCATCTGTGCAAGTTCTCCATCTGTCGGCGCTTTTGCCGTATAGAGATGGATCTGGTGGTCAGGGCCGAAATGGTCCTTTAAGAGCCGGCAGTATTCCGTCACCTTGTCCAGGCAGAGGAGCGGTTCTCCCCCGGTAATGCCGGTCCCCAGCGCACTCATGTTCTCGGCCTCCTGGATAATCTGTGCAGGGATATCAACCGGGTGCTCGTTGGCAAAGACGGTGTCGGTCCCCTTCCGCTCACGGGAGAGCGGGCAGTACCAGCAGGTACGGTGGCAGCGTCCCGTGACGAACAGCACCATTTTTGCGCCCTGGTAGCAGAGAACACAGCCTTTGGCAAGCGACATATTTTCTCATGAACAGATCCGGAACCGGGCCGGAACGTATCAGTATTTTTCGCGAGCTGAGCAGAAAACCCTTCTGACCGAACGCGGGAATGGAAAGCCTGCGGGAGAGAGCCGGGACCCCCTCTGCACCACCCGCGACCTCTCCGTTGCCGGTATTCCGTGTTTTTTGCTCTCCTTCATGGTATCTCCGGGACCAACAGGGAAAAAAGGATCATCCCTCCTTATCCATCCCCTCGTCTGCTGATACCGGATGGATCTCCGTGCTCCGGCTCACGAGCACGTTATATGCGTCATGGTTCGGGTTGTACCTGACGAGAACTCCCCGCAGTTCGAGGATTGCGCCGTACGGCGCTGACACGATACACTCGTTTTCGGGTGTGACATGGAACGCGGGGATCACGGCAAAGACCGGGTTATCCGCCGTGCCGTCACAGAGCCGGAAGAGCAGGTTCTTGGCGTCCCCGAGGTTCTCCGACATCTTCGCGGCAATGAGATTGATCCGCTTATCCACATGGCGGTGGATCTGCGATAACCGGAGTACCCGGGATCCGGCCGGCACCCGGTAGGTCTCATGTGTTTTCCGGTCCTTCCTGAGAACCACGTAACTGTACTTGATATCGGTGTTCACGTACCGGAACGGCTCGTCGCATGCAGCAAGCTTCACCATGATCCGCGTCGGCCGGATGCAGGGGGCTGTCACGAAACTCCAACAACGGTCCGGCGTGCAGTTCGTGTCCCATATATAGGTGCAGGGGCTGTGGATGGAAAGGCCGCGCTTTTTTAAGGCAAGGGAGAGCACCCGCAGCTGCGTGGAGACTGCCTCTTCCGCAGGCTCGACAATGAGGATTGTGCCATCCGGTGCGAGCCCTCCGGCATAGTGCATGACGAGGTCCGCTCGCTGCTCCATGCTTTTATCGCTCAGTTCGTTCAAGACATTGGAGAAGACCAAAAGGTCGACCTGCTGCGGGATCTTTGCCGGCTCAGACGCAGTGATATCCGTTTTTTTCGGGGGTTTGACGGAGACCTTCCCGCCCTTTGGCACGAACCTGTCCCTCAGGTACAGGAACGCCTCGATATGCTCTTCCGAGCGTTCCACGGAATATACGTCGGCCTTTGCACCTCCGAGCCGGGACCAGAAGTCCGCGATGGCGAGCGGGACTACGCCCGGGCCGGTGCCGATATCGAGGACGGTCATCCTCTTCTTCAGCAGGCCTTCCTTCGCAAGCATGGCGAGCAGGTATTCTGTCTGTACGAAGTATACCGGAAAATGGTACGCAAGGTACCCGAGAACGCTGTACGCCTTCGTGTACTGCAGGGACCGCTTCTCCACCGGCTTCCAGTAATCGTCCTTCTGGGCAACGATAGCCCTGCGGAGCCGTTCAAGGATGACCGGGTCGTGCCAGTCCTTCCCGACTTTTTTAACGATATACTGTTCGATTCCCTGTTCGAGTGCCGGGGGGAGCACCCGTGCAGCAAAAAAACCGGCAAGCCGCTTCTCTTCTTCGGGACCGGGCAGGTACACCCGGGACGATGATGGGACCGGAACAGGTTCTTTTGTCATTTCCTGCCGGTACTTTGCACCGGGGCGTATTACGTGTATGGGTCGGTAATGACCGGTGCGGTCGTACCGGCCGGTGAAGAGCCATCAGGGTCCTGGGGCACACAATAACCAGGTATACCTGCACGGCACTCAGCGTCAGGAAGGAAGGCACCTGACACGGGCAGCTTCATCCTGCGTGCGGCAGGATGATATACCGGACACGGCATAGATCCGAACTGATCATCCATGTGCGGCCGGTACTCGCTCATCTGCATCGACGATCTCGGCAACCGCTTTAGGGTATTCGACCCGATGATGGGTGCCCGCTCGAAGTTTAATGTCAGCCCGGGAAATGAGATGCCGGTCATTGTCAGGCGCGACAGGGACAGGATCGCCCTGATGCAATGGGGGCTCGTCCCTTCCTGGACAAAGGATACCAGAACCGCACTGAGACCTGTCAATGCCCGGGCGGAGTCACTCCTGGAAAAACCCCTGTTTCGTCCCCTCTTAAAGGCCGGCCGCTGTCTTGTGCCGGCATCCGGTTTTTACGAATGGAAAAAGGAGGGAAACCAAAGGATACCGTTCTATCTTACCGTACCGGAAAGCCCGCTCTTTGCCTTTGCCGGGCTCTGTGATGCCTGGCAGGGACCTGACGGGACAATGCTCGCCACGTACACCATTATCACCTGCGGGCCCAATGCCCTGCTTGCGGAGGTCCATAACCGGATGCCGGTGATCCTGAGCCGGGAGAACGAGGAACGCTGGCTCTCCCGCGATCCACCGGCCCCTCAGGATCTCCCCTCGATCCTTGCACCCTACCCTGCATCAGCAATGGCGATGGTACCGGTGTCTGATCTCGTGAACAACCCGGCGGCCGATGACGAGCGGCTGGTACAACCGCTGGGTTCTCATACCGGCACGCAGACAACTCTCTGAGGGAATACCATGCTGGACCATTGCCCGGGCGCCGCGAACCTGAAGACCCCCACCCTCTCGATCAGGAAATGCCCGCAATGCGGTGAGGAAGTGGAACTCTTCTCAAACGATATCTCGGTGAAGTGCAGCACCTGCGGCTTTACTGTCTATAATGACATTGAATCCTGCATCCAGTGGTGCAGGCATGCAAAGGAATGTGTCGGGGAGGAGATGTACACCCGGCTGATGGTGCGAAAGAACCTGCCGGAGAAGAAGTGATCCTTCTTTAATGAGGCATGGTTGTGTCGGGTGGAGGCACAGGAAAAACAATTGTTACGGGAGTGCCAGCATCCGCTCGATCGCACCGCGGGCCCGGTCCGCGATATCCTGCGGCACCGTGATGCGGGGCTGAAGTGTTTTCAAAGAGTCCCGCACTTTTTCAAGGTCGGTCTTCTTCATATTGCGGCAGACCGCTCCTTCTGAGAGGGGATAGCACCGCTTGCCCGGGCACTCCTTTTTAAGACGGTGAAGGATGCCGATCTCGGTGCCGATGATGAACTCCTGTTCTTCTGAAGTGCACACCTTGCTGATGATCCCGGAGGTGCTTGCAACGTGATCCGCACAATCGATCACTGCCGGCCGGCACTCGGGATGCACCAGGACAACCGCACCCGGGTGA
>Ga0209099_1002129_pt1 | contig 18112 bp, 14 predicted proteins | sample AD_JPNHW2_MetaG_FD_184430 | JGI IMG/M metagenome (GOLD analysis project Ga0209099, IMG submission 184430) | Active sludge microbial communities of municipal wastewater-treating anaerobic digesters from Japan - AD_JPNHW2_MetaG (SPAdes) (version 2) | ecosystem: Engineered > Bioreactor > Anaerobic... | reverse complement strand
AGGATAATGTGCCGACCAGGATGACCGGTGTGGGGACCACCATCATCGGATTGGTTCAGGCCAATGAGTTCCGGCCGGGATCGTCACAGCCGGAGGACCGGGTCGTGTGTTTGGGATTGCCCAAATCCGCACCCGATGATCGCGTCCGGTCGGATGATCCCGAAATGATCCAGCAAAGCGATCTTAAAATGGTTCTGGGGGTCGACGGCGTCCATGATATTCTCCCGGTGGGCAGCCACGGCATCGGTCATGAGGCCAACGCTATGGCCCAGGACGCCGGGCTGATCCTTGTGCCGGATGCGCAATGCCCATTGAGTTTTCAGAAATCAGCGGGCCCTTCCACCTGCGTTATTGCTTCTTGCCGGAACAGCATTGTTGAAAAGCTGTCCGGGATAATTCACGCCCCGGTCACCCTGCTGGGAAAAATGAGCCTACCTAACTGAGACCGCATCTATGCTTTCTGATGTGCTTGAAAAACGGATCAAGGGATGCCTGGTCGGAGTCGCCGCCGGTGACGCCATGGGCATGCCCTCATCCATGATGAGCCCGGAAACGATCCAAAACACCTTCGGCCATATTGACACCTTTCTGCCCGCGCCTGACGGCCACCTCCTCCATCACGGAATGGCCGCCGGCGCGGTAACCGACGATACCCAGCAGACCCTGTTGATTGCGGACTCGATCATCGCCAATGGCGATATCGATCCGCAAGATATCGCGCAGCGCCTGATCCGCTGGGGGGAGGAAATCCGGGCCTTTGACTCCATGGCGGTCGGCCCCAGCTCGCTCAGGGCCTTGCATGCCATCAAGTCCGGAAAATCGATCTATGAGGCGGGACGGGCCGGAGATACCAACGGCGCGGTGATGCGCATCGCTCCGGTCGGACTCCTGGGTTGCGGAAACCGGGATAAGACCCTGGATCTGGTCAGCCGGGCCTGCATCCCGACGCATAACACCAATATTGCCATCGCCGGCGCCGCCGCGGTGGCCATGGCCATAGGCCTGGCGTTGCAAGGCGAACAGGATGTGGACAGCCTGATAAAAAGCTCCATCGAGATTATCGAACCGGCGATGAAGCTGGGGAATACCTGGTACAGCGCCTCCATTCATGACCGGGCTACTCTCGCGCTGGATATTGTCACCCGGGCGCAAGATCGCGCTGAAGCCATGAGCAAGCTCTACCGGGTTATCGGGGCCGGTGTGCAAATATCGGAGACCGTTCCGACCTGTCTGGCCTTGACCCGGCTTGTGGACGGTGATCCTGTGCAGGGTGTGATTGCGGCCGCCAATCTGGGGGGAGACTGTGATACCATCGGCGCCATCACCGGTGGCATGTGCGGCGCGATCAAGGGAATTGACGCGTTCCCCGGCGACTGGATTGAGCTGTTGAGTGCGACCAATAACATTGATTTTGACTGGTATGCCGGGAAGCTTTATCACCTCATTACAGGTAAGGAGTACCTATGATTCGCAAATCCTTCTGCCTTTGGTTCGGGATCCTGATCATGTCGGCAATCCTCAGCAATGCCTGGAGTCAGGATGCGAAAGAGAAAGAAAAATCAACATCAGAAGTTGCACTGACGCAGGAAGATTTTATCAAGAACAACTGCGAGAATGTCGGCGATGCGCTGCAGACCATTTCCGGCGTTTACATCAATTCCGAGGGCGAGATCTCGCTGCGGGATGTCAGCGCCTCCAAGGTGGTTGTTATCATGGATGGGCAGCGGTTGAACACCCCGGGCACAACCAGCGTGAATATCGCCTCCTTGCCGATTCAGAATGTCGAAAAAATCGAACTGCTGCGCGGCGGGCGCTCCGCCCAATATGGCGCCGATGCTGTGGGCGGCGTGATTCTGATCACCACCAAAGGCCAGCAGGATAATCCCAAGGCCTTGAACCTCAGCGCCAAAGGATCCTTCGGCTCCTACAACCGGCAAATCTATAATGTTACCGAGTCGTATGGCAAGAAGAGTCTCAATTCCTTTGTCTCGTACCAGCGCGAGACCTGGGATGGCGATTTTACCTATAACGATTATTATGGCGTCAAGCAAACCCTGATCAACAATAAACAGTCCTCCCATAACGTCTTCGGTAAAGTCGGCTACAGTCTCGATCAGAATCAGCAGCTCAGCACCTCGGCGAACTGGTATTATGCGGATAACGGCACCCCCGGCATGATCGATAATCTCACCCCCAATGCCCGGTTGCGCATGGACAACCGGTCCTATAACCTGACCTATGACAACAAGAAAACCTTCAAGGACTATTCACTCAAGGCGCAAAGCTATTTCCTCGATCTGGAGACCAAGTTCGATAATCCGGATGCCTTTGGCGGCGCCGTGCACAGCGATCACAATAATTACGCGCTGGGACTCGAGTTATCGCAGTCCGGTTCGCTCGGTGCGAACCTTTCTTTGGACTACGGTTATTCCTTCCGCAATGATCGCATCAAAAGCACCGATGTCGGCAAAAAGCATCGTAACACCAACAGCGGGCATATTGCCTTGACCGGTCATACCGAACTTCCGGCATGGCTTTATCTGACCTCTCTTGAAGCCTCCATTGCGGCACGCTATGATGCGCCGACGGATTTTCGTTCTGCCACCAGTCCGAGGTTCAGTGCGTCGTTCTCCCATAAAGGCGAGGTTTCTGTCGCCCTGACCGGGCACGTCGCCCAGTCGTACAAAGCGCCTTCCTTTAATGACCTGTACTGGCCGCAGGATGCCTTTGCCGTCGGCAATCCGGATCTGGTTCCGGAAGACGGCTTTAACTATGATGTCGGGATCTCCTCCGGTTACAAAGCCTTGTCCCTTGCGGCCAATTACTTCAGGAATGATATCAATAACCTGATTCTCTGGGAACAGGATCCGGCCTTGAACAATCTCTGGACGCCGAAAAATATCTCGAAATCGAATACCTACGGCATTGAAACCTCCGTGAATCTGGATCTCCTCAACCGCATGATTTCATTGAATTCCGAATACACCTACATGAAAGCCCTGGACAAAGGGCCGGATCCCAGCCGCCATAACCGCTATATCATCTACCGTCCCAAAAACAAACTGGATCTCACCGGCACGCTGCGGATCTGGAAGATGGAATGGAATGCCATCTATCATTATAAAGGGCTGCGTTTTACCAATGCGGCCAACACCAACTGGCTGCCGGCCTACCATACCGTCGATACCAATCTCACCTACAAGTTTGCCTTCAGCAACCTGCAATGGGTGAGCGTCTTTGAAATGAGCAACCTGACGGATGAAAGCTTTATGCAGGTCCTGGGCACCGCTGAACCCGGGCGGATGTACAAGATTTCATTGGGTGCAAATTTTTAAAATAAAGCGATATGATTAAAATCAAAATACCACCCCTGCTGTTCGCTTTGCTTATTGCCCTGCCGGCTGCGGTACTGGCCGGCACCGGGCAAATAAAGGGAACTGTCTCCAATGAGGCCACGAACGAGCCTCTGCCCGCGGCCAATGTCTATCTGAAAAATACCCATGTGGGCTGTGTGACCGACAAACAGGGTAATTTTTTGATCGATCAGATTCCGGCCGGCGAGTATATCCTGGTGGTCGAATATGTGGGATATCTCGACGATTCGAGAATTGTTCGGGTGAATGAGGGTGCGACGCTGACACTGCAGATCAAACTGAAACCGACGCTGTTCCATTTTAGTGATCCGATCACGGTAACGGCAACCCGCGGCGTCTCCCTTTCTTCGGAGGTCCCGGCCTCCGTGAATATCGTCAATGCCAAAGAGATGGAAGCCCGCTTATCCAGCAATGCGGCCGAGGCACTGCAAAGCACCCAGGGCATCACCATCAAGGATTACGGCGGCCTGGCCGGCATGAAGACCGTCTCCCTGCGCGGCTCCAGCTCCGAACAGGTGCTGGTGCTGCTCGACGGACAGCGCATCAACAACCCCCAGACCGGCCAGGTCGATCTCGGGCAGATCCCGCTGGAAGGCATCAAGCAGATTGAGGTGGTGCGCGGCGGAAATTCGGCCCTGTACGGCGCAGATGCCGTCGGCGGCGTCATCAATCTGATCACCGATGATGGCAGCCACAGCAAATCCGGCGCCTCAGGATCGGTCAAAATGACCAGTGCCTCCTTCCAGACCTATGCTCTAGAGTCCTTTTTCAAGTATCTGTACAACCAGTGGCAGGTGCAGTCCTCCGTCGATATCCTCTCCTCCCAGGGCGATTTCCCGTACCAGGATAACTATGGGCAATCCCGGACCCGGAAAAATGCGGATGTCTTTTCCAAGGATTTCTATGCCAAAGTCGTCCGCAATTTCGGCCGTGTCGAATCCAACCGCAAACTTGATCTAAGCTTTAAATGGTATGATGCCGAGCGGGGAGCGCCGGGCACGATCGAACCCTATTATTACCATGCCCGTCAATGGGACAGCAATCGCCTGTTCAACCTGCTGTTCACCAGCAAGGTATTCAATTATCTGAATGACCTGCGCTTCCAGACGTATTATTATGACAACTGGAACAAGTACAAAAATGACGAAAGCCTGACGCCGATACGGTCGGAATTCCGGGCCAAAACCGCCGGTTCGGAGCTGCAGATGGAAAGCATTCTTAAAACCAATTGCTCCCTGACCTACGGCCTTGGATTCCGTATCGATTATATGACCGATTATGAATCGGGTACCGACAGGGAGCGCTTGAATTATTATGTGTTTTTATTGAATCAGACCACCTTCCGCATCGACCGGCGCTGGCTCAAGTCGGTGGTGGTGGTGCCATCCCTGCGCTACGACAAAAATTCGGATTATTCGGATAATTTTTCACCCAAAACCGGCGTGGTGATCAATTTTGGCGAAAACTGGAAGACCTCCATCAAGGGGAATATCGGATACAGCTACCGTGCACCGACCTTCAATGACCTCTACTGGCCGGAAGATGCCTGGACCAAGGGCAACAGCGCCTTGAAACCGGAACACGGTTATGATTGGGACAGCGGCCTCCGGCTGCAGATTCCGCTTCTAAACGGCATCTCGCTCGAGTCCACCTATTTTCAGAATCGCATGGTGGACCTGATCATCTGGGCGCAAAATGATCAGGCGCTGTGGATGCCCGATAATGTGGACCGGTCGCTGATCCGCGGGGTGGAGAACTCGGTGGCCTTCAAACCGCTGCAGAAATACTGGCAGCTGAGCGGCAATTACACCTATCTGGACGCGCGTAACCTCTCGGGTAATGCCCTGGAAAAAAACAAACTCCTGGTGTATCGTCCCAAACATACCCTGAACCTCTTTTCCGATGTTACCATCCATGATTTTTCTGTGAATTATCAGTTTCAATTCACCAGCCGGCGGTATGCGGACAAGACGAACTATTGGGAGAATTCACTGGAACCCTACTCTCTCTCTACCGTGGGGTGTTCGTATACCTGGGACATCAACCGCCTGGGTTTGAATACTTCCCTGCAGGTGCGCAATATTTTTAATGCGGATTACCGCACCATCAAAAACATGCCTATGCCGGGACGTGAAGTTCGTTTCGCGGCAAAGCTGATAATAAACCAATAGTCAACTAACTTAAAAAGGAGTAGTTATGAAACGGCTATCAGCTCTCTTGCTCATCCTGCCGGCGTTCCTGTTTCTGATTTCCGCCTGCGAGGATGAGCCGACCAAACCGGTTACGCCGGCAGTCTCCAAAGCGATCTATGTGCTTAACTCTGCCGCCACCAGCATCTCGGTGATCGATCTGGAAGAAAACAAGGTCTATAACAATGTTCAGACGGTGGGCACCTGGCCCAATCAGCTGGTGTACCGCAATGGCTATCTCTACTGTGTCAATTCCGGCTCCAACAACATCATGAAATTCGACGTCAGCACCTGGGAGGCTAAGACGCCCATCGACCTTGGCACCGGCAAGAACCCGATGAACATGGTTTTTTACAGCAACCAGTATGCCTACGTCGCCTGCTCGATGTCGAACGAAGTCCTGCGCGTGGACATGACCACCAATAAGGTAGTAAAGACCATCAAGGCCGGTGTCGGCGCGACCGGCATTGAAATCGCCAACAAGAAGGTGTATGTTGCCAATACCGGGTACGCCGGCTGGGGAAATCCCTACCTGGCCGGCACGGTGACGGTGGTCAATGCGGCGACCGGCGATTCCCTCAGAACCATCACGGTCGGTACCAATCCGCAGTCGATCGCCGTGGCCAAGGATGGCAAGCTGCACGTCTCCTGCACGGGTGATTATGGCGCCATACCCGGAGTGGTCAGTGTGATCGATCCGGCCACCGATACGGTCGTGAAAACCGTGGAGATCGGCGGTGCGCCGGGCATGATCGCGCTGGCTCCGGATGCGAATCTCGGTTTCCTCTCGGTGTGGGGAGCGGGTGCGCTGGTCTATAATACCTCCAGCTATGCGGTGGTGAACGGGCCGGCCAGTATGTGGCTGGGCAAAGGCGGTTCCGGGATTCTGGTCGACACCGAAGATCATGTCTGGCTCAGTGTCTGGGACGACGATCAGGTTGTCAAAGCCAAAACCGACGGGACGATTCTCGCTACCTATAATGTGGGCGACAGCCCGGCCTCATTGGCGCAAAAAATCGACTAAGGGACAGGCAAAAGGGGATAGTACTATCCCCTTTTTTTATTTATTTGGCATAGGAGTTCGCACGATGGAGTATCAGGTTCAGGATATCGCCCTGGCTCCCCTGGGACAGATCAAAATTGACTGGGTGGCCAAATGGATGAAGGTGGTCAACCAGATGGCGGGGAGGTTCGCACCCGAGGGCATATTCAAGGGCAAAACGGTTGCGATCTGCATTCATCTGGAAGCGAAAACCGCCTATCTGGCCCAGACGCTCCACCGCCTTGGGGCCGAGGTATGGATTACCAGTAGCAACCCGCTCTCGACCAAGGATGATGTCTGCGCCGCCCTGGCTCAGAGCGGCGTCCATGTCTTTGCCCGGCACGGCGCCGCGAAAGCGGAATATCACTCCTTTATCAAAGCGATCACGGCGGCAAAACCGCATGTCATCGTGGATGATGGCGGGGATATCTGCGAGTATCTGCACGAAAATCCGCAATACGCCATCAACCTGAAGGGCATCTGCGAAGAAACGACCACCGGTGTGAACCGGGCCAAAAAGCTCGACCAGGCGGGTACCCTGCGCTACCCGGTCCTCGGCATCAATGACGCCCTCTCCAAGTATTTGTTCGATAACCGCTACGGCACCGGGCAATCCACATGGACAGCGATCACCCACCTGACGAATCTCAGCGTTACCGGCAAAGTCGTGGTCATTATCGGCTACGGTTGGGTCGGCAGAGGACTGGCCATCCGCGCCAACGGACTCGGCGCGGAGGTGATCGTGACCGAAATCAATCCATGGAAAGCTATGGAAGCGCGCATGGATGGATTCCGGGTGATGCCGATCGCCGATGCCGCCGGACTGGGGGATTATTTCATCACCGCCACCGGCGAGCGCTCTGTCTTGCGCTACGAACACATGGTCAAGATGAAGGATGGCGCGATGCTGGCCAATGCCGGCCATTTTGATTTCGAGATCGATGTGCCGGAGCTGGAACAGCATATTCCCGCCAAAAAACTGGTGCGCGAGGAAATCGAGGAATATGAACTGCCCAATCATCACCATATTTATCTGCTGGCCCAGGGCGGAATCATCAATATAGCCGGCGGCCTGGGCCATCCGGTGGAAATTCTCGACCTCAGTTTCGGGCTGCAGCTGGCATCGGTGCATTACGTGCTCTCCACGGCCGGGTTGGAAGCGAAATTCTATCCTGTGCCGCAAAGCATCGATGAAACCGTCATCCGCGCCAGAATGCAGGCGGACGGCATTGCCATCGACACGCCGCGGTAAGAGCAAAGGGCCGGTGGCTTCGGGCCGGTTTGATAACCGGATGGTGTATACTCGTCAACTATTCTGACTCTGCCCATGGCTATGAACAACACTGATCTCATTGCGCGCATGCCCAAGGTGGAACTGCACCTCCACCTCGAGGGCGCCTTTACCCTGGAATTCTTGCTGGCGCAGATCCAGCATTACGATCCCGGGCAAGCGCCCGTCTCGCTTGAGGACCTGCGGCAGCGCTTCATTCTGCGCGACTTTGACCACTTTATTGAAACCTGGTTCTGGAAAAACCGCTATTTCCGCTCGGCCCGGGATTTCGAACAATCAACCTACCAGACCCTGGCCAGCCTCTCGCAGCAAAACGTGGTTCATGTGGAAGCCTTTTTCTCACCCTGGGATTTTGCCGAGAGTGGCCTTGCGGCACCGGAAATCATCGAGGCCACCATTGCCGGCAAGTTGGCCGCCGAATGGGATTTCGGCATCAGCTGTGACCTGATCGCCGATCTGGTTCGGGATCACGGCCATCAAAGCGCCGGCAGCCGGCTGAAGGATGTCAAAAAGTACCGCGATCATATCATCGCCATCGGCCTGGGGGGAAATGAAGCCCGGTATCCGGCGCGTCTCTTTGCCGATGTTTTTACGGAAGCCGGGCAGAGCGGCTTTCACCGTGTGGCCCATGCCGGGGAAGCGGCCGGGGCCGGCTCCATCCGCGAGGCCCTGCATCTGCTGCATGCCGAACGGATCGGCCATGGCATCGCCGCTGTTCAGGATCCGGAGCTGATGGCCGAACTTCGCGATCGCCAGATTCCTCTGGAAATTTGCCCCACCAGCAATCTCATGACCCGAGTGGTGGACGACCTCGCCCACCATCCGGTCAGGGAACTGTATCAGGAGGGGCTGCTGGTGACTATCAATTCCGATGATCCGACGATGTTCAACAGCACCCTCACCAATGAGTACCAGCTCCTGCACGACCAGCTTGGATTCAGCCTGAGCGATATGCGGCAGCTGGCCCTCAATGCGACCCATGCTTCATTCTTGTCCCCAGAAGAAACGCACCGAATTACACAATCAATCGATCGTTTCTGGCAGCCGGTGAATCTTAACCAGGAAGCATAAGATGGAAAATCCAGTTGCAGCTATTCTTTTAGCCGCCGTGTCGGGATTGAGCCTGGCCCTGATCGGTGTCGCCTTTCGCATCGGTCAGTCCAGGAATGTTTTTCCCCTGCATATCGCGACCGCCATCGGCATCTGCGGGGCGCTCTTTTTCGGAATCCAGATGGATTGGGGATTGCTCCGGGAAATCCCTCTCTTCATTTTTATCCTGGCCCTGCTCAATGCCGGCGGACAAATCCTGGCCATGGAATTGACCAAGGTCAGCCTGAAAAAAGGCCCGCTCTCCCCGGTATGGTGCGCGCTCAACCTTAATTTTCTGGTGGTGATCATTTATTCCGGCATCGCCTTCCACGAGAATATCTCACTGTACCAGGGGCTGGCCTTGCTGTTCGGCATCTTGAGCGTGATCGCCGCCGCCAATATCGGCAGCACCGGCAGCGGCGAGAATCGCAAAATGACCCTGCGGGATAAGGTGATCTATGGTTCAATTTTGTTCGTGATCCTGATCGCCAACAGTGTCGTCTTTTTGACGATCAAGGATCTCAGCACCCGGCTGGTGCCCGGCAAGGAGATGACCTATCTGGCGACCTACCTGCCGAATATCTATTTTATCCTCTACGCGATCATGGCAGTGCTTTGCGGCGCTGTGGTCGCCTTCCAGAAAACCCGGCCGCGCAGTGGTCTGGATCTGGTCAAGGTGGGATTGATGGCCGGCTGCGGCTCGATTGCGGGATTGTTCCTTCTCAGCCTCTGCGCCCGTTACCCGGCGGCCCTGGTGTTCACCGTGAACGGGGCGGTCACCATTCTCGGCGGCAGCCTGGCCTCGGTCTTCTTCTTCGGCGAGGCGCGCAGCCGGGCCTGGTACCTGACCATCGGCGCGGCCATCGTTGCCGTGGTCCTCTCCAACTTTACCCGCTAATTTTGCATTAATCTGACAGAAGGTCTCTATGAAAAAACTATTCTCTCGTGGCAGCCTCCTGATGCTGACCTTGACGCTGGGGTTGTTCTCCCTCTCCTGGAAAAATCCCGAGCTGCCGAAAGTTGTGAGCTGTTCAGCTACCATGACCGAAATCGTCTATGAGCTTGGCGGGGGAGAGCAGGTGATCGGGGCGACCAGCTTTTGCTATTTCCCGGAGCAGGTCATTGCGGATAAAAAGAGCGGCCGGGTGGCGGTGGTCGGTGATTTTATCCATATTGATTATAAACTGGTGGATGCTCTCAAGCCGGATGTCATCCTGACCGACACCAACATGCAGCGCCATCACGCCGATACGCTGCGGACGCTCGGGTACCATGTGCTGCATTACGAGCCGAATCACCTCGAGGACGTGCTGGCCTGTATAGAGGAGATTGGCAAGGCGATCGGCCGGGAAGAGAACGCGGCCAAAATGATCCAGCACATGCGCCAGGAATTCGCGGCGATCCGCCAGGTGAGTGAAACCCTGCCCAAGGTCAATGTCTACATGGAGATCAACCACATGGGTCCGTGGACCTTCGGCAGCGAATCTCCGCTGCAGGACCTGATCGAGATCGCCGGTGGCAAGAACGTCTTTGCCGATACCACCACCGGTGTATTTTTGACCAACAACGCCGCTGTCGTCAAACGCAATCCCGACATTATTCTCTCTCCGATCTGGCTGGAGGCGGAATCGGGCGGCTGGAAAGGCATAACTCCGCTCGTTGAGATTTATACGCGGCCCGGCTATGGCGAGACCAATGCGGTCAAGCGCAGCCGCATTTCATACTATGATTCCGCCTTGATGAAGCATTTTGGCCCGCGCCAGGTCCTGGCGACCAAAAAGCTCGCCTATCTGCTGCATCCGGAGAATTTCAGCAATCCCACGGACACGATCCCCTGGGAGCTGGGCTGGATCAAATAGGCGGGTCAAAGAGCAGGCCCATCCCCAGGCCACCGGGATGGGCCGGTTCATGACCAGGTTTTTTCTTCCGTACTTTCCAGCACTACCGCAAGAATTCCTCCGGCTCCATGCGCAGGCATTCTTCGATAGCAAGACCGTCTGATCCTACCAGCCACTTTTTCACCGGCTTGAACTGTCTGGCGAACAAGCTCAGACCAGGCAGGCTCTCCTTGCGCCGGCCGCTCTTCACTTCGATGGCTGCGAGTTGGGCACCCTTGGCCAGCACAAAATCGACCTCATGATTACGCTCGTTCCAATAGTACAGCCGGATGGACGTGCCGCGAATGCGGTTTGCCAGATGTGCACCTATCGCGGATTCCGTGAGACGTCCCCAACCGGCGCTGTCCTGGCGAGCCTCCAGAAAGTTGAGACGCGAGTGCACACTCGCCAGTGCAGTGTTGAATACCTGCAATTTTGGACTTGACGCCCGCTGTCTGACCAGCTGACCGCTGTATTTGCTCAATCCGCAAATTAATCCCGCATTTTCCAGCAGATCCAGGTAATGGGCAAGTGTCGTCGTATTGCCCGCATCCTGGAGCTGCCCGGTCATTTTTTGATAGGACAGGATCTGACCGGAATAGCCGCATCCCAGTTCAAATACTCTCTTGAGCAAGGCGGGTTTATCAACGCGCGTCATGAGCAAGATATCCCGTGCGATGCTGGTCTCTACCAGTGAATTCAGTATATAGTTTGCCCATCGATCATGGTCCGTTATCAAAGCAGCAGCGCCTGGATAGCCGCCGTAAAAAATGAACTGGTCCAGGCTCCATGAAAATGCAGCCTGCATTTCGGCCAGAGACCAGTGCGTCACGGGCAGGATCTCGAAACGTCCTGCCAGACTCTCGGATAATCCTTTTTGCATAAGTAGGGGAGAGGAGCCAAGCAGCATCACCTGCAAGCGGCTTTTTTGCTGTGTATCTTCGTCCCACAGCAGTTTGACCGTTTCTGACCAGTCGGGGATTTTTTGAATTTCATCGAGGATGAGAAGAGCTTGGCTCGATCGTGACAGCCGGCGACCGATTTCCCATTGCTGTTCAAGCCAGACCGTTCCCTTGAGACCCGGATCATCCGCGGAACTGTAATGTGTCGATTTCAGGCGCGATTCGAGAATTTGTTGTGCGAGTGTAGTCTTTCCGGTTTGCCTGGGGCCCGCGAGGATTTGAAGAAAACACCGCGGCTCTTGCAGCCTCTTCTGAATTTGATCAAATACAGGCCGGTGATACATGGCATGCTCCTCAATTTACTCAATAGTCTGAGTAAATTTACTCAATAGATTGAGTAAAAGCAAGATGTTTTCATTCGAATCCAAATGGCCAGACAAATGTAAGGACTCAACGCTCACTCGTCAACAGATACTCATAAAGTCTAGGAAGAAAAGGACTTGAGCAAAATGCAGTATTTACTTGCTTTTTGCAGCGCATTCCTTAAATTAAAGATGCAAGGCAGGCACTTATGGGATTGAAGAAACTTTGAAGACTAAAACTGCTGCTTATTTAGTTGAGATAAGTTTTAAAAAAATCGTGGAGAGGGCAACGCCGTGCTCACTCGTTTAAAAGTCTGCGGATTTAAAAATCTGGTTGAGTGCGAGATTTTTTTTGGGCCGTTCACCTGCATTGCGGGGCCAAATGCAGTTGGGAAATCCAATTTATTTGACGCGATTAGATTTCTTAGCGCTTTAGCCAACAACACGCTCATGGATGCTGCACTATCTGTACGATCTGAAAGTAGAAAGACTTCTGATATTCGGAATCTTTTTCACAGGGTTGGGGATAAGTATGATACAAGCTTGAAGTTAGAAGCAGATATGATTCTGCCAAAAATAGGAACAGACGATTTAGGGCAGAAAGCAGAGGCGACAATAACTTTTGTGAAATATCGAATCGAAATTGGCTATCGTATCGATGAAACACTGCCAACCCTTGGCTCACTGGAATTGTTGCAAGAGGAGCTGGAGCATATTAAAATTGGAGATGCTCCTAAATTGTTAAAATTTCCTCACAAACCAAGAGATTGGCGAAATTCAGTTCTGACCGGACGAAGGACAGCACCGTTTATTTCCACGAGCATCGATAATGGCAACCGAATAATAAAATTGAGCCAGGATAAGACAGGGGGAAGACCTAAATCATTTTTGGCTAAAGACATGCCAAGGACTGTATTGTCCACTGCCAACGCTGCAGAAAGTCCCACGGCATTGTTGGCTCGCCGAGAGATGCAATCGTGGAAGCAATTGCAGCTCGAACCTTCAGCAATGCGGGAACCCGATTCTTTTAGCACTCCCTCTGGCCTTGGCGTTGATGGATCTCATCTTGCTGCAACGCTATATTATTTATCCAGGAAACAAATCTTCGATAGTTCCCAGGCAGATCTGAACAACTCCTTCATTTTTGATAGGATAGCTGCCAGGCTTTCAGAATTAATTGATGATGTACGTGAGGTATCTGTTGATAGAGATCAAAAAAGAGAGCTGTTAACTCTTAGAATTCGAGAAAAAGATGGTACTTTTCATCCTGCTCGATCGCTTTCAGATGGGACACTTCGATTTCTAGCTTTAACAGTGCTCGATATGGATCCGAATTCGAATGGGCTGATTTGTCTGGAAGAACCGGAAAATGGCATTAATCCTCAAAGAATACCTGCTATGATTCGTCTGTTGCAGGACATAGCTTGTGATGCCGAAAGCCCTGTCGGGCCTGACAATCCCCTGAGACAAGTTATAGTGAATACTCACTCCCCGGTGGTGGTAGGACAGGTAGCTGACGAAAGCTTGCTCATTGCCGAGTCGAAACAGATGCTGCGAGAGGGGACAAGATTCAAGGCCGCTGAATTTAGTTGGTTACCTGAAACATGGCGTTGTTCGGTTAAACCCTCTGCTAAACCAGTAGCCCGAGGAAAGGTGATGACCTATTTAAATCCAATAAAAACAGATTACTATGGAATTGACAGTAATCAGCCTAGTTCACATCGTGCAGTTCGACGAGTGATGGATCGTGAAGATTTGCAGTTCAATCTTCCACTGTTTGAGTCAGATGAATAGTATTACATACACCTTACTTTCGGACGGACCCTTTGACATTGCACTCAGGCCGATTTTGACCTGGTTGCTCATTACCAATGGAGTTCGATTTGCGATCCAAGCTGAATGGGCTGATCTTCGCACACTAAAAAATCCACCAACGGTACTTGCCCATAGGATATCTGCTGCTATCCAGAATTATCCTTGTGATCTAGTATTCATTCATCGCGATGCAGAACGACAGAGTAGGACGGATCGTGTCCGAGAAATAAGGCGAGCCATAGATGCTCTCTCTTGCATTATAGAATATCCCCCCTACATTTGTGTTATTCCCGTACGTATGACAGAGGCGTGGCTTTTTTTTGAAGAGCAGGCAATACGTACAGCTGCCGGCAATTCACATGGCAGGGAATTGCTGGATCTACCTCCGCCGCGTAAAATAGAAAGCTTGCCTGATCCTAAGAGTCTTTTATATGACCTCTTGAGATCGGCAAGCGGTTTGAGAGGGCGTCGTTTGAATAATATGCCCGTTAGCGTCTATGCTGCACGAGTTTCAGAATTGATCGAAGATTTTTCACCACTGAGGCAGTTATCAGCTTTTAGTGCTTGAGGCAGAAGTAAAACAAGTTATCGTCGAACGTGGCTGGGGCTGATCATAAACCACGACCATATATGACCCTGCATTTAATCATGCGCGCTATGGGAATACTGCAGGTTCACAGAAAAAAGTCTTATCGCGCTATTATTGCCTTGATTACTCTGCCGGAAAGACCGGGTCTTTGCATGCGCCCAGGCTGGCAGTACGGCACAGCGTCCGTCGCAAGCACACCCGGACTGATGGCGAGAGTGCAGCGAGCGCTGCTAATGCCGCGTTCCTACCCCAGGTTTGTCATCAGATGAAAAAGAGGGTGGGGTCAAATTCATGCAACAAGTGGGAAAATGATACGGCATGCACCTGGTCAGCCAACGGAAAGGAATGATCGCCTGCGTGGATAACATAAAGATGCGTCAGCTTGAGCGTCTCGAGCGTACTGTGCATTGAAGCGGTGAGATGAGGTGTTGTCGTGCGCTTGATTTCCACGCCGATTCTTTTTTGTCCGCGCATGAACAAGAGATCCAATTCCGCTCCGCTGTAGGTTCCCCAAAAGAAGCAATCGCTATAATCGAGTCCCAACTGTATCACCAATTGCTCGATGACAAACCCTTCCCATGATGCCCCGACTTTGGGATGTCCCTCGAGTTCATTCGCCGTTTTGATATTCAGTAAGCTATGCAGCAGGCCGCTGTCGGCCAAGTAAATCTTGGGCGCTTTAATTTGCCGTTTTGCGATGTTCACGAACCAGGGTTGGAGCTGCCGCACGACGAGGGCGGCGGACAGCATATCGAGATAGCGCCTGATGGTGACATGGGAGATGCCGAGGGATCGTCCGATTTCTGAAGCATTAAAAAGCTGACCATGATAGTGGGCCAGCATGGTCAAGAAACGCCGCAGGGTGGTGGCGTTGATATTGAATCCGAACTGGGGAATATCCCTCTCGAGAAATGTCCTGATAAAGCCCTTGCGCCATTCATCGCTTAGAGGCAGTGTGCGCGCCAGAAACGAACGCGGAAAACCACCGCGCAGCCATAGTTTTCTATGTTCCTGCGAGCCGACTTCAAGAAGAGAAAAGGGAAAGAGCTCGTGGTAGATGATGCGTCCCGCCAGAGACTCGGAACTTTGTCGCAGCAGGTCAGGCGAAGCGCTGCCCAATATTAAAAAGCGAGCGTTATTGTCAGACCGATCGACCAATACTCGAAGCACAGTGAACAAACCCGGCAGACGCTGTATCTCATCGATCACGACAAGGCCTTTAAGGCCTTTTAAACCCAGCATAGGGTCAGATAGCCGTGCCAGGTCTTCCGGATTCTCCAGATCAAAGAATGCGGCGCCGCCGGCTATCTGCTCGGCCACCTGGTGTGCCAGCGTCGTTTTGCCGACCTGGCGTGCACCGATAATGCCAACGACAGGATGGGATTCGATTAAATGCCTGACTTGTTTGATTTGCTCAGTGCGTATGATCAAAATGGGATATCCTTGAAAAATGAAAGATAGTATTTCATTATTCAATTAGGAGAAAATAATAAGTATAATATAATTAATTTAATAAGCTATCAATGTAATTTATGAATTGCAAGGATGATTGTCAAGAAATAATTGTGTGAAGTGAATATGCAGGATTGCCGTAAGAGCGTTTGCGCTGTCTGCCCGAATACCGGCACAACATAGAGCACCACAAGCTGATGTCGAGGCTGGCTATCGCTGGGGCTGATTCTGTTTGCGTCGTGGTGGCCTCCACGAATCGTGTCGGATGCTGTTTTTATCCCGGTGGATGCCTAAAGCTCTCTTCTGTTTAACTTTTACCTCATTAGGATGCAGGAGATAATGAGTTATGGCAGAAAAAAATAACTTGTGCAGTATTTGCGGGGAAGCCCTGGAGGACCCGGAATTCACGCCTATCTATCCCAACTTTATCTGCAGGGCGTGTGACGAGAAGGCGGTCACTTTTCAGGGCAAACCGCCCAGCCATTTCAGCGATGCAGATGATGGCGATAATCCTGTGTATATCGATGGCCAGAAGTGCTGGAGACGATACCGTTTCGGCGGATATATTACCATGTTGGATGACCTGGACTGTCAGACACTCGACGAGTTCTATGCCAGGCATAAATGAAATTGACTTGTAACCGATCGATTGCGGTTTTCTGAATTGCAGAGATTTTCTTGCCATACCCGCCAATCCTTTTTCTTAAACTTGCACATCCAAGTTTGATCCTGCCGCGATATCGCCTGATTCTTTATTTTTTAATACATTTAACTTGATTTTCCTGCCCTGTTTGGCTAATTTGGCCTCAAGCTGAAAGCGATACGACCCGTCCGGATGGTCCAGAAGCGCAAAGAGGGATATTGCATGAGCACTCCCCGCGTGAGAATGTGTGAAGCCATGAATTTGGGAACTCCTGCACGCGTCCCTTTGATGTGTCAGCTCAGCATCGGGCATATGCTTCGGCAGCTCGACGTTTCACCCCTCGAGTTCTGGCACGATGCCGATCTTTTTGCGGAAGGACTCTGCCGCCTGCGGGAGCTCTATCATTTCGATGGCGTGCTGGTCAGTTTGCACGGCCACGATCCGGACTGGAGATCGGGCATTAGATCCCGGAAAGAGACGCCCTCCGGCGAGGAGGTAACCTGGGAGGACGGCACTATCCTTCGCTACCTCCGGGATGATCTTCCCCAACCGGTTCTCGATGGACCGGCACCAGACCTTTCTGCCGCTGCGGCGCTCGATTTGCTCCCCCCGACGCTCACCTTCATTCCGGTCTCGCAAGGCCTCAAATTCCATATCCATCCGGAGCACAAGTTGGACATCTTCCACAAGGTCAGAGACCGCCTTGGGGATGCCTTCTCGCTGCATGGGGAAATCACCTCGCCGTTCGATTACTTCCTCGATCTTCTCGGCCACCAGTCGGGACTTCTCAGCCTTCTTCTCGAGCCTGAGCCGTCCAGGGAAATTCTGCGCTGGTATACCGGACTGATCAAGGAGCTTGCGCTGGAGATGTGTTCGGCGGGGATCGATGCGATCAAGGTCTCTTCGCCCTTTGCCGGGTCGGGATTCATCTCGCCCGAGATGTATCGTGAGTTCGTGCTGCCCTTCGAGGGCGACATCGCCCGGGCGGTGCGCAGCCGCGGCGTCCCGATCTACACGCATACCTGCGGTGCGATCTCCGACCGCCTCGAGATGCTCTTTGCGGCCGGGGTCAGCGGCATTGAGTGCCTTGATCCGCCTCCGCTCGGAAATGTGGAGCTCGCTGATGCCAAGCGCCGGATCGGTGCCCTCGGATTCATCAAGGGAAACATCGACTCCGTGAATACCCTTCTTCGCGGCTCCACAGCGCAGATCCTTCAAGATGCCCGGCAGCGTATTGAGGCCGGCAAGCAGGGTGGAGGGTTCATCCTGAGCACGGCCTGCTCGGTTGCGCCGTATGTCGAACGTGAGAAACTCCAGTTATTGCGTGAAGCTGTCGATTGTTGGGGTTAACCCGCAACGAAGAGGAACAGCCTATGGCTCATCTCACGTCCCGTTCCGCCTACCAGAATCTGGTTGAACGCCTGAACCGGTTCCCGCAGGGGGCTCCGCCGTCGGAGCTTCTCGATAAAATCCTGCAGCTGCTTTTC